>RCUI01000181.1_pt1 | contig 23605 bp, 23 predicted proteins | sample 2166121 | NCBI WGS metagenome assembly RCUI01 (sample SAMN09932700, study PRJNA488358) | compost metagenome | feature: garden; material: soil; isolation source: compost soil in succinic acid-enriched culture | place: Germany: Experimental Botanical Garden Goettingen | collected 2016-01-27
TGGCCAACGGCAAAGCCTCCCAGGCGCTGATCTCGATCATCAAGCAAGCCGGTGCAACCGTTGCTGGCCTGGGTATCGTCATCGAGAAGTCGTTCCAGGGCGGTCGCGCCGAACTGGACAGCCAGGGCTACCGCGTTGAGTCGCTGGCTCGGGTCAAGTCGCTCAAAGAGGGTGTGGTTACGTTCATCGAGTGATCACGTTGATCGCGGGGCAAGCCCGCTCCTACCTCATGGGAGCGGGCTTGCCCCGCGAAAAACCTTCAAGCCGTAGCCTTCAATCCCGCCAGCAGCAAACGCTGATACACCTCCTCCTTCAGCCCCTGTGGCTGCACCAAACCCATCCTCGCCAACTGCGCCGGATACGCTTCAGGCGCCGGAGCATCCAGTGCCGCCTTGCCCAGCTCCAACACCTCGCTCAGTTTGAACTTGCTCTTGAGCCAGTTCAGCGCACGCAATAAATCGCGTTCTTCAGCGCTGAAGTCACTGCCCAGCGGATACTCCGGAAACAACCGCGCATGCTGGTCGCGTATCTGCTGCAAGCGCTGCGGAGTGTTCTCGGCAAAGCGCGGATCAAGCCGGAAGTCCTTGGCCAGCTTGCCGGCCTTTTGCGCTCGTTCGATCAATTCAGGCTGAAAGCGTGAATCCGAAATGCTCAGCAGCCTTGCAATCACTTGCGCGTCGGTCTGCCCACGCAGGTCGGCAATGCCGTACTCCGTGACGACGATGTCGCGCAAATGCCGGGGAATGGTGCAGTGACCGTAATCCCAGACCAGGTTGGAGCTGACCACCCCGCCCGCTTCGCGCCAGCTGCGCAGCAGCAGGATCGAGCGCGCGCCCTCCAGGGCATGGCCCTGGGCAACGAAGTTGTACTGGCCACCCACGCCGCTCAGGACCCGCCCGTCTTCCAGCTGGTCGGCTACACCGGCGCCCATCAGGGTCATGGTGAATACGGTGTTGATAAAGCGCGCGTCGCGGCGCTGCAAACGTTTGAGCGGCTCCTGGCCGTACAGTTCGTTGATGTAGCTGATGGCGCTCATCGAAATACGTTTTCGCGCCATCGGCGACATCTCGCGCAAGCGCTGGTAAAACGCCCTGGGGCCAAGAAAGAAGCCACCATGTACCAGTACGCCCGAGTCATCCAGCTGGCCCTCGTTGGCCGCCTGCTGGCGTACTTCATCGGTATACACCGGACGCCGGATAATGCCTGCATCCAGCAGCGCGAGCAGGCCATTGACGAACATTTCACTGCAACCATAAAGCCCCTGGGCGAAAGGGGCGATACCGCCTTCGCGCTCGATCAGTGCGCGCCAGGGTTGCAGGTCGATGTCCGCCAGCAATGCCTGGTACGCCTCGCTGTCGGCCTGGCGTGCCAGCACCGCAGCGGTCAGAGCGTCGCCCATGGCACCAATGCCGATCTGCAAGGTGCCGCCATCGCGTACCAGGGCGCTGGCGTGCAGGCCGATGAAGTGGTCCTGGGTGGTCACCGGCATGTTAGGGGTCGAGAACAGGCGCCTGTACTCGGCGCTGTCGACCAACAGGTCGAAGTCCTGGCGGGGCAGCTCGCAGGCGCCTGGCATGTAGGGCAACTCGGCGTGAACCTGGCCCAACAGCAGGATGGTCTCACCGGCGGCACGTCGGCGGACGATCATGGGCAGCAGGTCGAGCGTGATATCCGGGTTGCAGCTCAGGCTCAGGTGATCCGGGTGCTGGGCGTCTTGCGCCACCAGCTGGGCCACCAGGTTCAGGCCCTTGGCGTTGATGTCGCGGGCAGCGTGACTGTAGTTGCTGCTGACGTAGTCCTGCTGGGCGGTAGCACTGTGCAGCAAGCTGCCGGGCTGCATGAAGAATTGCTCGACACGGATGTTGGCCGGTAGCCGGTCCTTGCGCAGGTCGTCCAGATAGGCGAGCTCTTCGTAGTCGCCGAACACGCGCTCGATGAAGGGTTCGAGAAAACGCCGCTGCAAGCCGTCGCCCAGATCGGGGCGGCCCAGGCTCAGGGCGGTGTAGATCGTCAGCTGACGCTCGGGCAACTGGCGGACCCGTGCATACAGCGCGTTGACGAATGCATTGGGCTTGCCCAATCCCAGCGGCAAGCCCATGTGGATATGCGCCGGCAATCGCGCCAGCACTTCGTCCACGGCCTTCTCAATCGAGCAATCGAGCGTCATGTGCGCCTCCTGGTCGTCCTTGCAGGTTCGACCGAGCATGCCCCGTGTTTGCTTCACAGGCCAGTGCTTAAATCGCTGCGCAGGCGACGGGGCTCATCACGGGGCAAGCCCGCGCCTACAGGCAAAGACAACAAAGCCCGCGCTAGGCGGGCTTTGTTTGGCAAGCGTCGAGGCTTACAGGCCGGACATCTTCTTGATGGCGCCCATCAGGTCGTCATCCGAGCAGTCGGCGCAGGTGCCTTTTGGCGGCATGGCGTTAAGGCCGGTGATTGCCTTGGCCAGGATACCGTCGAGACCACCCTGGTGGTCGGCACGTTCTTTCCAGGCGGCTGTGTCGCCGATCTTCGGCGCGCCCAAGAGGCCGCTGCCGTGACAGGCGTTACAGTGCTTGGCGATGATTTCGTCCGGGGTCTTGGCACCGCCGCCACCTGCGGAGGCAGCGACTTCCATCCCCTTGCATTCCTGACCCTGTACACACACCTGGCCAACCGGTTCCAGTCGTTTGGCGATGTCGTCGTTGGTCGCAGCTTGTGCGCTGACTGCCCAAAGGGCCAATACGGCAGCTGGTACGGCCAGCATTTTCTTGATTAGATTCACACGTACACCCTCATGGTGGCTAGTCACGCCCGCGGCCACGGTTTCGCAGGCGGCGCAAGTATAACGGGAACCCTGCCATACCGAAACAACCCTAGTGTCCAAAGGGTCTTAGCCGCGACAATCCGCCGCGCTGTACGCCTTAGAAGTTGGCCGGGGTCGCCGCACTGATCAGCCGGGCCGGCTCATCGTACGGATTACGGAAACGGTGCGGCTTGGTACTTTCAAAATAGTAGCTGTCGCCCGCTTCGAGGATAAAAGTTTCAAGCCCCACCACCAGTTCCAGGCGGCCTTCGAGCAGGATGCCGGTCTCTTCACCGTCGTGGGTGAGCATCTCTTCGCCGGTATCGGCACCCGGTGGGTAGACTTCGTTGAGAAAGGCGATGGCCCGACTCGGATGCGCCTTGCCGACCAGTTTCATGGTCACCGCGCCGTCGGAGATGTCGATCAGTTCGTGGGCCTTGTACACGATCTGCGTGGGGTTTTCCGGTTGCAGCTCTTCGGAAAAGAACTCGACCATGGACATCGGAATACCGCCCAGCACCTTGCGCAGCGAACTGATCGAAGGGCTGACACTGTTCTTCTCGATCATCGAGATGGTGCTGTTGGTTACGCCCGCCCGTTTGGCGAGTTCACGCTGAGACAGGCCCTTGAGCTTGCGAATGGCTTGCAGTCGTTCACCGACGTCCAATGCTGGAGCCCTCCTAAACGAACGAGTGGGGTCGAAATTGAACGTTATCATCGCAACAGCGTTCAGTATTTACAACACTTCGACCCGCAGCCTGTCCGCTTTGGCGCCTCAATCGCCGATATAGTCCAATGGCACGCGCTTGAGGTTGCAGAAGATCTGGTAAGGGATCATTCCGGCCTGCATGGCCAAATCACTGGCCAATACATTCTTGCCCCACAGCTCCACTGGGCTGCCGACACCGGCGTCCGGCACATCGGTCAGGTCAATGCAGAGCATGTCCATCGACACCCGGCCGATCAGTTGGCTGCGCTTGCCGGCCACCAGTACAGGTGTACCCGTCGGCGCCTGGCGTGGGTAACCGTCGGCATAACCCATGGCAACCACACCCACCCGGGTGGGGCGCGGGCTGATGAATCTGGCGCCGTAGCCCACCGGCTCACCGGCCGGCAACTCGCGCACGCTGATCACCCGCGATTGCAGGGTCATCACCGGCTGCAGGCGCGCCGCATCGGCCTGGGGTACTTCGAACGGGGTGGCGCCGTAGAGCATGATGCCTGGGCGCACCCAGTCACTGGGAATGTTCGGCCAGCCGAGCACGGCCGGCGAGTTGCGCAGACTGACTTCGGCACTCAGGCCCTGACGAGCAGCCTGGAACACCGCCACCTGGTCGGCGCTGGCAGCGCTGTCGAGTTCGTCGGCGCGAGCGAAGTGGCTCATCAGCACGATGCGGGTCACCTTGCCGCTGGCCAACAGGCGCTGGTAGGCGCCCTGGTAGTCCTTCGGATGCAGTCCAACCCGGTGCATGCCGGTGTCCATTTTCAGCCACACGGTGATCGGTTTGTTGATCCGGGCTTGCTCGATTGCCTCCAGTTGCCACAGCGAATGCACCACACACCACAAGTCGTGCTGGGTGATCAGCTCCAGTTCGCTGGCTTCGAAAAAGCCTTCGAGCAGCAACACCGGCGCCTTGATCCCGGCAGCCCGCAGTTCCAGCGCTTCCTCGATGCAGGCCACGGCGAAACCATCGGCCTGTTGCTCCAGCGCCAGGGCGCAGCGCACGGCACCGTGGCCATAGGCATCGGCCTTGATCACGGCCAGGGCTTTGGCACCGGACAATTCGCGGGCCAGTTGATAGTTGTGACGCAGGGCTTGGAGGTCGATCAGGGCACGGGCGGGACGCATGGCGGCAGCCTTCTGGGCAGTCTGGTTAGAAGTAAAAAACCCGGTGCACAACTACAGCTTGTGGGCCGCCAGCGGCACCGGGTGAGGGATTGCGGGTTACGGCAATGCAGCGACCACCGACAGCTCAACGAGGATTTCCGGCTCGCACAATTTGGCTTCGACGGTGGCACGGGCCGGTGCGACGCCTTTGGGCAGCCACTTGTCCCACACCGCGTTCATGCCCTGGAAATCGGCATCGATGTCCTTGAGGTAGATGGTCACCGACAGCAGGCGGCTTTTGTCGGTGCCTGCCAGGTCCAGCAGGCGCTCGATGTTGGCCAGGGTTTCACGGGTCTGCTGTTCGATGCCGGCATTCATGTCGTCACCCACCTGGCCCGCCAGGTAGACGGTGCCGTTGTGGGTAACGATCTGGCTCATGCGCTCATTGGTGAGCTGGCGCTGGACTGACATGCTTTGCAGGCTCCTGGTGTTTTCCGTAACGCGAAATATCGAGGCCTTCGGCGCTGATTTGCGGCTTTTTGCGCGCCATCAGGTCAGCCAGCAGGCGACCGGAACCGCAAGCCATGGTCCAACCCAGCGTACCGTGGCCGGTGTTGAGGAACAGGTTGCGGAACGGCGTGGCACCCACGATCGGCGTACCGTCCGGGGTGGTCGGACGCAAGCCGGTCCAGAAGCTGGCCTGGCTCAGGTCGCCGCCGCGAGGATAAAGGTCGTTGACGATCATCTCCAGGGTTTCACGTCGACGCGGGTTCAGCGACAGGTCAAAACCGGCAATCTCGGCCATGCCGCCAACGCGGATGCGGTTGTCGAAACGGGTGATCGCGACCTTGTAGGTCTCGTCGAGAATGGTCGAGGTCGGTGCCATGGCCGGGTCGGTGATCGGCACGGTCAGCGAGTAACCTTTGAGCGGGTAGACCGGTGCGCGAATGCCCAGTGGCTTGAGCATTTGCGGCGAGTAGCTGCCCAGCGCCAACACGTAGCGGTCGGCGGTCTCCAGCTTGCCATCGATCCACACACCATTGATGCGATCACCTGCGAAGTCCAGGCGCTGAATGTCCTGGCCGAAGCGGAACTCGACGCCCAGTTTGATTGCCATTTCCGCCAGGCGCGTGGTGAACAGCTGGCAGTCGCCGGTCTGGTCGTTAGGCAGACGCAACGCGCCGGCCAGAATGTCGGTAACGTTGGCCAGCGCAGGTTCGACGCGGGCGATGCCGTCGCGGTCGAGCAGCTCGTAAGGCACACCGGATTGCTCCAGAACAGCGATGTCCTTGGCAGCATTGTCCAGTTGCGCCTGGGTACGAAACAGCTGGGTGGTACCCAGGGTGCGACCTTCGTAGGCGATGCCGGTTTCGGCGCGCAGTTCGTCGAGGCAGTCACGGCTGTACTCGGACAGACGTACCATGCGCTCCTTGTTCACGGCATAGCGGCTGGCAGTGCAGTTGCGCAGCATTTGCGCCATCCACAGGTATTGATCAACATCGGCGGTGGCCTTGATGGCCAGGGGCGCATGGCGCTCAAGCAGCCACTTGATGGCCTTCAGAGGCACGCCCGGCGCAGCCCAGGGCGAGGCATAGCCTGGCGAGACCTGGCCGGCGTTGGCAAAGCTGGTTTCCATGGCAACTGCTGGCTGACGGTCGACCACGACCACTTCGTATCCCTGCCGTGCCAAATAGTAAGCACTGGCGGTTCCGATCACACCGCTACCAAGTACCAGAACTCGCATGTTGATTACCCTCGACGCAGCGTACCGCTGACATTTGTTGTTAATGGCGTAGATGGGCGCAGTATAGGAAGGTATGACCAGTGCTTTTCACTATATAAAAGCCTATATTTGGCGAGAATTCTCGGCAAGGTTGGCTTTTACGGAGGGGCATCCACTATGAGAACCCAGCACCAAAGCAAACGTGAACTGGATAAGATCGACCGCAACATCCTGCGGATCCTGCAGGCAGATGGACGGATCTCGTTTACTGAACTGGGCGAAAAAGTCGGCTTGTCGACGACACCCTGCACCGAACGGGTCCGGCGCCTGGAGCGCGAAGGGATCATCATGGGCTACAACGCCCGGCTCAACCCGCAGCACCTGAAGGGCAGCCTGCTGGTGTTCGTCGAGATCAGCCTGGACTACAAGTCGGGCGATACATTCGAGGAGTTTCGCCGCGCCGTCCTCAAGCTCCCCCATGTGCTGGAGTGCCACCTGGTCTCGGGCGACTTCGACTATCTGGTCAAGGCGCGGATCTCGGAGATGGCCTCCTACCGCAAGCTGCTGGGCGACATCCTGCTCAAGCTGCCGCACGTGCGCGAATCCAAGAGCTACATCGTCATGGAAGAGGTGAAAGAGAGCCTCAACCTGCCCATTCCAGACTGAGCCTCAGACCAGCACCTGGCGGGTGCTGGCGATGTACTGGTGCACCAGTTTCTCGGCCTGGGGATCAATCATTTGCGCTGGCCCACGACCATTGGGGCATGGCAGGCGCGGGCTAGTACCGAACAGCCGGCAGATCAGCGGCCGCTCTTCATACACCGTGCAGCCTTCGGGCCCCAGGTGTACGCAGTTCAGTTCGTTGAGGGCGGCCTCCTGCTCGGCAGCGCTCTTGCGCGGCAGGCGGGCCATTTCCTCGGACGACGTGGTCACCGGCCCGCAGCAGTCGTGACAGCCCGGGATACACTCGAAGGACGGGATCTGGTCGCGCAGGAAACGGATCTTGTGGCTATTGCAACTCATGGCGGCCTGCGGCGAAGAAGGGGAAAGACGCTATTTTGCCCCATGGTTGCCCGGTGCCGAAAGCGCAGCTTATCCTGCGTCAATTTTTCTAAACATATCAATCAGGACTCATGCATGAGCGCCCCTGTTCAACAGCCCACTTCCCACACCGCTTCGTACTATGCAGCCAGCAGCCTGCCGCAGCCGGAATATCCGCCGTTGCAGGGCGAGTTGACTTGCGATGTCTGCGTGGTGGGCGGTGGCTTTTCCGGGTTGAACACGGCCATCGAACTGGCTGAACGCGGCCTGAGCGTGATCGTTCTGGAAGCGCGCAAGATGGGTTGGGGCGCCAGCGGACGCAATGGCGGCCAGCTGATTCGTGGTGTTGGCCATGGCCTGGATCAGTTCGCCTCGATCCTGGGGAACGAGGGCGTTCGTCAACTCAAGTTGATGGGGCTGGAAGCCGTGGACATCGTTCGCGAGCGCATCGAGCGCCACAACATTGCCTGCGACCTGACCTGGGGCTACTGCGACCTGGCCAACAAGCCACGCGACCTGGAAGGCTTCGCCGAGGATGCCGAGGAACTGCGCAGCCTGGGCTATCGCCATGAGCTGCGCCTGGTTCAGCCTGAGCAGATGCACACGGTAGTCGGCTCCGACCAGTATGTGGGCGGCCTGATCGACATGGGCTCTGGCCACCTGCATCCACTGAACCTGGCCCTGGGTGAAGCGGCCGTCGCCAGCCAGCTGGGCGTCACGTTGTTCGAGCAATCGGCGGTGACGCGCATCGACTACGGCCCGCAGGTGCGCGTACACACCGCCAGCGGCTCAGTACGCGCCAATACCCTGGTGCTGGGCTGCAATGCCTACCTCAACGACCTGAACCCCACACTCGGCGGCAAGGTGCTGCCGGCGGGCAGCTATATCATCGCCACCGAGCCACTGAGCGACGCCAAGGCACGGACACTGTTGCCGCAGAACATGGCCGTGTGCGACCAGCGAGTGGCCCTGGACTATTACCGCCTGTCGGCTGACCGGCGCCTGCTGTTCGGCGGCGCCTGCCATTACTCCGGCCGCGACCCGCAAGACATTGCCGCCTACATGCGCCCGAAAATGCTCAAGGTGTTCCCGCAACTGGCCGATGTACGCATCGACTACCAGTGGGGCGGCATGATCGGTATCGGTGCCAATCGCCTGCCGCAGATTGGCCGCCTGCCCGACCAGCCGAATGTGTATTTCGCCCAGGCCTATTCCGGCCATGGGCTCAACGCGACTCACCTGGCCGGCAAACTGCTCGGCGAGGCCATCAGCGGCCAGCAAAGCGGACGCTTCGATCTGTTCGCCCAGGTACCACACATCACGTTTCCAGGCGGCAAGCACCTGCGCTCGCCGCTGCTGGCCCTGGGCATGCTCTGGCACCGCCTCAAAGAGCTGGTCTAGCCCCGCCAGAAGGGCTTCAGCCCTTCTGCGCGGGCCTGCGTCGCACTCAGCCCGATATCACGCAACTGCTCGGGCGTCAGTTGCAGCAGCGCACGGCGGCTGTTCCAACGGTGCGCCATCAACCCCCAACGTCCGAGCCCGGCCGGCGCATTCACCAACTGCACCGACTGTTCCTGACCCAGTTCTTCGGCGTGCAAACTCAGGCGCACATCGCTCATACCGCTCATTGCTTGATTCCTCCGGGGTGGGATAACCGCAGGAAAAGCATGCGCGCATGGACGAAAGCATTACAGATTCAATACAGCGCTATTATTTCCATACAGAATTGGCAAATTTCCTACTGAATGCTGTATTTTTTCAGCAACTGTATCGGTCACCAGTCGAAACGTGGCGCGGGAGTATGCAATGACCCTCTACATCAATCTTGCCGAGCTGCTCAGCACCCGCATCGAACAAGGCTTGTACCGCCCCGGCGACCGCCTGCCCTCGGTACGCGCCCTGAGCGTGGAGCACGGGGTCAGCCTGAGTACGGTGCAACAAGCCTATCGCCTGCTGGAAGACAACGGCCTGGCCGCACCACGACCGAAATCCGGCTATTTCGTGCCCACTGACCGCAGCCTGCCGGCCCTGCCCGATGTCAGTCGCCCGGCACAGCGCCCGGTGGAAATCTCCCAGTGGGAGCAGGTCATCGAACTGGTCCGCAGCGTGCCGAACAAGGACGTCGTGCAACTGGGACGCGGCATGCCGGATATCGACAGCCCGACGCTCAAGCCCTTGCTACGCAGCCTGGCCCAGCTCAGCCGGCGCCAGGACATGCCCGGGCTGTACTACGACACGATCACCGGCACCCAGGCGCTGCGCGAGCAGATCGCCCGGCTGATGCTCGACTCCGGGTGTACCGTCAGCCCTGAGGACCTGGTGGTGACCACCGGTTGCCACGAAGCCCTGTCGGCCAGCATCCGTGCGGTGTGCCAGCCTGGCGACATCGTCGCGGTGGACTCCCCCAGCTTTCACGGCGCCATGCAGACCCTCAAGGGCCTGGGCATGAAGGCCCTGGAGATTCCCACCGACCCGATCACCGGCATCAGCCTCGAAGCCCTGGAGCTGGCCTTGGAGCAATGGCCGATCAAGCTCATCCAGATCACCCCCAGTTGCAACAACCCGATGGGCTACATCATGCCCGAGGCTCGCAAGAAGGCCTTGCTGACCCTGGCCCAGCGCTTCGATGTGGCGATCCTGGAAGATGATGTGTATGGCGACCTGGCCTATACCTACCCTCGCCCGCGCACCATCAAGTCGTTCGACGAAGACGGCCGTGTACTGTTGTGCAGCTCGTTCTCCAAGACCCTGGCACCTGGCCTGCGCATCGGCTGGGTCGCCCCGGGACGCTACCTTGAGCGGGTGCTGCACATGAAGTACATCAGCACCGGCTGCACGGCCACGCAACCGCAGCTGGCGATTGCCGACTTCATCGAAGGGGGCCACTACCAACCGCACCTGCGGCGCATGCGCAGCCAGTATCAACGCGGCCGCGATCAGATGAGCGACTGGGTTACCCGCTACTTTCCGCCCGGCACCCGTGCCAGCCGTCCGCAAGGTGGTTTCATGCTGTGGGTGGAGTTGCCGGAAAGCTTCGACACGCTGCGCCTGAACCGGGCGCTGCTCGGGCAAGGTGTACAGATCGCCGTAGGCAGTATTTTTTCCGCCTCGGGCAAGTACCGCAACTGCCTGAGGATGAACTTCGCCGCACGCCCGACCCAGGAGATCGAAGCAGCCGTACGCAAGGTTGGCGAGACCGCCATTCGTCTACTGGCTGAAGACGACAGCGGCGGGTAACTTTCCGCCGCCGCTCGCGGTCCAACCCCATAAGCCTTCGTCGTTAAGGACTCATCGCCTTGAGAAACCCGCGTGCGCTACCCGTGATGCTGTCGCTGATGCTCGGCCTGGGTGGTTGCGCCACGGTCAGTCAGCCGCACGAAGTGACGCAGGCGCTGCCCGCTGGCGACTCGGCCTTCGGTCGCTCGGTGCAGCGCCAGGCTTCAGCCTATGAGGGGCGTTCCGGCTTTCGCCTGCTACCCAACAGCAACGAGGCTTTTCGTGCCCGCGCCGAGCTCATCCGCAACGCCCAATCGAGCATCGACCTGCAGTACTACATCGTCCATGACGGCCTGAGCACCCGCGCACTGGTACATGAACTGCTACTGGCCGCCGACCGTGGCGTGCGCGTGCGTATCCTGCTTGACGACACCACCAGCGACGGCCTCGATGTTCAGATGGCCACCCTCGCCGCCCACCCCAACATCCACATCCGCGTATTCAATCCCTTGCGCCTTGGGCGCAGCACTGGCCCGACCCGGGCCGTGGGCCGCTTGTTCAATCTCAATCTGCAGCACCGGCGCATGCACAACAAACTGTGGCTGGTGGACAACAGCATGGCGATTGTCGGCGGGCGCAACCTGGGCGATGAGTACTTCGATGCCGAACCCAACCTGAACTTCACCGACATCGACCTGCTCGGCGTCGGCCCGGTGGCCGAGCAGCTGGGGCACAGCTTTGACCAGTACTGGAACAGCGCATTGAGCAAGCCAATCGGCGACTTTCTCCTGACCCAGCCCGACGCCAGCGACCTGCGGGCCAGCCGCCAGCGCCTGGAGGCCTACCTCGCCGACGCCAGGATCAAGCGCAAGCCCCTGTACGACCGCTTGATGGCCTACCAGACTCAACCGCGCCTGGACGTGTGGCGCAACGAGTTGATCTGGGCTCACAACCAGGCGCTCTGGGACGCACCGAGCAAGGTACTGGCCAGCGACGAACCCGACCCGCAGCTGCTGATGACGCAGCAGTTGGCCCCGGAGATGAACGGCGTGCAGCACGAACTGATCATGATCTCGGCCTACTTCGTCCCCGGCGAGCCCGGCCTGCTGTACCTCACCAGCCGCGCCGATGCCGGCGTGTCGGTCAAGTTACTGACCAACTCCCTGGAAGCCACTGACGTACCGGCGGTTCATGGCGGCTATGCCCCCTACCGCCGGGCATTGCTGGAGCATGGCGTACATCTGTATGAACTGCGCCGCCAGCCCGGCGACCCCAGCGCCAATCGGGGATTGCGGCTGTATGGCAGCTCCGACTCCAGCTTGCACAGCAAGGCAATCATCTTCGACCGGCGCAAGACCTTCATCGGCTCGTTCAACTTTGACCCGCGCTCAGTGCTGTGGAACACCGAAGTAGGCATTCTGGTCGACAGCCAGGAACTGGCCGAGTACGCCCGCGAGCTCGCGGTCCAGGGTATGTCCCCGGCGTTGAGCTACCAACCGCAACTGGTGAACGACAAGATTGTCTGGGTCACTGAAGACAACCACCACCTGCATACACTCACCACCGAGCCCGGCGGGCTGTGGCGACGCTTCAACGCCTGGGTCAGCAAGGCCGTGGGCCTGGAACGAATGCTCTAGGCCGACGCCGGTTCGAAGGCATTCGGTCGTCGCGCCAGCAGCACCAGGCCGGCAGCGCCAGCCGCCATCAGCAACGGCAAGGCATGCCCACTGACCCACTGACTGCCCGCCCCCGCCGCCAGCGGCCCTATCAGGCAACCAATCCCCCACAATTGCGCCACATGGGCGTTGGCGCGCACCAGCGCATCGTCGCGGTAGCGCTCGCCGATCAGCACCAGCGACAAGGTGAACAAGCCACCGGCACTGGCGCCGAACAGCACCCATAGCGGCCAGATCATCCAGGTGTGCATGAACAGCGGAATGGCCAGGCTCGAGAGCAGCAGGGTCAGCGCGCAGCCGCTGAACAGGGTGCGCCGCGACATACGATCGGCCAAGGCGCCGATGGGCAGTTGCAGCAGCGCGTCGCCCACCACCACCGTGCTGACCATGAACAAGGCCAGTTCGGTGCTGAAGCCTTGTTGCAGGCAATAGACCGGCAGCAGGGTCAGGATCATCGCCTCGAACGCGGCAAACAGGGCAATGGCCCAGGCAATCACCGGCAAGCGCCGGCAAAAGCCGATCAGGTCGTTGAAGGTGACACTGCAGGACTCCGAAACCGGCGCCCCACTGCGCCCCAGCAGCACCAGTGGTGCCACCAGTAACAGACCAGCTCCCACCCAGAAACCGAGGTCATCCTCCGACCCCACCACCCCAAGCAGCAGCGGGCCGGCCAACTGGCTCAAGGCATAGGTGCTGCCGTACAGCGCCACCAGCCGGCCGCGCCATTGCTCGACCACCAACTGGTTGATCCAACTTTCGCCCAGAATGAAAACAATCGTCAGGATCACGCCGATCAGCAGGCGCAGTACCAGCCATATCGGGTAACTGGGCAACAGTGCCAGCAAACCGATCGACAATGCCCCGGCCCACAAGCACAGGCGCATCAGCCCGGGCGTACCGAACCGGGCAGCAAGACGGCTGGATACTTTGGCGCCGACCAGCACTCCGATAGCCGGCATCGCCGCCATCACACCAATGGCAAAGCTGCCATAACCCCAGCCCTCCAGGCGCAGGGACACCAGCGGCATGCTGACTCCCAGTGCAAGGCCGACACTGAGCACCGCCGAGAGCACGGCGAAATAAGTACCCCAACGCATTGCAGCCTCCCAGGCTGTGGTGATAGAGCAGAAACAACACAGCCGGACCTGCATCGAGCAAGGTCCGGCTGTGTACGGGATCGAACGGCTGTGGTTACAGCTTGATCCAGGTCGCCTTCAGCTCGGTGTACTTGTCCAGCGCGTGCAGCGACTTGTCACGGCCGTTGCCCGACTGCTTGAAGCCACCGAACGGTGCGGTCATGTCGCCGCCGTCGTACTGGTTGACCCAGACGCTACCAGCACGCAGGGCCTTGGCGGTCAGGTGAGCCTTGGAGATATCGGCCGTCCACACACCGGCGGCCAGGCCGTACGGGGTGTCGTTGGCGATATTGATCGCTTCTTCGACGGTGTCGAAGGTAATCACCGACAGTACCGGGCCGAAGATTTCTTCCTGGGCAATCTTCATGGCGTTGGTCACGCCGTCGAAGATGGTCGGCTCGACGTAGGTACCGCCAGTCTCTTCGAGAATACGCTTGCCACCCACCAGCAGCTTGGCGCCGTCACTATGACCCGCATCGATGTACGACAGCACGGTGTTCATCTGCTGGGTATCGACCAGCGCCCCCACGGTGGTTGCCGGGTCCAGCGGGTTGCCAGGTTTCCAGGCCTTGAGGGCTTCGAGTACCAGGGGCAGGAACTTGTCCTTGATCGAACGCTCCACCAGCAGGCGCGAACCGGCGGTGCACACTTCGCCCTGGTTGAAGGCAATGGCACTGGCGGCAGCTTCAGCAGCAGCATTCAGGTCCGGTGCGTCGGCGAAGACGATGTTCGGGCTCTTGCCGCCGGCTTCCAGCCAGACGCGCTTCATGTTCGACTCACCGGCGTAGATCATCAACTGCTTGGCGATCTTGGTGGAACCGGTGAATACCAGGGTGTCCACATCCATATGCAGGGCCAGGGCCTTGCCGACGGTGTGGCCGTAGCCTGGCAGCACGTTGAGCACGCCTGCCGGGATACCGGCTTCGATAGCCAACTGGGCAATACGGATGGCCGTCAGCGGCGACTTTTCCGAAGGCTTTAGCACCACCGAGTTACCGGTGGCCAGGGCCGGGCCAAGTTTCCAGCACGCCATCAGCAGCGGGAAGTTCCACGGCACGATAGCGGCAACCACGCCCACCGGCTCACGGGTAACCAGACCGAGTTGATCGTGCGGGGTGGCCGCGACTTCGTCGTAGATCTTGTCGATGGCTTCGCCGTTCCAGCTCAGCGCCTGTGCCGCACCCGGAACGTCGATGTTCAGCGAGTCATTGATCGGCTTGCCCATGTCCAGGGTTTCCAGCAGTGCCAGCTCCTCGACGTTTGCGTTGAGCAGGGCGGCAAAGCGGATCATGGTGGCCTTGCGCTTGGCCGGGGCCAGGCGCGACCAGACACCAGAGGCGAAGGTAGCGCGGGCGTTTTCGACGGCACGCTGGGCGTCGGCGTCGTCACAGCTGGCAACCTGTGCCAGCAGGCGGCCATCGACCGGGCTGAGGCATTCGAAGGTCGCGCCGGAAACGGCGGCGGTATATTCACCGTTGATGAAGGCACGGCCCTCGATCTTCAGTTGCTGGGCACGCTGTTCCCAATCCGCACGAGTCAGGGTGGTCATACGAAACTCCTCCTCTTGTTAAGGTGCAGTGCCGCACGAGGGCTCACGGGCACTGTCAAAAATTCTGGCTTGGGCGAGCTACGCGCACAGGCACCTGCCACCCTAAACCACTGGCGACCCAATTATCAATATATTTGACATAATCAGCCCAAACACCTACTGATGTTCATTTTATTAAACAAACAAGAGAGCTAGCCATGCGCATTGACCAGATCATCGACTTCGCTCAGGTCCTCACCGAGGCCGAGCGCTATCGTCCAGCCGCTGAAAAAGTGCTCAAGGGCGACCCTGAGCAGGCCGTCTACAACCACTATTCCAGCCCATGCGGTCAGTTTGCGGCGGGGGTTTGGGAAGGCGAGATTGGCCAGTGGACCGTCAATTACACCGAACACGAATACTGCGAGATCGTGCAGGGCGTTTCGGTGCTGCGCGATGAAAATGGTGGGGCGAAGACCTTGCGTGCCGGCGATCGGTTCGTGATTCCGGCGGGCTTCACAGGCACCTGGGAAGTGCTGGAGCCGTGCCGCAAGATCTATGTGATGTTCGAACAGAAATAATGAGCAGGAGCGGGCTTGCCCCACGATAGATTGTTTCGCGAGAGAAGCCCGCGCCTACCGAGGTGCCAAAAAAAAGGGCCCGTATCCAGAGATACGGGCCCTTTTTTCGTCAGCCGGATCAATTACTTGATCTTGGCTTCCTTGTAGATCACGTGCTTGCGAACAACCGGATCGAATTTTTTGATTTCGATTTTGTCCGGAGTGGTGCGCTTGTTCTTGTCGGTGGTGTAGAAGTGGCCGGTATTAGCGGTCGACACCAGACGGATCAATTCACGCATGATTCTCTCCCTTAGACCTTAGCGCCGTTACGGCGAATGTCGACCAGAACGGCATCAATGCCGCGCTTGTCGATGATGCGCATGCCTTTGGCAGATACGCGCAGACGCACGAAACGCTTCTCGGACTCGACCCAGAAGCGATGATGCTGCAGGTTCGGCAGGAAACGACGACGGGTTTTGTTGTTTGCGTGGGAAATGTTATTCCCGGTTACCGGACCCTTACCGGTAACTTGACAGACTCTCGACATGCCTCAGCCCTCTAAAACCACATGCCCAACCCGGCATGGGTTGGCCGCTTAATCTCTCAGTCTTTGGCGCCAGGCGCCGTGTTTCTTCAGGGTCTTATCGACTCAATCAGCAGATGCGACAAGCCGAGCCCCTAGAAAAGAGCGCTGCTTTATACCAGAAAGACCAAAGCACAACAACAGAAGATGTGTTTTGCCTTGCTGGGCGACACGCCGGAGCAGCATAACGACTGGCCCGGCAAGGTGTCGACCACTCGTCGCACGATTGGCAAAAAAGGATATGGTCATTTGGAAGCCGGCGCACTAGGGTAGAACGTTTCCAGACTGCACTGCCAGATGGGCCAACGATCAGCCAAGGAATCCCCCATGCGCGCTGCCGCTCTACCCCTGTTGTTCGCCACCCTGCTCGGCCCGGCTTTCGCCCAGGCGGCTGCGCTGAGTGTGTGCACCGAGGCCAGTCCTGAAGGCTTTGATGTGGTTCAGTACAATTCACTGACTACCACCAACGCCTCGGCTGATGTCTTGATGAACCGCCTGGTCGAATTCGATGCCGTCCAGGGCAAGGTCGTACCCAGCCTGGCCGAGCGCTGGACAGTTTCGCCAGACGGCCTGGTCTACGAATTCAAGTTGCGCCCGGAGGTCAAGTTTCACAGCACTGGTTACTTCAAGCCAGGCCGCAGCCTGAACGCCGACGACGTGCTGTTCAGCTTCCAACGCATGATTTACCCGGCCCACTCCTGGCACAAGATCGCCCAGAGTGGCTATCCCCATGCCCAGTCACTGCAGTTGCCGGAGCTGATCAAACACATCGAGGCACCAGAGCCGCTGACGGTGCGTTTTACCCTCAATCATGCCGACGCGACCTTCCTGCCGACCCTGAGCATGGGTTTCGCTTCGATCTACTCGGCCGAATATGCGGACCAGTTGCTCAAGGCCGGCACCCCGGAAAAACTCAATAGCCAACCGATCGGCACCGGTCCATTCGTGTTCAACCGCTTCCAGAAGGATGCGGTGATTCGCTACCGGGCCAACCCGGATTACTTTGACGGCAAGCCGGCGGTCGACCCGCTGATCTATGCCATCACTCCGGATGCCAACGTGCGCCTGCAGAAGCTCAAGCGCAACGAGTGCCAGATCGCCTTGTCACCCAAGCCGCTGGACATTGCCGCGGCCAAAGATGATGCGGCCTTGAAGGTCGAAAAGACCGAAGCCTTCATGACCGCGTTCCTGGCCATCAACAGTCAGCATGCGCCACTGGACAAAGTTGAGGTCAGGCAAGCCATCAACCTGGCTTTCGACAAGGCCAGCTACCTCAAGGCCGTTTTTGAAGACACCGCCGTTGCTGCCAATGGCCCCTACCCGCCCAATACCTGGAGCTATGCCAAGGACCTGCCCGGCTACCCCACCAACCTCGACAAAGCCCGTGCCCTGCTGGAAAAGGCTGGTTTGAAGGACGGCTTCAGCACCACCATCTGGACCCGCCCGCAAGGCAGCCTGCTCAACCCCAACCCGAGCCTGGGCGCGCAATTGCTGCAGGCGGACCTGGCCAAAATTGGTATCAAGGCCGAAATTCGTGTCATTGAATGGGGTGAGCTGATTCGCCGGGCCAAGGCAGGCGAGCATGACCTGCTCTTCATGGGCTGGGCGGGCGACAATGGCGACCCGGATAACTTCCTCAGCCCGCAGTTCGCGTGCGCCGCGGTCAAGTCAGGGACCAACTTCGCCCGCTATTGCGACCCGCGCCTGGACCAGCTGATCAGTGCCGGCAAGACCACTACCGACCAAAGCGTGCGCAGCCGCCTGTACCAGCAAGCCCAGGCACTGATCCAGCAACAGGCACTGTGGTTGCCGCTGGCGCATCCGACGGCTGCGGCACTGATGCGCCAGGGCGTGGAGGGTTATCGGGTCAGCCCATTTGGCCGCCAGGACTTTGCCAAGGTCAGTACGACGCGCTGAACCACCCCTGCTCGACCATTGATAGCGGCTCACCGTCGCCAACGATGAAATGGTCGAGCAGCCGTACCTCGATCAATGCCAGTGCCTCCTTGAGGCGTAGCGTGAGGTTCACATCGGCCTGGCTCGGCTCCGATACGCCCGACGGATGGTTATGGCAGAGAATCACTGCCGCAGAATTGTGCGCCAGGGCACGCTTGACCACTTGCCGGGGATAAACGCTGGCACTGTCGATAGAGCCTCGAAACAGTGCTTCGAACCCCAGCAAACGGTGCTTGGTGTCGAGAAACAGGCAGGCAAATACTTCGTGTGGCTCATGGCGCAACTGGGCTTTGAAATAGTCCTTTACCGCCGTGGGGCTTTCCAGTGCAGAACCACGCCGCAGTTGATCGGCCAGGTGGCGCCGGGACATTTCCATCACCGCCTGCAATTGCGCGAACTTGGCAGGGCCCAGGCCAAACTCCTTGTTGAAGCGGACGTCATCGGCTTCGAGCAACTCACGCAGGCCACCGAATTGCCTGAGCAGATGACGGGCCAGATCGACCGCGCTATAGCCCCTGGCGCCGGTGCGCAGGAATATCGCCAGCAGCTCGGCATCCGAAAGGCTTAACGCGCCTTGTTCCAGCAATTTCTCCCGCGGTCTCTCCGCCGCAGGCCAGTCCCTGATACTCATGCCTCACCTCCCTGTCTATCGGTTACTGCTCCTGTGTTACAGCCCTGTGCTACATTAGCCCCTCTTTTTTCCGCGACGATTCGGCCTGGGGAGGCGTCGTCGCCGCGTGCAATCACTGAGCAAAAGGCAAGCCTATGCAGCGGCTGTATCGTAAGCGCATCGTTCTCGGCGTCGGCGGCGGCATCGCCGCCTACAAGAGTGCCGAACTGGTTCGCCGACTCCTGGAACACGGCGCGCAGGTGCGTGTCGTCATGACCCGCGGCGGCGCTGAGTTCATCACGCCGCTGACCCTGCAGGCACTGTCCGGCCACCCGGTGCACATGGACCTATTGGACCCTGCTGCCGAAGCGGCGATGGGCCATATCGAACTGGCCAAGTGGGCCGACCTGGTGCTGATCGCGCCGGCCACTGCAGATCTGCTGGCCCGCCTGGCACAGGGCGTGGCCGATGACCTGCTGACCACCCTGGTACTGGCCACCGACGCCACCGTGGCTGTCGCCCCGGCCATGAACCAGGCCATGTGGCGCGACCCGGCCACCCAGGCCAATCTCGATCTGCTGCAAAGTCGCAATATCAAGGTCTTTGGCCCGGCCTCCGGTAGCCAGGCCTGTGGCGATGTCGGCCTGGGCCGCATGCTCGAGGCCAACGACCTGGCCTGGTGCGCGGCCGAAAGCTTCCAGCGCCAGTCGCTGACCGGCAAGCACATTGTGATCACCGCCGGCCCGACCCAGGAAAACATCGACCCGGTGCGCTACATCACCAACCATAGCTCCGGGAAAATGGGCTTCGCCCTGGCCGAAGCCGCCGTCGAGGCGGGCGCCAAGGTGACATTGATCAGCGGCCCGGTTCACCTGCCAACACCCGACCGGGCGTCGCGCATCGACGTTGTCAGTGCTCGCGACATGCTGGCCGCCTGTGAAGCGGCCATGCCCTGCGATATTTTCATCGCCTCAGCCGCGGTCGCAGACTACCGCCCTGAAGTGGTCGCGCCGCAAAAACTCAAGAAAGACCCTACGACAGGTGACGGCCTGCTGCTGCAGATGGTCCGTAATCCGGACATTCTCGCCAGCATCTCCACCCGCCCCGATCGCCCGTTCAGCGTCGGCTTTGCCGCCGAGACCGAACACTTGCTCGATTACGCTGCGCGCAAGCTCAAGGACAAGAACCTCGACCTGATTGTCGCCAACGATGTGGCCAACCCCAGCATCGGCTTCAACAGCGAGGAGAACGCCTGCAGCGTGATCGATCGCCAGCTCCACGAAACACTCTTCGCACAGACCAGCAAGGGCAAGATCGCCCGCCAGCTGGTTGCTTTCATCGCCGAACGTCTCAACCAGGTTTAATTCTGCATGCACGCTCTACAAGCCAAGATTCTCGACCCACGCATCGGCAACGAATTCCCGCTGCCACAGTACGCTACACCCGGTTCGGCCGGCCTCGACCTGCGCGCCATGCTCAAGGAAGACACCCTCCTCGAGCCAGGCCAGACCCTACTGATCCCTACCGGCCTGTCGATCTACATCGGTGATCCAGGCCTTGCCGCCATGATCCTGCCGCGCTCGGGCCTGGGCCACAAACATGGCATCGTGCTGGGCAACCTGGTCGGCCTGATCGACTCCGACTACCAGGGTGAACTGATGGTGTCGTGCTGGAACCGTGGCCAGACCCCTTTCACCATTGCCATCGGCGAGCGCATCGCACAACTGGTGTTGGTGCCCGTCGTACAGGCTCATTTCGACATTGTCGAAGCCTTCGACGAAAGCCAGCGTGGCGCTGGTGGCTTCGGCCATTCCGGCAGCCACTGATCCCTCGACTCATTACCTCGCGCCAAGGACGGCGAACTCTCTGGCGAAAACGTCGTCAAAGCGTTCAGTTTGAGCCTGCCCTGCACGCCCTCGATATTGGAGCTTCCCCAGAGATGAACGACATGGCACACCTGGTACCAGCACTTCCAGAAAGCATCTTCCGCGCCTACGACATTCGGGGCGTAGTCGGTGACACCCTGACCGCCGAAACCGCCTACTGGATCGGCCGCGCCATCGGCGCACAGACCCTCGCCCAGGGCGAACCCAACATTTCTGTCGGCCGTGACGGTCGCCTGTCCGGCCCGATGCTGGTCGAGCAACTGATCAAAGGCCTGGTCGAAGCCGGCTGCCTGGTCAGCGACGTCGGCCTGGTGCCGACCCCTGCCCTGTACTACGCCGCCAACGTGCTGGCCGGCAAGTCCGGGGTCATGCTCACCGGCAGCCACAACCCGCCGAACTACAATGGCTTCAAGATCGTCATCGCTGGCGACACCCTGGCCAACGAGCAGATCCAGGCCCTGCTGACTCGCCTGAAAACCAACGACCTGAGCCGTGGCGACGGCCGCGTGGAAAAAGTCGAGATCCTCGAACGCTACTTCCAGCAGATCACCGCTGACATCAAGCTGGCTAAGAAACTCAAGGTGGTCGTCGACTGCGGCAACGGCGCTGCCGGCGTGATTGCGCCGCAACTGATCGAAGCCCTGGGCTGCGAAATGATCCCGCTGTTCTGCGAAGTCGACGGCAACTTCCCGAATCATCACCCCGATCCGGGCAAGCCAGAGAACCTGGTGGACCTGATCGCCAAGGTCAAGCAAACCGGTGCTGACCTGGGCCTGGCCTTCGATGGCGACGGCGACCGCGTTGGTGTTGTGACCAACACTGGCAACATCGTCTACCCGGATCGCCTGCTGATGCTCTTTGCCCAGGATGTGCTTGAGCGCAACCCGGGCGCCGAAATCATCTTCGACGTCAAATGCACCCGTCGCCTGACGCCGCTGATCGAGCAATTCGGTGGCCGTGCGCTGATGTGGAAAACCGGTCATTCGTTGATCAAGAAGAAGATGAAGCAGACCGGTGCCTTGCTGGCCGGCGAAATGAGCGGCCACATCTTCATCAAAGAGCGCTGGTATGGTTTTGATGACGGCATCTACAGTGCCGCGCGCCTGCTGGAGATCCTCAGCAAGGCCAACACCGACGCCGAACAGCTGTTCGCTGCATTCCCGAACGATATTTCCACGCCGGAAATCAACATTGATGTGACCGACGAGGGTAAATTCAGCATCATTGATGCACTGCAACGCGAGGCCGATTGGGGCGATGACGCCAACCTGACCACCATTGACGGTGTGCGGGTCGACTACCCCAACGGCTGGGGCCTGGTACGCGCTTCCAACACCACACCAGTGCTGGTACTGCGCTTCGAGGCCGACAATGACGCCGAGCTGCAGCGAATCAAAGAGGTATTCCGCGCACAGCTCAAGCGCGTAGCCGCTGACCTGCAACCAACGTTCTGACCGACCATTTGTTCCAATTGGAGCCCTGCATGACCCTCGATCGCGATGCCGCCACCCATGTCGCCCAGGTTTTGTCCGAAGCGCTGCCTTACATCCGCCGCTTTGTCGGCAAGACCCTGGTGATCAAATACGGCGGCAACGCGATGGAGAGCGAAGAGCTCAAAACCGGCTTTGCTCGCGATGTGGTACTGATGAAGGCCGTGGGTATCAACCCGGTGGTTGTACACGGCGGCGGCCCGCAGATCGGTGATCTGCTCAAGCGCCTGTCAATCGAGAGCCACTTTATCGATGGCATGCGCGTTACCGATGCGCAGACCATGGACGTGGTGGAAATGGTCCTGGGCGGCCAGGTGAACAAGGACATCGTCAACCTGATCAACCGTCATGGCGGCAGCGCCATCGGCCTGACCGGTAAAGATGCCGAGCTGATTCGTGCGAAAAAGCTCACCGTTACCCGCCAGACGCCAGAGATGACCACCCCGGAAATCATCGACATCGGTCATGTCGGCGAAGTGGTCGGGGTTAACACCGATCTGCTGAATATGCTGGTCAAAGGTGATTTCATTCCCGTGATCGCACCGATCGGCGTAGGCGCCAACGGCGAGTCGTACAACATCAACGCCGACCTGGTCGCCGGCAAGGTCGCCGAAGCACTGAAAGCTGAAAAGCTGATGCTGCTGACCAACATCGCCGGCCTGATGGACAAGCAAGGCACCGTGCTCACCGGCCTGACCACCGAGCAGGTCAACGAGCTGATCGCTGACGGCACCATCTACGGCGGCATGCTACCGAAGATCCGCTGCGCCCTGGAAGCGGTGCAAGGCGGCGTGAACAGCTCGCACATCATTGATGGTCGCGTGCCCAATGCAGTGCTGCTGGAGATCTTTACCGACAGTGGCGTGGGCACTCTGATCACCAACGACAAGCCACGCTGAGGCCTGTAGGAGCGGGCTTGCCCCGCGATCAAGACATAAAAAAGGCGACCTGATGGTCGCCTTTTTTATGTACCTCAGATCCCGTACTGGGCCCGATAGGCCTCGACGGCCGGCAGATGCTGCTTGAGTGCCGGATCGTCCGCAAGGAACTGCAGCACCTGGGTCAGTGAAACGATGCTGACCACCGGAATGCCGAAGTCGCGCTCCACTTCCTGGATAGCCGACAGCTCGCCGTTGCCCCGCTCCTGGCGGTTCAAGGCGATCAGAACGCCTGCAGCCTTGGCCTGTTGGCCCTGGATGATCTGCATGACCTCACGGATTGCAGTGCCGGCAGTGATCACGTCGTCGATGATCAGCACGTCGCCTGTCAGCGGCGCACCGACCAGGCTGCCTCCTTCGCCGTGTGCCTTGGCTTCCTTGCGGTTGAAACACCATGGCAGGTCGAGGTTGTGGTGCTCGGCCAGGGCCACTGCAGTGGCTGCCGCCAGGGGAATACCCTTGTAGGCGGGGCCGAACAGCACGTCGAACGGAATCTTGCTGTCGACGATTGCCGCCGCATAGAAACGTCCGAGCTGAGCCAGGGCAGAGCCGCTGTTGAACAGGCCGGCATTGAAGAAATACGGGCTGGTGCGGCCCGACTTGAGGGTGAATTCACCGAAGCGCAGAACCCCGCGGTCGATGGCAAAACGAA
>RCUI01000182.1_pt1 | contig 23574 bp, 19 predicted proteins | sample 2166121 | NCBI WGS metagenome assembly RCUI01 (sample SAMN09932700, study PRJNA488358) | compost metagenome | feature: garden; material: soil; isolation source: compost soil in succinic acid-enriched culture | place: Germany: Experimental Botanical Garden Goettingen | collected 2016-01-27
CAACCTGGCCAAATCGGTGACTGTGGAATAGCCGTTACTGCGTTCGAACCAAAACGGGTTGGCTGCGCGGATTAAAGATTGACACAAAAGGTTAAAGTTTGACACGCGCTATTAAAGTTTGACACAACGCCAAAACCCCCGTATTTACGGGGGTTTTCCGTTTCTGGGCCAAGCCGTTGGTCCGGATTAACCGCTTCGCTTGGCAGCGAGAGTAGTCTGGAATTCCCTTCGACGATGCCGCCGAAAGGTCCATATTTTCCTATGACTATTTTTTGAGGAGCAGGTGAAGCACTCCGGCTGGACTGAGGAGGTAGGGGTTGCGCGGTCGTAGGTTTACTTCAAAGCAGGATATTGAACGGCACATCGCCAACGGATTTGGATCCGGTGCCGGAGTCGGTTACGTGCCTTGGTTGCGTGTGCAGGATGTCCCTTCGATGGGGCGCTCCCACAAAATTCCAGGCGTTAAAGTCGAGCGCATACATCATCTCTTGTCCGATCTCGAACGTGCCTACCTCTTGGTTTGCGAGTTCTCTGAAGAGGTAGTGGACATCCGCGAGCAATACCCGTTGCTACCTGTGGAAAGCACTCAAGCCATCGCAAAGGCGATTGGCGTCCGTTACCCCAGATACAAATCTACTGCCCTGCCGCTCGTAATGACGACAGACTTCCTCCTGACCGTTAGGCAGCCAAACGGAGACTTCAAGTCCGTAGCTAGGACAATTAAGTATCAGCAAGACCTCAGAGAGGATTCTCTTCGGACTCTGGAAAAGTTAGAAGTCGAGAGACGGTTCTGGATGAGCCAGGGAGTAGATTGGGCCATTGTTACTGAGGAAATGTTTACGCCCGACCTGATTAAAAACCTCGGACTCCTTAGACGGTACGCGCAACTGCCCCGTGCGCTGATGAGTTCGTCACTTCACTCTGAATTCCTTGAGCTCCTAGAGTCTAGCAAAGCTTACCCTTGGGCCACGTCTGAATGTCTAAGAAGAATTGCTACACGTTTAGGAATAGCGTACAGCGATGCTAGGGATATTTTCTTCAATCTAATCTGGCGAAAAGTAATTCTCACTGATTTAAGTAACGCTCCGTTGCACCTCAAGTCGCCGCTGCCTGATCTCAAGGTTATTTACTCTTCTGACCTAAACGCATTGAGTGAGAGATCGTTATGACTATTTCAATCAATGACATATTCGGACCCGTCACAGAACTCTCGACTCTCACTACCTTAGCCAGAGTCCTTCATCTGGATGAGAAGGACGATGCAGTGATCGTGATAGACCTCGTCGAGCCGCCGAGAAAGCCCTACCCTTTGGGGCTTGAAGAACTCAGGCTCTCGCTGGAGGCTGGCGACACCAAATCCGTCGTCACGGGAGTACCCGAGTTCCTGCTGGTCTTGGAAGGTGATCTCGATGAAAGCACTAAGCGCGATAGGGATGAAAAATGGGCGGTGATTGCGCCGCTTCTGGATCCGGCCTACCCCGGACAGATCTTCGTTCGTGGCGAGATGGGGCGCCTTGTGGGAAACCGCGCCGCTGAACTGGGCATGCATCGAAAGACTATTTATCGTCTTTTGTATAGATATTGGTTCTATGGTCAGGTAAGAAATGCGCTTCTGAAAGATTATTCAGCGGTGGGTGTTGCCAGCAGGAACTACACCCAAGATAAACGGCCCGGTCCTAAGCCTAAGTTTCAGGGAGTTCTGACTACGCCTTCCAAGCTGCTCAGTGTTGTTGATAAGCGGTGTATTCGGGTAGGTTACTCACTTTATGTCAACGATAAAGCGCCCTCAATCCGCATTGCTTATGACAAGATGCTTAAGAAATTCTATTCTGTAAAAGATTATTCAAAGAACGCAGAAAATCGAATTCGCTTACTTCCAGATGCCGACATACCTAATTACAATCAGTTCGATTATTGGGGCAAAATTTTTTTTGACGAGATAGCAACTGATCGTGGGCGTAAGGGATTGACGAAGTGGCTCAAAGACTGCCGTCCGCTGTCCGGTACCGTCCGCGATTGGCTTCGGGGGCCTTGTCACCAATTCGAGATTGACGCGACGATTGCAGATATCTATTTGGTCAACAGTTATTCCCGGCGGATGGTGATTGGAAGGCCTGTGGTCTACATCGTGGTGGACAGCTTCTCGGGGATGATTGTTGGCCTGTATGTTGGTCTGGAGGGGCCCAGCTGGAATGGTGCGCGGCAGGCATTGTTCAATGCATTTACCTCCAAGGTGGATTTCTGCGCGCAGAACGGCGTCGTTATCAATTCCGAGGACTGGGACTGCCACCACCTACCTCAGCAAATCTACGCCGACCGAGGCGAGATGTTGTCTTTGGCTGCGGAAGGATTGGCAACTGGTTTGGGCATCGAGATGGGCACGGCACCTCCGTACCGTCCAGATTGGAAGCCCATGGTCGAAAGCAGGTTCGGGATCCTCAATGATTTAACCGGTATCAGGTGGCTTCCGGGCGGTGTGGCCGCGCGGGAGAAAGAGCGAGGCGAGCGCGATTATCGGCTCGACGCCACTCTGAACCTGAAGGAGTTCACGCAGATCGTCATTGAGTGCGTCTTGCACTACAACCGTTATCATCGACAGCCAGAACGCCTCACTCAATCGATGATGCTCGATGGCGTTGAGCCTACTCCCATGGGCATATGGTCCTGGGCTTCGGAGAATGATCTGATCCAGGCCAACAACCGGCCTGACGATTTAATCTATCTCCACCTGTTGCCTCGTGAGCGAGCCACGGTGCAGAAGGGCGGCGTGATTTTCCGCGGCATGCACTATTTGTGTGAGTTTGCGATCCAAGAAAACTGGTTTGCCAAAGCTCGCCGCAATGGAGTGTGGTCGATCGATTGCCGGTTCGATCCGAACTCTGCCGCTCATATCTGGATCCAGGGTGAGAACAAGCAGTTTCTGCGCTGCGACCTTCGACGCTCGGATGCAAAGTACGCCGGTTATCGCTCGGACGAGATCTACGATCTGCTGGAAGCGTATCGGCAAACACCACCTGCTCACAAACGGGCAGAGTTGGAGAGCCGCGTGAGCTTGGTCGACACCGTGGAGCAAATCATCAGCGCCGCTACGGCCGAGCAGAAGCTTGAGCCTCCTGCGAGTACTAAATCTGAAGCGGTGGCCAACATCCGCGAAAATCGTTCTGAAGAGCGCAAGCGGGAGCGTGAAAACGCCACAGTCCCAGAGGGTGTGCGAGCAGAGCCCGAACAACCCGTAGCGGAAGCGTCCTCCATTGCACGCGACTCGTATGCGGGCCCTCGCAGCGCGCAGGTCATCGATCTGCTCAGAAGACTTCGTCCAGGACAGAGTAAATGAAAGGCGCACGAATTTTCGCGAGTTACACCAAGCAGGCCATCTCTGAATATGCGGGAAACCCGTTGATTGAGGCTTTGCCGCCGATCCTTCCGGAAGCAGCGGCCATCGAGTTGATATCGAACTTCCCCCAGCCAGTAACACCTGAAGAGCTTGAACTCGACGGAGCGACACGGATTCACTGTATTGAGCGACTGAAGACAGTCGTGCAGCCGTTCCTGCTGCATTTGGAACTGGAGTCTATGTTTTCCCTGTTGGTCCGCCGCGGTTACGTTGGACGCAATCCAACCTCACCTGACACGGTCAGGCACCTGCATTCCTTATCGGGGGCCCAGCGCTATCATGAGTCTTTCAAATCGACGGCTGACTCCTTCACCGTTGTAGGCCTGAGTGGTATTGGGAAGTCGACTGCGCTCCACGCCATTCTGAGCCTCTACCCCCAAACGATTCGGCATGAGCGCTATGATGGGAACCAATTTGTCCACACCCAGATCACCTGGCTCAAATTAGACTGCCCGCGCGATGGGTCGCTGGCTGGATTCTGCCAGCAGTTTTTCCACGCCGTCGGTCAAGCACTCGGCGACCAGGATTATCACAAGCGTCATCGGCACCGGAACATCAACGATGCGCTGCAGCAGATGTACCAGGTAGCCAGTACGTTCTTCATTGGCGCCTTGCTGATTGATGAGCTGCAAAACCTCCACTTGGCGAAAACGGGTGGCAAGGAAAGCATGCTGAACTTCTTCTTACACTTGGTGAACAACATTGGCATCCCTGTCGTGTTCATAGGCACGAATTCAATGATCAGCTTGTTCTCGGATGTCATGCGTGTTGCCCGTCGCAGCGGCAGTACTATCGAGTTCAAGCGGTTCGAGAAGGATGATGAGGAGTGGCAGTTCCTGGTTGAGAACCTCTGGAGTTATCAGTGGTGCAAGCAGACTGCTGAACTGACCCCCGAGATCTTCGATGCGTTGTACGAGTACACCCAAGGCGTAACAGACTTCCTGGTGAAGCTACTCGTTCTGTGCCAGCGCTATGCCATTCAAAGCGGCTCCGAATGCCTGACTGCCGAGGCGATCGCCAAGGTGAGCAATGCCAAGATGCAAATCCTCAAGCCAGCTCTTTCAGCTCTGCGCAGTCGAGACCCTGCTCGTATGCGACAGTTCGATGACCTTCTTCCCATCGAGGAGCAGTTGATCGACATGATGTCGTTTGATGGGCTTCCGCGAGCAGACCGGCTTGCATTGCTCCGTGGTGTGAAGACGCATACGAAGCCAGTGGACCCACCTTCATCAGTTCCAGGTAAATCTGCATCTCCCGCTGCACCTGCAGCTGTCGGAGTAGAGGCATCGCAAGCAAAGGCACTGAGTGAGCAGCCTGACACCATAGCAGCGCTAAAGTCAGCGGGTTGGATAACCACTGATCTCTTTGAGTTTTCGCCGGCTTACCGCAAATCATGATTCGAAGGTGGCGAAATGGATCTGAAATTCCATTTCTTCCCAACGGCTTTTCCCGACGAGACACTTCACAGTGTCCTCTCACGCTATGCCCGGCTATGCGGTGGTAGCAGCCGAAAAGCAGCGTTCGCTGGCGAGAGAGCTGCAGCCTCGTTCACTCAGAACGTAGCGTTTCCAAGCCGCCTGGGTGATCTAGTCGATGCTCTTCCTCGCGGCGCTTGCTGTTCGTTGTCTCAAATCATCGCACGTCATACTCTGCTGCCTTATTACGCGCCCTTTCTCACCCGCTATCAGCTGCAGAATGCCCAAGTCTCAATGGCTGGGGAGAGCAGAGGGCTGATGTTGAAGTTGGGCATCAATGCCAGTCGGATCGAGTGGGCTTCGAGAACCCGGTTCTGTCCTGAGTGCCTTGAAGAAAATATCCGTCGAGTTGGTGCCGCCTACTGGCACCGAGCTCACCAGCTTCCTGGTGTGTTGGTATGTCCAGAGCATGGCACCCTACTCAACGTGGTGGAACCTGGTTGGAGCAGCCGCAATTCTCGACAGCTCAATCTCCCTGACGATGATTGCGTGCAAGCCCACTCAATTCAGCTCGGTGCTCCCGATGAGACGCTCCCAGGGCTACGACAGATAGCATTGAGTTCACTGCGGCTACTGGACCTGCAGCCTTGTTCTCTTCAAGCTGATGTATTGCGCGCTTGCTTTCTGCAAAGTGCTGCAGACTTGGATCTCACCTCTGGTACAGCACATCGGTTGGACTTGCGTCGTTTGGGCGCGCATATGGTCAGCTTTTTCAAAGCGCTTCCGGACGCCTGGGAGTACTCGATTCTTAGCGAGTGCCCAGCAGCATCTCCTGCGACCTGGGTCACCAAACTGCTTCGTCGACCAAGAGGCACCCACCATCCACTCAAGTACATCGTGTTGGCCAACGCTTTGAAGATAGAGCTGGCTCGTATTTCCAGCATCGACAGGCCATCAGTCCATACTCATGAGCGACCATCGCCGTTTGTGTCCTGTTCTTCACAAACGATACGAACTCCGCCCGTAGTCGAGGGATTGGAGGGCTTACCGGCTGCTATCTGGAAGCTTGCTCTTGCGGGGAGCGAAGCACGGCAGATCGCCGATGCAGTGGGCGTATCTCTGGTTTATGTGTACCGGACCATCCGCGCCGCAGACCGTGGCCCCTCCGCTTGGAGAGAAGCGAGGTTGCTGAGGCAGAGCCGGCAGCATCGAGCATCTTTCGAGGGGGAGTATCGGCGCCTGCCTGCTCACCAATGCCGGGATTATGCGTGGCTGTATCGATGTGACCGGGCCTGGCTTGTGGACTGCATAAAGAAAAACGGAAGTCTGCATGCTGCACGATCGAACAGCACCGGCAGGCTCACCGCAATTGACGCGGAGCTTGCTATGCAGGTCGACTGCTGTGCACAACGGCTTCTGGCCTTACCCGGAAAGCCTCTTTGGATCTCGCGTGCGAAAATTGGGCGAGAGCTGCATGTCCTGGCTCGCTTCGAGAAACAGCTCTCAAAGCTGCCCCTTTGCCGGAAAGCGTTGGACCAAGTTTGTGAGTCCGCCGAGCAGTTTCGCGCGCGGCGCCTGTTATGGGCCGAAGCAAAGCTCTTGGATGAGCAGAGAAGCGTTACCCGATCGGCGTTGTACCGCACTGCTTGCATCAGGCCAGAGATGGGATCGTGAGGAACAATTGAGCTGTTTGCTGGAAGCACCCTAATTGGCAGGGTCGAAGGTGACAGCGTACCGACGGGTACCGAAAAGCGCCTCCTTGGGGGCAGTAAAGCGCTATCACCCCAGCACAGCACAGCCTTACAGGAACGTGGCCTTCCACAAACTTCCCGTCGATGACGGCGGTGTGACACGACGTAAGCCTAGGAGCCACTCCTATTCTTCCGTTAGCCTAGAGGCCAAAGTGCCCCGTAAACGGCTACGCTGAAGCGCGCACGGTCCGACACAATTTAGGTTCGAAAAAAAGCCTCTAACAAGACAACCTTATAGAGCTAATCCGGGAACTGTGATCTGCATGAGCACACCAATCACGCTGTCTGTGGGCGATATTGATCTCACCTACAACACAGGTTTCATGGGCGTAGACCATGGCATGCTGTATCAGGATTGTGACCGTCGGTATCGTCGTCACCCCGGTATCAATTACAACTACGCACACAGCGACGAAGATCTTGAGCAACGAGAAGCTTGTTTCTGCCGAACGCTCGGCTCCATGGTTTCGCGGCTGGAGCTGCTCGGTTACACGCTGGGGACGGTCAAATCTGAATATGAACTGCAGGTCTCTCTCGACGGCGAGCAATTCAACGACTATGACCCCCATGACCCGCGACCGGAGCGTTTAACGTTCGAGCAGTTTGTCGACTTCATCAAAATGCATGCCCTACGCGATCTTAAAAATGATTATGTAGAAGACTACGATGCCACGCATGCTCAGGGACGAGGCGTTTTTGCCGCTGATCCAGCGGTTCCTCTCCTACCCAGTGGGGATTATGACCGAGACCACGGGGGGTATTCCGAACGCAGTCATTTTGGCTCCCTAATCGGGTTCTTGAGCCCATATTCAACCCTCCGAATCCTCGCAGAAAATCCCGCCAATCTGGACGAAGATGTCGTTTGGGATTACGGAAGCTTCGTCCATGCAGGGTGGGCTAAAAACGAGTATTTTGTGGCCAATGCGCGTCGAACCCAGACTTATCTGATTGCGACTGAGGGCACCTCTGATACCCACATCTTAAAACGCGCCTTATCGCTGTTGCGGCCAGATATCGAGGATTTTTTCCGCTTTATCGACATAGAGGAGCGTCACCCCTTCTCCGGTACGGGTAACCTATCCAAATTCGCCGAAGGGTTGGTAAAGATCGACGTACACAATCGCGTGATTTTCCTATTCGACAATGATGCCGAAGGGATTGAGACCTACCGGAACCTGCTTGATCGCTTCAAATTCCCAGCGAACATGAGAGCGATGGTTCTACCTGATCTGGATGGATTACGTGATTTTCCGGCAAAAGGGCCGGGTGGGGTTGCTAACGCTGATATCAACGGATGCGCCGCGGCTATCGAATGCTATCTAGACCTTAAGCTGGAGGGGCGTCCTCCACCTCAGGTGACATGGACGAACTACAAAGACTCATTGAAAATTTATCAGGGATCGCTCGACTTCAAGGACAGCTACGCGAAGGCATTTTACAACACCACCGCCGAAGCCATTCAGTCAGGCACCTATGATGCGAGTAAGCTCGAAATCGTGATATCAGCGCTTTTCCATCACTGCAGTGGCATAGCTGAGCAGATGGTCAAAGACTAACAACAGAGCAAGGGCTTGCTCCGCCATTCTTGCGTAGGTGTCGGCCATGGTATCGACACGAATGTAGGAATCACGGATTTGAAACGGCGCTGAGCTATTCATAGTGGCCTGCTTTGGAATATGTAATGGCCAAAGAAGTGCAGCGAAGCTTCAAATTTTCAGCCAATTCCGAAAAATCGTCTTACAGTATCTGGCTCGCTGGCATTACTCAAGCCAGTGCCAGGCGCTACTTTTTTGATCTTAAATGGCAGCGGTCACTCGTAGAGCCAACTCAGTTCGGTTAGTCACCTTGGCTTTTCGAAAAAGCGCGTGAATCTGGTTGCGTACTGTATTAGGGCTCGAACCCAGCTGCCGGGCAATTTGCTTATTGCTTATTCCACTGGCTACTAGCTTCAGTATTTCAAGCTCCCGGGCGGTGAACTGGTACCAATCCAACTCTTCAATTTCCTGGGTTGGAGGAGGCACATAGGCAGGAGTTTTAGACGAGTGTAGGTCGTTGGCTTGTCGCACCAAGTCAGCCACGATGGCTTTGACGCTTTCTACGTCGCTCCAGCGCTTTGTGGAACTGATGACGGCGAACAGCAAATTGTTCTCGCTGATCGGGGTCGCATCGATAGCGAAACGCCTGCCCAAGGTTGGCTCCTGCAAGAGCAGGCGGCGGCCTATGCAGGTGCATTTTCCTAGGTCAATCAATGACGGGGCTCGGACGGCAGCCCAGAGGGCTACGAGGGAAGCGCAATGGCTTTGCAGGGTTTCTGGCTCTTCATGGATTTCGCCCTGCATGAAGAGCAGTTGCTCGAAGTGAACTGCCGGGCCATTTACTGAGGCGGTACCGACAGCAACGCAGTCCACATCAAGGTCAGCCAGGGGTGGCGATTCAATGCTTTCACCAAGCACTTCCCAGCCGTTTTTGACCTTTTCCATGTTCCGCTCTCCGTGCTGTCATAGCGCATCAGAAGCCTGAGGTCAGGCTCCTGATTAGCATATTTTTCTCGATTATATGGAGAAACGGATACCTCCGCGACAAATGCCATTAGTGGGGCTTGGTCTAGCAACATCCACTTACAGATGAACAGCAGGCGGTCGCCTGAGCACCCTCAAACGGCAACAGTCCTTTAGTCACTTTCGGATCCCTTAGTGCCGGTGTATTGCAGTCAAACAAAACCGCCTCGGCCAATGGTGGCTCGTTCACGCTGCGCAGTCCGAGGAAGGAGCCCTGATAAGGGGGCCTCATCATGAGGTCATAGGTTTTCGCACAGACCGCCACTCGCTCCCCGCGCCTATACACATGGTTATCGTCATCACGGACTTCGCTCCAGGGGCCTCGGTATATGACGGCCTGACCGAGCTCCCAGCAAGGCCCTTGCTTTCCCTTATATGCCTGGACTGTGCACATCCGGATTTCCGCATCGCCGATCCTGTCGATAGCTTCTGCTGCCGTTGCCGACCAATGAAGAGTAATCCCATGGAAGCCTGCACGTTCGAACGCGCTGATGACTGCTTGCTCAGATGGAATCCTTAGCGGCGCCCCAGCAGGTGCGGAGCGTACGGAGTGCAGCGAATTCAGTGGCTCGTCACTCACCAGTACCACGCAAAGAACGGACCCGCTGAGACTGAGCGCGCGGAAAGTTTCGGACATCAGTTGTTGCTCGCTTTCAGCACCGACACGGTTGAGAGCGAAGTCCATTACGATCCGGCTAGCCCATCCCGACGGGACGGCTGGAGAACGCTCTATCCCGAAGCGCAGCTTTTCTTCCAGGGCTAGGTAGCCGTCGATGTCACGGAGTACCGCGCCTTGCAGTAACGTCTCTATCACACCAGCATCGCGGGACAGATCTGAGAGCGCCATCAGTCGAACTGCGCGAGCCTTGGCGACCAACGCCGTGCTTTTGCGCAGGCTCCGCGATTCGTTGTCGGCAATCAGCAGTTCACCGCTTAAGCCATTGGCACAAAGGGGGAGAAGGTCGGAGTAACCGCCGCCCCACCATAGCGTGCGGGGCGAATCTGTAACACTCGCATCGTGGTCGAGGTCTTTACTCACCAATGATGCGATATGCATCAACTCCCGCTGCCACGGCTCCAGCCTAATGGCTGCGGTATCAAGCATGTTCATTTGCGGCTATGTCCTGGGTGTCCAGATAATGGCGGTACTCGGTGTGGGCGGGCAGAACCTCGCCGAAGCGTTCTAGATAGCGCTGAATGGGTTGTGATGATCGAACGAACCGGTCCTGGCACACCTTCAATGTTTCCATCGTGGTTTCGGTGAAGTGCAATCCATGCTCGCGCAGGCTCCGCAGCCATTGGCGATCGAACGCCCAAGGATAGGCGCCGATTTCCAAGTTCGTCTGGGCGAAGGTTAGATAGCCGCGCTGGCGAATGTTGATGGCCTTGAGATCAACGTCCTTCAGGCTGTCGTAGAAGATCACCGTGTTGGGCCGGGTGACTTCGCAGAAGACTCGCCAGAGGTCGCGCATGGACGGGCTAGTCTCGTCGTCTACCACCAGGTTGACGTACTCGCCCGCAGGTACCCAGCGGAAGATGCTGGAGACACTGGCCTGGAACACGTCCTGATGCAGCAGGTTGAGTGCCTGGTCAGTGGCGACGGTGTGCAGCTCGGAGTGGTGCCGGTCCGACAGAAGTCTTTCGATGCCCATCCATTGCTGATACAGGCCGTAGCGCTTACCGCTGTAGCGTCCGTCCACCGAACTGCCGATGACGATCGAGGGACGCACGACGAGGAACGGAATGCCGCATTCAGCTACAACCCGCTCGGCTGCGCGCTTGGTCAGGGTGTAATTGGTCGGGTCCTTCGGAGGCTCACTCAGCGAGGTTTCTGGTACTCGAGCACCGGAGTAGCCCGCCGAGTAGGCGGTGGATACGAAAATGAAGAAACCCACCCCCGCACGCCTGGCCGCGACAGCCAGCCTTTCGGTGAAGTCGACGTTCATCGCTTGGAGGGCGTCGTTGTCGAAGTAGTCCAGGCACCCGGCGCAGTGAACGATAGTGTCCACCTTGCCCGCGCGCAGGGTGTTTTCCAGCAGCTCTACCGTGGCAGTTTCGGCGCCTTGCCAGTGAACCGTCGTGATCTGGCCGGAAAAATCGTCCGGGTTTTTGCTCAGGGCGAGTAGCTCTCGCTGGACTTCTTCCGGAATGCTGCCGGTTTGCACTTCACGACGGGATGGCAAGACCAGATGATCCGCCCACCCATCGCTGAGCATTTGGGCGGCCATTAAGGCTCCCAAAAACCCGGTACCGCCAGTTAGGAAAACACGCCCTCCATGGCGTGCGGTCTGCAGAGGCGTGTTCATCGCGCTCCTCCGCTCGCCACGCTGGGCGCCGTGGTGTTGGGCAATGCGTTCTGGATCATCGCTTGATCGGGAACCCCGCCGTAGGACAGCAACTTCTGGTCCACAATAACGATCGGGAATGCACTCAGGCCGTGGGCCATGAATAGCTCGGAGACCTGCTGGGCTAGTGCACCTTCTGCTGGGTTCAGATCGGAGGTAATTTTCGGCAGGATGGTTTGTGCTGTCGTCACGGTGACAGTCAGCACCGGCCAATCGAGCTTGGCCGCAGCCAGCGCTGCCTGCGCGGCTTGCTCGATCTGTTCATCGACCTCATTGGTACCTGGCATGCAGCAACTGGCGGAGAGCACTACTACAGCTTCGTTGCCCAGCGCGCGTTTGACCTGGGCGATATCTGCGTCCGAGGCTTTGTTGAAGAAACCGAACATGTCTTGTCCCTCTTGATTGAGTGGTTACAGCACGAGAGCGACGGCCAGGCCCAGCGCCAAAGCGCAGAGAACGACGGTCAGGGTGTGGGCTATCACCAACGGGAGTCTAAAAAGCCTGAACAGCAGCATCACTTCGGGCGGACTGGTGCCGATCGCTGCGACCAGGAAAGTCACCAGCGGCCCGACCGGGAAGCCCTTCTCGATCAACGCGAAACCGATGGGCAGTGCTGCGATTGGTGAGATGTAGAGCGGTACGCCAACCAGCGCGCAGGCGAGATAGAGCCAGGCGGCCGGCAAGCGATCGACGAGCCCAATGAGCATGTCTTTGGGCACGGCGCCATAGATCAAGCCGCCGATCAGCAGGCCGACCAGCAGGTACGGTGCGACGGTGCGCAGTTCTTGTTTGGCGGCCAGCCATGCGAAGCGGCTTGCCGGCTGCCAACCCGGCCACGCCGCGACTTTCTGGCCCAGGAAGGTTGCACTGCTCTGCGGGGCCGGAGTGATGGTGATGTGCTTGGCCATCCCCAGGCGGCCTGCGATCACGCCAGCCGCCGAGGTCAGGGCAAGGCCGGCAATTATGAACACCGCTCCGGGAATGAAACCGACAGTCAGAAACAGCAGGATGAAGACGCCTTCGTTGACCACCGGAGAAGCCACCAGAAAGGCGAAGCTCGGAACGAAGCCCACCCCCGCCCTGAGCATGCCGCTCAGAACGGGAATGGTTGAACACGAGCAGAACGGTGTAATCACGCCACCCACGCTGGCGGCAAATGCTGACCGCCAGCCTGACGAACCAAGCAAAGTGCCTTGTGTCGCTTGAAATGGCATTTTCTGCTGCAGCATCACTACGGACCATGTGACCAGCAGGAAAAGCCCAATCAGTAGGGCGCCATCCATGAGCAGGAACTCGAAGAATGCGCGAATACCCTGCGCTAAGGTCGTGTTATCGGACATAAAAGCTCCGCCGGTACTGATGGGCGGACTGGAACAACGCTTAGGCGTTTGCCAGCCCTGCGTTCAAGGTCGGGGTACCACCGTAGGTCTGCATCGACTCAATCAGGGCGGCTGTTACCACCGGGTCGAAGTCGGCCTTGTCGAGGGTCTCAACATAGGTGTCCAGTGCCTCGATGCGGATTTCGTCAATGTCAGTCTTCAGATCGCCCAGAGTGAGGGCCCCACAATCGATATTCAGGCGATCGCAGAGGAAGTGGCAGCTAGTGCTCACCATGCTGAAGAGCTCTGGCATGACGCGATGGTGTGCCCACTTGAGGCTTTCGTGGACGCCTTCAGGGTCTTTGGCAATCAGGCTGCGAATACGGGCCAGACCGATTTCCAGGTGCTCCAACTCGTCGTCGAGGATCTTGTTGGCCAGTGCCGCGGTATCCGGGTCGCCCTGACGCACCAGGGTGCGGTACAAGACGATGGCCATGGTTTCGGTCATCAGGTCCTGGATTACCAGGCAGGCCGCCAGGTCCTTGTTCTGGACTGCGGTGCTGAAGTGCCGGCGGATGTTGAACCACTGTGGTTCGACGATCTCGCGCATGACGTTGTAGTCGTGCCGCTTGCCCAGGCTGGCCAGCATCTGAATGTGTTTGGACTCTTCGTGTGCTTGCTTGACGGTTTCGATCTTGCTCTCGGTATCCGGCATCAGCGGGACCATTTCCGAGTAGTTTTCCACCGCCATGATCTCGCCTGCGATCGCGTTTGAGGCGATGTAGGCCAGCAGGTTGAAGTAGCCATCGCTCTTGTCGTGCTCGGCGCCTAGCACTTCGCGGCGGCTGGCGGAGCGCAGGTCGATCGGGGCGTGCGAAGTTGGCTGAATGCCGGCAGATGCTTCTTGCATTTCTTATCCTCCCATTAGGCTTCAAGGGCAGTCCCTTGCCGCGGGAATTGTCGGGAGGATGATGGCGCCAGGCCATAGTACATAACTTCTATTCAAACCCAGGCTCACAACCCTCAGCATAAGTCAGATAACGACGCATCGGTCATCCGGTGTGTTTCACGGAAGATGCTGGGGAACAACATGAAAACAAGAACCTGGGCAGCCCGGCACATTGGTGTGCCTGCGCTGTGGATGCTGGGGGCGTTGCTCTGCCTGTCCGGCTGCAATCGCGAGGCAGACCCGAAAGCGCAGACTAATAAGGCGATACGTGTCAGCGTCGTAGGTGCCAGCACTATCGCGCCACTGATCAGCGAGCTGGCCAAGGCCTATGAGCAGGAGCATCCGGGCGTTCGCATCGAGGTGCAGGCGGGCGGAAGTGCACGGGGCATCATGGATGTGCGCAGCGGCACTGCCGTGCTTGGCATGGTGTCTCGGGACCTCAAACCCGATGAGCAGGACCTTGTGCATGCTCTGATCGCCAAGGACGGTATTGGCATGATCGTAAACAAGAGCAACCCGGTTGCCGGGCTGAGCAAGGAGCAGGTCATCGGTATCTACACCGGCCAAATCACCAACTGGAAGGACGTGGGTGGCGACGACGCACCGATCACTGTGGTGAGCAAGGCCGAAGGCCGCTCCACACTGGAAATCTTCAGCAGTTTCTTCGGCATTCCCTACAAGGACATCAAGGCCCACGTCATCATCGGCGACAACCAGCAAGGCATTCAGACCGTTGCCGGATCTCCTGCCGCTGTGGGCTATGTTTCCATCGGCTCGGCGGAATACGAAGCTGGGCAAGGCGCGGCCATTCGGCTGATTCCCATGGGTAACCAGGTTCCTTCGACCGCTTCCGTGGCCTCAGGGCAGTATGCGATCAGCCGTGACCTGAACCTGGTCTACAAGACGCCGTTGAATGAGCAGGTCCAGGACTTCGTGGCCTATGCGCAATCGAAGCAGGCCGAGGACTTCGTTACGCGGATGTACTTCATCCCGGTTGCGAAATAACGACCAGCGTTGCTGCCCAGGGCCGCTTCATGACACTACCTATCGTTGAGTCCATCTCACCGCCACCGTCTGCGCTACGCGGATGGGCGTTCTGGTCGGCAATGACCATGCTGGCCTTGCTCGGGGCGGCGATCGTGTTCCTGATCGTCGCGTTTCTCCTGGGTGAGGCGCTCCCCTTGATCAGCAAGGGAGGCTTCACCCGGTTCTTCACTGACGAAGGCTGGTGGCCGAGGGATGCCAGTTTCAATATGACTCCAATGGTCGTGGCCAGCCTCTACCTGACGGTCGGGGCGCTGCTTGTGGCGACACCGTTGAGCCTGGCGATATCGCTGGTCACCACGTTCAAGGCACCCACCGGGCTTGCGCGGTTGATGCGCAATCTGGTGGAACTCAGTGCGGCCGTGCCGACGGTGGTCTACGGCCTTTGGGGCGTGAGTGCCATCGTGCCGATCATCAACCAGTGGAGCCCTCCGGGAGCCAGCCTGCTGGCCGGTGTCCTGGTGGTGGCCCTGATGATTATCCCGACCATTACAGTACTGACCCAATCAGCCCTCCGGACGGTGCCGTTCACCTACGTACAGGGTGCTGCGGCACTGGGTGTTTCCGAGAATCAGACCTTGCTACGCATTGTCGTGCCTGCAGCGAGGCAAGGCATTTTCTCCGCCATGGTGCTCGGTGCAGCCAGGGCCATTGGGGAAACCATGGTGGTCCTGATGGTCTGCGGCAATATCGTGCAAGTCCCTACTTCGATGTTTGAACCTATTCGAGCGCTGACGGCCAACATCGCGCTTGAGATGCCCTACGCCATGGGCGATCACCGGGCCTCGCTGTTCGTGGCTGGTCTGCTGATGTTGCTGTTGGTCAGCGTGCTGGTGGCTGCAGGCGAGTGGGTTGGCCGACGTCAGCGGGAGATGGGTGTATGAGTCGGATCCCCTTGGCCCGACTCAATGAGTTGGCCTGGACGGCATTGCTATACGGCCTGGCCCTCGGGGCGATCTCAATGCTTCTGTGGCCGTTGCTGACGGTGTTCGGCAACGGCGTCCAGGTTCTGAGTTGGGAGTTTCTGTCGTCCAGTCCAGTCGATGCGGGCCGTGGCGGCGGCATTTCGCCGATTCTGGTTTCGACGCTGGGCATCGTGATAGTCAGCCTGGCGGCCGCGCTGCCGCTGTCGTTCGGTGTAGCGGTGATGCTGGCCGAAGGTTTCCAGCCCGGCGGCTGGCCAGCAACGGTTGTGCGCTGCAGCCTCGACATTCTGGCCGGCGTACCGTCCGTGGTGTTCGGGCTCTTTGGTCTCAGCCTGTTCTGTCGGCAGTTGGGGTTGGGTTATTCCATTCTGGCCGGAGGCCTGACCCTAGCCTGCATGATCCTTCCGACCCTGGCCCGCTCGCTGGCGTTTTCGCTGGAAGCGGCGGCCATGGCGCATCGCACGGGTGGCGCGGCACTCGGGTTGTCGCGGCAAGCCGTGCTGTTGCGGGTGATGGTGCCGGTGGCGCTACCGGGCATTTGCGCCGGGATCGTGTTAGCGCTGACAAGAGCATTGGCGGAAACGGCAGTATTGCTCTTCACCAGCGGTTATTCGGACCGGATGCCGGAGTCACTGCTCGATTCGGGGCGCAGTGTCTCTGTGCATATCTACGATCTGGCCACCAACGTACCCGGCGGCACTCCGAACGCCTATGGATCGGCCCTCGCGCTTCTTCTGCTCCTGGCACTGCTCAGTTTCGCAGTGCATGCCCTGACCCGGTGGATGCAGCGGCGCATGACTGGCACAACGACAGGGAGTTATTGACGATGACCAACAAGACCGGGGCGGCAACGCTCGAATCCTCGGTGCGAGCCGTCCCCAGCATCGCTGGCACCGTTACGCACCTGAATACCGCAGCCGAAGGGCATATCGAGATTCAGGACCTGTCGGTGAGTTATGGCAAGCGGGTGGTGGTCGAGGGGGTAAGCCTGCGGGTACCGCGAAATTCGGTCACTGCCCTGATCGGTCCTTCCGGCTGCGGTAAGTCCAGCTTGCTGCACTGCCTGAACCGCCTCAACGACCTGGTTCCCGAGTGCTCGGTATCGGGCTCGATCAGCTTCAGCTGGATGGATGACAAGCGCCTGATGAAGGACCCGACCCAGTTGCGCCGCCAGGTCGGGATGCTGTTCCAGCGACCCAATCCGTTTCCCTTCTCCATTCGCAAGAATCTTGAGTTCGCGCTGCGGCAGCATGGAATGAAGGCGCGGGACGAGATCGATGCGCGGATCGAGGCCTCGCTCAAGGAAGTGGGCCTGTGGGAAGAGGTACATGATCGCCTCGATGGCCCCGCGCTGGCGCTGTCTGGTGGGCAGCAGCAGCGCTTGTGCCTGGCCAGGGCGCTGGTACTCGGGCCGGAGGTGCTGTTGATGGACGAGCCCTGCAGTGCCCTCGACCCAATTTCGACGCAAACAATCGAGGCGCTCATCTCAACCCTATCCCAACGACGAACCATCGTTCTGGTTACCCACAGCCTGAGCCAGGCCCGCCGGGTTGCCGACCAGGTGGCGGTGTTCTGGAAGGTCGAGGGCGTGGGGCGGTTGATCGAGTGCGGCAAGGCGCGGGAGGTTTTCGAGCGGCCCCGCCATGAACTGACCCAAGCCTATCTACAATTCGCCTGAACTGAGCAGTTGGCGTGGCAGGGCGCCATGGTACATCGGTTCCATTGTGGTCGAAGCGCGGCGATTTCTACCATGGCCGCATGAACACTATCTCTGCTAAACCCGCGCAATACCCGACCGCGAGAGTGAAAACCCTCCCGCTCCATGTCCATGATGTGCTCAAGCATGCGGCAAGGGTGCACGCCGCAGTGAAAGTAACGTCCATCGCTCTCGACGGCGCTGTCGAATGCCAGAGCTATGCGGAACTTGCCGTTACCGCTCGTGATTGTGCCGCGCAACTCCATGCCCTGGGATTCCAGCCAGGCGATGCGCTTGTCAGCTTTGGCCTGAGCTCGCTCGATCAGATGGCCTGGCTCTACGGGGCACTCGACCAAGGAGTGGTCACCCACCTGCTGAACCCCCAGCATCGCCCCGAAGACCTGGGGCTCTTCCTTCAACAGATTCGCCCGAAGCTGGTACTGCATGACGCCGCTACGGCCGGCGCGGTACAGGCTTTTCAGGGGCTGCTGCCAGGATCTGCGGTGCGCGCGATGACTCATCGCAACGCCGAGGGCGCAGTTGGCTATGTCCCGGCACAGTTCCCGGAGGACACCCTTTCGCACGTCTGTTACTCGTCCGGTACCACCGGCACGCCGAAGGTCGTCGAGTACACGCACCGTTCGACGCTGCTGCACACCTGGGCTTGCGCCTTGCCGGACGCGATGGGCCTGACTGGCGCCGACCGGGTCATGCCGCTGATGCAGAACTTCCATGCCAGCGCATGGGGCGCTCCGTTCGTGTGTCCAATGGTGGGGGCCGAGCTGATTCTGGTTCCACCAACCCGTGATCCGGCCCAATGGTTCCAGTGGATCGAAGAACATCGGGTCACCGTGCTGGGCGCGGTATCGGCTCATTGGCTGGCGCTTGCGCGTTACATGCAGGCCACCGGTCAGCGTTTCAGCACTCTGCGCCGGACGGTGGTGGGGGGAACACGCTTGCCGTTCGAGGTGGCCTATTTCATTCAGGAGCAATTGGGTGTCGAGGTGTGCCACGCCTGGGGCATGACCGAGACATCACCGCTGGCCACCATCGAACGGTTCGATAGCAGCGCTGCTGTGCTGGCGCATGGCAAGCCAGTCTTCGGGATCGAACTGGCGGTGCGAGGTGACGACGCGGTGTGCGCGGCCGAGGGCGCCGGTGAGCTCATGGTGCGTGGGCACTGGGTAGCTGGCGGCTCAGGGCAGGATGATTGGCTGGCGACAGGCGACTTCGCGACGCTTCAGGCCGATGGACGGCTCGATGTCAGTGATCGGCTGAGTGACTCGCTGCTGGTCAGTGGGATTCCTCTCAGTTCCGCCCTGGTCGAGCACCGGGCCAGACAGGTGCCGGGCGTCGCGGATGCGGCGCTGGTGATCTGCGAGCCGGGCAGCGGCCACAGCGTTCTGGCCTGGGTCGCGGCTCCCGATGCAGAGCCCGATACCGTTGTTGCCGAACTACAGGCGGTGCTGGCGCAAGCCTTCGAGGGCTGGTGCCCGACCCGGTGCACCGTCGTGGATGCGTTCCCCTACACCGCCTCGGCGAAGGTCCAGAAACACCTTCTCAAAGCACAAATCGCTCCCCAGAACGAAAGCGATGTTGCCCCAACCCTTCCTTCACGTGCTGATGCCTGACTCATGACGCAAATATCGAAAACCGCAGCGGTAGATTCTGTTCATACGAGCGGGCTGAAGAGCTCGCTGCCCCTGGAGCGGTACGTGACGTGGGTGGTGGACCATCGGCGATGTGTTATCGCCATCGTGCTAGCGCTGTCGGCGTTCTTTGCGTTCTTTGCCGCCAAGCAGCAGGTCATCATCAACCCGGCTGCCGTGGTGCCGCAGAGCCACCCTTACATCAAGGCGACCAACACTATCGAGAAGATCTTCGGCTCGAAGTACCTGGTGGTGATCGGTCTGACCCCCACCCAGGGCGACGCCCTGCAGCCCCAGGTGTTGGAGGCGGTGAAGCGCATCACCGACAAGCTCTATGCGGCGCCGTCGGTCACTAAGCAGACGCTGCTCAGCCTGTCATCGCGGCAGGCCAAGAGCATCCGCGGCAACGCTGACGGTTTCGAGGCCAAACCGCTGCTGGGTGACCAGTTGCCGTCCAGCGCGGCGCAGATCGAGGAGCTGAAGGCGGCGATCAACGCCAACCCGGTGTACCGGGACACGGTGATCTCCAGTGACTGGCGCACCGCTACGATCATGCTGGAGCTCAAGGAAAACCCTAACGGCTTTGGCGCGATGCTGTCCGATGTTCGCCAGATCCTGAGCCAGGAGAATATGCCGGGCATCGAGATCTCACTGAGCGGCAACCCGGTGTTCCTGCATCAGGCTGAAGTCTTCGCCGACCGGATCAACTGGCTGTTCCCGATCGCGGTACTGGTCATCGGCCTGCTGCACTACGAAGCGTTCCGGACTCGGCAGGGGCTGGTCCTGCCGCTGGTGACGGCGCTGCTGTCGGTAGTCTGGGGCGTCGGGATCATGGGGTTGATGAAGGTGCCAATGGACATCTTCAACTCGCCGACGCCTATCCTGATCCTCGCCGTTGCGGCGGGGCATGCGGTGCAGTTGCTCAAGCGCTACTACGAACGCTTCATCGAGCTGGTGAACGGTCAGCAGATGGACCCTGTAGTGGCCAACCGGCTGGCGACGATTCAGTCGCTGGCGGCTGTGGGCCCGGTGCTGGTGATCGCTGGCGGTGTGGCGGCCCTCGGGTTCTTTTCGCTGGTGGTGTTCGAGCTGGAAACCGTGCGGGCATTTGGCATCTTCACCGGCATCGGCATCTTGGCGGCCGTGCTCCTGGAATTCACCTTTACCCCGGCAGTGCGGGCCGGACTGAAGCCTCCATCGGCCGCGCAGATAGATACCGAAACCAAGCCGCGAATCTGGGATCGCCTCAGCGCCCGAATCGCTAACTTGGTGGTGACACCGCGCAGCCGGCACTGGATTCTTGGCGGTTTTGTGGTGCTGATCGGCGTGGCAGTCGCCGGCTGGCCGCTGGTGCATGTGGATAATTCCAGCAAGAGCTTTTTCTCGGACTCGCTGCCCCTGCAACGTGATGACAACCTGCTGAACACCCAGACCGGTGGGACCAACGTGCTCTATGTGATGGTCGACACCGGCGAAGCGGACGGGGTGAAGGACCCACGCGTACTGGATGCGATCCGCTACCTGCAGGCGGACGCGGCGAAGCGTCCGATCGTGGGCAAGACGCTGTCCATCGACGATTTCCTCCAGCGCATGCACGAAGCAGCGTCGGGTGACACGGGGGCAGCCATGCCGCTACCCGATGACCGCGAGCTGATTGCTCAGTACCTGTTCCTCTACTCGATGTCAGGGGATCCGGAGGACTTCTCGGCCCACGTCGATTACGACTACCGGCGGGCAAAGATCGCGATCATGTTGCGTACCAACAGCAACGCCGAGATCGATCACCTGGTCAACGACCTGCGCCAGGTCGCGAGCGAGCATTTCCCCCGCAATGTGAATGTGTCGTTCGGCGGTGAGGTCGCGCAGACCCTAGCGGTCACCGATGTGATGGTGCACAGCAAGCTGCTCAACATCGCCCAGATCCTCGGCGTGATCTTTGCTGTGTCGGTGATCGCGTTCCGCTCGGTGATCGCCGGCCTGCTGGTGCTGTCGCCGCTGCTGGTGGTGTTGTCGCTGGTGTTTGGCGTCATGGGCTATTTCGGCGTGCCTCTGAACATCCCCAACTCACTGATCTCGGCCATGGCGGTTGGTATCGGCGCCGACTACGCGATCTACCTCATCTACCGCATCAGCGAATACACGGCCCAGGGCAAGGCGTTGCCCAAGGCGGTGGAAATGGCGATGAAAACCGCCGGCAAGGCCTGCCTGTTCGTCGCCACCGCCGTGGCCGGGGGTTATGCCGTCCTTATGTTCTCCTACGACTACAAGGTTCATATGTGGCTTTCTACCTTTATCGTGCTGGCGATGCTGGCGAGCGTTCTTGCAACCCTGACCCTGATCCCGAGCGCCATCCTGGCCTTCAAACCTGGCTTCATCTTCCAGCGCCGTTCCGGTGACCGTGGTGCCGTACTGCTGATCATCCTGGCGGCCATCGGCTTCCTAACGTATTCCCAGGTCGGCTGGTCTGCGGAACTGGAGGCGAAAGAGATCATGGAGCGCAACGCGGCGGTCACCCGCTTCAGCACCTCCAAGGCCGATGCCGAGTTCGTGCTGCAGACCAAGGACGGCAGCCAGCGGACCCGCAAGTCCAACATGGCCTCGAAGCTTCAGGACAACGGGCAGGACACCATGCGCCTGGTGCGCTTCGACGCGCCTGCGGATATTCGCGGAACCACCACCTTGCTGGTCGAGCGGACTGCCCAGGACGACGAAATGTGGGTCTATCTGCCGGCGATGAAGCGAGTGCGCCGTCTGGTGGCTTCGAACAAGAAGGACAGCTTCATCGGTACCGACTTCAGCTATGGCGACGTGATGGGGCACAAGGTCAGTGACTGGAAGCACACCCTGGTCAGACAGGAGGCCCGTGACGGCGTCGAACACTACGTCATCGAGTCGCTGCCCGCCGAGGACAGCGTGCGCACCAACTCTGGCTACGCGAAGCGCCTGACCTGGATCCGCAAGGACAACTTCGCGACCACCTATGTGGAGGCGGCCGACGTCAGCGGGGAGCCGTACAAGCAGTTCTCCTTCACTGATATCCAACTGGTGGATACCGCCAACGGCAAGTGGCAGCCCATGAAGACCGAGGGCAAGAACCTGCAGAGCGGTCACACCACCACCATCACCTTCTCCAACTTCAAGGTGGGCGAGGCGCTGAGCGACAGCCTCTTCTCGGCGAACAACATGGCTTCGCGCTAAGGAGAGGACATGAGCGGGTCTTTTTCCCCCGGCTGGTGGGCTGGCGCCGTCGTGCCCTTGGTTTTATCGGTGGGCGCCTTCGCCGACGTGCCTGCAGTCACCGGTGAAGTCGCGGCAGGGGTTTGGTCATCGAACAGGATGCTGGATGACCGTCACACGATTTCGTCCAATCGCGCCAAGCTCAAACTCGACTGGCAAGCCAGCGAGAGCCTAGCCTTCAGCAGCGAGGTCTGGGCCCTGTCGTCCCCCGAGCGGTTGGACGGCAGGCGGGAGGATGCCGGAATCAACGAGTTATACGTGAAAAGCAGTGACACGCTGTGCGCCCCTGCGCTGGGCAAGAAGCTTGTGATGTGGGGCCGGGCCGATGGGATCAACCCCACCGACCAGGTGTCTCCCAGCAACTACAGGCGCCTGACCCCGGAGACTACGGACCAACGTACAGGCAACTGGGGGCTGCATCTGGACTGCGCTGCCGGTGTAGGGAAGCTGCAGGTCCATGTGCTCGACCGGTTCCGCTTTAATGAGGTACCGCTGGAAAAGACGCCTGGCGTAACCTTCCGCGAGCAGGACCCGGATGTTCGTCCAACGGTGGCCGTGAAGTACGACGTACTGGGTTCGGACGCGGACTGGTCGATCAGCGTGATCGATGGTCATGACCTGTTCCCTACCTTCGCAGTGCGTAGTGCAACGCCGGCTGGCGTGACCCTCGGCCAGCATGCAACCCGCATGCGTCTGATTGGAAGCGACTTCACGCTCGTTCGTGGCGAGATGGCCTATCGGGGAGAGATCGCCTGGGTGGACTTCGAGCAATCGTCGGACCCGACGGTAGCACGCCGGCAGCCCTACACTTCGGCAATCGGCGGGGCCGAGTGGTACATCGGGGATCGAGAAACCGTATCGTTGCAGGGCTTCTGGCGCCATTTGCGCTCGGTGTCGACTATCGCCAACGATCCCCTTATGGCTCAAGTGCAAGAAGCTCAGGCTCTGATCAGCAACGAACTTGATCGGGACCAGTATGGACTGACACTCCGCTACGCAAGGCCGTTGTTTGACTCAAAGGCGGATCTCGATCTGTTCGCGGTCTGGACCGAACCCCGCAATGATTGGATGCTTCGGGGCCGCCTTAAGTACGTCATCACTGACTCATGGCGGGTCAGCACAGGGTTCGACATCTTTCGGGGGCCGCAGGACTCGTTCCTGGGACACCTGAGAACGAACTCACTGACGTTCGTGGAGGCGAGTTACCTGTGGTGACACCGAGTTCATGTCGCCAAGCTCCTTCACCATGTAGACCGCAGACGTCGGGCAGAGGCTGTTGAACTCCTCCGAA
>RCUI01000183.1_pt1 | contig 23499 bp, 19 predicted proteins | sample 2166121 | NCBI WGS metagenome assembly RCUI01 (sample SAMN09932700, study PRJNA488358) | compost metagenome | feature: garden; material: soil; isolation source: compost soil in succinic acid-enriched culture | place: Germany: Experimental Botanical Garden Goettingen | collected 2016-01-27
GCTCCTTCCTCGACGAGTGATGACAAACCCCGGCCCAGGCCGGGGTTTTTCTTTTCCGGCGAACGGCGCTTTTAAGCCTTTGCCCACTACCCCGCCGCTTGAATGCCCGTCTACACTCGAATCAATCCACCTGTGTGACGAGGCCGCTATGCCCCCAATGCCGGCACTTCTGTTGGCTCTCCTGCTCATCTGGAGTGCAACGGCCGGCGCCCTGACCCTGACTGAAGAAGAACAAGCCTGGCTCAGCGCGCATCCGCAGCTGCGTCTGGGCGTCGATGCATCCTGGCCACCTTTCGAATACCGGGACCAGGACGGTCGCTACCAGGGATTGGCCGCCGACTACATTGCCTTAATCCAGGAACGCCTGGGGGTGCAGTTCAAGCCGATCGAACCGATCAGCTGGACCGCTGTACTCGAGCAGGCACGCAAGAACAAACTCGACTTGCTGCCCGGCATCATGTCGACCCCCGAGCGCCAGAGTTACCTGGCCTTCACCCGCCCGTACCTGGATTTCCCGATCGTCATCCTCGCCCATGACGGCGGGCCGCAACCGCGCACCATCAAGGACCTGTACGGGCTGAAAATCGCCGTGGTGGAGAACTACGCGCCCCATGAGCTGTTGCGCACCCATCACCCGGATCTCAACCTGGTGGCCCTGCCCAACGTCAGCTCGGCGCTGCAGGCCCTGGCCACCGACGAGGTTGATGCAGTGGTTGGTGACCTCGCCTCGAGCATCTGGAGCCTGCGCCAGCTCAAGCTCGAGGGCCTGTACGTGAGTGGCGAAACCCCTTACCGCTATCAGCTGGCCATGGCTGTGCCCCGGGAGCAGAAAATCCTCGTCGGAATCCTCGACAAAGTCATGGCCGACATGACCCCCAATGAGGTCAGCAATATTCAGGAGCGCTGGGTTGGCAAGGTGCTCGATCACCGCACGCTGTGGTACGACCTGCTGATCTACGGTCTTCCCGCCTTGCTGTTGATGGTGGCGATTCTGGCCGCGGTGATGCGCGTGAACCGGCGCCTGAGTTCGGAAATCTCCCGGCGCATTGCCCTGGAACAGGAGCTGCGCAGCAGCGAGTACCATTACCGCGGCCTGGTCGAAAGCCTCTCGGCAATTGCCTGGGAAGCCGATGCAAACGACTTTACCTACAGCTACGTTTCGCCCCATGCCGAAGACCTGCTCGGCTACCCTTTGAGCCAGTGGCTGCGCCCGGGCTTCTGGCGCAGCATCATTCACCCCGACGACGCGCTGTGGGCCCAGGCCTTCTGCGACAGCGAAACCGCCGCTGGGCGCGATCACAGCCTCGATTACCGGGTAATCCGCGCCGACGGACGCAGCCTGTGGGTACGCGATATCGTCAGCCTGATCGAACACGGGCATAAACCGTTGATGCGCGGGCTGATGATCGATATCAGCGAAACCAAGAACGCCGAAGAGGCCCTGCGCCTGTCCGAACAGAAGTTCGCCTCGGTGTTTCAGCAATGCCCGGACATCCTGGTCATCGCCCGCCTGAGCGATGGCTGCCTGCTGGAAGTAAACGAAGCCTTCGAAGAGCAGATCGGCCTAAGCCCGGCGCAGGTTCTGGGCCGCACCGCGACCGAACTGAGTATCTGGGGCATCGACGGCGTCGGCCCTGACCTGCTCAAGCGCTTGCAGGCAGGCAGTATCCGCAACCTGGAAATGCTCTTTCGCCGCAGCAACGGCCAGGTGTTCACCGGGCTGACCTCCGCCGAAACCTTTCAGCTCGACAGCACGCCGGCGCTGGTGGTCGCGGTACGCGACATCAGCCAACTGAAAGAAACCCAGGAGCAGTTGCAAACCTCCGAAGAGAAGTTCGCCAAAGCCTTCCACGCCTCCCCCGACGGCCTGCTGCTGTCGCGCCAGAGCGACGGGCTGCTGATCGAGGTGAACGAAGGTTTCTGCCGCCTGACCGGTTACGACACCCAAATGTCGCTGGACCACACTTCGTTGGACCTGGGCATCTGGGTCGATCTCAACGAGCGCCGCCGCTTGCTGGAGATGCTTCAGCGCGATGGTTTCGTGCGCGACTTCAGTTGCCATATCCGCCGCAGCGATGGCCAGATTCGCTTGTGCGAGCTTTCCGCCCGACCGCTGCCAATCGCCGGTGTCGATTGCATGCTGACCATTGCCCGCGACATCACCGAGCGCCACCTCATGCAGGAAAAACTGCAACTGGCCGCCACGGTGTTCGAAAACACCGCCGAGGGGGTATTGATCACCGATACCGACCAGCGCATCAGCGCGGTCAACCGCGCCTTTAGCGAGATCACCGGTTACAGCGAGTTCGAGACTCTGGGCCAGACCCCTCGCCTGCTGGCTTCGGGTCAGCACGACAGCGCCTTCTATGTGGCCATGTGGCACCAATTGACTGCCGAAGGTCATTGGCAGGGTGAAATCCATAACCGGCGCAAGAATGGCGAGATCTACCCCAGCTGGCTGACCATCAGCGCCGTGCGCAACACCGAGCGGGTCATCACCCACTTTGTTGCGGTGTTCGCTGACATTTCCAGCCTCAAGCATGCCCAGGCCAAGCTCGATTACCAGGCCCATCACGACCCGCTCACCGGGCTGCCCAACCGCACCCTGTTCGAAAGCCGCCTGCAGGCCGCGCTCAATTGCACCCAGGCGTCAAAGCGCCAGGGCGCAGTACTGTTTCTCGACCTGGATCGTTTCAAGCACATCAACGACAGCCTCGGCCACCCGGTCGGCGACTTGCTGCTCAAAGGCATTGCTCAACGGCTCAAGGAACAGGTGCGTGATATCGACACCGTGGCGCGCCTGGGTGGGGACGAGTTCATCATCCTGCTGCCCGGCCTGCACCAGCCCAGCGATGCCGAACATATCGCACACAAGCTGCTGGCCTGTTTCAGCGCACCGTTCCAGGCTGGCGAACACGAGTTCTTCACCAGCGCCAGCATCGGCACCAGCCTTTATCCACAGGACGGCACCGACGTCGCCTCGTTGATCCGCAACGCCGACGCCGCCATGTACCGTTCCAAGGCCAAGGGCCGCAACCGGGTCGAGTCCTACACCCGCGATCTCACCGCCCAAGCCAGCGAACGCGTCGCCCTGGAGCACGAACTGCGCCGGGCCATCGAACGCAATGAGCTGAGCCTGTGCTACCAACCCAAGTTCAGCCTGAAAACCCAGAGCCTGGTGGGCGCCGAAGCGCTGATCCGCTGGTCCCACCCGACCTTTGGTGACGTACCACCGGAACATTTCATCCCACTGGCCGAAGAAAACGGCATGATCCTGCAACTGGGCGACTGGGTGCTGGAACAGGCCTGCCGACAAATGCAGGACTGGAAGCACAACTACCAGGCATTCGGGCCGCTATCGGTCAATCTTGCCGGCGCCCAGCTGCGCCAACCAAGCCTGGTCAAACGTATCGAACAGCTGCTCAAGACCCACCAGCTCAAGGCCGGCGACCTGCAGCTGGAGATCACCGAAAACTTCATCATGAGCCAGGCCGAGGAAGCCCTGGCCATCCTCCACCAGCTCAAGCACCTGGGCGTGCAACTGGCGATCGACGACTTCGGTACCGGTTACTCGTCACTGAGCTACCTCAAGCGCCTGCCGCTGGACATCCTCAAGATCGACCAGTCGTTCATCCGCGGCCTGCCCGACGACCCCCACGATGCCGCGATTGCCCGCGCCATCATCGCCCTGGGCCGCAGCATGCAACTGACCATCATCGCCGAAGGGGTGGAAAGCCAGGCCCAGCAACAATTCCTCGCTGCCGAAGGTTGCGAACAGATCCAGGGCTACATCGTCAGCCTGCCGCTGCCGGCCGAGGAATTTGCCGCAACTTTCCTTCGCATAGCTCTTTCAGATCTTTCGGATGGCACAGCCTGGAAACCCTCGTTATAATCCGCGTCCACTGGGGCCTATAGCTCAGTTGGTTAGAGCAGGGGACTCATAATCCCTTGGTCGCAGGTTCGAGTCCTGCTGGGCCCACCAAACAAAAAACCGCGCCTTTGCGCGGTTTTTTTTTGCCTGCAATAACAGGGGTCACCTGCGCTGCTTGAGCTTCTCCTGCAGCCAGTCACCGACGATCAAAGGCACCCACACCAGCGGTATCAGCACGAAGCCGGACAGGGCCAACGCACTCAGAAAAGCGTCCTTCAGTGCTTGAAGTGCGCGAAAGCATTTTTTGCCAATCATCTCGAACCCTGAGCAATGAATGTGCCGTGGCATCCGTGCCACGCTTACCTTCACCACTTTAGTCCGTTACCTCAGAAACGCACCCGAAACAGCGTGCGCCAGAAATTCTTCAGCGGCGAAATGCGATGCTTGTCCCAATTACGCTGCCAGAAATCATCCTCATTCCTGACCTGCGCTTCGATGTCGCTACCCGTCGCTGATGCCGCGTGCTGACGGAACAGCATCGGGAACACACAATGCTGTTTGATCCGTTGCTTAAACAGCACATCCACTGGCGTGCCGTCATAAGGCGTTTCGGCCAGAATCCGGCAGCCCTCAGGCGACAGGACGTAGGCGTGCAAGGCCACCACACGGCCGCGGGCAATATAGGGGAACCAGGTTAGCCAAGTCCGGCCCATGCTGTAACCCAGGTGCAAGACTTCGAATGAACGGGTTCGGATAAAGCGGTTGACCCAACGAACCGGGGTTGCTTTGAGCTCATACGCCTTGACGTCATCCTCGAAGACCAGAATCCGTTGCAAACCTTCATCCAAGGCCTGCCTGGCCAAGGCTTGATGAGATTCGTAACAGCCCCGGACAGGATCATCACTGCGCTCGACCACGTGAAAAATCACCTGGTTATGAATCTGTCCACCCACCGTTCGCCTGAACAACTCGCGGCGGTCATTACGCTCTTTGATAGAGATGCAATACACCGCATCTACGTCGAACTTGATCTTGCTCACCACACCGTTCCCTCGAGCTGCAACCGGTTCTCCCGAAGGGCTGCATATAAAAGCCGACGAGTTTAATCCGCCCTAACTGCCATTACAAAGCCACTACCTATATCCATTCCTCAAGCCGGCATCCTGCTGCTGGAACTGAACCTTGGGAGACTGGTCACAATCGTTAACAGTTTTTAACAAACTGACAAACAACACCTATACTTTGTATGGCCTTTACCCAGTCACTACCACTGTGGTGATTATCTATATGCACAAGGAATTGGCACATGGGCGCCTCTGCAGCAAGATCACTTCTTGGCGAGCGCTGCAATATCCACGATTTTGCAGATTGCCAGAACATACAATCCGGTTCGGTATTCATCATTGCATCGGGCGGTTCGGCAAAGGATTTCCCCTTTCAAACCTTCCATGACATCCCCATGATCACAATGAATGGGGCAATCTCGATGTTTCTCGACACACCGGTCAGGCCCTTCTTCTACGCCTGTACAGACAGGGACTTCTCCAACCAGCAACCACAGCTGTTTGCTGAAGCGTTACATCGCAGTGACCGCGTTGCTCTTTGGGAAGAGCACGTTCGGTCCTTGTCGATCCGGACGGACGGCGAGCTGTACCTTTTGCACAAAGCCCCTAAACCGAGTTTCATCGACATTCTGCGGCGAAAGGACCAGGAACTTGTCCGTAACCACACCTTCCCAGGCTGGGGACAAAAGCTGCTCGGGTTCAGCAAAAATCTGCAGCGTGGCTTCTTTGATGCACGCACGGTGGCCTACCTGGCCTTGCAAATCGCCTATCACGTCGGTTTCACCAAGGTGTTTCTGGTAGGCGTTGACCTTAACCAGGACCTGGGAAGATTCTACGAACGCAATGATATGGCGGTATCCCCCTGCGGGCTGGACCAGCACTACGAGTCTCGCATCCTGCCGTCATTCCAACTTGTCGCCAACTCGGTGGTGGACGACACCTTCGCGGTCTACAATCTTTCCGAATTTTCCCGCTTACCGCACAGCGTCATTCCCTACAAAACCCTTGAAGAAGTGACCGCGATGGTTCGTGAGGGCTGATTGTCACCCGGAGTCCGGGCACAAAACCGCGTGCCATACAGGCCTGGAGTGACACCATAATGTCGCTGAAACAGCGCAATAAACGCCGACACCGAGTCATACCCCAACTCGTTGGCCAGCGCCGTGACACTCATGCCTTGCGCCAACAAGGGCAAGGCCGCGAGCAGGCGCAGCCGTTGGCGCCACTCTCTGAACGACAACTGTGTCTGCGCCTGAAATAGCCGCACAAGTGTGCGCCGCGAAGCCCCAACCTGCTGCGCCCAGTCTTCAATACTACGGTTATCGCCTGGGTTGGCCTGCAATGCTTCGGTGATGCGTCGCAAGCGCGGATCACTGGGCAGTGGCAGGCCAAAGGGCGCTTCAGGCAACTCCCGCAGTTCATCGACCAGCACCTGCAGCAGCCGCGCCTGGGCACCTTGCGCCGGATAATTCGGCGCAAATCGGCTGGCCTTGTCGATCAACTCGCGCACCAGTGGTGTCACCTGCAGCACTCCACAAGGCCGCTGGTAACCGTTAAGCAGCGATTCGTCCAGATAAAGCCCGCGAAACTCGATGGTCTGATCGCTATAGGCGGTGTGCTCGACACCCGCCGGTATCCACAACGCGCATTGAGGCGGCAGCAGGTAACTGTGCTGCTCGGTCAAAACCTCCATGATCCCGACGCTGGCATAGGTGAACTGCACCCAGGGGTGGCTGTGCATCTGCACCCGATGGCCCGCCGGAATGGCAAACATGCGCCGGTAGACCGGTTCCGGCAGCTGCTGAAAGTCCGGCAGCGACGGTACTTCACTGGTTTGTCTCATTGGCGGCATTGCCTGTCTCCTTTGCTCAAGTGAGCCGACAAAGGCCGATGGTAGCCTGCGCCCGGCTTAGTTGAACAACCCCTAGGAGAGACCGATGAGCAGCCATGTGCGTGAAAACCGTTTGAGCGTGCCCGCCATCCAGCAGCGCAAAGGCGCTGGCAATCTGGTAGTTCTGACTGCGTACAGCATGCCGATGGCGCGCTGGGTGGATGCCGAGGCCGATGTGATCATTGTCGGTGACTCGGTCGGCATGGTCCTGTATGGCATGCCCAGCACCCTCGGGGTCACCCTGGAAATGATGATTGCCCACGGCCAGGCGGTGATGCGCGGGTCGCAACGCGCCTGCGTGGTCATCGACCTGCCGTTCGGCAGTTATCAGGCCTCGCCCGAGCAAGCCTTCCTCACTAGTGCGCGACTGCTGCGCGAAACCGGTGCCCAGGGCATCAAGCTTGAAGGCGGCGAAGAGCTGGCCGAGACCGTCGCCTTCCTCACACGCCGTGGGATTCCGGTAATGGCCCATGTCGGACTGATGCCGCAGCAGGTCAACAGCCTCGGCGGATTCAAGGCCCAGGGCCGGGATGACCAGAGTGCTGCCAAAGTACGCCAGGACGCCCTCGCCATGCAGGCAGCCGGGGCTTTCTCGGTGGTACTGGAAGGCATCGCCGAACCCCTGGCCCGTCGCCTGAGCGAGGAGTTGGCAATCCCCACCATTGGCATTGGCGCTTCACCTGCCTGTGACGGCCAGGTTCTGGTCACCGAGGATTTACTGGGCTTGTTCGGTGAATACCAGCCACGCTTCGTCAAACGCTTCGCCGACCTGCAGCCACAGATTGCCCAAGCCCTGGCAGCCTATGCCCGGGAAGTGCGCGACGGCAGCTTTCCCCAGGCCGAGCACTGCTTCAAGTCGCGCTGAGCACAGACGCCTTGCTCAAGGGTGAGGGCAATGGATAGGCTATCGCGCTTATTCCATGAGCCGTGAAAAGCGGCTCTCGCCAGAGAGTGCCCATGCCTGACAGCCGCCCCGTCGCCCTCGACGAAATCGATCGCCAGCTGATCTCGCTGCTGCAGATCAACGCCCGTGAAAGCGTCGCCACGCTCGCCCGGCAACTGGGTATCGCGCGCACCACGGTGACTTCGCGCCTGGCCCGCCTGGAAAAGACCAAAGTCATCAGCGGCTACGGCGTGCGCCTGGGTCAGCGGCTGATCGATGGCGGCTTGCAGGCCTATGTGGGGATCAAGGTGCAACCGCGCTCGGGCAAGGACGTGGTGCGGCGCCTGAGCGCCATGGGCCAGGTGCAGCAATTGTGCGCGGTCAGCGGCGAATTCGATTACGTCGCCTGGCTGCGCAGTGATTCGCCCGAGCAACTGGACCAGTTGCTCGATCAGATCGGCAGCGTTGATGGGGTGGAGAAGACCACCACCTCGATTATCCTCAGCAGCAAGGTAGATCGCGGGCAGCCGGTTTAAAGCCACATTATGTGTAGGAGCGGGCTTGCCCCGCGATGAGGGTTGATCGCGGGGCAAGCCCCCTCCTGAAGGAGTCAATATGAATTACAGATACGTCATATCGACCAAAAACATGACCAAACGACGACACTCTGCATCTTAATTACGTAACCCCCACCCCCTAAAATGACCGCCAGTGTTTTCCTATACTCAAGCTCCGCACCCCGCGCAGCGCCTGGCAAGGTCACGTATGAACAAGAACAATCGCCACCCCGCCGACGGCAAGAAACCCATCACCATTTTCGGCCCGGACTTTCCGTTCGCCTTTGACGACTGGATCGAGCATCCGGCAGGCCTTGGCAGTGTTCCGACCGAACGCCATGGCGAAGAAGTGGCGATTGTCGGTGCCGGTATCGCCGGCCTGGTGGCCGCCTACGAGTTGATGAAGCTAGGTCTCAAGCCTGTGGTGTACGAGGCCTCGAAAATGGGCGGACGGCTGCGCTCCCAGGCCTTTGAAGGCACCGACGGGATCATTGCCGAACTCGGGGGCATGCGTTTTCCGGTTTCGTCCACGGCGTTCTACCACTATGTGGACAAGCTGGGCCTGGAAACCAAGCCTTTTCCCAATCCGCTGACCCCGGCATCGGGCAGCACGGTGATCGACCTGGAAGGCCAGACCCACTACGCGGAAAAACTCGCCGACCTGCCCAAGCTGTTCCAGGAAGTGGCCGATGCCTGGGCCGATGCCCTGGAGGACGGCGCCCGCTTTGGCGATATCCAGCAGGCCATTCGCGACCGCGACGTAGCGCGCCTCAAAGAACGTTGGAACACTCTGGTCCCGCTGTGGGACGACCGCACCTTCTACGACTTTGTCGCCACCTCAAAGGCCTTCGCCAAGCTCAGTTTCCTGCACCGGGAAGTCTTCGGCCAGGTCGGCTTTGGCACCGGCGGCTGGGACTCGGACTTCCCTAACTCGATGCTGGAAATTTTCCGCGTGGTGATGACCAATTGCGACGACCACCAGCACCTGGTGGTGGGTGGCGTCGAGCAGGTCCCGCTGGGCATCTGGCGCCATGTACCCGAGCGCTGCGCTCACTGGCCGGCAGGCACCAGTCTCAGCGCGTTGCACCGTGGCGCACCGCGCCCCGGGGTCAAGAGCATCGCCCGCGATGCTGACGGGCGACTGGCAGTCACCGACAACTGGGGCGATACCCGCCACTATGCCGCCGTGCTCACCACCTGCCAGAGCTGGCTGCTGACCACCCAGATCGAATGTGAGGAATCGCTGTTCTCGCAGAAGATGTGGATGGCCCTTGACCGCACGCGCTACATGCAGTCGTCGAAGACCTTTGTGATGGTCGACCGACCGTTCTGGAAGGACAAGGACCCAGAAACCGGCCGTGACCTGATGAGCATGACCCTGACCGACCGCTTGACCCGCGGCACCTATCTGTTTGACAACGGCGACGACAAGCCGGGGGTGATCTGCCTGTCGTACTCGTGGATGAGCGATGCCCTGAAGATGCTCCCGCACCCGGTGGAAAAACGCGTCAAGCTGGCCCTCGATGCGCTGAAGAAGATCTACCCGAAAGTGGATATCGCCGGGCACATCATCGGCGACCCGATCACCGTGTCGTGGGAAGCCGACCCGCACTTCCTCGGCGCCTTCAAGGGCGCCCTGCCCGGCCATTACCGCTACAACCAGCGCATGTACGCGCACTTCATGCAGCAGGACATGCCGACCGAACAGCGCGGCATCTTCATTGCCGGTGACGATGTGTCGTGGACCCCGGCCTGGGTCGAAGGCGCGGTGCAGACTTCGCTCAATGCGGTGTGGGGTATCATGAATCACTTCGGTGGGCAGACCCACCCGGACAACCCAGGCCCGGGCGATGTGTTCAATGAGATCGGACCGATCGCCCTGGCCGACTGACGGGAGAATCGCCATGCGCATCGCCCTGTTCCAAGGCGAACCGCAACCGCTGGACCTGTCCGGCAACCTCGAGCGCCTGCACCAGCAGGCGCAACTGGCCGCTGCCCGCGGCGCCGAGTTGCTGGTGTGCCCGGAGATGTTCCTGAGCGGCTACAACATTGGCAGCGAAGCCGTCGCGCGCCTGGCCGAAGCCGAAGACGGCCCGTCGGCCATGGCCGTGGTGGAGATCGCCCAGAGCAATCGCATCGCCATTGCCTACGGCTATCCGGAGCTGTCCGAGGACGGCCGGATCTACAACGCCGTACAGCTGATCGACGCCCATGGCAGCAGCCTGTGCAACTACCGCAAGACCCACCTGTTCGGTGGCCTGGACCGGGCGATGTTCAGCCCGGGGCCGGATCACTTCCCGGTGGTCGAGCTCAACGGCTGGCGCCTTGGATTTCTGATCTGCTACGACATCGAGTTCCCGGAAAACGCCCGGCGCCTGGCCCTGGCCGGTGCCGAGCTGATCCTGGTGCCGACGGCGAACATGGTGCCCTTCGACTTCATTGCCCAGGTCACCGTGCGCGCCCGCGCCTACGAGAACCAGTGCTACCTGGCGTACGCCAACTACTGCGGCAGCGAAGACGAAATCCACTACTGCGGGCAAAGCAGTATCGTCGGCCCGGACGGCAGCATCCTGGCCATGGCCGGTCGTGACACGGCGCTGCTGAGCGCCGACCTGGACCTGCAGCGGGTGCAGCAAGGGCGGGCCAACAACCCTTACCTGCACGACCTGCGCCCCGAGCTCTACAGCACGCCGCGGCAATAATCCGCTAGCATGACGGTTCGCCTGTATCCGGAGCCGTCATGCCCAGCGCCCTTCACATCCTGACCCTCGCCAATGGCCTGCAGGTGACCCTGCGCCATGCGCCGCAGCTAAAACGCTGCGCAGCGGCAGTGCGGGTACAGGCCGGCAGCCATGACGCGCCACGGGCATGGCCGGGGTTGGCGCACTTTCTCGAACATCTGTTCTTTCTTGGCAATCAACGTTTCGCGCTGGAAGACGGCCTGATGCGCTACGTGCAGCACTACGGCGGCCAGGTGAATGCCAGTACCCGTGAACGCAATACCGAGTTCTTCTTCGAAGTGCCGCCAGCGGCCTTTGCCGGTAGCCTGGAGCGTCTTTGCCAGATGCTTGCGCACCCGCAGTTCGACCTTGAACGGCAAGTGCGCGAGCGGGAAGTGATCCATGCCGAGTTCATTGCCTGGTCACGCAATCCACAAGCGCAGCGGCAGTTTGCCTTGCTTCAGGCTGCTGGCAGCGAACATCCGTTGAGCGCTTTTCAGGCTGGCAACCGTTACAGCCTGCAGGTTCAAAGCCCGGCGTTCCAGGCGGCATTAAGGGATTTTCATCAGCGCTTCTATCAGGCCGGGCAGATCACCTTGAGCCTGAGCGGGCCGCAAAGCCTCGACGAACTGCAGGCGCTGGCGTGTCGATTCGGCCAAGTGTTCAATAGCGGGACAAAAGTGCAGCAGGCGCTACCGCCAAGCTTCAACAACCAGGCACCACTGCTGGTCCGCAACGAGCGCCAAGTGGATGTCCTGTACCCGTGCGCCCCTCTCCCCGCTGGCTTTGAACAAGCCGTCGATTTTCTCGCGACCTGGCTGAGCGACACCCGGCCCGGCGGGCTACCGGCGACGCTGCGTGAGCGGGGCTGGCTGGAGCATTTCGAGTTTTCCTCGCTGTATGGCTTTGCCGGCCAGACCCTGCTGCACGCGGGCCTGAAACTCCACGTTACGGCTGACGCCGAGCAGGTCCGGGCACTGCTGGCTGACTGGCTGGCGTTCTTCCGGGCGGCTGACTTGGGCCAAATCAATCAGGAATACGCTCGATTGCAGCGCTGCCGCGAACTTACCGCCAGCGCATTGGAGCTGGCGCGCCGGGATAGCGCCGGGCAACGCTTCGAGGCGCTGGACGCGCAAGGACTTGCTGCGCTTGAGCGGTTACTCGAGACAATGCTCGCTGGCCAGGTAAAAACACCCACCCTCGCCTGGCAGTTGCCCACCGCGAATCCGTTGCTGAACGTGAAGGCAGAGACTACTCAAGCAACCGCCGTTCCCGAAGGCCTGACGGTTTCTCCTCTACTACCGCCGTCGCGCCAGCATGGTGTCATCTACCTGCGCTGGCGGCTCACCTCAGCCTTGCGCGAGCGCCTCTGGCAGGTACTTGATCGGGCGCTGCAAGCCCTGCGTGAACAGGCAGCGCAGGCTGGCGTACACCTGCAGTTCAGCGCCTGCGACAAATACTGGCAGTTGCGCTGCGCCGGCAATGGAACAGTGCTGGTCGCAGTGATCGAACAGGCGTTGGCAATCCTGCGGTTCCCCCCCAGCCAGAGCTGGACACCCGGCGCTGCCAACCAGCCCGATGTCATGCCAATTCGTGCCCTGCTCAGGCAGCTCCCGGAGCAGCTGCTTGGCTACCAGGACGAACCGTTACCAGCCTGTACCATCAGCCAGAGCGATCTTGATACGCTGTGGGAATATTCAATCTGGAATGGACTCTCGACCGGCTTGAGTGCCACCGATCAATCAGCACTGAACCGGGCCGTGGGTAAAGTGCCCGGGCGCGCAGGCAGGCATCTACCCGCCAGAATCGAAGCTGTGCGGCGCTGGCAAACACTGCCGCCGGTGGCCAGCGAGCAAGCGCTGCTGCTGTTTTGCCCGGTCGAAGACCAAGCCACTGGCCGGTTCCTTGCCCAGCAGTTGCAAGGGCCCTTCTATCAACGGCTGCGAGTCGAGCTGAATCTGGGCTATGCGGTGTTCAGCGCCTTCCGTCAGATCGAGGGCTGCAATGGCCTGCTGCTCGGCGTGCAGTCGCCGTCGGCCAGCCACGCCGAGATCGTCAGGCACATCCACACAGTACTCGATGCCCTGCCCGCCACGCTGAGCTGCAACACCGCGGACAAGCAGGCCCTCGCCGCACAGTTCGACGAACAGGCCATGACCAACAATGACGTTGCCGAATGGGCCTGGCAGGCGCATCTGGCCGGCCATCAGCAGCCGCTGCTGAGCGATCTGCAAGCGGCGATCCTGGCTATCGACCCGCCACAACTGCAACACCTGGCGCGCCAGACAAGCCAGGCCGAACTCGGTTGGTTGTGCCTGGCGAACGGGCCGGCGCCCGGCGAAAACTGGCACTGACGCTGGCGATTCTTACCGTCCCTGTAACGGCGTTTATCTGAGATTTAACCATTCAGTTCGTATTTTTTTAGTAAGATAGCGCAATCTCGGCTATGGGAACCCCTCATCTGGAGGGTGGACTAAATAAGTAGCTGGCAAACCCCAGACCTATCCGGAAGGAGTAATCCCATGTGGACCAAACCTGCTTACACTGACCTGCGTATCGGCTTTGAAGTGACCATGTATTTCGCAAGCCGTTGAGTCTGCTTGCGGTACAACGCCTCGGTCAGCCGGGGCGTTTTTATTTCAAGACGCGGCAGGAGTGGCCATGTACATCCAGATTCTAGGTTCCGCCGCCGGTGGCGGGTTCCCGCAGTGGAACTGCAACTGCGCAAACTGCAAAGGCTTTCGCGACGGCAGCTTGCGCGCCACGGCGCGGACCCAGTCATCGATTGCCCTGTCTGACGACGGTATCCACTGGGTACTGTGCAACGCTTCGCCGGACATCCGCGCGCAGCTGCAAGGCTTTGCCCCGATGCAACCGGCCCGCGCCCTGCGCGACACCGGCATCAACGCTATCGTCCTGCTCGACAGCCAGATCGACCACACCACCGGCCTGCTCAGCCTGCGCGAAGGCTGCCCGCACCAGGTCTGGTGCACCGACATGGTCCACCAGGACCTGAGCACCGGCTTCCCGCTGTTCACCATGCTCAGCCACTGGAACGGCGGCCTGCAGTGGAACCGCATTGAACTGGAAGGCAGCTTTGTCATCGACGCCTGCCCGAACCTGCGCTTCACCCCCTTCCCGTTGCGCAGCGCTGCCCCGCCCTACTCGCCACACCGCTTCGACCCGCACCCGGGCGATAACCTCGGGCTGATGGTCGAAGACCTGCGCACTGGCGGCAAACTGTTCTATGCCCCGGGCCTGGGCCAGGTCGATGCCAAGCTGCTGCAGATGATGCATGAAGCCGACTGCCTGCTGGTCGACGGCACCCTGTGGGAGGATGATGAAATGCAGCGCCGTGGTGTCGGCACCCGCACCGGCCGCGAGATGGGCCACCTGGCGCAGAACGGCCCGGGCGGCATGCTCGAGGTGCTGGAAAGCTTCCCGCGTCAGCGCAAAGTGCTTATCCACATCAACAACACCAATCCGATTCTCGATGAGGATTCGGCCGAACGCGCCGAATGCGCCCGGCGCGGCGTCGAAGTGGCCTTCGACGGCATGAGCATCACCCTCTAGGAGCCGACATGAGCGACGCCAAAGCACTGTCCCCCGCCGAATTCGAACAGGCCCTGCGCGCCAAGGGTGCCTACTACCACATCCATCACCCCTACCATGTGGCGATGTATGAAGGCCGCGCCAGCCGCGAACAGATCCAGGGCTGGGTGGCCAACCGTTTCTACTATCAGGTCAACATCCCGCTCAAGGATGCCGCGATCCTCGCCAATTGCCCGGACCGCGAGATCCGCCGCGAGTGGATTCAGCGCCTGCTCGACCATGACGGTGCGCCGGGTGAAGACGGCGGTATCGAAGCCTGGTTGCGCCTGGGCCAGGCGGTCGGCCTCGACCCTGACCAACTGCGCTCCCAGGAGCTGGTGCTACCCGGTGTGCGCTTTGCCGTCGATGCCTATGTCAACTTCGCCCGCCGCGCCAGCTGGCAGGAAGCGGCCAGCAGTTCGCTGACCGAACTGTTCGCCCCGCAGATCCACCAGTCGCGCCTGGACAGCTGGCCGCAGCACTATCCCTGGATCGACCCGGCCGGCTACGAATACTTCCGTACCCGCCTGGGCCAGGCGCGCCGCGATGTGGAGCACGGGCTGGCGATCACCCTTCAGCACTACACTACCGTTGAGGGCCAGCAGCGCATGCTGGAGATCCTGCAGTTCAAGCTGGACATTCTCTGGAGCATGCTCGACGCCATGAGCATGGCCTACGAACTGAACCGCCCGCCTTATCACAGTGTCACCAGCGAAAGGGTCTGGCACAAAGGAATCGCCTTATGAGTTTCGATCGCGCGCAAGTCCCGGCATGGCGCCCGGGCTATCGCTTCCAGTATGAGCCGGCACAAAAAGCTCATGTGCTGCTGTATCCGGAAGGGATGATCAAGCTCAACGAGAGCGCCGCGCTGATCGGCGGGCTGATCGACGGCCAGCGCGATGTCGCGGCGATCATTGCCGAGCTCGACACGCAGTTCCCCGGAGTACCCGAGCTCGGTGACGACATCGAGCAATTCATGGAGGTGGCCCGTGCCGAACACTGGATCACCCTTGCCTGAGCTGCCGGCAAGACCCGAAGTCGGCCTGCCGCTGTGGCTGCTTGCCGAGCTGACTTACCGTTGCCCGCTGCAGTGCCCGTACTGCTCCAACCCCCTGGACTTCGCCGCCCAGGGTCAGGAGCTGAGCACTGAGCAGTGGTTCAGGGTCATGGCCGAGGCGCGCGAGATGGGCGCGGCACAACTGGGCTTCTCCGGCGGTGAGCCGCTGGTGCGCCAGGACCTTGCCGAATTGATCGGCGAAGGTCGGCGCCTGGGCTATTACACCAACCTGATCACCTCCGGCATCGGCCTCACCGAGCAGAAGATCGCCGCTTTCAAGGAGGCCGGGCTGGACCATATCCAGATCAGCTTCCAGGCCAGCGACGAGCAGGTGAATAACCTGCTGGCCGGTTCGAAGAAGGCCTTCGCGCAGAAGCTGGAAATGGCCCGGGCAGTCAAAGCCCACGGCTACCCGATGGTGCTGAATTTCGTCACTCATCGGCACAACATCGACAAAATCGACCGCATCATCGAGCTGTGCGTTGCCCTCGAAGCCGACTTCGTCGAACTGGCCACCTGTCAGTTCTACGGCTGGGCGCACCTCAACCGTGTCGGCCTGCTGCCGACCCGCGCCCAGCTCGAACGCGCCGAGCGCATCACCAACCAATACCGGGCTAAACTGCAGGCCGCTGGCAACCCGTGCAAGCTGATCTTCGTCACCCCGGACTATTACGAAGAGCGCCCCAAGGCCTGCATGAACGGCTGGGGCAGCGTGTTCCTCACCGTCACCCCGGATGGCACCGCCCTGCCCTGCCACGGCGCCCGCCAGCTGCCGGTGCAGTTTCCCAATGTCCGCGAGCACAGCATGCAGCACATCTGGTACGACTCGTTCGGCTTCAATCGCTTCCGCGGTTACGACTGGATGCCCGAGCCATGCCGCTCCTGTGACGAAAAAGAGAAGGACTTCGGCGGCTGCCGCTGCCAGGCCTTCATGCTCACCGGCGACGCCAGTAACGCCGACCCGGTTTGCGCCAAGTCGGCCGAGCACGGCATCATCCTCAAGGCTCGCGAAGAAGCCGAGCACGCCCACCAGACCATCGACGAGCTGACCTTCCGTAATGAGCGAAACTCACGTGTCATTGTCCGCGGCTGAGCGCTTCAGCGCCGAACAGGCGGTCGCCGCCGGTACCGATTTTGCCGAGCTGCGGGTGGCTGCCCAGGGATTGTTCTGGAACGAATTTCGCCCCAGCGATGGCGCCTGCCGGATCTGGCACTGGCGCGATGGCCAGGCCCGTTGCCTGACGCCCAATGGCTTCAGCGTACGCAGCCGGGTCTATGAATACGGCGGTGGCAGCTTCTGCCTGAGCGACGATGGCCTGGTGTTCGTCAACGAGGCGGACCAGCAGTTGTATACCCAGGACCTCAACGGCGGGTTACCGCAGTCGCTGACCGAGGGCGTGCGGCGCTACGGCGATCTGCGCTGGGCCAACGGGCATGTGCTGGCGGTGGAAGAAAGCCATGGTCCGGGGGCGGTCGAGCATCGCCTGGTGGCCATCGCCAAGGGCAGCCGTGAAGTCCTGGCCGAAGGCGCCGACTTTTACGCCTCGCCAACCCTGAGCACCGATGGCTCGCGCCTGGCCTGGATTGAATGGAGCCGCCCGGAACAACCGTGGACGGCAACCCGGCTGCTGTGCTGCCAACGCCAGGCAGATGGCCAGTGGAGCACGCCACGCTGCATCGCCGGTGAAGCCGGTCCGCAACAGTCCCTGCAACAACCTCATTTTGACCCAGCCGGTCGTTTGTATTGCCTGTCCGACCGCAACGGCTATTGGCAGCCCTGGGGCGAAACGGCAACAGGCTGGAACCCCTTGCCAGCCGCCGCGGCCGACCATGCCGGCGCGCCCTGGCAGTTGGGCGCCAGCACCTGGTTACCGCTGGACGAGCAGCGCTACCTCGCGAGCTGGTTCGATAACGGCTTCAGCCGCTTGGGGATTTGCCTTGCCGATGGCTCGGTAGAGGATTACAGCGCGGACTACAGCCGCTTCCGCTGCCTGGATCTGGACGAGCAGCATCTCTATGCCATTGCCGCGTCGGCCATCAGCCCACCCGCCGTTATCGCCATCAACCGCCAGAACCATCATGTACAGGTCCTGGCCGGCGGTGCTTTACCGCTGCCCGCCGAACGCATCAGCCGTCCGCAAGCACTGCGCTACCGCAGCGGTGACGGCATCGCCCACGGTTTCTTCTACCCGGCCATGAACGCTGAGGTGCAGCCGCCGCTGCTGGTGTTCATCCATGGCGGCCCGACCTCGGCCTGCTACCCGGTGCTCGATCCACGCATCCAGTACTGGGCCCAGCGCGGCTTCGCCGTGGCCGACCTCAATTACCGTGGCAGCAGCGGCTATGGCCGGGACTATCGCCAGGCCCTGCACCTGCGCTGGGGCGAGATTGACGTCGAAGATGCCTGCGCCGTGGTCAGGCACCTGGCCGAGCGCAAGCTGATCGACCCGCAGCGCGCGTTTATCCGCGGCGGCAGTGCCGGCGGCTACACCACCCTCTGCGCCCTGGCGTTCCATGATGTATTCCGCGCCGGTGCCAGCCTGTATGGCGTCAGTGATCCGCAGGCGCTGGCCCGGGCAACGCACAAGTTCGAAGGTGATTACCTGGACTGGCTGATCGGCGATCCGGTGACCGATGCCGAGCGTTACCAGCGGCGCACCCCCTTGCTGCATGCCGCAAACATCAAGGTGCCGGTGATCTTCTTTCAGGGTGAGCTGGATGCTGTAGTAGTGCCGGAACAGACCCGTTCGATGCTTGAAGCGCTGAAGGCCAACGGGATTCGCGCCGAAGGGCATTTCTACCCTTCGGAGCGTCACGGTTTTCGTACGGCGAGCAACCTGGCGCATGCGCTGGAAGAGGAATGGAAGTTTTATCGGCGGGTGCTGGAAGGCAGTTAGATCGCTATCGCGGGTCAAGCCCGCTCCCACAGAGTCAATCCTGTGGGAGCGGCGGTGCGGCGCCCCGACTTGACCCGCGATTGGCCTCACCGCTTGGCGATGATATACACCGCATGGACGATGCCCGGGATATACCCCAGCAACGTCAGCAGGATGTTCAGCCAGAAGGCGCCGCCGAAGCCAACCTGCAGGAACACGCCAAGCGGCGGCAGGAGAATGGCGATGATGATGCGGATAAAGTCCATTGGGCAGCTCCCTTCAAAGATGTACTAGAACTGACTCTAGCGCGTCACCGGGGTTCCACTTGTAAGCAGCAGACAAAAAAACGCCCCAAGCCAAAAACAACAGGCCCGGGGCGATGCGCAGGAACGCGAGACGGTTCGGAAAATTCGTTAGTGCGGTGTAGTGATCAGGCCGTGGCCTCGCGCCGCAGGTTCTGCTGCGCGGCGTGCACACGGGCAAAGGCCCGGGCCAGGCGCAGGAGCATCTCGTCGATGTTGCCCTTGCTCACCGTCAGCGCTGGCGAAAAGCGCAGCACGTCGGCCTGCGGAGCGTTGAGCAGCAAGCCTTCGTGCAAGGCGGCCTGGACCAGCTCGGTGGCGATGTCTTCGCTCAGCTGCAACGCCCAGAGCAGCCCCTGGCCGCGCACCTCGGCCTGACCATAGCGACCCGCCAGACGGCTCAGACCGTCGCGCATGTGCCGCCCTGAATCCTGCACATGTTCGAAGAACCCCGGCTCCAGCACGGTCTGCAGCACCGCCAGGCCCGCCGCACTCATCAGCGCATTGCCATGGTGGCTGCCCTCCAGCTCGCCAGCCTCGGCGCAGCAGGCACTGCCACGGGCCAGCAGGGCCGCCAGTGGTACGCCGCCCCCCAGGCCCTTGCCAAGGGTAAGGATGTCAGCGCGCACGCCATACAACTGTTCGGCGAGCATCGCGCCGCAGCGACCGACGCCAGTCTGCACTTCATCGAGGATCAGCAGGATGCCCAGCTCGCGGCACAGTCGCTCGACACCCTGGAGATACGCCTGGGTCGCCGGAATCACCCCGGCTTCGCCCTGGATCGGTTCGAGCATGATTGCCACGGTGCGCGAATCGACAGCCGCGTGCAGCGCTTCAAGGTCGTTGAACGGCACCTTGCTGAAGCCCGGCAAACCCGGCTCGCAACGGTTGCACGGCGATGGGTCGGAGGCGGACAGCGCGCCCAGGCTGCGGCCATGGCAGCTCTGGCTGGCGGTGATGATGTGATAGGCGCCGTTGCGGTGCAGCTGACCCCATTTGCGCGCCAGCTTGATTGCCCCTTCGCAAGCTTCGGCGCCGCTGTTGAGCAGGTAGGCCTGATCGCTGCCGGTGCTTTCGCACAGGCGATTGACCAGGTTCAACAGGCCACGGTTATGAAAACCCGCCCCCGGATTGATCAACGCCTGCGCCTGGCTGCCCAGGGCTTTGACCAGCACACTGGGGCTGTGGCCGAGGCTGTTGACTGCACAGCCCTGGGTGAAATCCAGATATGCGTGACCTTCGCTGTCCCACAACCATGAGCCTTGGCCGCGGACGAAAACCTGGGGCGCGCGCTCTACCGCCGGCATCAGGTATTCACGCGACAATGCGTCTGCAGGCTGAGTAACGGCAGGTGCGATCTTGCGCTCGGCCACGGCCACAGCCGGGCGGCGCAGGTTGAACAGGTTCATGCGCGCAGCCCCTCGAGCGGCAGGCCAAGCAGACGCGCGGTCCAGTCTTCGACCTGACCGGTGCGCATGCGCTTGATCGCGATATCGCGCCAGCGTGACGAGAGGGCCGGACAATCCACCAGCTTTTTCAAACCTGCATGCTCCAGAGGTTCACGGTAAAAAGTGCGCAGCGCCCAGGCCACGGTCAGGCCCGGATAACTACGTTGAATCAGTTCGAAAGGTTCATCGGCGCTGACAAAACCCGGCTTGAGCACCCGGTAGAACCAGCCACAGCGGCCACTGTCCTGCGCCTGTTGCGGCAGGTTCGGCACGCCCCAGCGATGACTCAGGCGATAGCATGGCGAGCGCGGCTGACTGATCTGCAACAGCGCCCCACCCCAGCGGAACATGTCCCCCAGGCACACCTGATGTTCATCCAGGCCGTGGGTCGAGAGGTTCTCGCCGAAACCCGGGGCGCGCCAATCGAGCTGTGGATAACGTTGCCGCCACCAGGCGTAGTGCTCGGCCGGGTAATGGTGCAAGGCCCGTTCAGGGCCGGTGTGAAAGCGTGGGTCGCCGTGTTCGTCGCTCCCCAGCCCCTGTGGCCATAACCACAACCGTCTTGCAACCTCCTGCTTATCGATATCAGTCAATAAGCCATGCCCGAGGTTTTTTGCCTTGCCTATGTAAACGCCATCCACATACACGGTATTCATCGCGCCTTCTGGCCCTGTAAACCTTGTGAATACGGGATAGACTAGGCTTCTTGCAGGCTAACGGCCATTTGGTTTTTCGAGCATTTTTGATAAGTAATTCTTATGGATTTTCGCCAACTGCGTTATTTCGTCGCGGTGTATGAAGAAGGCCACGTCGGCCGGGCTGCCGAGCGCCTGTCACTGTCGCAACCGGCGCTTTCGCAGCAGATCCGCCAGCTTGAGCAAAACCTCGATGTGAGCCTGTTCGAGCGCGGCAACAAGCGCCTGCTGCCGACCCTGGCCGCGCACACCCTGTACAACCATGCCCTGCCCCTGCTCGACGGCCTGCAGCGGGCTCGCGAGGCGCTGCGCAACTTCAAGGGCCAGGCGTTGCGTACCCTGGCCATTGGCGTACTGCAGACCGTGCGCCCAAGCCTGGTACCGCAGCTGCTCGACCGAGTGCGCAAGGCGCAGCCGCATCTGGTGGTACAGATCTACGAACTGTCGGGCCTGGAGATCGAACGGCGTCTGCTCAACGGCAGCCTGGATATCGGCATCAGCTACCTGCCACCGCGCCAACCGGGCCTGCATGGGCTGCTGCTGTACGAAGATGAACTGCAGTTGGTCATCCCCAACACCCACCCCTTGCGTGAATTCAAGAAAGTCTCGCTCAAGCAGGCTGCCGAGTTACCCATGCTGCTGCTCGGCGAAGAGTTCCAGGTACGGCAGATCTGGCAGTCGCAACTGGCCAACCTCGGCCGGCGGCCGCAGGTACAGGCAGAAATGAACAACATGGGCGGGATTCTCGACAGCCTGGCGCATACCTCGCTGGCGACCGTATTGCCGGGGCGCGCCAAGGAAGTGGTCGAAGATGACCAGGAACTGCTGTGGAAGCCATTGAGCGAACCACGGGTGCCGCTGAAAATTGGCCTGGTGTTCCGCGATGCACAACGCCAGCAAGCGTCGGTGGAGCTGCTGCGCAACCTGCTGGAAGAAGAAGCCGATCCGCGGCAGATCGGGGTGTCGCCGCTGGATGTGCTGGGCTGAGGTTAAATCGCAGGCAAAAGAAAACCCCGCCGAAGCGGGGCTTTGCAGACTGTTTCCCTGACATCCATTTCGCCCCGCCACCCTGGCAGGAATCCTTCGTGTCCCTGTTCTGTACTTTGCGCTTCCTGCGCTACGTCCATGTGAGAAGATTAACTGTGGATCCAATCTTCCGATAGAGGCGAAAAGTCACCACGTCATGTAAGAGAATGCTTACAAACAACTAACACCCTTAAAACTGTGCCGCATCGAGCAGGTACAGCGATTCGCTACCGGCTTTTACCGAGGCGCTGAGCGAGTGGATACGCGGCAGAAGACGGGCGAAATAGAAGCGTGCAGTGCCCAGCTTGCTGGCATAGAAATCGTCTTCACCTTGCTTGGCCAAGGCCGTACGGGCCATCAACGCCCACATGTAGGCATAAGCGGTATAGCCGAACACCTGCAGGTATTCCACCGAGGCTGCGCCAATTTCGTTCGGGTTGTTCTTGGCCCGATCCAGGACCCAGGCAGTCAGGTCGTCAAGATTGTCCAGAGCCGCGTTGAGCGGTTTGACGAACTCGGCCAGGTTGCTGTCGGCACTGGCGGTGAAATGACGGATTTCGTCGGCAAACAGCTTGTACAGCGCCCCTCCGCTACCAACCACCTTGCGGCCCATCAGGTCGAGAGCCTGGATGCCATTGGTGCCTTCGTAGATCTGGGTAATGCGCACGTCGCGCACCAGTTGCTCCTGGCCCCACTCACGGATGTAGCCGTGGCCGCCGAATACCTGCTGGCCGTGTACGGCCGATTCCAGGCCCAGGTCCGTCAGGAACGCCTTGGCCACCGGAGTCAGCAACGCCACCAGTTCTTCGGCGCGTTTGCGCGTGTCGGCGTCTTCGCTGAACTTGGCGGTATCGAGCTGCATCGCCACGTAGGTGGAAAATGCACGACCGCCTTCGTTGAGGGCCTTCATGGTCAACAGCATGCGTCGCACATCAGGGTGGACGATGATCGGGTCAGCGACCTTGTCCTTTGCTTGCGGGCCGGTTGGCGCGCGGCTTTGCAGGCGGTCGCGCGCGTATTCAATGGCGTTCTGGTAAGAGCGCTCGGCCGAGGCCAGGCCCTGAATACCCACGCCCAGACGCTCGTAGTTCATCATGGTGAACATCGCCGCCAGGCCCTTGTTCGGCTCGCCGACCAGGTACCCGACCGCCTCGTCGAAGTTCATCACGCAGGTGGCCGAGGCCTGGATGCCCATCTTGTGTTCGATCGAGCCACAGGTGGCCGGGTTGCGTGCGCCCAGGCTGCCATCGGCATTGACCATGAACTTCGGCACCAGGAACAGGGAAATACCCTTCGGCCCGGCAGGCGCATCCGGCAGCTTGGCCAGCACCAGATGGATGATGTTTTCGGTGAGGTCGTGTTCGCCACCGGTGATGAAAATCTTGGTGCCACTGACCTTGTAGCTGCCATCGGCCTGAGGGTCGGCCTTGGTGCGGATAATCCCCAGGTCAGTACCGGCGTGCGGCTCGGTCAGGCACATGGAGCCGGCCCAGACACCGGCATACATGTTCGGCAGGT
>RCUI01000184.1_pt1 | contig 23458 bp, 16 predicted proteins | sample 2166121 | NCBI WGS metagenome assembly RCUI01 (sample SAMN09932700, study PRJNA488358) | compost metagenome | feature: garden; material: soil; isolation source: compost soil in succinic acid-enriched culture | place: Germany: Experimental Botanical Garden Goettingen | collected 2016-01-27
CCTCGACGCCGATCTTCGAGAACGTCAACTACGGCTGGTACATGCCCCACGGCTTCCACACCCCGGCGGCCTGGGTCGGCATGTTCGCCCAGCGCTACATGCACACCTACGGCGCCACCTCCGAGGACTTCGGCCGGGTGGCCGTGGCGGTGCGCGACTTTGCCGCGACCAACCCGGCGGCGTTCTTCCATGGCAAGCCGATCACCCTGGAAGAACACCAGGCCTCGCGCTGGATTTGCGAGCCGCTGCACTTGCTCGACTGCTGCCAGGAGTCTGATGGCGCCGTGGCCATGGTCATCACCTCGGCCGAACGTGCCCGTGACTTGCCGCAAAAGCCGGTGATCATCAAGGCCGGCTCCCAGGGCATCACCAGTGGTCAGCAGATCATGACCTCGTTCTACCGTGACGACATCACCGGCCTGCCGGAAATGGGCGTGGTGGCGCGTGAGCTGTACCGTCAGGCCAAGCTCGGCCCTGAAGATTTGCAAACCGCAGTGATCTACGACCATTTCACCCCCTTCGTGCTGCCGCAGCTGGAAGAGTTCGGCTTTGCCCGTCGCGGCGAGGCCAAGGAATTCATCCGCGCCGGCCACCATGCCCGTGGCGGCAAGTTGCCGATCAATACCCACGGCGGGCAACTGGGTGAAGCCTATATCCATGGCATGAACGGTGTTGCCGAGGCGGTGCGCCAGGTGCGTGGCAGCGCGGTCAACCAGGTGGCTGATGTTCACAACGTGCTGGTCACCGCCGGTACTGGCGTACCCACCAGCGGCCTGATTCTCGGCGCAGCCTAAGGAGCCGCTCATGTTCGTTGATCTCACCCCCGAGCAACAGGCGCTGCGCCACCAGGTGCGCGATTACTTTCAGGCGCTGATGACCCCGCTACTGCGCGAACAGCTACGCGGCCAGGAAGGCGGCGAGCTGTTTCGCCAGACCGTTCGGCAGATGGGCCGTGATGGCTGGCTGGCCGTGGGCTGGCCCAAGGAACACGGTGGCCAGGGCTACGCGGCCACCGAGCAATTGATCTTCTTTGAAGAAGCCAACATTGCCGGCGCACCGCTGCCGTTCGTGACCATCAGCACAGTTGGCCCGGCGTTGATTGCCCATGGCAGTGCACTGCAAAAGGAGCGCTTTCTGCCCGGTATCGCCGCTGGCGAAATCATGTTCGCCATCGGCTACTCCGAGCCTGGCGCTGGCAGCGACTTGGCGGTGCTCAAGACCACGGCGCGGCCAGAAGAGGACCATTTTGTGGTCAACGGCAACAAACTCTGGACCTCTGGCGCTGAATCGGCCGACTACATCTGGCTGGCTGCGCGCACCGATCCGAGCCAGGCGCGGCACAAGGGCGTATCGATCCTGATACTCGACACGCAACTGCCGGGCTTTTCCAGCACCTTGATCCCGACCACCAGCAACCCGACCGCCGCGACCTATTACGACAACGTACGGGTGCCTCGGGACATGCTCGTCGGTGAGCTGCACGGCGGTTGGAAGCTGATCACCGCGCAACTCAACCATGAGCGCCTGGGCCTGGGGTCCTGGTCGGACAAGGTCGCTGGGCTGTTTCGCCGGGTCTACTTGTGGGCGCGCAGTCGCGACGAACAGGGGCGCCGAGCGATGGACCAGGCCTGGGTACGCAGCTCGCTTGCCGAGTGCTATGCACGTTTGGAGGCCATGCGCCTGATCAACTTTCGCATTGCCGCCGACCTTGAACAGGAACGCATCGACGTGGCGCTGGCCTCGACCACCAAGGTCTATGGCTCGGAGTCGGCGATTGAAATCCTGCGTCGGCTCGCCGCGATCGTCGGTGCCAATGGTGCGCTGCGCAGCGGTTCGGCGGCGGCCCTGCTGCATGGCGATCTGGAGTACGAAGTGCGCGCCTCGGTGACGGTGACCTTCGGCGGTGGCACCAACGAGATCCAGCGCGAGCTGATCGCCCAGTTCGGCCTGGGCATGCCGCGTCCACAGCGCTAGGGCCATCCAACAATAACAAGGGTCAAACATATGAGCTCCATCGAGCAATTCAGGCACGACACCCGGGCTTGGCTTGAGGCCAACTGCCCGGCTTCGATGCGCACCGCTATGGGCGAGGGAGACGTGGTCTGGGGCGCGCAACAACCGCAGTTCCCCAGCAGCGACGCGCAGCTGTGGTTCGAGCGCATGCGCGACAGAGGCTGGTTCTGTCCCGAGTGGCCACAAGAATACGGCGGCGCTGGGTTGAGTGCTGAACAGCTGGCGGTGCTGGAAGGCGAGATGCGTCGCCTCAAGTGTCGGCCGCCGCAAATCAACCTGGGTGTATGGATGCTCGGCCCGGTGCTGCTGGAATTTGGCAGTGAGGAGCAAAAACGCACCTTGCTGCCGCCCATGGCCCGTGGCGAGGTGCGCTGGTGTCAGGGCTTTTCCGAGCCCAACGCCGGATCGGACCTGGCCAGCCTGAAGATGAGCGCCCGCGACGCTGGCGATCACTTCGTCGTCGATGGCAGTAAAATCTGGACCTCCTACGGTGACAAGTCCGATTGGATGTATGCGCTGGTGCGCACTGACCCGGCGGCGCCCAAGCATGAAGGCATCAGCCTGATCGTGCTGGACATGCGCAGCCCTGGGGTCAATCCGGTGCCGATTGACCTGATCAGCGGCAAATCGGCGTTTTGCCAGGTGTTCTTCGACGGTGTGAACGTCCCCAAAAGCCAGTTGATCGGGCCGCTCAATGGTGGCTGGAACCTGGCCAAGCGCCTGTTGCAGCACGAGCGCAAGGCGATGTCCAAGTTCGGCGAAATCAGCCTGCCATCCCATGTCGACCTGCTGGCGTTGCTGCGTCAGTACTTACCGCATCCGCGCAGCCAGAGCGAGCACGTGCTGCAGGGTCGCGCTGTGGCCTGCGCGATGAACGAGCGGGCCTATGACCTGACGGTACAGCGCATGGGCCAGGCGGCCCAGGTCGGCGACGACATCAGCGGCCTGATGGCAATCATGAAACTGGTGCACACCGAACAGGAGCGCGACAAGTTCGAAGTGCTGCTCGACCTCATGGGAGCCCATGCCATGGGCTGGCAGCTCGATCCCTTCACTGAGCAGCAGTTGGCAATAACCCGCGGCTGGCTCAACAGCTACGCCCTGACCATCTCCGGCGGCGCGTCGGAGGTGCAGCTCAATGTGATTGCCAAGCGCGTGCTTGGCCTGCCCGATGCCAAGAAAGGAGTGACGCCATGAACCTGGTCTACAGCGACGAACAGCGATTGCTGGCCGACAGCGCGCGCGACTTTCTGGCCGCTCGTAGCCCGGTTTCCGCCCAGCGCCGCCTGCGTGACCAAGGCGGTAGCGAGGGTTTCGACGCGCAATTGTGGCGCGATGCGGTGGCGTTGGGGTGGAGCGCCATTCCGTTCCCCGAGCACTTGGGTGGCCTGGATTTCGGCTGCATGGGCCTGGGGCCGATCTTCGAAGCCATTGGCCGCAACCTGTCGGCGACACCGTTGTTGTCCAGCGTGGTGCTCGGCGGCTCGCTGCTGCACCTGGCCGGTAACGCTGCACAGCAGGATCGTTGGCTGGCGCCGTTGATCGCCGGTGACCTGCGCCTGGCCCTGGCCCTCGACGAACAGGCCCGTCACGCGCCACAGGACACGGCGCTTGAAGCTCGCGCCGAGGGCGACGGCTATTGCCTGCAGGGCGAGAAGTACTGGGTGCTCGACGGCCTGGGTGCTGATGCCTACCTGGTCGCGGCACGCGTCGTCGGCCAGGCCGGTGACGAGCAGGGCATCAGCCTGTTCCTGTTGCCTGCCGACACGCCTGGTTTGCGCTGCAGCGCATTGCCGTTGATCGATGCGCGCAACTGCGCACGCTTGCGCCTTGAGCAGGTGCGCGTCGGGCGCGAGGCACTGCTCGGGCGGGTCGGGGCGGGCTGGGCCAGCCTTGATCTGGCCCTGGACCGTGGCCGGGCGTGCCTGGCGGCGGAGCTGCTGGGCGCTGCCGAGCAATTGTTTGACACCACTCTGGAATATCTCAAGACCCGCGTTCAGTTCGACACGCCGATTGGCAGCTTCCAGGCCCTGCAGCATCGCGCCGCGCAGCTGTATGTCGACCTGGCGTTGAGCCGCAGCGCGGTCATGGCTGCCCTTGCCGCATTGGATGACCACAGTCTGGACGCTAGCGCGCGTGGGCGGCTGGTCAGCCTGGCCAAATGGAAAGCCGGTGATAGCGCCTTGAAGGTCAGTAACGAAGCGGTGCAGATGCATGGCGGCATCGGTGTTACCGACGAACTGGACGTCGGCCTGTACCTGAAACGGGTACGTGTCGCCCAGGCTTGCCTGGGGGATCGCGACTTTCATTGCGAGCGCTATGCGGCCCTGAGCACGACGTGCGCCTGAGCGGAGAAGACTATGACCGAGCAACGCTGGCACAGCGCCTGGGCGCAACTGATTGCACCCGGTTCACCCTTTGAAGTAGTCACCCCGGCAGGCGGGGGGACGCGCTATTTTCGGCAAACGGCGGCGAACCTGTCGCAGGCCATCGACGCCGGTCGCGTGCATGGCGACCGCGAGTTCCTGGTCTGGCAGGGCCAGCGTCTGACTTTCACCCAGTACTTCGACCAGGTCGATCGTCTCGCCGGGCAATTGAGCGAAACCTATCAACTGCAGCCGGGTGCGCGGGTGGCGATTGCCATGCGCAATCAGCCGGCCTGGCTGGTGGCGTTTGCCGCGATCCAGCGTTGCGGCGCGGTGTGTGTACCACTCAATAGCTGGGGCTTGCGAGATGAGTTGGTGCATGGCCTGCAGGACAGCGGCGCCAGCCTGCTGTTGTGTGATGACGCCCGCCTGCAGGTGCTGACCGATGACCTGGCGGCTACGGGCCTGGCGACCATTGTCGTCGGCGCCAATGCGCAGCAGCCCCTGGCCGCGCACTGCGCGGGCTATGAGTCGTTGCTGGCTGCGGTGCCTTTGCCGGTGCCTACGCTTGACCTCGATCCTGATGCACCGGCCTTGATTCTCTACACCTCGGGCACCACCCGCCGCGCCAAGGGCGTGCTGTCCAGCCACCGGGCGATCTGCCAGGCGCTGACCGCGCTGGAGTTTCAGGGGGCGTTCTGCGCCCTGAGTTCGCCCGAGCGGATCAGTGTGGTGGTCAACAGCGGCTTTGCCCCGACCACCTTGATGGCGGTGCCGTTGTTCCATGTCAGCGGCTTGCATGCGCAGTTCCTCCTGGCCCTGCGCGCCGGCCGACGCCTGGTGCTGATGTACAAGTGGGATGTCGAGCAAGCCTTGAACCTGATCCGTGACGAGGGCTGCACCCAGTTCAATGGCGCGCCGGTGATGATGCAGCAGTTGCTTGCCTCACCACGTTTTGCTGGCCCGCACACTGCCAGTCTGTTTGGCATGGGCCTGGGTGGCGGTGCGTCGTCGAGCGCCTTGCTCGCCAGCATGATTGAGCGCAAGCCCGATGCCATCGGCGGCAGCGGCTATGGCCTGACCGAAAGCAATGGTATCGGCGCTGCCATCGGGGGTGACCAGTTCGTCTACAAGCCCGCCAGCTGCGGGTGGCCGTTGCCGATTGTCGATGTACGTATTGGTGACGATCCCCAGCAGCCGTTGCCAGCCGGTACCCCCGGTTTGATCTGGTTGCGTTCACCGACGCTGATGAGTGGTTACTGGAACCTGCCCGAGGAAAGCGCTGCGACCTTGCGCGAGGGGTGGCTCGATACCGGTGACACTGGCTACCTCGATGAAGAGGGTTTTCTGTGCATCAGTGGCCGGGTCAAGGATCTGATTAACCGGGGTGGCGAGAAAATTTCCGCCGCCGAGATCGAGGCCTGTATTTGCGACATGCCAGGGGTCGAGGAGGCCGCCGCGTTCGCCGTTCCCGACCCGCACCTGGGCGAGGCGGTGGCCCTGGCTATTCGTGCTGCCGAACGTCTGGATGCCGAGGCCATTCGCGCCTATATCGCAGCGCGGCTGGCAGCTTACAAAGTACCCGCACGGGTCTACCTGCACACCACACCACTGCCGCGAAATGCCACCGGCAAAGTGCTCAAGGCTGAACTGCAAAAAACCATCGCCCAGTTCGATTCTTAGTCTTTCCGGACGATGAATACGCCGCCAGAACGCGAAGAATGGGTAACACCCGAAAGCCTTATCAGCGAAGGAGGCAATACATGAAAATAACAACAACAGGTGTCGTGCTCGCGGCCGCCATGGTGGCCAATACCGCTTTGATCGGTAGCGCAGCGGCGCAGGTGTCGCCCCAGGAAGCCGACAAGCTGGGCAAGGAGCTGACCTGCGTCGGTGCCGAAAAAGCCGGAAACGCCGCCGGTACTATCCCGCCGTACACCGGTAAGTACTTGGGCGAAGTGCCAGGCTGGAACCATGTGAAATTCTCTGGTGACCAGCCAGTGGACCCTTACGCTGCAGAACAGCCGATCCTGGTGATCACGGCGCAGAACATGGCGCAGTACGAAGCGAACCTGACCGACGGCCAGAAAGCGTTGCTGAAAAAGTACCCCAGCTCGTACAAGATGAATATTTACCCTGGCCACCGCGATTTCCGCTACCCGGATTATGTCTGCGATCGCGCCAAGTACAACGCCCTGCATGCCAAACTGGTCGATGATGGCATGGGCATCGAAGGGCTCGGTCAGATTCCGTTCCCGATTCCCAAGAGCGGTATGGAAGTGCTGTGGAACCACCAGTTGCCGGCGCGTGCTTACACCGAAGAGAAGGTCAGCGACCTGGCCTCGGTCTTGCCCAACGGCAGCATCGGCTGGGGGCGCGCCCATGCGCGCAACCTGTCCCAGGCCAACTCGCCAACCGTCGAGCCCAAGACCGAAGACAAGATCCAGGCCATGAGCTACAACACCACGCTCAAGCCGGCCCGTGATAACGGCGTGATCAGCATTTCCCACGAACCCTATAATTTCCTCGCCAACCCGCGCCAGGCCTGGAACTACAGCCCGTCCACCCGTCGCGTGCGGCAGATGCCCGGTTATGGCTACGACCAGCCCATGATCGGCACCAACGGCACCATGACGGTCGACGAGGACCGCCTGTTCAACGGCTCACCGGAGCGTTTCACCTGGAAACTGCTGGGCAAGCGCGAAATCTTCAGCCCGGCCAACGCCTACAAGGCCAACGCGGCGACGGTGAAGTACGCCGAATTGCTCACGCCCAACCATCCCAACCCTGAGTACATGCGGTATGAGTTGCGGCGGGTGTGGGTCGTGGAGGCTGACCTGAAGGAAGGTTACCGCCACGTCTATGGCAAACGCGTGCTGTTCATCGATGAAGACACCTGGAACGCGGTCATGGCCGACAACTACGACGCCCGTGGGCAGTTGTGGAAGCATGCGATGCTCAACTACTACTACCACCCGGACATGAGTGGCTGGCAGGCTGGTTCGCAGTTTTTCATGGACCTGAACTCGGGGCAGTACACCGGTTACGGCATGACCAACGAGGCGAAGAAGGGGCCGATTCTCAACGAAGCGAAGTTCACCCCGGACATGTACACCTCGGACGCGGCGCGGGCTATCGGGCGCTGACAGGCCCTCTTGCATTATTTGTGCGAGATACCGTCATGTGCTGATTCTGTGGGAGCTGGCCTTGCCAGCGATGCAGGCACCGAGCAATAGCTGACACCGCACCGATGCCATCGCCGGCAAGCCCGGCTCCCACAAATTTATCTGCAAGCCCGGCTGTGGTCCTAGCGGGTGTCCAGGCCCATCTGCCAGAAGTCCGCTTCCAGCCGCGAAGCCTGGGCGAACAGCTTGGCCAGCTCTTCGAAACGGCGTTCAGTCATTGCCCGTGAGGCCAGGTCGTCCAGGTGCGCACGGGCCGCGTTGGCAACGCCCTGATAGCCCTCACCGGCATATTCACCAATCCAGTCGCGATACGGATGATCTGCCAGCGCCTCGATGCCATTTGGCGTCAGGTTGCGGCCGATTTCGGCGTAGCCAATGACGCAAGGCGCCAAGGCCACATGCAGGTCCAGCAAATCACCCGCAGCGCCACAGTCGAGGACAAAGCGGGTGTAGGCCACAGTCGCTTGATGCTCCGGTGTGGCGGCCAGGTCCTCGGGCGACAACCCCCAACGTTGGCACAGCCGCACATGCAGCTCGGTTTCATCAAGGATCGCCGCCAACCCTGCTTGCGCAGCGCGAATATCGGCGAGCGTGCGGCTCTTGTAAGCCGCCAGGGCCCAGGAACGGGCGAACTGGATCAGAAACAGATAGTCCTGCACCAAGTATTTGCGAAAGGCTGGCTGAGCGAGGGTGCCCGCGCCCATCTGGCGGACGAAGTCATGGTCGACGTAGCGGTTCCAGTCTGCAGCGGCGGCTTGTTTCAGGCGATCAAAGATGTCCATGGCTTATCCCTTGATGTCGTAAGCAGCGTCGAAAAAAGCGTGCTCCAGCGCAACCGCGCGCAGGAAGAAGTCGGTACTGATCTGCGCTTGCGCCGGCCCCACACGGTCCAGCTCAGCGCGCAAGAAGGCGACGAAGCTTTGAAAGTCCGGATTGTCGTGGAGGGTGATCCATTCAGCGTGCTCAAAGCGCGGCGGCAATTGTTTCGGTGCACGCAGCGCCCAATCCAGATAAAGCCCCTCGGCGACGTTGAGCACCGCCAGTGCCGCGGCATAAGATCGGGTGGCGGCCGCTTCGCGCATGATGGCCTTGAAACCTGCAGTCGGCACCGCGTCGGGAGCTTCCAGGCGCTGCGCCTCACTGACCCCAAGGGCCTCGAAGGCACGCAGGAAGTAAGTGTTCTCCTCACCGCAAATCACCCCAGTGAAACGGCCCAGGCGAATTCGTGCCTCGAAGGTGTCGGCAGTAGCAATGGCCGCGCCGAGCAGGGTCAGGAAGGCATCGATGAAGCGGTGATCCTGGATCAGGTAATTGATCAGCACCGCATCGTCGAGGCTGCCGTCGAGCAGTTCATTGACGAAGCGGTGTTCGATCGATTGCGTCCAGCTTGGCTCGCTGGCGGCGCGAAGGGTATCGGTGAAGCGTTCGGCCATGGTGCTGTCCTCAAAGATGGCGACAGCGAGACCGGATAACTCAGACATCGGCGGCCTCGCAGTGAGACCGGCAAAAAGGCAGGTTGGCAATCCCCATCCCTTCGCCGGCATGATCCGGATCAGGTTCGAAGGGTCACCGCGCTGCAGCTGTCAGCGGTTTCTCAGCCCGTTGCCGGGCTCCCCTTGGTGGCCGAATCTATACAGCAACTGGGTTGGATTGTCACGTTGGTGGCTAGTGAATGCTGGAAGCCAGCTCAAAGATCGGCATGTACATCAGGATCACGATAAAGCCGATCAGCAAACCAATGAAGGTCATCAGCAGGGGTTCGAACAGGCGCACGAACCATTCGATCCAGCGGCTGATTTCTTCGTCGTAGAAGTCGGCGCTGCGCTCCATCATCTGTCCGAGGTTGCCCGACTGTTCGCCCGCGCGCAGCAAACGCAGCGACACTGGCGTCACCAATTGTCCGGCTTCTAGCGCCGCCGACAACGACAGCCCTTCACGCACCCGTTCACACGCATGCTCCAGGCGCTGCTTGGCGGCGACGCCGAGCAAGCCGCGGGCCATTTCCATGGCGGTGAGAATCGGAATGCCGCCTTGAAGCAAGATACCCAAGGAGCGATAGAACCGCGCCAGTTCATACATCACCAGGCGCCGGTGCAGGGCCGGCAGGCGCTCCAGTTGACGGTTCAACCAACGTCGCACCCGTGGGTCGCGGCGCACCATGAACAGGCTGCCCATGAGCCCGAGAAAGCCAAGGCCCAGCGGCGCCTGGTGAGCATGCAAAAACATCCCGGCTTGCATCAGCCACCGCGAGAGCCACGGCAGTTCGGTGCCCAGGCCCTCAAATACCAGGCTGAAACGTGGCACCACATAACCGAGCAAAAACAGCACTACACCGCCACCGACCAGTAGCAGCAACAGTGGATAGATCGAGGCGCTGACGATCTTTTGCCGCACTTCGTCCATGCGTTTGCGGTAGGCGACGTAGCGGCCCAAGGCATCACCGAGGGCGCCGGTTTTCTCGCTCGATTGCACCAGCGCGATATACAGTGGCGGGAACACACTGGGTAATTGAGCCAAGGCTTGAGAGAAGGATTTACCCTCATAGAGCAGGCGCACCAGCTCACCGAGGGTCTTGCGTGCCTGCGGCGCCGCTTCTTTTTCGGCCAGGCTTTCCAGTGCATCAATCAGTGGCAGGCCGGCATTGAGCAGGGTGGTCAGCTCCTGGCTGAACAACACCAGATCGAACGTTTCGCGGCGACGCCAACGCAACTTGGCAAACTGCTCGCAGTTACGCACGCTGACCACCCGCAAACCTTGTTGCTCAGCCTGCAGGCGCGCTTGTCCGGCGTCCTGGGCGTCGAGCGTGAGCAGCACCACCCCGGTTTTTCCCAATGCCTTGAGCTCATAGCGCATGTGCTGATCCTCCGCTTACTGCCAGCTGGTGACCTCGGCGTTCTCGCCTTCGCCACCGGGCTGACCGTCTTTGCCCATGGAGAGCAGGTCGTACTCGCCGTTTTCCCCGGGTTGGCGATAGATGTAATTGCGCCCCCACGGGTCTTGGGGGACTTTTTTCTGCAAGTAGGGGCCCGACCAGCGGGTCTCGTCGCTGGGTGCCGTAACCAGCGCCTGTAGCCCTTGCTCGGAATTGGGGTAATGCCCCACTTCCAGGCGATACAGGTCCAGGGCTTTGCTCAAACCTTCGATCTGCGCCCGTGCCACCTTGGCCTCCGAACGCCCCAACTGGCTGAAATACTTGGGCGCGACGATACCCGCTAGCAAACCCAGTACCACCAACACCACCAGCAGTTCGAGCAGGGTGAATCCCTGTTGTGTGCCTTTTTTTTTGTTCATGCCAAGGCCCTCCATCGTGTGCCTACAAGGCCACATGCAATTGCCGTGCGCGTCTGCGCCGAGTCTTTGCGCTGTGGGCCTGGCAAGGCGGCACAGTGCTTGCGTCAGTAGCTCAAAGCCTCGGCAATCGGGGCATATGCCCCACTTTTCGGGGAACGCAACGGGGAGGGCGCAATCATGCACTGGCTCACTGCGGGAATTGTTGTCTGGCTGAGTGTGACCGATCCGGTCCTGGCTGATGTGTACATTTCGATCAAGGCTGACGGCGGCTATGTCCTGTCCAACGTCCACCGTCCGGGTCGCAAGTATGAACGGGTGGTCAGCGAGCCTGAAGTAGGCCTGGCCAGCAGCGGTCAGGCACAACTGATCACCGGTATGCCCTATGCCGAGCTGGTAGCAGCGGCGGCCGAAGCCAACGACCTGCCACCGGCATTGCTGCATGCGGTGATCCAGGCCGAGTCGCGCTACAACCCCAATGCCCGTTCCGCCAGCGGTGCGGTCGGGTTGATGCAGCTGATGCCGGACACTGCACGCGAGTTGGGGGTCAAGAACGCCTTGGACCCGGCTTCGAACATCAAGGGGGGAGCACGCTACCTCAAGCGCATGCTCACCCTGTTCGACAACGACATTACCTTGGCCGTCGCGGCCTATAACGCTGGGCCTGACGCGGTGATGCGGCGTGGACGGGTAGTGCCGCCGTATGCCGAGACCCAGCGTTATGTGCCGAAAGTGTTGCGCCAGTACCGGCGGTTGCAGGGCTTGGCGATGGACGCACCGTTGTGACGGTGTCTGGACAGGGTCCCCTAAATGTGGGGAATACCGGGGGAAAATCCCCAATTGAGATTCATTCAGTAGTCCAACTACCTGAAAAATAACAATAAAGAACTATGGCATGAGGCTTGCTCAAGCCTTTCCAGAGTCCACTTGCACCACCCGAGGCACGCCATGATGACTCCGATCAAAGGCTCCGTTCTGACCTCTCTGCTACTGACTGCCGTCACCTTTGGCTGGCAAACAGAAAGCGAGGCTGCCGTGCGCTGCGAGCGCAACCTGGTGGCCAACGTGGTGGCGCTTGACCAGCCACTGATGTTCAACCGGCTCGGTGCACAGAATGCCAACGGCATGATGTTCGCCCTGCGCCGCGACGTGGTCGACGAACACCAGGTGTCGCTGGATCACGGCGGCGCGGCAGTACCTGGCAAGGTCACCTTACGCCCGGACAAACGTCCGCGGCCGATCGTACTGCGGGTCGCAGCGGGTGATTGTCTAACCATCAATCTGCAAAACCTCTTGGCCTACCAGGCCAACCCGAACAAGCACGGCCTCGATCACGAAGAAGAAAACGAAGGCGAAGAGAACGAGGCCGAGGAAAACGAAGGCGCTGAAGGCAATGAGCAGGGCGGTGAACATGGTTTTGTTGCTGACGAACAGGTCACCGACCGCCACGTAGGCTTTCAGGTCAACGGCATGCAAGCGGTCAACGGCATTGGCGACATTGCCGCCAATACCGGGCGCAATGGCAACTTCTTGATCGCTCCAGGCGCCAGCCGTACCTATACCCTGTATGCCGAGCGCGAAGGCGCGTTCGCCGCGACCAGCCAGGGCGCCACGTTCGGCGGTGAAGGCGCTGCCGGTAACGTCGCCAACGGCTTGTTCGGTCAGGTGGTGGTGCTGCCAAAAAATGCCCGTACTTACCGCAACACCCTGACCGAAGAAGAAATGCGCCTGAGCACCACCGGCCGCGCCCCGACCGGCCAGCCGATCGTCGATTACCAGGCCCGCTACCCGCAACGTGAACCGTGGATCCGTGAAGGCAAGGCCGGTTCGCCGATCATCGCCATGGTCGATGGCAATGAGATCATCTCCAGTGAAACCGACGCCGTGGTCATGGGGCCCAATGCCGATGGCAGCTTTCCGCCCTCGACCTACCCATTGGAGAGTATTGGCAAGCGCAACCCGGCGATCCCCAATCGCCTGGAGCCGTTTCGCGACTTCGCCGCGCAGTTCACCGATGAAGCGGCTGCCACTCAAGCCTTCCCCGGTTACTGGGCAGACCCGGTAATGGGGCATGTGCTGGAGCCGACCCGCGACTCGTTCATGATCAACTACGGTTCTGGCGGTATGGGCGCTGAAGTGGTGGCCAACCGCCTGGGCGTCGGCCCCATGCATGATTGCCTGTCGTGTGCCTACGAAGAGTTCTTCCTCAGCTCGCACACGGTCGGTGACGTGGCCATGCTGGTGGACGTACCGGCCAACGTTGGCCTCGAAAACATTCGCCCCGGTGAGCAGCCCAAGGCTGATCAGATTGGCGTCAAGGCCACCATGGCGCTGTTTCCGGCAGAGCCGGCCAACGTCAACCACAGTTACATTGGCGACTTCGTCAAGTTTCGCAACACCCACAACGGCCACGAGCAGCACATCTTTCACCTGCACGGACACCAGTGGCTGTTCAACCCCAATGACGACAACTCTGACTACGTTGATGCCCAGGGCATTGGCCCTGGTGTCGGTTATACCTACGAGATCGCCAACGGTGGCTCGGGTAACCGCAACCGCGTAGCAGGCGACGCCATCTATCACTGCCACTTCTATCCGCACTTTGCCCAAGGCATGTGGAGCATGTGGCGGGTGCATGACGTGTTCGAAGAGGGCACCCGTCTGGAGGTCTCTGCGCAAGGTGCCGATGGTTACCACAGTGAGCCGTTTGCCCTGCGCAGCGGCAAGCCAGCGGCGGGGGCTCGGGCCTTGCCGGACGGCGAAATCATCGCCGGTACACCGATTCCCGCCATCGTTCCATTGCCAGGCAAGGCCATGGCGCCTATGCCGGGCAAAGTCGCAGTGATTCCGAAGCTGGCTGAAACCCTGGTCGCCGAGCAGGATGACGACGAGGACGAAGAAGAGGGCGATGACGACTCCGGCCATCATGATGCAGCCCCGCGGGCGGTCGGTTCGTTGGTGCTGGTGGATCGCAGTGAAGCCAACCGCAACGCCGATGGCAGCCTGAAAAACCCAGGCTATCCGTTCTGGATTGGCGGTATGGAAAGCACCGTGGGCCAACGCCCACCGACCCCGCCACTGGATATGCTCGACCCGGCCAAGGCGCAGGAACTGAAAAACACCGGTAATGCCCTGTGGGCCAACCTCGACCCGGCTCAGGTCGGCGGCTGGGACGGCGGTTTGCCACGCCACGCATTGGACGGTATCTCCGCCGGGGGGGAAGTGGACGTAACCACAACCGCCCTGGATTTCACCAAGCAGATCACCAAGGCCAAGGCGGTATTCCTGCCGGAAGAAGGCACCGAGGTCGAGCAGGCGGCAATGAGCTTCCACGCCAAGCTTGAACACCCAAGCTATGCGGTGTTGCCAGACAGCCAGACCGTTGCGCGCAACTTCCGCACCAACGGCGCCGCCCCGACTGCTGGCGCACCGTATTTCGAGCCGTGCATGGATGACCGCGCCAAACGCCTGACGCAGTCGTCCGGTGCGGGTGAATTTGCCAGCGGCGAGCGCCTGGACGGCATGAGCTTCACCGGATCTTCAACCTTTACCGCTGACCGCCCACGGATCTACAAGGGCGCCAACATTCAGTTCGATGCGGTGTACAACAAGGTCGGCTACCACTTCCCGCAAGCGCGGATCATTGCCCTTTGGGAAGATGCCTGGCCGGTGATCAACAAGCAGCGTCCACCAGAGCCGTTGGTGATGCGCATGAACACCTTCGACTGCACGATGTACCAGCACACCAACCTGATTCCATCGTTCTACGAGATGGATGACTATCAAGTGCGCACCCCGACCGACGTCATCGGCCAGCATATTCACCTACCCAAATGGGACCTGACCGCAGCCGATGGTTCGGCCAACGGCTGGAACTATGAGGACGGCATTCTTTCCCCCGGTACCGTGGTTGAACGTATTCATGCCATTCGCGAGTACAACAAGTGCAGCAGCGGCGATCCGCGCGAAGGCAGTGCCGAGTGTCCGGTGGCCAAGGCGCATCCTTTCTTCGGTCGCTACGGTCGCGCCGACTGGCTGGGCGCTCGCACGGCCATGCAACGCTGGTTCGCTGACCCAGTGATCAACGTCCACAACGTCGACCGTGGCCTGGGTACCATCTTTACCCACGACCACCTCGGCCCATCGACGCACCAGCAGTTGGGCCTGTACGCCACCGTGCTGGCCGAACCTGCCGGTTCCACCTGGTATCACGCCGAAACCGGTGAACAGCTCTACAACACCGCGCTGCGTGAAGACGGCGGGCCGACCTCCTGGCAGGCTGTGATCAAAACTGGCGACCTCGACAATGACGGCCGCAATGACAGCTATCGCGAGTTCTTCCTCGAGTACAGCGACTTCCAGCATGCTTACGAGGCTGGGGTATATGTCGGCGCAGGCCCTGACGGTGTACCCAATGCTCAGGCCTTCCCGGCCACCGCTGACAGCTTCCGCTTTGCCATTAACCCGCCGGTGCGGCAGAAGGCCTCGAACCTGCTCGAAGCGGTGGTCGAGTCGCGCGGCGGTCTGAATCCAGGTTGCCCATCACGGCCTTGCCCGCAAGCCATCTCGGTGGATGACCCAGGCATGTTCGTCGTCAACTACCGTAACGAGCCACTGGCGCTGCGGGTGTATGACCCGAACAAAGTGGCCCCGGACGGCAAGCGTGGGATGCAGGCCGATGGCCTTGGCGGTGACCTCGCATTCGCCATGCAAAGCCGTACCGACCGCGCCATTGCGGCGATGAACCTGTCGCCAGCAGCGATCACCTCGGCAGTCGGCCCGACCGGTGGCACCACACTGTTCCCGCCGCACATCAACAAGGCTGGCGCCGAACCTGGGGATCCGTTCACACCGATGCTGCGCACCTACTCGGGTGACAACGTGCGTCTGCGCATGCATGCCGGTGGCCATGAAGAGGAGCACAACGTGACCTTGCATGGCGTGAAATGGCTGCAGAACGGCTCGGGCTACGGCAACAGTTCGAACTCGGGCTGGAAAGCGTCGCAAATGGTCGGCATCTCCGAGCAACTGGGCTTTATGGCGCCGGTGTCGATGATCTCCAGTTCTTCAGCCCCCAACGGTGACTACCTGTACTCGCTCGATGCCGCCCATGAAGGCTATTGGAACGGTATCTGGGGGGTGATGCGCAATTACACCGCCAGCCGCAGCGACCTGTTCGCCTTGCCCAACAACCCGTTGCCGATGGCCGCGCGCAACACCGTGGCGTTTGACGGTATTTGCCCACGCTACACCGCCAATGCCAACGGCATTGGCACCCGGCCAACCGTGCAGCGCAGCTATGAAGTGGTCGCGGCGCTGGCCAACGACATCCTCGGCAATCCACTGGGGGTGAGCATCAATGACCCCAGTGGTGTCGGCCAGCACGTCGGCGGTCCATTGAAGGCTAATGGCGGTACCCTGGTCTACAACAGTCGGCGCACCAGTATTCCTCAGGTTACTGTGACCGATCCGGAAGATGGTGAAACCTTCACCATCGGTGGCCACAGCGGGCCACTGCATGACCCGACCGCGATCCTCTACGTGCGCAAGGCTGACCTTGATCCGGTCACCGGCAAGCTCAAGCCTGGCGTGCCGATCGAGCCGCTGGTGCTGCGTGCCGCTGCTGGCGAGTGCTTGAAGGTCACCCTGGAAAACCGCCTGCCGCTGGTGATGCCGGACCTGCCCAGCACCGCCGTGATGCAGAACGTGGTCAAGCGTGACCGCCAAGGCAGCGAAGGCTCAACTGCCTTCAACAACAACCTGATGCGTCCGTCCAGCCATGTCGGCCTGCATACGCAACTGCTGGCCTATGACATCACCAAGTCGGACGGCGTCAACGTCGGCCAGAACCCGGTGCAGACCGTACCGCCACGCACCGGCAGCAGTGGTGCCTACCCGAGCAAGGTGTTCCAGTACTACGCCGGGCACCTGGAGCGTGAAGGCAAGCCAGTGATGCAGATGGGCCGTTCGGTGGACAACATCAACACCACGGCCATCGAGTTCGGTGGGCTCAACATCACCCCGGCAGACGTCATCAAACAGGGGCAGAAGGGCCTGATCGGTGGCATGAGCATTCTGCCGCAGACCGCGACCTGGACCGAAGACAGCGCCAGCCGTGCCTCGGCCACGGTGCAAGTGCCAGGGCAGGCGGCCTACCGCGACTTTGCTACCCTGTGGCAGCGGGCGCTGAACATGCGCTGGGCCGATGGCCGGCCGGTGGAAGGCATCGCCACTGAAGGCAACGGGGTGCCGGGCGATCCGAAAGATAACTCGAACATGGCCATCAACTACAAGACCGAGCCCCTGTGGTTGCGCTTTGGCCTGGCCCCGGATGCGCCATTTGGGCATGCCGACGGCAATGGTTGGGCGGATGTCCCCAATGCCCACATGGCCTACAGCAACGCCCTGGTCGGCAGCGATCCGCAAACCCCTGTGCTGTGGGCCAAACCGGGTCAGCCGTTCCGTAACCACATCCTGATGCCTACCGGGGGCAGCCGCGGCATTACCTACCAACTCGATGGGCACCTGTGGCCACTGCACAACTACCAGGCTGAGAAGTCCGACATCGGCGGCTACCCATTGAATCTGCCGGGGATCGGTTCGGTGCGCTTTGGCTACAACCCACAGGCGATGTTCATCGGCGCCCAGGAAAGCGTGCTACCGGCTGCGCACTTCAGCTTCATGGTGCCCAGTGCCGGGGGCAGCAACGCCATACCCGGTGACTACCTGTTCCGCGACTATGCTGCCTACGGCAACGTTTCGGGGCTATGGGGGATCTTGCGAGTAACGGAAGAAGCACCACCGACTACAGCGCCAGCGCAGTGACAGGGAGAGGAAGAGGTCATGAACAATAAAAATCGACCGTTGTACCTGGGCCTGATGGCAGGCTTGACCCTCATGGGTGTGGGGGTCAGCTACGAGAGCCTGTGGTGCGACCCGCGCAGTGAGTTGGCTGAGACTCAAAGCGACCCGCAGGCCTTGCATCGGCTTAGCCGTGATGGCGTCACGGTCGAGTTCGAGGCGCGGCCACTGGGCAGCGACGGGGTGCTGACCGAGGGCGCGTTTGCCAGTGTGCGCTTCAACGTCACCGATCAGAACAGCGGCCAGCCATTGTCGGGCATTGCCCCCGGCGCCTGGCTGGACAAGGCGTTGACCGGCGACGCAGCCAAGGATCGCAACAAAAGCTGTAAGGCACGGGTGGCGCTGTTTCTTAAAAGCAGCATCGGTGCCCGGCCATTGCTCGACCTCAACAGCTACTTCCTGCTGGTACTCAACAAAGACGCCAGCCTGACCGTGATCGACCCCTCAGTCTCGGTCGGCGGTGTGACCAGCACCCTGGCGCGGATCGAACTGCCTGGTGTACCCATGGACTGGGCGGCCAGCAACGACGACAAACAGGTATTCGTGTCGATCCCCGAGCGCGATGAGGTGGCATTGATAGACACCGAGACCTTCCAGCGCGTTGGCAATATCGCTGCCGGCAAACAGCCGTTGCGGGTAGCCTTGCAGCCGGACCAGCGTCTGTTGTGGGTCGGCAACAACTCAACGGATCCCGCGCGCAGTGGTGTCACCGTGATTGATGTGACCAGCCGCAAAAACATGAAGTTCTTTGCCACCGGTACTGGCCATCACGAAATCGCCTTCAGCGCCGACTCGCGGTATGCCTTTGTCAGTAACCGCGACAGCGGCACCTTGAGCGTGATCGATGCCAGTGAAATGCGTCTGATCAAGACCTTGAAGGTTGGCCCGCACCCCTTATCGGTGGCCTATTCGGCGCTGTCGCAGGCGGTGTATGTGGCCGATGGTCGCGACGGCAGCATCAGTGTCATTGATGCCCGCAGTCAAACTTTGCGCCACCGCATCGAGGGCCAGCAAGGGTTGGGGCCGATGCGGTTCAGCAGTGACGGGCGTTTCGGCATCGTCCTCAACACCCTGGAAAGCCAGGCGCTGGTAATCGACGCCAGCACCGACCGGCTGATTCACAGCCTGCCGGTGGCCGCCGAACCCTATCAACTGACCTTCACCAAGGCCTACGCCTATATTCGTGGCCTGGCTTCACCGAAGGTCACCATGGTCAACTTGAGCAGCCTTGGCGAGGGCCGCCAGCCCATCGTCCAAGGCTTCGAGGCAGGCCCGGCGGCACCGCGTCAGGCCGGTGACCTGCCGTTGGCCCAGGGTTTGGCGGTGTCGCGCGATGAGAACTCGGTGTTCGTCGTTAACCCGGTGGACAACACCACCTACTTCTATGCCGAGGGCATGAATGCACCGATGTCCGGTTACGCCAACCGCGGCCACAATGCCCGTGCGGCGTTGGTGATCGACCGCAGCCTGCGCGAGGTGGCGCCGGGGGTGTACAGCTCGACGATCAAACTGCCGGCTGCTGGCACCTTCGATGTGGCCTTCATGCTCAACCAACCGCAGATCATTCACTGCTTCAGTACTGAAGTGGCCGCTTCGCCCACCGCGCCTCATCGGCAGACGCCGCAGGTCGAGTTCCTGCTTGAACCCACCGTGGTCGTGCAGGGCAGCCCGTTTACCGCGCGCTTTCGTATCGTCGAAGGCAATGGTACCCCGCGCAACGGTATCAAGGACTTGAGTGTGCGCTACTTCCTCGCACCTTCGTCGCGGGCCCGTGACAGCCGCGTGCATGAAGTTGGCGAGGGCGTCTATGAGGCACCGTTGGAGCTGGCAGAAGCCGGCGCCTGGTACCTGCATGTACAGGCGCCGTCGCTGGGCAGTGCCTTTGCCGAAAAAAATTACACCAGCCTACGGGTGCTGCCTGCCGGGGCTCAACAAGCGTCTGACTCGGGTTCAAGGAGTGTGCGATGAAAAGGCTTGATCGCTGCAGACTGTTCAGCCTCTGCCTGTTAGCCGCCAGTTGTGGTTTTGCCCAGGCGCATGGTGGTGTGGATCACAGCGCCCAGGGTGACCACAGTGGACATGCTCCACCTGCCGCTCACCACGAAAAGGCCTCCGTGCGTTTCGCCGACGTGCAATTGCTCGACCAGAACGGCATGCCGGTACGCCTGGAGAAGGACCTGGTGGGCGATCGCCTGGTGGTCATGGGCTTTATCTACACCAGCTGTACCACAGTGTGCCCAGTGGTGTCGTCGATCATGGCCAAGGTGCAAAAGCAATTGGGTGGGCGGGTCGGCGACGAAGTCCAGTTGGTGTCGATCAGCGTCGACCCACAGCGCGATGATTCCAAACGCCTGCAAGATTATGCCAAAGCCTTCCAGGTGGGGCCGGGCTGGAGCTGGCTGACCGGCACCCCCTATGCCGTCAATGAAACCCTCAAGGGTTTGGGCAGTTTCAGCGCCAATCTCAGTGAACATCCACCGCTGATCCTGGTAGGCGATGGCCGCAGTGGCAAATGGACGCGTTTCTATGGCTTTACCGATCCGGCGTTGCTGGTGACGGAAATCGATCGCCTCAGTGCTCGTCGCGTGCATGCCAAACACACCGCTATCGCCCAGGAGGTATTGCCATGAGCGCCGCACCTGCACACAAATCGGCGATGCGTGGGGTCGACTGGCTGGCGTTGCTGGCCTGCCTGTGGATCCTCAGCTCGGTGGCGTTTGCCCATGAAGGGCATGCCCCGCAAAGCAGTCCAAGCCCCAACCCCAGTGCCGTTACGCCGACTGCGGGCACCCATGATGCCCAGACTTACTTTACCGACAGCCTGGTGCAGGACCAGAACGGTCGCACGTTACGGTTCTACAGCGATGTGCTCAAGGACCGTGTGGTGTTGCTCAATGTCATTTTCACCCACTGCAGCGATGCCTGCCCGCTGATTACCCGCAAGCTGCGCGAGGTGCGCGAAGCCATGGGCGAGGAGGCGGCCAGCAAGGTGACGTTCGTTTCCTTGAGCAGCGACCCGACCAACGATACGCCGCAAGTGCTCAAGGCCTTTGCGCAAAAACAGGGGGTGGACGGGCCCAACTGGCTGTTCCTGACCGGTGACAAGGCGCAGATGGACCTGGTGCTGATGCGCCTTGGCCACCTGATTCCCAGCCCCGAACAACATTCCACCCAACTGATCGCCGGTGATGTCGCCAACAAACGCTGGAGCAAGATCCGCCCTGATGCGCCGCCGATGGCGATCGCCCAGCGCCTGCAATTGCTTTCGCAACCCCTGGCCGGACGTTGAAGATCATGACCACGACGGCGCGCACCCTGGCCGTGTTGCTGATGCTCGTCGCCAGCAACGTAAGCCTGGCCCTGGACCTGAGCCCGGCAGAACTGGCAGGCAAGCGCTTGTACCGCGAGGGTGTGTCGAGCAGCGATGCTCAAGTGTCGGCGCGGGTCGGTGCTGCCGATATGCTGGTGCCGGCCAGTGTCGTGCCCTGTGGCAGTTGCCATGGCGCCGATGGCCTGGGGCGGGCCGAGGGTGGTGTGCGTCCGCCGCCGCTGAGCTGGCAACGCCTGGCCCTCGGCCAGGGGCAGCGTAGTGTCAATGGCCGGGCCTATCCGGCTTACACCGAAGCGAGCCTGGCGCGAGCGATTCAGGAGGGCCGGGACCCGGCGGGCAATCACCTGGACCCGGCGATGCCACGCTTTGTCCTGAGCATGGCTGACCAGCGTAACCTCACTGCCTATCTTAGGCGCTTGGCCGATGACCGTGATCCAGGGATAGAGGAGCAGACATTGCGCTTGGGCACTTTACTGCCTGGCGAGGGTGCGCTGGCGGCGTCGGCACGGGTGGTGGCAGCGGTGCTCAACGACCGCATCGAGCAACTCAACCAACAAGGCGGCATTCATGGGCGCAGGCTGCAGTTGATCAACGTCGATCCTGGGCCCGATCAAGCGAGTGCCGAACAAGCCCTCGCACAGTTGCTGGAACACGAACAGGTGTTCGCCTTGATTTCGCCGCTGGCACCCGCGCTGGAGCCGGTGCTGGCGAGCCGCCTGGAGCAAGCGCGGGTGCCTTTGATCGGCAGTGCACCGGCATTGACCAGCAGTGTGCAGATCTTTGACCCTTTGCCGGGGCTGGATGAGCAACTCTTGAGTCTGGCTGACTACGCCCAGGCCACGTTGGCACAACAACAGGTCGGTACGCGGATTGTGTATGCCGATCCCGCCCAAGCCTCCATGGCCCAGCACCTTGAGCAGCAACTGCAACAACGCGGTTGGCGCGAGGTCAAGGTTCAAGCCCTGACTGACCAAGCGCCAGAGGGCCAGGCCATTTTCTTTCTCGGTCAGGCCGACGACTTCGGCCAGTTGACCACCCAGCTGCAGCAGAGCGGTCGCACTCCTTACTTGTTTGCCAGCGCCAACCAGGTCTCCAGCCAGTTGCCGCGAGTGCCTGAAGCCTGGTCGCGGCGGGTCTATCTGGCTTATCCCTTTGTCCCAGGGGACTGGACACCTAGCGGGCGCCAGGCACTAATGGAGATGCGAGTACGCCAAGGCCTGGACGGTCGCCAGGGAGTATTGCAGGTCAGCACCTGGTGTGCGGTGCAGTTGCTTGGCGATGCCCTCAAGCGTGCCGGACGGGATGCCAGCCGTGAAAAACTGATCCAGGCACTGGAGGGCCTGCACGATGTGCAGACCGGCTTGACGCCGCCGTTGAGTTTTGGACCGGGGCGCCGTCAGGGCTTGGCTGGCGCTCATGTCGTCACCCTGGAAATGCCCGGCCCGGTGTTCTATCCGGTGGCGGCCTATCGTCCTGTCACTGAGGTGACCACGCCATGAAGCTGCTCTGTCTGTTGCTGTGCCTGTTGGCCCTGCCGCTACAGGCGCAAGAAGGCCCAGCTGCGGCCAGGGTCAATGGTGTGCCCATTAGCCAGCTGCGTCTGGAACGTTACTTCGCCGACTACTTGCAGGCACAGAGCAGGGCCCTGACCAGTATTCGCAACCCCAGCGTGTACAAGCGTCTGCGCGAGCAGGCGCTCAATGACCTGATCGATAAAGAGTTGCTTTGGCAGGAGGCACAGCGTCAAGGAATCAAGGTCAGTGATCGTCAGGTGGATGAGCAGATAGACCAGCTACGTCAGGCGATGGGCACAGCAAAGCCCTTTGAGCAGCGTCTGGCCGATGCCGGGTTTGATGCCAACAGCTTTGCCGACTACACCCGTCATGAATTGGCCGCGCAGCAGGTGTTCATGCAGGCCTCTCAGGTCCCGGAGCCGAGCCCGGACCAGGTCCGCGCATTCTATGTGGCCAATCAGGAATCTTTGCAGCAGGCAGAGAACCAAACCGGCACTGGCCCAGTCGAACCTGAGCAGGGATTGAGTTTGGCAAAACGTTTGCTGGTCGATCAGCACCAGGCGCAGGCGCGCCACGCCTTGCTACAGCGTCTGCGTGACGCCGGGCAGGTGCAACGACTTGACTGACAACTCATCTGACCCCCAATGTTGGGGACATCAGTAGGGGCAAAACGCCAGCCGGTCCCCGGGATTGGGGAAGGGGGGATGGCCCGTTTGCGTCTACTCTTAAAGAATCAACGACATAGCACAGTGAAAAGCGCCGCCTCCGGTCTGGCACGAAGCATGCGTAAGCCTCTACAAGGTCGCACTTCGTCAGACCGGGAAACCGGGCCTGTGATGCTTCAGGGAGTCGACCTTGGTTAACACAGTATTGGTAGTCGATGACGAACAGACCCTTGCG
>RCUI01000185.1_pt1 | contig 23428 bp, 10 predicted proteins | sample 2166121 | NCBI WGS metagenome assembly RCUI01 (sample SAMN09932700, study PRJNA488358) | compost metagenome | feature: garden; material: soil; isolation source: compost soil in succinic acid-enriched culture | place: Germany: Experimental Botanical Garden Goettingen | collected 2016-01-27
CCAGTTGCGCAGTGCCGGCGTCCCACTCCAGTGCTTCGACCGTAAGGCCTGGCAGCGTCAGCGGTTCGGCCTGACGCGTGGTGCTCTGGTGGTTGTACATGGCCTGGAACAGCGGGTTGTGGCTGAGGCTGCGCTCCGGTTGCAGCGCCTCGACCAGTTGCTCGAAAGGCAACTCCTGATGTTGCTGGGCACCGAGTGCCGCTTCCTTGGCGTGTTGCAACAGTTCGAGGAAGGAGCGGTGCGTGCTGAAGTCCGCTTTGAGCACCTGGGTATTGACGAAGAAGCCGATCAGACGCTCGGTTTCCAGGCGATCGCGGTTGGCGATCGGCACGCCGACGCGGATGTCATCCTGACCGCTGTAGCGATGCAGCAAGGTCTGGAACGAGGCCAGAAGCAACATGAACAGGGTGACTTCCTGCGCCTGGGCCAACTGGCGCAGTTGCTCGACCAAGCCCTCATCCAGTTGCAGGTCGACCCGCCCACCACGGGCGCTCAAGGTCGCCGGGCGTGGGTGGTCGGCAGGCAGTTCGAGCACGCCTTGGGCCCCGGCCAGCTGCGCGGTCCAGTAGTCCAGCTGGCGCTCACGCTCACCGACGGCCATCCACTGCCGCTGCCACACTGCGTAGTCGGCGTACTGGATTGCCAGGGGCGGTAAATCGGTCTGCAAGCCTTGGCTGCAGGCACGGTAATGCTGCACCAGCTCTTCGACCATGACCTGCATCGACCAGGCATCGGAAACGATGTGATGCTGCACCAGCAGCAGGACATGTTCATCGTCGCTGACCTGTAGCAGGTTGACCCGCAGCAGCGGCCCTTCACGCAGGTCGAATGGGCGCTGCACCTGGACCTTTACGTAGTCGCGGATTCGCAGCTCCTGGTCGGCACCGCTCGCCAGTGACTGCACCTCGAGGTGGAACGGCTCAGGCTCGGCGATGTGTTGCAGGGCCTGGCCATCGCTTTCGACGAAGCGGGTGCGCAGGCTTTCATGGCGGGCCAGCACCTGGTTGAATGCTGTTTGCAAGGCAGCGAGGTCAAGCTTGCCGCGCAGTTTCAGCGCCGCCGGAATATGGTAGGCCGCGCTCTCTGGCTGCAATTGCCAGAGGAACCACTGGCGCTCCTGGGCGTAGGACAACGGCAATGGCTGGCTACGGTCGACGCGGCTCAATGCGGGGTGTTCGTTGACTGCGGTCTGTCCCAGCGCCAGGCACAAGGCTTCAAGGGAGTTGTGCTCGAACAGGGTGCGTAGGGCGACATCGATACCCAGTTGCTGGCGGATGCGCGAACGGACCTGGGTGGCCAGCAGCGAATGGCCTCCGAGTTCGAAAAAGTTGTCGGCCAGGCCCACGCGTTCGACGTGCAGCACGGCTTGCCAGATCGCCGCGATCTGCTGTTCCAGCGCGCTGCGCGGCGCTAAGTAGTCACGCTGCGCCATGCTCGCATCGGGCGCGGGCAGGGCTTTGCGGTCGAGCTTGCCGTTGGTGGTCAATGGCAGGTTGTCGAGCAGCAGCACGTGCGCCGGAACCATGTAGTCGGGCAGCGCCGCTTTGAGTCGGGCCTTGAGTTGGGCGATGTCAGGACGCACACCTTCGGGTACTACATAGGCCACCAGGTGTGGGCCGGTGGCACTGTTTGGCGCCAGGACCACGGCATCGCGGATGCCTTCAAGGGCTTGCAGGCGGGTCTCGATCTCACCCAGTTCGATACGGAAGCCGCGGATCTTTACCTGGTGGTCGATGCGGCCGATGTACTCGATCACGCCATCGGCGCCGAAGCGTGCGAGGTCGCCCGTGCGATAGAGACGGCTGCCATCGTTGTCGAACGGGTTGGGAATGAAGCGGGTGGCGCTGAGGTCGGCACGCTTGAGGTAACCGCGGGCCAGACCCGCACGACCAACGTACAGCTCGCCGATGCAATTGTGCGGGACCGGGTTGAGCTGGGCGTCGAGCAGGTACCAGGACAGGTCCGGGATCGGCTCGCCGATGGGGCTGACGTTGGCCTGTTCTAGGTCGGCCAGCGACAGCGGTCGATAGGTGACGTGCACCGTGGTTTCGGTGATGCCGTACATATTGACCAGGCGCGGAGCCTGGTCGCCGAAGCGCTGGAACCAGGGGGCCAGGCTGCCGACATCCAGCGCTTCACCACCGAACACCACGTGACGCAGACGGTTGTCGCGCTGCTGGTTTTGCGCAGCGCAGGCCACGTGCATGAGCTGGCGGAAGGCCGAGGGGGTCTGGTTGAGGACACTGACGTCCTCGTCACAAAGCAGACGATAAAAATCGTCGGGCGAGCGCGTGATGTCCTGTGGCACGATCAACAGACGGCCGCCCTTGAGCAGGGCACCGAAGATCTCCCACACCGAAAAGTCGAACGCGTAGGAGTGAAACAGGCTCCAGACGTCGTTGTGGTCGAAGCCGAACCAGTCCTGGGTGGCGTCGAACAGGCGCAGCACATTGCGGTGCGGCAACAGCGTGCCTTTGGGCCTGCCGGTAGAGCCGGAGGTGTAGATGACGTAGGCCAGGTTATCAGGATGCACGGTGACGTCGGGGTTGCTGTCGGGCAAGCCTGCCGCGGCGCCGTCGAGGGTAAACGTCGCCAGCCCCGGCGGTACCGGCAAACGCTCAAGTACGGCCGACTGACCGAGGAGCAGGACGATGCCGCTGTCTTCGATCATGTAGGCCAGACGGTCGTCGGGGTACTGCGGATCAAGCGGCACATAGGCACCGCCGGCCTTGAGAATAGCGAGGATGCCGACGAGCATGTCGAATGAGCGCTCGCAGGCCAGCCCTACCAATTGGTCAGGGCCGATGCCCTGGGCGATCAGTTGGTGAGCCAGGCGGTTGGCGCGACGATTGAGCTGGTCGTAGTTCAGGTGCTGACCTGCGTGGGTCAGGGCGATGGCATTGGGGCGTCGTGCAGCCTGTTGCTCGATCAACTGATGCAGGCAATGTTCGACCGCAAAGCTGCGCGGCGCCGGGTTCCATTGGGCCAGGGTCGCGTGCTGTTGCGCTTCACCGAGTAGCTCCAGCTCACCCAGGCGCTGGTGCGGATCGCGGACGATCGCGCGCAGCAGGTTCAGCCAGTGACCGGCAAGCAGGCGCGCGTCCTGTTCGTCGAACAGGTCGCAGGCATAGATGAACGAAGCCCACAGGCCTTGCTCCGATTCGTAGGTGTTCAACGCCAGGTCGAACTGCGCGGTCTGGTTGGCCCACTCGATTGCTTCTACCGTCAGGCCCTGCACCTGGCTCGCCGCCTCGGTGTCGCTCGGCGCGGCGCTGAGGTGGTTGTAGACCACCTGGAACAGCGGGTTGTGGCTCATGCTGCGTTCCGGCTGCAAGGCATCGACCAACTGTTCGAACGGCAGGTCCTGATGAGCCTGGGCGCCGAGGGCGCGTTGCTTGACCTGTTGCAGCAGCTCGCTGAACGATTGTTGAGCGTCGATCTGCGCGCGCATCACCTGGGTGTTGACGAAGAAGCCGATCAGCCCTTCGGTTTCCACCCGATTGCGGTTGGCGATGGGCACACCGACACGGATATCGTCCTGGCCGCTGCAGCGCTGCAGCAAGGCCTGGAACGAAGCCAGCATCAGCATGAACAGCGTCACCCCTTGCTGCTTGGCCAGGGCTTTGAGCGCTTGGCCGAGGCTCGCCTCAAGCGCTACTTTGTACCGTCCGCCGCGGTCGCTGCGCAGCGCTGGGCGCGGGCGGCGGGCGGGCAGTTGCAATACCGGTTGCTCGTCACCCAGTTGCTCAGTCCAGTAAGCCAGTTGTTCTTCGCGCCCGCCGGCTTCCAGCCAGTGGCGCTGCCAGAGTGCGTAGTCGGCGTACTGGATGGGTAGCTCAGGCAGGGGGCTGCTGTGGCCAGCGAGGTAAGCGCTGTAACCGGTGACTAACTCCTTGACCATCACTTGCATCGACCAGGCGTCGGAGACGATATGGTGCTGCACCAATAGCAAGACGTGATCGTCGGCCGCCAGGCGCAGCAATTGCACCCGCAGCAGCGGTCCGTTGTGCAGGTCGAACGGCCGGGCGATCTGCTCGGCGATGTAGGCCTGTAGCTGTTCAGCCTCAGCGGTTGGCGCCAAGGGCAGGGTCAGTTGCTCAATGGCAATGCAGCCCATGGGATCGATCAATTGCAGGCGTTGCTCATCCTTCTCGACGAAGCGCGTGCGCAGGCTCTCATGGCGCGCGACCAGGGCATCGAAACTGGCCTGCAGCGCCTGAGTGTCCAGGGTGCCGCGCAAGCGCAGGGCGGTGGGCAGGTTGTAAGCGCTGCTGCTCGGATCCAGGCCCCAGAGGAACCACTGGCGCTCCTGGGCAAACGACAGCGGAACATGCTCAAAGGCCTCGCGGGTCGTCGGGATCGGCAGACGGGCGATGTTCACGCCCTTGCTGACCATCTGTTGATAAAGCGTTTTGCGCTGGGCTGTTGGCAACTTGATGAAGCGTTCGATCAAGTCGGACAGGGCTTTACTTTGCATCATTGAGTCTCCAGCACATCGAGCAGATCGAACAGATCGGTCAATTCGGTTTCAGTGGTTGGCGCGACTGGGGCCGGCAAGCGCCGGGCAAAGTCTTCCAGGCTTGCGCTTTCGAACAGCGCCGCCAGCGGCGCCTCGATGGCCAGTTCCAGGTGGATGCGCGAGGTGACCTGGGTGGCCAGCAGCGAGTTGCCGCCCAAGGCGAAGAAGTTGTCATCCAGGCCGACCTGCTCGGCCTTGAGCACGGTCTGCCAGATCCTCGCCACGGCCTGTTGCAGTGCACTTTCTGGCGCGCGGAACAGGTGTTCCGGGCCGTGGGTTTCCAGGCGGGCCAGGGCTTTGCGGTCGAGCTTGCCGTTGGCATTGCGCGGCATCTGCTCCAGCACCTGGTACAGGCTGGGGTTCATGTAGACCGGCAGGCGGCGCTTGAGGAAGCTGCGCAAGGCGTCCAGCCCACCGTGGTCGGCACGCGCCTCTGACTCCAGGGTGAGGAACGCCACCAGTTGCTTGCCCAGCGCATGCTCAACCACCAGCACTGCGGCTTCGCGAATCCCCGGGAACTGGCTGATCTGTGCCTCGATTTCGCCCAGCTCAATGCGAAAGCCGTTGACCTTGACCTGCTGGTCGACCCGGCCCAGGTATTCCAGGGCGCCATCGTCCTTGCGCCGCCGCGCCAGGTCGCCGGTCTTGTACAGGCGCTCACCCGGCTGCAAGGCGAAGGGGTTGGGCACGAATACACTGACGGTCTTGCCGGGGTCCGCGCAGTAGCCGCGGCCGACCCCGACACCGGCGATACAGAGTTCACCCACGGCGCCGTCGGGCACCGGGCACAGGTAGTCATCGAGCAGGTACAGGCGATTGTTGTCGGTGGGGTAGCCGATAGGAATGTAGGTGCGCGCGGTCGAAGCCGGGTCGATCTGATAGAACGCCACGTCGTCGGAGCACTCGGCCGGGCCGTAGGCATTGATCAGCGGGATGCGCGGGTAGCGTTGCAACCAGGCGGCGGCGGTCTCGGCGGGCAGCGCTTCGCCGGTGGGCAGCAGCCAGCGCAGAGCCGCCAGTTCGCTGTGCTGCTCTTCGAGCAGGGCCTGGATCAGCGCCGGAACGATCTCCACCACCGTCACCCGTTGCTGCTCGATCTCCGCCAGCAGGCGTGCCGGATGTTTGGAAACCTCGTCGGGAATGATGCGCACCTGGGCGCCGCACAGCAGCGCGGTCAGGAACTGCCAGACCGAGATGTCGAACGACTGCGAGGCGGTCTGGGCGATGATGTCGGTGCGGTCCAGGCTCAGGTACGGCACCTTGCTCAACTGGTTATTGAGCATGCCTGCCTGTTCGACCATTACTCCCTTGGGCAGGCCGGTGGAACCCGAGGTGAAGATCACGTAGGCCAGGCTGTTCGGGGCGCTGTAGATGCCCGGACGGCTATCGCTGTAGTCGCCGGCGAGCAGCGTTTCCCAGACCAGCAGTTGCACTGGCTGCGCCAGGGTTGCCAGCAATGCCTGCGCACGTTGTTCATAGCGGGCGCTGCAGATCAGTACCGGGGTGCGGCTGGCGGCCAGGATGTTGGCAATGCGTTCATCGGGGTGGCTCGGGTCCAGCGGCAGGTAACCGGCGCCGGCCTTGAAGGCGCCGACGATGCTCGCCAGCAGCTCCAGGCTACGCTCGGCGAGCAATGCCACCGGTTGGTCCTGGGTGACGCCATGGGCGAGCAAGGCATGGCCCACGCGGTTGGCCTGGCGGTCCAGCTCGGCATAATTCCAGGCGCGGTCCTGGCAACTGGCGACTTGCTGTTGGCCGTGTTGATCGACCTGTGCCTCGAACAGCTCGATGAACGAGCGGTCCAGGGCGTGGGTCACTTCGGTCTGGTTGTGCTGCAGGATCCATTCGCGGTGCTCGCCACGCTCCAGTTGCGCCACCTGCTCCAGGGGGGCCTGCAACTGGCCGGGCAGGGCTATCAGGAACTGCTGGAACTGCGCCAGCAAGGTGTCCATGGTCGCCCGGTCGAAGTAGCGCGTGTCGTACGACAGGTGCAGACCGAGTTGCTCGCCGGGGTACACCACGACGGTAATCGGGTAGTTGGTGTGGGTACGCGATGACTCGGAGATCACCCCCATGTCCTGGGCATCGAGGCCGACCGAAGCGGCCATCGGCGCATTCTCGAAGACGAACAGGCTGTCGAACAGTTGCTGGCCCTTTTGCAGCTCACTGCAGGCCTGGATGTTGACCAGGGGTAGGTAGTCGTATTCACGCAGCGAGACGTTGGTCTCGAGGATGCCGTGCAGCCAGTCCAGGGTGCTGCTGCGCAGGTCCGGTGACGGCAGCGTGATCCGCAGCGGCACGCTATTGATGAACAGGCCGACGGTGTCCTGCATTTCGGGAATATGTGCCGGACGCCCGGACACGGTCACGCCAAAGACAATGTCGCGTGAGCGGCTGTGATGGTGCAGGGTCAGCGCCCAGGCAGCCTGGACGAAGGTATTGACGGTCAGCCGCTGCTGGTTGGCCGCCTCCAGCAGTTGCGCGCTCTGCTCGCTGCTGAGCCAGGTGTAGTTGTCGTCGATCACCGAATGCGCTGCAGCGCTGACCTGCGGGCGGTCAGTGGGCAACGGTGTGGCCTGTTCCAGGCCTTGGAGCTGGGCTTGCCAGAACTGTTGCGCGGCTAGCGGATCCTGCGCTTGCAGCCACTCGATGAAGTTGCGAAAGCGATAGGGGGTACTCAGCTGGCTGGGGCGGCCCTCACGTGCGGCGTGGTAGATCTCGAAAAAGTCAGCCATCAGCAGTGAACGACACCAGGCATCGATGAGGATGTGGTGGTTGCTCATGACGAAGCGATGGCTCTGGTCGGCCAGCTTGATCAGTTTGAAGCGGATCGGTGGCTCTTTGGCCAGGTCAAAACCGGCTTCGCGCTCTTCGCGCAGCAAGTCGATGATGCGGGGTTCGGCCTGTTCCAGGGCCAGGTCACTGAGGTCGAGCAACTCGACCTGCACCTTGCTGTTTCGGTGGATCACCTGCAGCAGCTCGCCGCCGGTGTTCCACAGGAACGAGGCGCGGATCGCCTCGTAACGCTGTACCACCTGTTGCCAGGCGGCATCGAACAGGGTGTAGTCGATGGCTTCGCGGATGGTGTAGCACTCTTGCATGAAGTAGATGCCTGAGTGCTTCTCCAGCAGGGTATGCACCAGCAGGCCTTCTTGCATCGGCGACAGCGGGAAGATGTCATCGATGTTGCGTACCGGGATCGGCAGAGCGTCGAGCTGCTGCTGGCTGAGCGTGGCCAGGGGGAAGTCCGAAGGCGTCAGGCCCAGATGCGCGCCGCTGCTGCAGTGTTCGATCAGTTGCTCCAGCGCCTCGCGGCAGTGCTGTGCCAGTTGCTCAATCTGGGCTTGGGTGAACATCTGCTGGCTGAAGTTCCAGGCCATGTTCAGGCGGTTGTCGTAGATTTGGCTGTTGATCGTCAGCCAATTGCCCAGTGGGGTATCGGCGCTCCTCTCTTCGCCGACCGGTTCGCCACTTGGGCTGAACAGGGCACCGTTGTCGCCATCGAAGCTGCCGTCGAACTGGCCCAGGTAGTTGAAGGTGATGCGCGGTTGAGCCAGCGCCGCGAGCTGTTCGCGCACGGCGCTGTCGCCCAGGTAGCGCAGCGCGCCATAGCCGATGCCCTTGTTTGGCACTGCACGCAGTTGTTCCTTGATGGTCTTGATTGAGCTGCCCAGCTCAGCCTGGGGCGACAAGCGCACCGGGTAGAGGCTGGTGAACCAGCCGACGCTGCGGGTCAGGTCGATGTCGTCGAACAGCTCTTCACGGCCGTGGCTTTCCAGCTGTACCAGCACCTCTGTCTGGCCACTCCAGCGCTGTACGGCACGGGCCAGGGCGGTCAGCAGCAGGTCGTTGATTTGCGTGCGGTAGGCGGCGGGGGCACTCTGCAACAACTGACGGGTGTGGGCTTGGCTCAATTGCACTGCGACGCTGCCGGCGTAGCGGCCAAGCAGGCTGCCTTGGGCATTGGCGCCCGGCAGGTCGCCGACTGCGCCCTGCAGTTGCGTCTGCCAGTAGTGCAACTCGGCTTGGACCGCGGTGCTGCGGGCGTGCTCGCGCAGGCGCTCGCCCCAGGCTTTGAACGCACTGGTCTTGGCCATCAGCTTGGGTACTTGCCCGACTTCAAGTTGCTGGTAGACCTGCTGTAGGTCTTCGAACAGGATGCGCCAGGACACACCATCGACCACCAGATGGTGGATCACCAGTAACAGGCGCTGGCTGCCGTCGGCGAGGGTCATCAGTACCGCGCGCAGCAATGGTCCATTGTTCAGGTCGAGGCTGCGTTGGGCCTCGTTACTGACGGCTTCCAGCGCCTGGGCATCAGCCACTGGACATTGCCACAGCAGTTCGCCTGCGTCGGCTACGGCGCCATGGATGGCGTGCCAGCCGTTGTCGTCCTGGCGAAAGCGCAGGCGCAGCGCGTCGTGGTGTTCGACCAGCACGGCCAGGGCTTGGCGCAGGGTGTCCGGCTGCAGGGCGGTGGCGGGCTTGAGCATCACCGACTGGTTCCACTGCTGGCGGCGGTCGATGTCACTGGCAAAGAAGGCCTGCTGGATCGGCAGCAGGGGGGCTTCGCCGTGTACCGGGCCCTGATCGGTCTGGACGCTGTTTTCACCCCATTGCGCAACCTGGGCCAGGCTGCGGATGGTCTGGTGTTTGAACAGGTCTTTGGGGGTGAAGCGGATGCCTGCCTGGCGGGCGCGGCTGACCACCTGGATGGACAGGATCGAATCACCGCCCAGTTCGAAGAAGTTGTCATTGACGCCGATCGGATCGAGCTTGAGCACGTCCTGCCAGATGGTGCTGATCTGTTGCTCCAGGGCATCCCCAGGTGCCTGGTATGCGCGTTGTCCCTGGGGCGTGTCGAGGGCGGGCAGGGCGCGGCGATCGAGCTTGCCGTTGGCGGTCAGCGGCAGGCTGTCGAGGAACAGGTAATGGGCCGGGACCATATAATCCGGCAGGCTCTGCAGCAGGGCGTCGCGCAGGCTGGCGGCGGTATGCTCGAAGGTTTGGGCGCTGGCCAGGTACGCGACCAGTTGTGCACCGTTGGCGGTCGGTTGTGCCAGTACCGCCGCTTCGGCGATACCTGGCTGTTGCAGCAAGTGGGCTTCAATCTCGCCCAGCTCGATGCGCAGGCCACGGATCTTGACCTGGTGATCGATACGGCTCAGGTAATCCAGATTGCCGTCGGCACGGCGGCGCGCGAGGTCGCCGCTGCGGTACAGGCGCTCACCGTTGCTGGCGAAAGGATCGGGTACGAAACGCTCGGCGGTCAGGCCTGGACGCTGGTGGTAGCCGCGGGCCAGGCCAGCACCGGCGATGCACAGTTCACCGGCACTGCCTTGTGGGCACGCTTGCAACTGAGCGTCGAGTACATAGACGCGGACGTTGTCGATCGGCAGGCCGATCGAGGCAATGGCGCTGTCGACCAGGCCGTCAATGCTGTGGTGGCAACTGTCGATGGTCGCTTCAGTGGGGCCGTAGAGGTTGATGATGCGACCGCGCCACAGCGCTTGCAATTGAGTGACCAGCGCCGCGCCCAGGGCTTCACCGCCGAGCAGCACCAGGCGCAGGCTGGCCAACTGAGCCGCGTCAGCCTGGGCCAAGAGCGCCTGCAACAGCGACGGCGCCATCTGCAGCACGGTGATGCGCTCGGCCGCGATCTCTTGCCACAGCAGCGACAGGTCCTGGCTCAGGGCTGGGCTGGCCAGTTGCAACTGGGCGCCGTTTTGCAGGGGCAGCCAGAATTCCCAGACCGAGGCATCGAAGCTGATCGCGGTCTTTTGCAGTACCCGGTCCTCGGCCTGGAGTTGCAACGCCTGCTGCATCCAGGCCATGTGGTTGGCCAGCGCCCCGTGGCGAACCTGAACGCCCTTGGGTTGGCCGGTGGAACCGGAGGTGTAGATCATGTAGGCCAGGTGCTCAGGGTCGACCGCTACCTGGGGCGCGACGCCGGGATAGCTCAACAGTTCGTCGCCGGTGCCACTCAGGTACAGCGCCTGGATACCCGTCGGCAACGGGATGCCGTGGTTGTGCTCAGCCGGCTGCAAGACCAGCGTGATGCCGCTGTCCTGCATCATGTAGGTCAGGCGTTCGCGCGGGTAATTCGGGTCCAGCGGCAGGTAGGCACCTCCGGCCTTGAGGATTGCCAGCAAGCTGACCACCAGTTCGACGCTGCGCTCCAGGGCGACGCCGACGAACACTTCGGGCCCCACCCCCAGTTCAATCAGCCGATGGGCAAGGCGATTGGCCCGGCATTCGAGGTCGGCATAGCTGAGCGATTGCCCGGCGCACGCCACGGCCAGGCGCTCAGGCGTGCGGGCGGCTTGTGCAGCGACCTGCAGATGCACGGCGGGCAAGTTTGGCCGCGCCACGGCGCTAGGATTGCCAGCGGCCAATAGCGCCCGTTGCTCGTCGCGGTCGAACAGGGTCAGCTCGCCCAGCGCGCACTGTGGCCGTTCGAGCAGGTCAGCCAACAGGTTCTGCCAGTGGCGGGCCAGGCGCTCAACACGGGCCGCCTCGAACAAGGTGCTGTCGTATTCGAAGCGGGCCTGGAGGTTGCGCGGGCTGTAGGCGATGTCCAGCGACAGGTCGAATTTGGCTTCCTGCTGACCCAGCGCGAGGAATTCCAACGCCAGGTCAACAAAACGCAGCGGGCCCTGTTCGCCGGCGTCGACACGCCAATTGAACAGGGTCTGGAACAGCGGGTTGGCCTGGCTGCTACGCTGCAGCTGCAAGTCCTCGAGGATCAGCTCCACGGGGTAGTCGGCATGCTCCAGGGCGGCCAGCGACTGCTCGCGTAGCACGTGTAAAAAACTCAGTACCGGTTGGCTGCCATCAAGCTGCGCACGGTAGATCTGGCTGCTGACGAAGTAGCCCACCAGTTCCTGGGTCTGGGCCTGGTTGCGGCTGGCGTTGGGCACGCCAACGGTAAAGTCGCTCTGCCCGGCATGACGACCGAGCAGCAGTTGCCAGGCACCGAGCATGACCACGAACGGGGTCAGGCCGTGAGCCTGGCAGAAGGCATTGAGGCGGCTCAGCAGGGGCGCAGGCAGGTGCGCGGTGAAGCTGCCAGCGACCGCCACCCGGTCTTCGGCGCGAGGGCGGTCTACGGGCAAGTCGAGCGGAACAATCTGCTCGCCCAGGTACTCGCGCCAGTAGCGGGCAGCCTTGGCATGCTGCGGTGTAGCGGGGTAGTCCTGGCGCTGCCAACGGGCATAGTCGGCGTATTGGATGGCCGGGCGCGGTAGGGCCTGGCTGTCGCCTTGCAAGGCGCTGCGGTAAGCGCTGGCCAGGTCTTGCATGAGAATCGGGTTGGACCAGGCGTCCGAGACAATATGGTGCATGTTCAGCAGCAGCACATGACGGTCTTGCGCCAGGCGGATCAGGCTGGCGCGGATCAGTGGTGCGCCGCTCAGGTCGAACGGCTTTGCCGCCTCAGCCAGTAGTCGCTGCTGCAACTGGGTATCGCGTTCCTCTGTACCGAGAGCTGACAGGTCCTCGCGTTGCAGCTGCAGGTACGCCTGCGGCTCAAGCACTTGCATGGGCAGGCCGTCGATTTCCTCGAAACGCGTTCTGAGGATGTCATGGCGCTGGATAACCTGCTGCAGTGCTGCTTGCAGGGCATCGGCCGCCAGTTCACCCTCCAGCGACAAGGCGCGAGGCACGTTATAGGCAGAACTCTGTGGCGCGAACTGTTGCACAAACCACAAACGTTGCTGGGCGAACGACAGCGGTTGTGGCTGCTGGTCGGTGTTGGCTGCGATGGCGTCCGGGGTACCTGCCTCGTCGGCCATGAGCAAGGCCAGCAGGTCGTCTTCGGGAAGGGAGTACTCTGGGTTCATCATCGATCTCGTCGCCGTCGGCAGAGGAATTGTGCGTTCTCAGAAAGACGAAGGACGACGAGTCGGATTTACACGTGAAGCGGCGAACCACGGGCGTTCGCCGCGGGGGCGTCAGGCGAAGCTGGGCTCGCTGACGACCTTGCCGGCCTGCATGCGCACCAGGTGGTCGGCGATGTCGAAATAGCGATCGTCGTGGGAGATGACGATGATGGTCTTGCCCAGGCGTTTGAGGTCCGGCAGCAGCTCGGTGTAGAACACGCGGCGGAAGGCCGGGTCTTGGTCGGCTGCCCATTCATCGAACACCAGTACCGGGCGTTCGTCCAGCCAGGCGCTGACCAGGGCCAGGCGCTTGCGCTGGCCGGTGGACAGGTCGGTGGTGGTGAAGGCGCCGTCACGTATGCTGACTTTGTGCGCAATCTCCAGGCGCTCCAGGTATTGCCCAGCATCGGCAGGCAAGCTGCGGCCGTCTTTCATCAAATCCTCGAAGAGGAAGTAGTCGGCGAAAATCGTGGTGAAATGCTGACGGTAGTCGTCCAGGCTTTGCGCATCGACGGCCTTGCCGTTGAGCAGCACCTGGCCCTGGTGCGGCGTGTAGAGGCCCAGCAGCAGTTTGATCAGGGTGGTTTTGCCGCAGCCGTTTTCACCGACGATAAACAGGATCTCGCCCGGTGCGATACTCAGGTTGACGGGCCCCAGGGTGAACGGGTCGCTGCCGGGTACCGCCGGAAAACGGTACTGCACGTTGCGCAGCTCCAGGCGTTCGAGTACCGGCGCCGGGCCCGGCTCGGCGCTGAGCAGCAAGTGCGGCTCAGGCGAGGAGAAGCGCTCGGCAAGATCAGCGATACGGCGAAAGGCGATTTGTGCGCGGCTGATGATCGGCAATGTACCAATCAGGCTTTCCAGCGGACCTTTCATGTACAGCAGCACCAGCACGAAGCCGCTGATCACCGCCGGGTCGTTGCTGGGCCACAGTGATTGCAGCGCCAGAACCAGACCGATGACCACGAAAAACAGCATCGTGCCCAAACTCTTGGCGATCACGAAGATGTTGATCGAGCGCACATGGGTGTCACGGATGTGGTCGGCGGTGCCCTCAATGTTGCGTTTAAGCATGGCCTGTCGGCGCGGGCGGTGAATGCGCAGTTCCTTGGCGCCTTCGGCAATGGCCTGGTAGTGTTTCTGCAGATCGTCCTCGGCTTCGCGCGCGGCGTTGAAGCCGCGGCGGCCCTTGCTCTGGGCGACGTACTGGATGGCCGAGCCAAGGCCGATGGCGACCAGGGTCAGAGCAAAAATGGGCAGTGACAGGCTGGCCAGATAACCCAGACAGCCGACCACTACGGTCAGGGAAATGGCCAGGGGGGCAAAGGAGAAGGCGAAATCGCTGATGGTATCGACGTCGTGGGTCAGCACGGGAATCAGGCGATGACTGCGATAACGTTCAATCTGCTCGATGGGCGCCGACAGCACCTTGGCACCCAGGTCCTTGCGCAGTCTGGCGATCACATGCTGGCCGACGTAGTTGGTGCCGATGTCGGCGGCAATGCTGCTGAGCAAGGCCACCACGCACAGGCCAATGAAGGCCAGGACGATGCCGTTGCTCATGCCGTCGTCATTGTGCAGGCCCTGGTTGACGGTGGCGAGCAAGGCCGTGACGGCCAGGCCGCCGATGATGCCCAGGACGATAGAAGAAAACACCACCAGGCGATAGGGCTTGAGCAGGCTCAAGAGTTCGCGGGTGGCGCTACGCGATGCTGCGGTCATGAAACTACCTCGTTCGCAACGGGCTGGGAGCCTAGGGCGGGGAGGGCTGGCCCGCAGAGCGGGCGCTAGCCGTGTGTTGAAAGACGAGCCAGGTGGGGGTGGATTTAACGCTGCCAACTGGCTGTCGGCCCGTGCTCAGGGCTCAGAGTTCGCGTACCACGCGAAAGCCGATCCAGTCGCCGCGGGTTTCCGGCCGGCGGTAATTACGGTTGCCGGAGCGGGAGAAAATCGGCGCTTCGGTCCAGTCGTTGCCGCGGATCATGCGTACCACGCAATCGCCTTGGGTCCAGGCGCTGCCGTCACTGGGCGCACCCGCGTAGCTGTCGTTCTGGCAGTCGGCGGTCCACTCATAGACGTTGCCGTGGGCGTCGTAGATGCCAAAGGCGTTAGGCGCGTAGCTGCCCGCCGGGGCAAGGTAGCTGAAGCCGTCTTCGGGGCCATAGGTGTTGGCATGCTTGGCAATGCTGTAGGCCTTGCCTTCATCACGCGGGAAGGGCTGCGGGCCTTTGCTGCCGCCGCGGGCGGCGTATTCGCGTTCGGCTTCGCTGAGCAGGCGATAGTGTTTACCTGTCTTTTTCGACAGCCAGGCGGCATAAGCTTGGGCTTCGTGGAAGTCCATGCACACGGCCGGATAGCGATGCTTGTCGCCGCGCTTGTACTCGTCGCTGAGCGCGTAGCGCGGTACGCCGGCAAGGCATTCGCGGCCAGGGCGGTCGTCGCCATTGGGCATCGTGTAGCCGCTGTCCTTGAGGTAGGCATTCCACTCACCGCTGAGCACCTGAAAGCGGCTCATGGCCAAGGGCTTGGCGAAGGTTACCTCGTGCATCGGGCCTTCATCGGCCTCGCGGCCCTGTTCGTCTTCCGGCGTGCCCATGGTGAAAGTGCCGGCCGGTAGTACCACCAGCTCCGGGCAATCCTTGCAGTCTTTGAACACTTCGCCTGGCTTGGGCGGTTCGCTGGCCTGGACCAGGCCGGGGACGAGGCTGGCGAACAGGGCGCCGAGGGCCAGGCCCGTAATAGCCTTGGCGGTCGAGGTGCGGGGCTTCGGTGAGTTCATTGGTCTCTCGGTTTCACATAATGGAAAAGGGCGGCACTAGACGGCCTTGGCCAGGATGGCCATGAAGCGCTCGATCTCGGCTTCGTTGTTGAGCAGGCCCGGAGCGGTGCGTACCACCGGTCCAACGTCACGGTTGACGGCGTCGGCGACGACACGTTGCTTCATCAGTTCGGCGGCCACCTTGTCGCTGTCCTTGCCCTTGACGCGGAAGAAGCTGAAACCTGAAGACAAGGCCGGATGGGTCGGTGTCACCAGCTCGATCTGCGCCATGGCCTGCAGGCGTTGACGCAGTTCGGCGTTGAGCTGGTGGATGCGTGCCTGAACTTCGGCCTTGCCCAGTTGCAGGTGCAGTTCAAAGGCTTTGTCCAGGGCCCAGCGGTGCTCGAAGGCGTGGTAGCCGCCGGGGGTCATGCTGGTGGCGAAGTCGCTGTCCTGGGAGAAGGTCGGTATCAGCGGGGTGACATCGTTGAGTTGTTCCGAGCGTGAGCAGATGATGCCGGTGCCGCGTGGGCCGAACAGCCATTTGTGCGTGCCGGCGATGAAGAAATCACAGTGCATGTGCGGAAAGTCGAGGTCTTCCACGCCAAAGCCATGGACACCGTCCACCACGTAAAGGATGCGGTCCTTGTCGTCGCGCTTGCGGTTGTGCTCGGCGACCAGTTCACCAATCTCGCCGATGGGCAGTTTGACGCCACTGCCCGAATGCACCCAGGTCATGCCCAACACGCGGGTGTTCGCGCGGATGTTAGCGGCGATATTACCCAGGACCTCGTCACTGGATACCTGCTGGGGCGCTTTGAACAACTCGATGCGCCGAACCTGGGTGCCTTCGCGCTCGGCGCGAAAGTTCAGCACATGATGGGTCGAGTAGTGCTCATGACGGGTGGTGAGAATTTCCTGGTCGGGGCGCACGTGAATGCCGCCATAGATCATCGCCAGACCTTCGGTGGTGCTGCCGGTGAGGGCGATCTGCGCCGGCTTGGCGTTGAGGTATTTTCCGGCCCAGCGCCGTACTTCGGCTTCGCGGGTCCAGGTTTCCTCCAGGTCCCAGTCCATCGCCAGGCCAGGGTTGCGGTCGAGGTTGGCGCGATGCAGGGCTATGGCCTCGCGTACCGGTTTGGGGTGCGAGGTGACCAGAAAGTTGGCGAAATGAATGTAGTTGGGGTCCTGGTCGAACAATTGGCGAAACTGCGCCCACTTGTCGCCACTGGGCGTCGCTGCCGGCAGACTGGCCAGGGCATTGGGGGCCAGTGTGCTTGCCAGTGGCAGGGCAGCGGCGAACAGCCCGGCCTGTTTGAGAAATGTTCTACGGTCGGTCATGGCTTGGTTTCATCGCGCGCTGAGGGGTTTGGAGGATTGCTGAACCTGAGCCCAGGCCCTGAGGAAGTTGGCGCCCCAGAGCTTGCTGATATCGGCTTCGGCGTAACCGCGGCTCAGCAGTTCGGCGGTGACGTTACGGACCTGGCTGACATCCTCGAAACCCTTGAGGCCGCCGCCGTCGTTGAAGTCGGAGCTGATGCCAACGTGATCGATGCCGATGGTCTTGACCGCATGATCGATGGCGTTGCCGAAGTCCTGGAGGGTGGCCTTGGGCTCGTCGGCAAGGATCGCGTACAGCGCTTTGGCGTACTCGCCAAAACGTTGTTCGGGCCAGCTGGCAATCACCGGATCGCCCGGCATCAGCGCCCAGGCCTGGTTGGGCAACGCGGGCAAGTCGAAACGTTGGCGCAACTGATCGAGCCGCTCGCGGGTCGCCTGGCTGATCGGGCGCAGGTAGTCGCCGTAGGTGGGGATCATGACCACGCCGCCGCTGTCGCGGATCAGGCGCATTTCATCGTCGCTCAGGTTGCGCGGGATATCCACCAGCGCCCGCGGGCCGGAGTGCGAGGCCACCAGGGGCGCGCGGCTGAGGGCGCTGACCTGGCGCAGGGCCTGGCTGGACATCTGCGACACATCAATGATCACCCCCAGGTCGTTGAGGCGGCGGACCGCCTGCTGACCAAGTGGTGAAAGGCCGCCGAGGGCGTCGGCACGGTCCTGAAAGAAGGGCATCGGCCGTGAGGAATCAGCCCAGGCGTTATTGCCCACATAGTTGAAGCCGAACATGCGCAGACCGCGGGAGGCCCAGAGGTCCAGCTGGTTGATGTCGGTGCCCAACGGGTAGGCGTTGAGCATGCTGATGAAGATCGCGAACTTGCCTTCGCCTTGCAGCCTGCGTACGTCGTCAGGGCTGTAGGCGATGGCAGCGCGCTCGGGAAAGTCGCGGGCGATGTTGCTGATGATGCGGTAGCTGGCTTCCTGTTGTGCGCGTGCTTGCGCAACGAATTCGGCCGTGGGGCGGTGAGGTGCACCTTCGCCTTGCCAGATGGGCGGCCAGCCGAACACCGTCAGCGCTGCAGCGGACAGGCCGCCACGCTGCAGTTTGGGCAAATCGAACTGGCCGAGGCTGTCGCCATCCACCGGGTTGTGCGCACTGCCCAGGGTCAGTGGCACGCTGACATGGCCATCGAACGACAGCAGGCGTTGCTGCACCTCATTCGCTTGGCGTATGACCGCGAAACTGTAGCCGGGATTGTCCCGGTAGCCCTGACCCCAAGCCCACCAGCTGGCGCCTGCGCCAAGCGCGAGGAGCACCGGCAGGCCGTAGCGCAGGGTGTTCTGCCAACGTGGTCGTGTCATTGCCTTCTCTTGGTTCGCTGCTGTCTGGGGTGGACGAGCGCGGCAAGGAAAAATTTACCGTCAGAGCAAGCGCCAGGCGTGCGGGAACCGCCGCTCTGCAACAGGGGTTAAATTTTCCGCCATTGGTCTCGTTCCTAGTCAACAGACGACCTGCCGCCTCGCCAATGACCGACAGGGTTACTTTGTTTTCACCCCGACCATCGGGGCTTATCTAGAGGACACTGGATATGACTCAGGCAATTGAATCGGCCGTCGTTCACGACCTGATCGGCATCGGCTTCGGCCCTTCGAACCTGGCGCTGGCCATCGCCCTGGAAGAACGGGGACAACTGCAGGGCCCGCTCGATACGCTGTTTCTGGACAAGCAGGCGGACTACCGCTGGCATGGCAACACCTTGGTCAGCCAGAGCGAGCTGCAGATTTCCTTCCTCAAGGACCTGGTGACCCTGCGCAACCCGACCAGCCCCTATTCGTTCGTCAACTACCTCAAGCAGCATGGCCGCCTGGTGGACTTCATCAACCTCGGCACCTTCTATCCCTGCCGGATGGAATTCAATGATTACCTGCGCTGGGTGGCCTCGCATTTTGAAGCGCATAGCCGCTATGGCGAGGAGGTATTACGGGTGGAGCCGGTGCTGAACAATCAGCAGGTCGAGGCGCTGCGGGTGATATCGCGCGATGCCCGCGGGGTGGAAATTGCCCGTACGACGCGCTCGCTGGTCCTCAGCCCAGGTGGTACGCCGCGTATTCCGGCCGTGTTCGAAGGGCTCAAGAGCGATGCCCGGGTGTTTCACCATTCCCAGTACCTGGCGCGGATGGCGGCGCAACCTTGTGTCGACAACAAACCCATGCGCATTGCCATTGTCGGCGGCGGGCAGAGTGCGGCAGAGGCGTTCATCGACCTCAATGACAGCTATCCGTCGGTGCAGGTCGACCTGATCATTCGCGGTTCGGCGCTCAAGCCGGCTGACGACAGTCCGTTCGTCAACGAGGTGTTCTCGCCCGAGTTCACTGACCTGGTGTTCCAGCAGCCGGCCAGCGAGCGTGAACGCCTGATCAACGAATACCACAACACCAATTACTCGGTGGTCGATCTGGACTTGATCGAGCGCATTTACGCGATCTTCTACCGGCAGAAAGTCTCGGGTGTGGCCCGTCACAGTTTCCATACCTTGACCACCCTGGAGCAGGCGCGCAGTACCGAGCAGGGTGTGGAGCTGCTGATGCGTAACAACGCTACCGGTGAAACTCAGGTGCAGCACTATGATGCGGTGGTGCTGGCGACCGGTTATGAGCGCCAACTGCATCGCCAGTTGCTGGCGCCGCTGGACGCTTATCTGCAGGGTTATGAAGTCGACCGCAGCTATCGTCTGCTGACCGACGAACGCTGCAAGGCCAGTCTGTATATGCAGGGGTTCAGTCAGGCCAGTCACGGTTTGAGTGATACCTTGCTGTCGGTCCTGCCGGTGCGTGCCGACGAAATTGCCGCGTCACTGTATGAGCAGGATAAGCTGCGTGGGCACCAGCGTGTGGCTCAGGTTTCGCTGTTGGCCACCGCCAGTTGAGTGCCAGGCTGGAAGATGTTCTTGGGGGTGGGGCGTAGGGCGCGAGCTATTCCGTTGATTGGGTGACGCTACCGGCCCCAGCATAGTGCGAGGCATTGCACTGCTTTTGTGGGAGCTGGTCTTGCCAGCGATGCAGGCACCGCGCAGCAACTGACACTGTGTCGATACCATCGCCGGCAAGACCGGCTCCCACAATCTGTGAAGAGCCGTTTTTTTGCTGCAGTACTCAGGGCGTCAAGCCAGCAACCGGCGCCGAGGCTTTTTGTACCTGTTCCCAGACCCGCAGGAAGTTGCCGGCCCACAGCTTACTGATATCGGCCTCGGTATAGCCACGGCTGAGCAACTCGGCGGTGACGTTGCGAATTTCGCTGACATCCTTGAAGCCCTCCAGGCCGCCGCCATCGTTGAAGTCCGAGCTGATGCCCACATGATCGATGCCGACTTTTTTCACCGTGTAGTCAATGGCGTCGACCAGGTCCTTGACGCTGGCTTTGGGTTCTTCTTCGAGGATGCCGTAGAGGCTGCCGGCGTACTCGCCGAAGCGCGCTTCTGGCCAGATGGCGATCACCGCATCGCCGGGCATCAGGGCATTGGCCAGGCCCTGCAGCGGTTGCAGATCAAAGCGAGTGCGCAGGGCTTCGAGTTTGTCCAGGGTCGGCTTTGTCAGCGGCTTGAGGTACTGGCTGAAGCCGACCACCTGAATGACACCGCCGCTGTTTTTGATCAGTTGCATTTCCTTGTCGCTGAGGTTGCGCGGAATATCCACCAGCGCGCGTGGCGCTGAATGCGAGGCGACGATGGGGGCATGACTCAGGCGCGCAACATCTTCCAGGGCCAGGGTCGACATCTGCGAGACATCAATGATCACGCCCAACTGGTTCAAGCGCTTGACTGCCTGTTCACCCAATGGCGACAGGCCGCCGAGGGCATCGGCCGTGTCATTGAAAAACGGCAGTGGCCGTGAGGAGTCGGCCCAGTCGTTGTTGCCGGTGTAGCTGAAGCCGAACATGCGCATGCCGCGCTTGGCCCACAGGTCCAGTTGCGACAGGTCATGGCCCAGCGGGTAGGCATTGAGCATGCTGATGAACACGGCGAATTTGCCTTCACCGTTGAGACGACGGAAGTCCTCGGGGGTATAGGCAATGCCGACCTGGTTGGGGAAGTCGCGGACCATCGTGCTGATGATCTGATAACGCACTTCCTGCTGGTGCCGGGCTTCGTCGACAAAGCCGGGAGTAGGACGGTGCGGGGCATTGGGGCCATTCCACAGCTCCGGCCAGCCGAAAATAGTCAGGGCGGCGCCCGACAACCGGCCTTGACCGGCCTTGACCAAGTCGAACTGGCCGCTGCCGTTCTTGTCGGCTTCGTGGCCAGCACTGCCAAAGCTCAGGGGGACGGTGATATGGCTGTCGAACGAGAGCATATGTTCATGCAGGGTGTTGGCTTGTTCGACGATCTTGGCGGGGTAAGCGGGCTCTGTGCTGAGGTACAAGTAGCCCGCAGCGGCGCCCACGGCCACTGCCAGGGCAAGCGGCAGGCCGATGTACAGGGCTTTGCGGGAACGGGATTTGGTCTGGGTCATTGCCATCTCAACGCTGGGCTGATCGGAACGGCTTGCCCGGCGCACCGGTGTGCTTTGGGCAAAGCTTGGGTATCAGGAGGACGAATGAGGTGGGGGTAAATTTATGGCGCGTCGCGGCTTGTCCGGGCTGTGGAGGCGCTCGCGCAGCAGGCCCGCTAACCACAAATGGCTAAAGTTCGCGCGCACATCGCCGATAGACAGGACAACCCATAGACCATCAGGATGATAAGCACATGGTTGGCATCAGTGCGGTTTCGATCAATAGCAACGCCTTGAGCGGCGCGAGCGCGGCGAGCGTCAATGTTGGCGCTCAAGACCCGACGGCGAGTGAGCAAGAGGGCACCCTCAAGGTTGATCTTGCCGGCGTTGCTCAGAGTAATAAGGCACAGTCGAGTGACAGCAGCGAAAGCAGCGAACCGGCCCACATCAAGCAATTGCGCCAGATGATCGAGAAGCTGCAAAAGCAATTGGCAGAACAGCAGAAGCAGTTGCAGGCGGTGATGGCCAGCAACATGGAAGAAACTGCCAAGGCATCGGCGATCGCTGCCGCGCAGTCAGCGGTGAGTTCGACCATGGGCGCGATTCAGTCCGCCACCGCGCAACTGCTCAAGGCCCTGCTCGATAGCGGCGGCAGCAGCTCGGGCAGTATGGTCAGCACCAGCGCTTGACCCCAGCAGGCCTGGCGCGTAACGCGCTCAGGCCCGCTGACTTCAGTCAAGCGCGGGACGGTTCTGGCTGCGATCAGACTTGTAGCGCATGGCTACTGCCGGTGCCGGTTTGGTACTGCCGGTCTCCAGCCACTGGCGCATGCGGCTGGCATCGGCAAAGTGGGTGTACTTGCCGAAAGCATCGAGAATCACCATGGCCACCGGACGGTTGTCCATTCGGGTCAGCAGCACCAGGCAATGCCCGGCATCGTTGGTAAAGCCGGTCTTGGTCAGGTTGATGTCCCAATTGCTCTTGTTGACCAGGTGGTCGGTGTTGCGAAAACCCAGGGTGTAGTTGGGTTTGCGAAACGCCACGGTCTTCTCGCGGGTGGTGCTCAACTGGCTCAGCATCGGGTAGTTGCGCGCCGCCAGCAACAACTTGCCCAGATCGCGTGCGGTAGACACGTTGTAGGTCGACAGACCGGTGGGCTCCACGTACCGGGTGTGGGCCATGCCCAATGCCTTGGCCTTGGCGTTCATCGCTTTGATGAAAGCGTTGTAGCCCCCTGGATAGTTGTGCGCCAGGGTTGAAGCTGCACGGTTTTCTGACGACATCAGGGTGATCTGTAACATCTCCTTGCGGTTTAACTGGCTGCCCAGTTTCACCCGCGAATACACGCCTTTCATCTCCTTGTTCTGGGCGATGGTAACGGTAAGCATCTCATCCATGTTCTGCTTGGCATCAAGCACCACCATGCCGGTCATCAGCTTGGTGACCGAAGCGATAGGCACTACTCGGTCGGCATTGTTGGCGTACAGCACCTGATTGGTCTGCAGGTCGATCAGCAAGGCGGCGCCAGAAGCCAGGCGCAACTTGGAGGGATCGCGTTTTTCCTGGACCGGGGGTTGCGCAGCAGCGACCGAAGTGACAGTCGCCGTACCTGTGAGCATTAGCAGTAGGCTTAGGATGGACAGGGAAGTTTTCACGTCGAGGCTCACTAAAAGTTGTTATGTCGTTGGCTGTGCAAGGGTTTTCCCCCAAAAAAACGCTCGCATTCTGGAGTATGGCCTAGAGTCTGTCGATTAGCCTGTAAACATTGGGCCAAACATGAACGAAATTTAATCCTGTACCAATTCTGTACCAATTAGCTGCATTTCGAGCTTCTCCAGTTCGGACCAATCGTTGGCCGAGTTCAACCATTTTGCATAGGTCGATAGCAGTACCTGGACAGAGTGTCCAAGCTGGCCTGCAATGAATGCCGGGTTCATCCCTGGGCCGTTTGTGCCTTGCTGGTTCTGCTGCGGCGCCTGCTTGGCGGTTCTGCATGTGTGGATGTCAGGTCTGACGGTTATCTGGTGCGGGCGGAGTACCGCCCCAGGTAGGCGAGCAGCCGCGCATCTGTCGATTCTTCAGCTCAGTGTTTTCTACATAAGCCTTGGACAGATCCTTGGTCAGCCGCTCGATGCTGCTGTTCAACTTGGTGATCTGCTCAGCCTGTCCCTGGTTGATCGCCACCAGCTTCTCGATGTTCTTCCGTGCCCGGGATAGGTCATGTTGTAGCTGCTCATTCTCGCCCTGGAGCAGGAGCGCATGTTGCTGGAGCATTTCCATGGGCGTCGGCATGCCCAGCGCAAAGCTGTCGTCTTCGATGATCACGGTGTCACCTACCGATACTGTTTTTATATACAGTAATTACGTCGGCCAATTCTGGCTAGCGCAGGGTGACGAGCTGCAGGGAGGAGGGGATTGTTTTCGGTCGGCAGGACGCCGGAGGAG
>RCUI01000187.1_pt1 | contig 23254 bp, 23 predicted proteins | sample 2166121 | NCBI WGS metagenome assembly RCUI01 (sample SAMN09932700, study PRJNA488358) | compost metagenome | feature: garden; material: soil; isolation source: compost soil in succinic acid-enriched culture | place: Germany: Experimental Botanical Garden Goettingen | collected 2016-01-27
GCCAGCAGTTCAACGGCGGTCAGCTCGCCGAGGGTGGTTTTATCGGTCATTTGCATTGGCCTCCCTGAGCAGCGTTGAGCATGGCCCGCAGTAGCACGGCACAACCATCGGCCAAGTCCTGGGGCGCGGCGTTTTCGATTTCGTTGTGGCTGATACCGCCCTCGCACGGCACGAAGATCATCCCGGCAGGGCCCAGTTCGGCGAGGAAGATCGCGTCGTGGCCGGCACCACTGACAATGTCCATATGACTCAGGCCCAGCTCGGTTGCGCCCTGGCGCACGGCCTCGACGCATTCGGCGGCGAAGTACAGGGGCGGGAAGTCTGCTGTGGGCGTCAGCTCGAAGTGCAGGCCGTGGGTGGTGCAGCTGCGTTCGATGACCTGCGCGACTTCCTCGACCATGGCCTGCAAATGTTGTGGATCAAGGTGGCGCAGGTCGATGGTCATATGAACCTGGCCCGGGATCACGTTGCGCGATCCTGGATGCAGGTTCAGGCAACCGACCGTGCCGCAGGCATGGGGTTGGTGGGCATGGGCGATGCGGTTGACAGCGCTGATCACTTCAGCGGCGCCCACCAGGGCATCCTTGCGCAGGTGCATGGGGGTCGGTCCGGCGTGGGCTTCGACACCGGTCAGCACCAGGTCGAACCACTTCTGCCCCAGGCAGCCCTGCACCACACCAATGGTGGTCTGACGGTCTTCGAGTACCGGCCCTTGTTCGATGTGCGCTTCAAAATAGGCGCCCACCGCATGACCGACCGGCGTTCGCGTGCCGGCATAGCCGATGCGCTGTAACTCGGCGCCTACCGACAGGCCCTGGTCGTCGACCTTGTCCAGGGTCTGCTGCAGGTCGAACTTACCGGCGAACACCCCCGAGCCCATCATGCACGGCGGGAAGCGCGAGCCTTCCTCGTTGGTCCACACCACCACTTCCAGCGGCGCCTCGGTCTCGATGCCCAGGTCATTGAGGGTGCGGATCACTTCAAGGCCGGCCATCACCCCGTAGCAGCCGTCGAACTTGCCACCGGTGGGCTGGGTGTCGATATGGCTGCCGGTCATCACCGGTGCCAACGCAGGATTGCGCCCGGCGCGGCGGGCGAAAATATTGCCGATGGCATCGACACTGACGATGCAGCCCGCCGCTTCGCACCATTGCACGAACAGGTCGCGGGCCTGGCGGTCAAGGTCGGTCAGGGCCAGGCGGCACACCCCGCCCTTGGCCGTAGCGCCCAGCTGCGCCAGGTCCATCAGCGATTGCCAGAGGCGGTCGCGGTTGACTAGCAGCGCATTGCCGAGCAGATACCGGGACGGATCGGTGGAGGTATTCATGGTCAGTCTCCTTTCAGGCGCTCAGGGCCAGGAAGCGGTTCTTGATGCTTGGGTCGGCGCGAAATTGGGCGGCGGTGCCCTGGTAGGCCACACGGCCTTGTTCGAGCACGTAATGGCGGTCGGCGAGGGCGTCGCACACCATCAGGTTCTGCTCTACCAGCAGCACCGACAGCCCCTCGTCCTTGATGCGCCGCAGAATCTTCACCAGCTCGTCGACAATCACGGGTGCCAGGCCTTCGGTGGGCTCATCGAGAATCAGCAGCTTGGGGTCGTTGAGCAGGGCACGGGCAATGGCCAGCATCTGCTGCTCGCCACCGGAAAGGGCGAAGCCGTTGTTGTTGCGCCGCTCCTTGAGGCGCGGAAACATCGCGTAGACATCCGCCAACTGCCAGCGGCTGTCCTTGCGGGCGGCGATCTTGAGGTTTTCCTCGACGCTGAGCAGGCGAAAAATACCGCGGTGTTCCGGCACCAGGGCAATGCCCTGGCGGGCAATCTCGAAGATCTCCCGGCCCACCAGCGGTTTGCCGTTGAAGTGGATCTGCCCCTGGCGCGGACGGACGATGCCCAGGATGCTGCGCAGCGTGGTGGTCTTGCCGGCACCGTTGCGGCCCAGCAGCGTGACCAACTCTCCGGTTTCGACTTTCAGCGAAACCCCTTCGAGCACATGGCTCTTGTCGTAGTAGGAGTGAATCGAATCGACGTTGAGCATCAGGCGGCTTCTCCAAGGTAGGCGGTGCGCACACGTTCATCGTTGCGGACGAATTCCGGGGTGCCCTCGACCAGGATCCGGCCATGGCTCATCACTGTGATGCGCTGGCTGATCGACATGACGATGCTCATGTTGTGCTCGATCAACAGCACGGTGTGATCTTGGCCCAGGTCGCTGATCAGTTCGGTCATCAAGGGAATGTCATCGATGCCCATGCCCGAGGTAGGCTCATCGAGCATCAGCAGCTTGGGGCGGGCGCAGATCGACATGCCGACTTCCAGCACCCGCTGCTGACCATGGGACAGTTCACCGGCCAGGGTGTCGGCCCGACCACCGAGCTTGAGGCGTTCCAGCACCTGGTCGGCCATGTCCCAATGGCTGCGCTTGTGTTCCACGCTGCGCCAGAAGTTCAGCGCTGCCAGGCCATCTCGGCCCTGGGCGGCCAGGCGCAGGTTTTCCCGCACACTGAGGTTCTGGAACAGGCTGGTGAGCTGGAACGAGCGGGCCATGCCCAGCGCCACACGGCCATGGGACGGCTTGCGGATGATGTCCTGGCCGCCGAACAGAATCTGCCCAGCGGTAGCCGGACGCTCGCCGGTGAGGCAGTGGAACAGGCTGGTCTTGCCGGCGCCGTTGGGGCCGATCACGGTATGGATGGTGCCGGCGCGTACTTTCAGGTCAACGCCGTCCACGGCATGGAACGGGCCGTAGGCCAGCTGCAGGTCGCGGGTTTCCAGGAGGTAATCGCTCATTGCAGGTTCTCCTTGGTCTTGCTTGCAGCAGTGCGCAGCGCACCCAGGCGCTTGCCGAGGTCGGCCAGGCCGCCCCACAGGCCACCGCGCATGAACACCACCACCAGAATCAGAATGATCCCCAGCAGCATCAGCCAGCGCGGCCACAGTTCCGACAGCACATCGCCGAGCAGCACGATGGAGCCTGCGCCCAGCAGCGAGCCGAACAGCGAGCCGGTACCGCCGACGATGGTCATGATCAGAATGTTCTCGGACATCACCAGGTCGATGTTCGACAGCGGGGCGAAGTGCAGCAGCATGGCGTACAGCGCCCCGGCGATACCGGTGACGGCCCCCGACAACATGAACACCAGGATCTTGAAGTGGCGGGTGTCATAGCCGATGGCCGCGGCGCGGGTTTCGTTCTCGCGAATGGCCAACAGGGTGCTGCCGAAGGGGGAGCGGATCACCCGCTGGGCGCCGATGAAAATCAGCAGGAACAGCACCGCGACAAAGGCATAGAAGTGCCGCGGGTCGCCCAGATCCACCAGCACATGGCCGGCAATCGACAGGTCGGGGCGCGGTACATCGAGCAGGCCGTTGTCGCCGCCGGTCCAGTCGCTCAGGGTGTAGGCCAGAAAGTAGGCCATCTGGCTGAAGGCCAGGGTCAGCATCACGAAGTAGATACCAGTACGGCGAATCGCCAATGCACCCACCAGCAACGCCAGCAAGGCGCCGAATACGGCAGCGCCCAGCAGCGCCGGGAACATGCCCCAGTGCAGATGGATCATCAGCAGCGCCGCGCCGTACGCGCCCACGCCGAAGAAAATACCCTGACCGAACGACAGCAGCCCGGTAAAGCCCAGCAGCAGGTTACAGGCCAGCGCCGCGAGGGCGAAGATCAGGATTTCGGTGGCCAGGGTGGTCGATGGCAGCAGTAACGGCAAACCGATCAGGGTGGCGACCACCAGCAACAGCAGGGCGGGCGAACGGCCCTTGGCAAGGGGCAACGGGTTCTTTTCACTCATATTCATGCTCTCCCGAACAGACCGTAAGGACGCACCAGGATCACCGCGGCCATGGCCCCGTAGATCATCAAGCTGGCCCCTTGCGGCCAGAGGCTGGTCATCATGCTTTGCACCACGCCGACCAACAGACCACCGACCAGCGCTCCACCAAACGAGCCCATACCGCCGATCACCACGACGACAAAGGCGATACCGAGGATCTCCGGGCCGACAAAGGGCTGGGCCCCCCGCAATGGCGCGAACAGCACCCCGGCGACACCGGCCAGGCCCACGCCCAGGGCGAAGGTCAGGGAAAACAGGCGGAAGATATTGGTGCCCAGCAGTGAGACGGTTTCAGTACTCTCGCTGCCGGCCCGTACCAGGGCGCCGAAGCGCGTGCGTTCCAGCAGCAGCCACAGGCCCAGGCCGATCAGGGCCGAGAAGCCGATCAGGAACAGGCGGTAGTAGGGGTAGATGAAGTCACCGATGATCAGCACGCCGCGCAGCTCATGGGGCACGGCAATGTTCTTGCCCACCGGGCCCCAGATCAGTACCGAGGCTTCCTGAATGATCAAGGCGATGCCCAGGGTCACCAGGATCTGGAAGGTATGGGGCAGGTGGTAGATGCGTTTGATCAATAAACGCTCGACCATCCAGGCCAGCGCCGCGACTGCAAGCGGTGCCAACAACAGGGCCATCCAGAAATTGCCGGTCAGGGCCACGACCGTATAGCACAGGTAGGCACCCAGCAGGAAAAACGCCCCGTGGGCGAAGTTCACGAAGTTGAGCAGACCGAAAATGATGGTCAGGCCCACGGCGATCAAAAAGTAGATCATCCCCAGGCCAAGGCCGTTGAGCAGCTGGAACAGGTAAAGACTGAGCATGCACGAACCCTCTGCAGCGCGCGTGACGGCTGCATTGCAGTAGTGTGATAGCGAGCGCCGGGCGTCAGGCCAGGGCGCAACCGGTGTTGGCGACGTCGATAAAGGAGCGGCCGGCGCTGAGCACTTCGGCCAGGTCGTCCTCGTCACGCATCTGCGCCTGGGGTTTGCCACGCAGCAGGTAGTAGTCCTTCATTACCTGATGATCCGCTGCGCGGATCAGCTCGTCCCCGGTCGGCCCCTGATACGACATGCCCTGCAGGGTGCGGGCGATGGCCGGGCCATCGAAGCTGCCGGTCTTGATGATGGCTTCGAGCATCACCCGCGTGCCGATGTAGTCGGCGGCCAGCGGGTAGTTGGGGTTGATGCCGTAGGCGGCCTGGGTGGCCTTGACCAATGCCTGGTTCAGCGGCGTATCGACCTGGTGCCAGTACTGGGCGCCAAGGTAAACTCCTTCGAGCACGTCGCTGCCCAGTTCCTGGAACTGATCCAGGCCTGCTGACCACACCAGCAGCACCTTCATGCGCTCCTTGATGCCGAAATTCACGGCCTGGCGCAAGGCGTTGGAGGACTGGCTGCCGAAGTTGAGCAGCACCAGCACGTCGGGCTTGGCGGCGATGGCGTTGGTCAGGTAACCGGAGAACTCCTGCTCCTGCAGCGAGTGGTAGCTGTTGCCGATGTGCTCGACACCGAACTCCTTGAACACCTTGCGGGCGTTGTCCAGCAGCGCATCGCCGAACACGTATTGCGGGGTGATGGTGTACCAGCGCTTGGCGGCAGGCAGTTGGCGGATCATCGGCACCAGGGTCTCGCGGATGGCGCCGTAGGTGGGGACCGACCAGCGGAAGGTTGCCGAGTTGCAGTCCTTGCCGGTGATCTCGTCGGCGCCGACCGGGGTCATGAACACGCCGCCGGCCTTGTGGATTTCCTTGGACACCGCCAGTGCCGAAGAGGAGAGGGTGCAGCCCTGAAAGAACCTGGCCGCGTCCTGACCGATGGCTTCCTGTACCTTGCGCACCGCCTTGCCGGCGTTGCCTTCCGTGTCGATCACCTTGTACTTGAGCGGGCGCCCGAGCAGTTGCGGGTGCTCGGCGATGGCCAGGCGCGAGCCCATGTCGGCGTACTTGCCATAACTGGCAAAGGCCCCGGACATCGACTTCAAGCCGTAGAAGGTGATCGGTTCCTCAGCGCAGGCCAGGCGCATCCCGGCAGGGATACAACCCAGGCCACCAAGGGCAAGGCCTGCCTTGAGCAGGGTACGTCTTTGCATGGGTAACTCCTTGGTTCTGGTTATTAGGCAGGAGTGGCAATGACAAAGCGGGCACGGTCGGGCCTGTGGGCAGGCCTCTGGTCGGGCGTGATCAGTGGTGGTGGTCGAACTCCAGCAAAAAGTGCCGGGCCACTTCGCCTTCAAGGGCGGTCATGTGCTGTTCGGCGTCGCACATGTGCTCGTGCATCAGGCGACGCACCGCCGGTTCGTCGGCGGCGCGCAGGGCGGTCAGCAGTTGCTTGTGGTAATCGATGTTGGCGGCGTCGAATTGCTCGCGCTTGGGCTTGTAGGCTTTTTTCAGTACCACCAGGTCGCGCAGCAAGTCGTTGAGGAAGGTCGCCATGAAACTCAGCAGCGGATTGGGGCAACGCCGGGCCAGGATGTTGTGGAACTCGAGCTCGGCCAGGCGTTGCTCCCGCTGCCCCAGTTCGCTGTCTTCCGGGGCGCTGCAGCAGTCGATGTTGGCCTGCAAGGCGCTGAAGTCTTCTTCGCTCAGGCGGCCGATGACCGCGACGGCCAGTTCCACTTCAATGACTTTGCGCAATTGGTACACCTGCTCGCCATCGAGTTGCTGGAAGTGCAGGTAGTTGCGCAGCGCGCGGCTGGCGGGCTCGGTGCCGGCCTCGTTGAGGTAGGCGCCGCCGCTGGGGCCGGTGCGGGTGTTGACCAGGCCTTCGACCTCCAGGGCCTTGAGCGCTTCACGGGCGGTGCCCTTGGAACACTCGAAACTTTCCATCAATTCGCGCTCGGTCGGCAGCCGGTCACCGGGGCGCAGGGCGTCGATGACAATCGAGCGTTTGACCGACTCGACGATCATGTCCGAGAGCTTCTGGCGTTTGCGCTTGATCGGGCGTTTGAGCATGTTGGTCATTTTTCATATTTATGCGGATAAATAGTACTTAATGACCTTTGACCGTCCAGGTCAACAGGTGGGGCGGGGAAGGTGTCGCAAATGGTGCGGGGAGGTCGTTTACAGGAAAGCAGAGCAGGAGCGGGCTCGCCCCGCGATAAATCTGATGTTGCCCAATTGCGGGGCAAGCCCACTCCTACCGCGAGAATCGAAACTTAACGCTGCGGCCCAGGCCCCTGCTCCAGGTGGGCCTGGCTGCAATACCACTGCGATCCCAGGCGCAGGGCGCGGTCATTGGGCAGGTGTACGCCGCAATGGGCGCAGCGCACCATCTTCAACGGGTCTTCGAGACCGTTGTCGGGCGCAGCAGCGTTGCTGGCCTTGAACTTGCGCCACAGCCAGAAGGCAGCGGCAATCAGGGCGATCCAGAAAAGTAGGCGAACCATGGTGTCCAGCTTTGTCAGTGAAGAGCCTCAAGTCTAGGGCTCGGGCAAGAAAAAAGGGAGGCCTTGGCCTCCCTTTATCTGTTGCATGTTCCGTCAGTCGAATACGCCGAAGGTCATGTAGCTGAACCAGGAGCGGTCATCGTTGTTGCCTTCCGCTTCGTGCTCTTCTTCTTCAACGGCGTCGCCGTCTTTTGGCAGCAGCTCGGCCGGAATTGCTTCCTTGGCGTCTTCGTACTGCTTGATCACGTCTTGGTTGGCGCGGGTTTCGCCCGGTGGCAGCGGCGCGTCGGTCTCGATCAGGCCCAGGGTCGCCTTGGACAACCAGGAGCGGTTGTCGGCTTCATCCTGCTTGGGCTCGAACTGGCCGTCGACCAGGCTCGGGTGATCCGGATAGTTGAGCTTGAGGGTCTCGAGGCTGGTGGCGGCCAGTTCGTCCAGGTGCAGACGCATGTAGGCTTCGGTCATCACCGCCAGGCCGTCGCCGACCGATGGGGTTTCCTGGAAGTTCTCGACCACGTAGCGGCCACGGTTGGCGGCAGCGACATAGGCCTGACGGGTCAGGTAGTAGTCGGCCACGTGGATTTCGTAGGAGGCCAGCAGGTTGCGCAGGTAGATCATGCGCTGCTTGGCGTCTGGCGAATAGCGGCTGTTGGGGAAGCGGCTGGTCAGCTGGGCGAACTCGTTGTACGAGTCGCGGGCAGCACCCGGGTCACGCTTGGTCATGTCCAGCGGCAGGAAGCGCGCCAGCAGGCCGCGGTCCTGGTCAAACGAGGTCAGGCCCTTGAGGTAGTAGGCGTAATCGACGTTTGGATGCTGGGGGTGCAAGCGAATGAAACGCTCGGCGGCCGACTTGGCGGCTTCAGGCTCGGCGTTCTTGTAGTTCGCGTAGATCAGCTCAAGTTGCGCCTGATCGGCATAGCGACCGAACGGATAGCGCGACTCCAGGGCCTTGAGCTTGCTCGTGGCGCTGGTGTAGCTGTGGTTGTCCAGGTCGGCCTGCGCCTGCTGGTACAGCTCGGCTTCGCTCAGGTTTTCGTCGACGACTTCCTTCGAAGAACAAGCAGCGGTCAGTCCGAGGATGGCGATCAGCAGCAGGTGTTTCACTTGCATGGCGGCTTGCGTCCCTATGACGGCCGCTGTCTTGGGCGTGGCCGTCCTGTTATGATGAGCACCCCGATGCAACACCCGGGGCAAAAGACGTCGTATTTAACCACAAGCGTGCAGTCGAAACCAAAGGCTGTGCCGCCCGCTGATTCGAGCATGTCCGAGATCATTCAACTTAGCGCAGAGGTGCCGTCCGAATTGGGCGGGCAACGCCTCGACCAAGTCGCCGCCCAATTGTTCGCTGAGCACTCGCGCTCGCGCCTTTCCACCTGGATCAAGGAGGGGCGCCTGACGGTCGATGGCGCGGTCCTGCGTCCGCGCGATATCGTCCACGGCGGCTCGCTGCTGGCGCTCGAGGCCGAGCAAGAGGCCCAGGGCGAGTGGGTGGCCCAGGATATCGAGCTGGATATCGTCTATGAAGACGACCACATCCTGGTGATCAACAAGCCTGCCGGGCTTGTGGTCCACCCGGCTGCGGGCCACGCCGACGGCACCCTGCTCAACGCACTGCTGCACCACGTGCCGGACATCATCAATGTGCCGCGCGCCGGTATCGTCCACCGCCTGGACAAGGACACCACCGGTCTGATGGTGGTGGCCAAGACCATCCAGGCGCAGACTCAGCTGGTTGCCCAGTTGCAAAGCCGCAGTGTCAGCCGCATCTATGAGTGCATCGTGATCGGTGTGGTCACCGCCGGTGGTAAGATCAACGCCCCGATCGGCCGCCACGGTGGCCAGCGCCAGCGCATGGCCGTGACAGAAGGCGGCAAGCCGGCTGTCAGCCACTACCGTGTGCTGGAGCGCTTCCGTTCCCACACCCACGTGCGGGTCAAGCTGGAAACCGGGCGTACCCACCAGATTCGTGTACACATGGCTCATGTGAACTTCCCGTTGGTCGGCGATCCGGTCTACGGCGGTCGCTTCCGCATTCCGCCTGCGGCCAGCCCGACCATGGTCGATGCGCTCAAGACCTTCCCGCGTCAGGCGCTGCACGCGCGGTTCCTGGAACTGGATCATCCGGTGACCGGCGAGCGCATGGGCTGGGAATCGTCGCTGCCGGATGATTTCGTCTGGCTGCTGTCGCTGCTCAAGCAGGACCGCGAGGCGTTCGTCGGATGACTGAGCTGGCGCACGATCTGCTGATCCCGGACTGGCCTGCGCCAGCCGGAGTCCGAGCGTGCGTCACCACGCGGGCCGGCGGCGTCAGCCTGCCACCCTATGAAAGCTTCAACCTTGGCGACCATGTAGGCGATGAGCCTGCCGCGGTGGCCGAGAACCGCCAGCGCCTGACCGCCGAGTTCGGCATCCAGCCGGCCTGGCTCAAGCAGGTGCATGGCGTGGCGGTGGCCGATGCCGACCCAGGCGTGATCGCCGAGGCCGACGCCAGCTGGACCACCACCCCCGGCATTGCCTGCACCGTAATGACCGCCGATTGCCTGCCGCTGCTGTTCTGCGACCGTGCCGGTACTCGGGTAGCGGCGGCTCATGCAGGCTGGCGCGGCCTTGCCGGTGGCGTGATCGAGGCCACGCTCGATCGCTTGGCCCTTGCGCCAGAAGAGGTGCTGGTGTGGCTGGGCCCGGCTATCGGCCCGCAGGCCTTTGAAGTGGGCCTGGAAGTGCGGGACGCCTTCACCACCATTCATCCGGAAACCGCCCAGGCCTTCGCGCCCGGTGCCCGCCCGGATAAATTGATGGCCGACATCTATACCCTGGCTCGCCTTCGACTGGCTGCCCGCGGTGTGCAGGCGGTGTTTGGCGGCGGTTTCTGTACCGTCAGCGATCCACGCTTCTATTCTTATCGGCGTACTCCGCAGGGTGGGCGCTTCGCCTCTCTGGTCTGGCTTGAGCAACGCTGATTTCAAACAGTTATAAACTGTTACTTATCGAGGGGCGTTTTACCCCCTCAAACAACGCCGCTTACCTTGAATCCGCCCAATCTACCCCTATCTATTAGGGTATCTCTGGCAGGTTCACTCATCTGGTGTGTCCATCGCTCCGACCTGCCCAAAAAGGAAGGTAACCTATGCGAATAGACCGTTTGACCAGCAAGCTACAGCTAGCAATATCCGACGCCCAATCCCTGGCCGTTGGCATGGACCATCCTGCCATCGAGCCTGCTCACCTGTTGCAAGCCTTGATCGACCAGCAAGGCGGTTCGATCAAGCCCCTGCTGATGCAGGTCGGTTTCGACATCAACAGCCTGCGCAAGGCGTTGGGCAAAGAACTCGACCAATTGCCAAAAATCCAGAACCCGACCGGCGACGTCAACATGTCGCAGGACCTGGCGCGTCTGCTCAACCAGGCCGATCGCCTGGCCCAGCAGAAGGGTGACCAGTTCATTTCCAGCGAACTGGTGCTGCTCGCCGCCATGGACGAGAACAGCAAGCTCGGCAAGTTGCTGCTCGGCCAGGGCGTGACCAAAAAAGCCCTGGAAAACGCCATCAGCAACCTGCGTGGCGGCGAGGCGGTCAACGACCCCAACGCCGAAGAGTCACGCCAGGCCCTGGACAAGTACACCGTCGACCTGACCAAGCGTGCCGAAGACGGCAAGCTTGACCCGGTGATTGGCCGTGACGATGAAATCCGTCGCACCATCCAGGTGCTGCAGCGTCGTACCAAGAACAACCCGGTGCTGATCGGTGAGCCTGGCGTGGGTAAAACCGCCATCGCCGAAGGCCTGGCCCAGCGCATCATCAACGGCGAAGTGCCAGACGGCCTTAAAGGCAAGCGTCTGCTGTCGCTGGACATGGGCGCGCTGATTGCCGGTGCCAAGTTCCGTGGTGAGTTTGAAGAGCGCCTCAAAGGCCTGCTCAATGAACTGTCCAAGCAGGAAGGGCAGATCATCCTGTTCATCGACGAGCTGCACACCATGGTCGGTGCCGGCAAGGGCGAGGGCTCCATGGATGCCGGTAACATGCTCAAGCCGGCCCTGGCCCGTGGCGAGCTTCACTGCGTGGGCGCCACCACCCTGAACGAATACCGCCAGTACATCGAGAAGGATGCCGCCCTTGAGCGTCGTTTCCAGAAAGTACTGGTAGAGGAGCCGAGCGAGGAAGACACCATCGCCATCCTGCGTGGCCTCAAAGAGCGTTACGAGGTGCACCACAAGGTAGCGATCAGTGACGGCGCCATCATTGCCGCGGCCAAGCTCAGCCACCGCTACATCACGGATCGCCAGTTGCCGGACAAGGCCATCGACCTGATCGACGAAGCGGCCAGCCGTATCCGCATGGAGATTGACTCCAAGCCGGAAGTGCTCGACCGTCTGGAACGTCGCCTGATCCAGTTGAAGGTTGAGTCCCAGGCACTGAAGAAGGAAGACGACGAAGCCACGCTCAAGCGTCTGGAAAAGCTCACCGAAGAAATTGCGCGACTGGAGCGTGAGTATTCCGACCTGGAAGAAATCTGGACCTCGGAAAAGGCCGAAGTACAGGGCTCTGCCCAGATCCAGCAAAAAATCGAGCAGGCCCGCCAGGAGCTGGAAACAGCCCGGCGCAAGGGCGACCTCAGCCGCATGGCCGAGCTGCAGTACGGGGTGATCCCGGACCTGGAGCGCAGCCTGCAGATGGTCGACCAGCACGGCAAGGCCGAGAACCAGCTGCTGCGTAACAAGGTGACCGAAGAGGAAATCGCTGAAGTCGTCTCCAAGTGGACCGGTATTCCGGTGGCCAAGATGCTTGAAGGCGAGCGGGAAAAACTGCTGAAGATGGAAAGCCTGCTGCATGAGCGGGTGATCGGTCAGGAAGAAGCTGTGGTGGCAGTCTCCAACGCCGTGCGTCGCTCCCGCGCAGGGCTCTCTGACCCGAACCGGCCAAGTGGCTCGTTCCTCTTCCTCGGCCCGACCGGGGTAGGTAAGACCGAGCTGTGCAAAGCACTGGCAGAGTTCCTGTTCGACACCGAAGAGGCGATGGTACGGATCGACATGTCCGAGTTCATGGAGAAACACTCCGTGGCGCGGCTGATCGGTGCACCACCTGGCTATGTCGGTTACGAAGAGGGTGGCTACCTGACCGAGGCGGTGCGGCGCAAACCATACGCGGTGGTGCTGCTCGACGAGGTCGAGAAGGCTCACCCGGATGTGTTCAACGTGTTGCTGCAAGTGCTTGAAGACGGTCGCCTGACTGACAGCCACGGTCGTACGGTGGACTTTCGTAATACCGTGATCGTGATGACCTCCAACCTGGGTTCGGCACAGATCCAGGAGCTGGTGGGTGACCGTGATGCACAACGTGCGGCAGTGATGGACGCAGTGGGCTCGCATTTCCGCCCAGAGTTCATCAACCGTATCGACGAAGTCGTGGTGTTCGAGCCTTTGGGCCGTGAGCAGATCGCTGGCATCACCCATATCCAGTTGGGCCGTCTGCGCAGCCGCCTGGCTGAGCGCGACCTGGGCCTGGAGCTGAGCGACGAGGCACTGGATAAACTGATCGCCGTCGGTTACGACCCGGTCTACGGTGCTCGGCCGCTGAAGCGGGCGATCCAGCGCTGGATCGAAAACCCGTTGGCGCAGTTGATACTGGCTGGCAAGTTCCTGCCAGGCACGCCAATCACGGCCAAGGTCGAAGGCGAAGAAATCGTCTTCGCCTGATTTTTCGCTGGGTTACGCTAAGGCCTCGATTTCGAGGCCTTTTTTTTCTTTGCATTTTTCCTCGAGTGCTTGTAAAGTGCGCCCCGCTGTATGTCGCCCCGCAGCTTCCCGGCAAAATTGGGAATCTGAAAAAAAGTTGCAAATCAGTAAGTTGAATGCAAATTAGGGGTTGACAAGGGTTTTGAAGGTTGTAGAATAGCGCGCCTCAGAGACATGAACGCAGCGATGCACAAGGTCGAAGAGTTCGAAGCGGTAGTGATACAGTTTTCGAAATTGCAGTAATTGAAATTGATAGTTCCGCGATAGCTCAGTCGGTAGAGCAAATGACTGTTAATCATTGGGTCCCAGGTTCGAGTCCTGGTCGCGGAGCCAAATTTCAAACCGGGGTATAGCGCAGTCCGGTAGCGCGCCTGCTTTGGGAGCAGGATGTCAGGAGTTCGAATCCCCTTACCCCGACCATTTTTGGGTCGTTAGCTCAGTTGGTAGAGCAGTTGGCTTTTAACCAATTGGTCGTAGGTTCGAATCCTACACGACCCACCATTTTCAAGTCCGGTTCGCTGGGTTTGGATCTTAAAAGGTTGGAACGCCATTAGCGTCCAGCCACTAAAAAAGGCGCCTTAATTGGTGCCTTTTTTTTACCGGGGTATAGCGCAGTCCGGTAGCGCGCCTGCTTTGGGAGCAGGATGTCAGGAGTTCGAATCCCCTTACCCCGACCATATTCAGAAAGAAGGGCACCTTGCAAAAGGTGCCCTTTTTTCGTTTCTGCAGCCTCTGACATTGCCTGCTACTATCCGGCTTTGTTCTGCAAGGGAGCTGCCCATGACCCTCAAGACCTCCGTATACATCGCCACCAGCCTCGACGGCTTCATCGCCCGTGAAAGCGGCGAGCTGGATTGGCTGATGGTTGCCACCAGCTCCAGCGACGACCATGGCTATGCAGCCTATATGGCGACGATCGACACCCTGGTCATGGGGCGCAACACCTTCGAGAAAGTCCTGACCTTTGGCGAGTGGCCTTACCCCCACAAGCGTGTGGTGGTGCTGAGCAGCACCCTGAGCCAGGCAGATGCCGGGCAAAACGTCGAGGTGTATCCGGGGCCATTGGCAGACCTGCTCGATTACCTTCAGGAAACGGGCGCCAAGAGCCTGTACCTGGACGGCGGCAAAGTGATCCAGAGCTTCTTGCGAGAAGGGCGGTTGGATGAACTGACCATCACCCGCATCCCCGTGTTGCTGGGCAGCGGGATCAGCCTGTTCGGGGCGCTGGCGGAGGATGTGGTGCTGCAGCATGTGCGCAGCACCACTTTCGAGAATGGCTTTGTACAAAGCACCTACCGAATAGCCCGGTAGCAGCTAGAAGTACGGCCGCTGCGCGGTCGATCGCAGGCTGATGCAAGCGGCTTACCGGCTCGGCTTGCAATCCGTAGCCGCTGCCGAGGAACGAGGCTGCGATCGACTGCGCAGCAGTCGCCAGGTAGGAGCGGGCTTGCCTATCGTGGGGCAAGCTCGCCCCTGCAGATCAGTGCAGTTTCAGGCGCGGCTCGGTGCCCCGGCCAATCCGGCTGCCCAGCATCAGCATCAGCGTGCGGAATGTCCCGTATAGCGCCATCTGGTGCATCCGGTACAGCGACACATAGAACATTCGCGCCAACCACCCTTCCAGCATCACGCTGCCCGTCAGGTTGCCCATCAGGTTGCCCACCGCCGAGAAACGCGACAGCGATACCAGCGAGCCGTAGTCACGGTAGGCGTAGGTTGGCAGGGGTTTGCCTTCCAGGCGCGCCTTGAGCGACTTGGCCAGCATCGAGGCTTGCTGGTGGGCTGCTTGTGCCCGTGGCGGTACGTTACGATCACTACCCGGCTGCGGGCAGGCGGCGCAGTCACCAAAGGCGAAGATGTCGTCATCCAGTGTGGTTTGCAGGGTAGGGCGTACCACCAACTGATTGATGCGGTTGGTCTCCAGGCCGTCGATGTCCTTGAGGAATCCCGGTGCCCGAATACCCGCTGCCCATACCTTCAGGCTGGCCGGGATCACATCGCCATTGCTGGTCCTGAGTTCGGTAGCGGTCACTTCGCTGACCGCCGCATTGGTCATGACCGTAACCCCGAGTTTCTCCAGGGTCTTGTGTACCGGCACGCTGATACGCTCCGGCAGCGCGGGCAATACCCGTGGACCGGCTTCGATCAGGGTGATGTGCATGTCCTTGGGCTGGATACGGTCCAGGCCATAGGCTGCCAGTTCGTGCGCCGCGTGATGCAGCTCGGCCGCCAGCTCCACGCCGGTGGCACCGGCGCCGACGATGGCAACGCTGATGGTTTCATTGGCCTGGTCGCCCGCGTGGGCGCGCAGGTAGTGGTTGAGCAATTGCTGGTGGAAGCGCTCGGCCTGCTTGCGGGTGTCGAGGAACAGGCAATGCTGCGCCGCGCCCTCGGTGCCGAAATCGTTGGTATTGCTGCCTACGGCGATGACCAGCGTGTCATAGCCCAGCGTACGAGCGGGCAGCAGTTCACGGCCCTCTTCATCGAGGGTCGCGGCCAGCTGGATCTGTTTGCTCTCGCGGTCCAGCCCGCTCATGCGGCCGAGCTGGAACTGGAAGTGATTCCACTTGGCCTGGGCCACGTAGTTCAGTTCGTCTTCCGAGGAGTTCAGCGAGCCGGCGGCCACTTCGTGCAGCAACGGCTTCCAGATGTGTGTCAGGTTGGCATCGACCAGGGTGACACTGGCGGTGCCCTTTTTACCCAGGGTTTTACCCAGGCGGGTCGCCAGTTCCAGGCCGCCGGCGCCGCCGCCGACAATCACAATACGGTGAGTCATGGGGATATCTCATAAGGTTTACGGAATTCGGGTCTCGAGTGGGCGGCCGCACGGGGCGGGCGGTTTGGGCGAGCGCAAGGCAGCTCATAGCACCAGGTTACTCAAGAGGCGGCTCAACAGGCCCAGGCCAATAGTCACCAGCACCACCATGCAAAGGAGCAGCCACGGCCGGAAAGGCTTGCGCTCGACTTGATGCTGGGGGGCTTGCAGGTATTGATCGACACGACGTTGGTCTTCGGGATTCAGGCGGCTGGTCATGAGGGCCTCGTCAGGTAGACGCTTGTGACTGAAGGGAAGCTACAGGGTTCACTGTAGTCGTTTGAACCGGGCCCCATCGTGCAGTCACACCGCAGCCTTTATGACGAATGATTGCGCTTTGTATCACCGGCGCGAAATTTATGCCATTACGCGTTGGCAGGGGGCCAGCTTAAAGGCTGATACCCACGTCGAACACAATGCTGCGCCCCAGGTTGCCACGCAGGAAGTCCGGCGCATCGGGATGGGCGAACAACACACGGGCAAAGGTCGGGCCCACCAGCGACAGCGAGCGCCAGCCCTGGCGCAGGTATTCGGTGGGCGGTGGGAAGTGGCTGTTGAGGTCGAGCACTTCGCGCTTGAGGCTGGCGAAGGCGATGATGTCCAGCTCGCTCAGGTCCAGCCCGCGCTCCTGGTAGTTGTGGGCTTTTTTACGCAAGGTCGGCGCCAGGCGCTGCAGCAATTCCTGGGCGCTGATACGCCGTGGCCGGGCTTCGCGGCGTACCAGTTGGCTCAGGGAAAAGGCGCTGCGCCGGCGTTGCAGCTCTTCACGCCATTCATCATTGAGCCTGCGGCCCTCGTCGAGCACGAAAAAAACCTCGAACGAGGCATCGCGAAACAGCACATCAGGCGGCTCTTGACCGGCGGGGGTGAAGTCCTCGCTGCGGTAGGGAATATTCAAGCCTTGCAGCAGGCGCTGGCAGACCCAACGCTCACGTTCCCATTTACGGGCGTTGGAAAGAAACGCATTGGCTTGTTCGGCCTGAATGGTGAGCAGGCGCAAATAATCTGAGTCGTCCATGGGGACAAGCTTAGCGTTCAATTGTGTCTTCATGAATAAAGTCATGTGCTTGGCGGCGCTGACCGGCCATTCGCGGCCCTGTTCGCGGCTTGCGGTGTAGACTGCCATCACGTTCACCGCAGAAGGACGCAGCTACCGTGATTGATGCTCAAGTGCTGTCTGACCAGAGCCTGATGCTGGGCTGGATCGGCTACGTCGCGATGCTGATTTGGGCCACGGCACGCACGCGCTGGGTCGAGCTGTTCACTGACAGCCGCCGTCAGCACCTGCTGTTTGGAACGGTGTTTGCGCTGTTTGCCTTGTGGCTGGTCCGTCGTGATTTCGAGACCGGGGTGTCGTATCACTTCATCGGTATGACCGCCGTCACCTTGCTGCTCGATTGGCCACTGGCGATTGTCGGTGGATTGCTGGCCCAGCTGGGGCTGGTGATGATGGGGCGTCAGGACCTCGCCGCCATGGGCGTCAACGGCCTGCTGTTCATTGTATTGCCGGTGATGATCACCGAAGGCTGCGCAATCCTGGTGGAGCGCGCGCAACCGAAAAACCTGTTCGTCTATATCTTCTGCTCAGGTTTTTTTGCCGCCGCGCTGTCGGCGCTGCTGTGCCTGCTGGCTGCGCTCGGACTGCTGTGGATGGACGGGCGATTCGTGATGCCGGAGTGGATCGAGGACTTTATCGGCTACCTGTGGCTGATCATCTTCCCCGAAGCCTTCATCAACGGCATGGTGGTCAGCGCCCTGGTGGTGTTCTGCCCGGAGTGGCTGGAAACCTTCAACCGCACCCGCTACCTGCAGGCGCCGTGGAAAGACGACGAACCCGGACGCTGACAATCAGTGGTGGGCGCGGGGGTCGAGCTCGCCGGAAAACAACTCGTCTTCGGCATCCGGTGCTACGGGAATCTTGTGCTCTTCGGCGGCCCAGGCACCCAGGTCGATCAACTTGCAGCGATCGGAGCAGAACGGCCGGAACTTGCTGGCCTCGGTCCATTCAACGGGGGCGCCACAGGTCGGGCATTCAACGGTCAGGGGTTGGCTCATGCTTGGCCTCCTCGCAAAGTCAGGTAAAAGTGGTGCAGGCGGTCGACCTCCGAATGCAGCCAGGCCAGGTCACGGTCGTTGACCACCACATCGTGGGCGTGACGCAGGCGTTCCTCGCGACTGGCCTGGGCCTTGAGGATGGCCTGAACCTGTTCGGGGCTGGTCTGGTCGCGCAGCAGGGTGCGCTGGATCTGCAGTTCCTGGGGGGCATCGATCACCAGCAGGCGCTGGGTGCGTTGAAACTGCCCCGACTCCACCATCAACGGCGAAACGAACACTGCATACGGCGACTCGGCCTTGGCCAGGTAGCTGAAAATTTCCTGGCCGATCAAGGGGTGCAACAGCGCCTCGAGCCAGCGGCGTTGCTCTGGATCGGAGAAGATCAGCTCGCGCAGCGCCGCACGGTTCAGTTGCCCGTCTTCCTGCAGCACGCCAGCGCCAAAGCGCTCGACGATACTGGCCAGGGCCGGACGTCCGGGCTCTACCACCCAACGGGCAGCCTGATCGGCGTCGACCAGGTGTACACCCAGCTCGACAAAACGCTGCGCCGCAGCGCTCTTGCCACTGCCGATGCCGCCGGTGAGGCCGAGAATCCAGGGAGTGAATGCAGCAGTGGTCATCACATTCCAGAGAGTTTCAGATAAGAAGTGGTTATTTGACCACCCCAGAGCAGAGCGATCCAGCCCGCGATGGCCAGATAAGGACCAAAGGGAATCGGCGTACTGGCTTTCTGGCGCTTGAGGCGCAATACAATCACCCCGATCACCGCCCCCAGCAACGACGACAGCAGCAGCGTCAGCGGCAACACCTGCCAGCCTCCCCAGGCACCGACCAGGGCCAGCAACTTGAAGTCGCCATAGCCCATGCCCTCCTTGCCGGTGATGAGCTTGAACAGCCAGAACACCGACCACAGGCTCAGGTAGCCGGCAACCGCACCCCACAGCGCATCCTCCAGGGGCACGAATACATCAAAGGCATTGACGATCAGCCCCAGCCACAGCAGCGGGAACACCAGCGCATCGGGCAACAGGCGGTGCTCGATGTCGATCAGGCTCATGGCCAGCAGGCCCCAAGTGAGCACCATCAAGGCCAGCGCGCCGGCGCTGGCGCCCAGGTGCCAGGCGGCAAACCCGGTCAACATTGCGCAGCCCAGTTCTACCAGGGGATAGCGCACGCTGATGGCGCTGCGACAACTGGAACAGCGTCCACGCAGCAGCAGGTAACTGAGTACAGGAATATTTTCCCAGGGGCGAATGCGATGCCCGCACTGCGGGCACTGGGAGGCGGGCAGGCACAGATCGTAACGTTCAGGCTCGGCCTCGGCGGGCAGCCCCAGCACCTCACGTGCTTCGGCCTGCCACTGGCGCTGCAACATGATCGGCAAGCGATGCACCAGCACATTCAAGAAACTGCCGACGATCAGCCCCAGCACCACGGCAAAGCACATATACAACAACGGCTGGCTGGCCAGCGAATCCATCAGGTCCATGGTCAGATCACACTACCCAACTGGAAAATTGGCAGGTACATGGCAATCACCAGGCTGCCTACCAGCAGCCCGAGAATCAGCACGATCAGAGGTTCGAGCAGGCTGGCCAGGTTATCGAGCGAGCGCTCGATCGCACTTTCATAGTGGCTGGCGACCCTGGCGAGCATATCGTCCAGCGTCCCGGCTGTCTCGCCAATGGCGCACATTTGCTGCATCAAGCGCGGAAACAAGTCGCTGCCGGCCAGTGCCAGGCTCAACGACTGACCGCTGGCAAGGTCATTGCGCACCCGCAACACGGCTTGTTCGTAAAGCGGGTTGCCACACGCAGCGGCCACGGGCCCCAACGCCTCGACCAGCGGCACACCCGCGGCGTAGGAGGTCGACAACGTGCGGGCAAAGCGGGCGAGGGCGGCATTGCTCAGCAGCGCCCCGGCAATCGGCAGCTTCAGGGCCGAGCGCAGGCACCAGCGCTGAAACCCGGGTTGCTGCTGGTAAGCCCGGCGCAGCGCCCAGCCACCGCCAAGCGCTAACACCAGCAACCCGCCAACGTACTGCCCGAGCCAGTTCGACAAGCCGATGACCTGCCGGGTAAACGCCGGCAACTCGGCACCGAAGCCGCTGAACATGGTCTCGAACTGCGGCACCACTTGCAGCAGCAGCAGGCTCGAAACGCCCAGCCCGGTCAACAGCACAATCAATGGATAGGTCATGGCCTTCTTCAAACGGGCGCGCAACGCCTGGCGTTTCTCCTGCAGGCTGGCGACCTGCTCAAGCACCGACTCAAGCGTACCGGCTTGCTCGGCGGCGGCGATCAAATTGCAGTAAAGCGTATCGAAATACCGCGGGTGTCGGCGCAGGGCATCGGCCAGGCTGCAACCGGCACCGATATCGGTCCTGATCGCGTCGAGCAAAGAGAGAAGGGCGGGGTTGCTGGTGCTCTGGGCAATCGCCTCGAGCGCTTGCAGCAGTGCCACCCCCGAGCTGATCAACGTCGACAACTGCCGGCTGAACTGACCGAGCTCCTGCGTGCCGAGGGCCGTGCGCTGATGCCACAACCCGCTGCGCACCCGCTCGATGTTTGCCGGGCGAATGCCGCGCTTGCGCAGCGCCGTGCGCAACAGCGCGGGGCTGCGTTCGCTGCTCTGGCCATGAATGGGCGTGCCTTGGGCAGTGATGCCCTGCCAGCGATAGATCTGCAGTTTCTCGGTCATCGCGACATCCTTGCTGCGTGGCCTCAACAAACCCGGAAACAGCTTGAGGGCCTGGCCGGCGGGCAGGATTACCCGCTGCTCACTAGAGTAGTCGAGCCAGGAGGCAAGTTTGCCGACGCCGGGGTGACAAAAGGTGTCTGATCGGGCCTACTGGCGCGCCTGTTGGCGGCAGGGCCGAACCCGCTGCCGACACGAACCGATTTAGAGAGGGAGAACGTCCATGAAAGGGCAACGCGGCATTACCTTGATAGAACTGATGATCGTCGTGGCGATCATCGGCATCCTGGCGACCATCGCCATACCCATGTACAGCAACCACCAGGCACGCACCAAGGCCACCGCCGCCCTGGTAGAAATCTCCGCCTTGAAAACCCCGTTCGACCTGCGCCTGAACGACGGCAAGGACGTCACCGACGTTACCGCCCTGGGCGGCCAGGCCAGCACCAGCCACTGCGCCATCACCGCCACCGGCACCGCCGCCACAGGCGCTGGCACCTTGACCTGCGCCCTGGTCGACGCCCCGGCCATGGCCCATGGCAAAGCCCTCACCCTGACACGCTCGGCCACCGGCTGGGCCTGCACCAGCGACCTCCCCGAAGACCTCGCCCCAACCGGCTGCAAACCCGCCGAAGGCACCCCGGCCCAGTGAGCTTTGCTGTTAATAAACAGTGATTTGCGTAAGCGATCCGGCAGTGGTAGCGTTGACGCCACGCCGGTGTAGCTCAGTCGGTAGAGCAGCGCACTCGTAACGCGAAGGTCGCAGGTTCGATTCCTGTCTCCGGCACCAGTTCAGGTTCCATTGAAGGCTTTCAAAATCTCTGGAACCCCCGTAAAACCCGCCTTCTGGCGGGTTTTTTCGTTATGGCGTTCCGTCGGAATCCGACAGCTGCCAGCCGATTTAGGGGTAACGTTTGGGATAAAGTCGATTCGATAAAGGGGTTTACCCTTATGGCTCGTACTGCTGCTCCCCTGACCGACACCGCATGCCGCTCGGCCAAACCTACTGACCGCCCATACAAGCTTTTCGACGGTGACGGTCTTTACCTCCTCGTTTACCCCAATGGCCGCAAAGGCTGGCGCTTCCGGTATGTGAAACCGGATGGGCGAGAGGGGCTGACCTCGTTTGGCAACTATCCCGTCATCGGGCTTGCAGATGCTCGGCAGAAGCGTCTGGAGACCAAGCGGATGCTGGCTGAGGGCATTGATCCGATTGCGTCCAAGCAGCAGGCCAAGGCCGAGGCGGTTGTCAGAGGCCACACATTCGAACGCGTTGCCTTGGACTGGCATAAGGAAATGTCCGTGAAGTGGGCGCCTGGCCATTCGAGGACCGTGCTGAGTCGTTTGAAGACTCACGTATTCCCGCTGCTAGGCGCACGGGCCATCGTTGATCTGGATACCTTCGACCTCATGCAGCCGCTTGAGGCGATCAAGAAGCGCGGCACGATCGATGTGGCCTTAAGGGTACAAAATTACCTTCAGAGCATCATGCGTGAGGCGAAGCGGCTGAGGTTGATCACGGTGAACCCTGCATATGACCTTGAGGGCTTCATCAGCGCGCCACGGGTTACGCATCGGCCTGCACTCCCGCTCTCTCGTTTACCTGAGTTGATGGACCGCATCGAGAACTACAAGGGACGCGCGCTCACTCGGCTGACCGTCATGCTGTCGCTGCATGTGTTTGTCCGGTCCAGCGAGTTGCGCTTCGCACGTTGGAGTGAGTTCGATCTGAAGCGCGGCATATGGGAGATACCTGACACGCGGCCCGCTTTGGATGGCGTCCCCTATTCGACTAGAGGAACGAAGATGGCGGGCGAAATCCACCTTGTCCCGCTTTCACCGCAAACGGTGGCGTTGCTCGAACAGATTCATGCGATCACGGGGTACTTTGATCTGGTGTTCACCGGTGACGCCCGCTCGTGGAAGCCAATGTCCGAGAACACGGTCAACAGCGCTTTGCGGAACATGGGCTACGACACCAAGACCGAAATCTGCGGGCATGGCTTTCGGTCCATGGCGTGCAGTGCCTTGGTCGAATCCGGGCTGTGGTCAGAGACCGCTATCGAGCGGCAGATGAGCCACAGGGAGCGCAACAACGTTCGGGCGGCGTATATCCACAAGGCCGAGTTCCTGGAGGAAAGGCGAATGATCATGAGTTGGTGGAGCCGTTACCTCGAAGCGAACCGGCACGAGCATGTCACGCCGCATGAGTTCGCGAATCAGACCGGGGCAAACGTTTCTCGCCTAAGGGCAAAGCGTGGCGCAATCGAGTGAGCGCACGGCTTTGAAATTTCGAAGATCCGCTTTTCTTGCGGGTCCATCCAAACAGGGCTGCAAAGCCGCCCTGTTTGGATGGACCTCACCTAAAAAATCAAAAGCACCCAATCTGCCACTGGAAACCACGGGATTCCGTACACGCCCAATGTCATTTTCAACCACAAAATCCTGCGGACGAGTCGCTTGACCCCCTCGGATCGCGGGCGTAGAAAAGACAGTGCAAAGGCTGTCGTTGACAGCACCCCAGGTGACCCGAGCCTTCAAGGTCACGCCGTTCTTGCGGTGGTGCTTCCCCCAAATGGCGATTCGCGTCCGGCAGCTCGCCCGGTCACCTCCCCGGTGATGGATGCCTACTTCAGATCATGGCCCTCGTGCGCCAGACAATACTTCCTACTTCGCTGCCCTGCAGCAACCTCACCTCTCGACGCACCTCGCTGCGCCAGACTGCGCCCGTCTCT
>RCUI01000189.1_pt1 | contig 23177 bp, 15 predicted proteins | sample 2166121 | NCBI WGS metagenome assembly RCUI01 (sample SAMN09932700, study PRJNA488358) | compost metagenome | feature: garden; material: soil; isolation source: compost soil in succinic acid-enriched culture | place: Germany: Experimental Botanical Garden Goettingen | collected 2016-01-27
GTGTTGCCACCGGATCTCTACGTGCGCGACGAGGTGGGACCCACCTTCGACACCGTCTTTGCCCTGCGCAGCGACAGCGCCGGCCAGGTGCCCCGTCTGCTGACCTGGCCCGGTTTCAGCGACTTCTTCCAGAAGCAGGACAAGACGCTGATCGATCTCACCGCCATGGATGCCTGGGTGCTTGGCCAGCGCAAGCTGACTCAGCTGAGCGAGGCGGATCGCAAGGAGATCACCCGTCAGGTCAATGAGCGTTACGTCACCGACTACGTCAACCAGTGGCAAAAACTGCTGACCAATCTGGACGTGCAGACCCTGGAGAGCCCGGAGCAGGCACTGGACGTGCTCTCCGCCATCACAGGCAACGATCAGCCGTTCCAGCGGGTGCTGGCGGCCCTCGATGACAACACCCGCATTCGCAAGATCTCCGACGTGGAAGGGGATCCGGCGCAGGCCATCACGGCCCGCATAGGTCGCCCCTTCATGGCCACCAACGCGGCGCTGGCTGGCCGGGGTGAGCAGGGCCCGCTGATCTCTGAGGTGAACCAGAAGCTGGTGGAGTTGCAGCACTATCTGGAACTCATCGTCAACGCCACCGAGCCGGGCCAGTCGGCCTTGAAGGCGGTGCAGCTGCGCCTGACCAACAAGTACGCCGACCCCGTGTTTGCCTTGCAGCAGTATGCCCGTGGCCTGCCGGCCCCGCTGGATCGCTGGGTGGGGCAGCTCTCCGATCAGAGCTCGCGCCTGGTCATCGATCTCGCCATGTCCTCCCTCAATCAGGAGTGGCAGGACAAGGTGCTGGCCCCGTTCAACAGCCAGCTGGCGGGGCGCTATCCGTTCGAACCCGGCTCCGCCAAGGATGTGCCCCTCTCCGAGATGGAGCGCTTCTTCGCGCCGGGCGGTACCCTGGACAGCTTCTACCAGGTCAATCTCAAGCCCATGGTGGAGAGCGGTCTGATGGAGGGGGAGCTGAGCTCACCCATCCAGGCCGAGCTGGTGAAACAGCTGGATAGAGCCGCCCGTATCCGCCAGATCTTCTTCAGCCAGCAGGGCAACCTGGAGGTGCAGTTCGCCCTCGAGCCCATAGAGCTCACCGCCAACAAGCGGCGCAGCGTGCTGAACCTGGATGGCCAGTTGCTGGAGTACGCCCACGGTCGGCGCACCAAGATCCCGCTGGTGTGGCCCAACACCATGCGCGACGGGGCCGAGAGCAAGATCACCCTGGTGCCGGCCGCCCGCGAGCGCTCACCGCGCAGCGAAGGCTTCGTCGGCCCCTGGGCCATGTTCCGCCTGATGGACAAGGGGGAGCTGACCCAGGTCAACGAGGCCACCTTCGATGTGCGCTTCCCGGTGGATCAGGGGTCCATGACCTATCGCGTCTATACCGACAGCGCGCAGAACCCCTTCACCGGCGGCCTGTTCAGCCAGTTCAGATTGCCTGAATCCCTCTATTGATCGAGTCGGGGGGACAGAGTGCCCCCGCATTTTGGAAGCCGATATGTCACAGAATCAACAAGGTCAGCAGGCGCTGAAAGTGGGGCGCGACCCCAGAATGTTGCCTGAATACGAGGCGCTGCGAGCGGAGATCAACAAGCTCAGCCACGCCTCCCGTCCCGAGGTGGACTGGCTCAAGATCCATCAGCTCGCGAGCCAGATCTTCGAAAAGCACGGGGTGGATCTGCAGACCGCCATCTATTTCACCCTGGCGCGCTCACGGCTGCAGGGCCTGAGCGGCTTTACCGAGGGGTGCGAGTTTCTCGCCAACCTCATCGTGACCCAGTGGGATAGCTTCTGGCCGCCGGTCCATCAGGAGCGGGCCCGCATCGAGATGCTCGACTGGTTCATCGCCCGCATCAGCGACGTCATTCGCCAGTACCAGATCAGCCACGAGGACAAGCGGCTGGTCTACCGCTGCGAGCGGGCGTTGCAGCTCATCAGCGAGAAGCTGCACAACGCGGGCTTGAGCCGCATTCCCCGGGTCGAGAACCTGGTGCACTTCGTCGAGGGCTATACCCACCTCTTTGACGAGACCGAGATCGTCATCGTCTCCGATGAGCCCGGCCTCAAGGATGAGCTGCAGATCCCGCCCATGGTCTTCTTCAAGTCGGATATGGAGAGCGACCAGGGCGCTTCTGCCGGGTTGGCGACCGGGCACTTGCCCCAGGGCAGCATACTGGTGGGCCGGGAGAAGGGGCAGGTCAAACCAACAGTGCTCAAGATTGAGCAGCATCGCAAACAGCGTCCTGCCTGGTTCTGGTTTGGCTGCGGCCTGCTCAGCTGCGCCCTGCCGGTGATGGGCTGGCTCGGCTGGCAGCAGCAGCAGCAGGAGAAGATGGTGGTCGCCCAGCGCTTGCAACAGCCGGCCGCCGAGTTGCCCAGGGCGCTTAGCTATGACGATATCCGTCAGGCGCGCATCGTGCTGGGGGAGCAGGCCCTGCAAGGGATGGAGAGCGATCTGGTGGCCCGTTATCAGAGCCAGCTTGCCCGGCTGGAGCAGACCTCGCCGCTCTATTGGTATCGCTATGGCGAGGGACTGCGTGCCTCGCTGCAGATGCTTTACCCCGACTCGCTGGCGGTCAAGTCGCTCGACAAGCAGTGGCAGAGCGCGCTGGCCGGCCATCAGGGCGACGCTCTCGGCGTGCCGACCTATCTGGATGCCCGCGCCGGGGTGGATGCCCTGCTGGATCAACTGCTGGAGCTGGAGCGCCAGCGCAAGACGGTGACCATCTCCTATCTCAAGTCCCAGCTCTACGAGGTGCAGAAGAACCTGATGCAGAACATTCCGTTCAGCCTGCGCCTCGATGAGCTGGAGGCGAGAAGGGCCGCCCGGGAGCCCATCACGGCGGCGGATCTGAAGGGGCTGGAGAACGATCTGAAGGCGCTCAATATCCGCCTCTATCAGTTGCAGCAAGGCCATGCCGGCGGGTGATCATGCTGCCCCGAGCAAGATGTTGCGCAAGGAATAGAGAAATTCTCTATGTGGGCAAAGTTTTGCCATGTTTTCGCGCAGTCTTGTGCCATCCATTGCAGTGCGCTGCGTCATGGTCGGAGTGGCTGGTTGTAATTGACTGATATAAAACAACATTTTTGCGTCATTTGCGTTGGCATGGAGGCTGCTGGACAGCCACCCCAATGTGCATTTACGCCTCCTGCCCACCCGGGTAGGCAGGAGCCATGGCAGGGCCGTCATCCGTGGCGCGCCCTTGCCCAGACGGAGAATCCAGATGTGCCCTTCCATTGCATTGCTCGGTGACATAGGCACCGACCACGAGGGATTTCACCCCTCCCCGGTGATTGCCGCCAGCCCCGATGTGTTCCTCGATGGCAAGCCGGTGGCCCGGCAGGGGGATCCGCTGGCCCCCCACGACAAACCCAACAATCCCCCCCATCCGCGCAGCATCTCGGGGGGCGTCGGCTCAGTGCTGGTCAATGGCAAGCCCATCGCCGTGACCGGCACCGCCATCGGCTGCGGCGGCGTTGTCATTGGTTCTGGCAGCGGACAGGCAGGATAAGGAGTCACTGATGGCAGACAGCACAGGATTACAATTTACCGTCAAGGTGGGGGCCTTGCCCGAGAGCACCTTTGTGGTGGCGGAGTTTGCCCTGGAAGAGGGGCTGAACCAGCCATTTCGCCTGCGCCTCGAGCTGGCTAGCCCCGAGCCCGATGTGGATTTCGGCGCCGTGTTGGATCAGCCCTGCGAGCTCTTGGTGTGGTACAACGGCGAGCTGCAGCGCCGGGTGTGCGGGGTGGTGAGTGACTTTGCTCAAGGGGACAGCGGCTTTCGCCGCACCCGCTACCAGCTGCTGGTGCAACCGGCCCTGTGGCGGCTCTCCCTTCGCCAGAACTCCCGCATCTTCCAGGCACAGAAGCCCGACGAAATCCTCTCAATCCTGCTGCAAGAGCACGGCATCACCGACTACGCCTTTGCGCTCAAGAACGAGCACGCCCAGCGGGAATACTGCGTCCAGTACCGGGAGAGCGACCTCGACTTCGTCAATCGCCTCGCCGCGGAAGAGGGGGTGTTCTACTTCCACGAGTTCGAGCAGGGCAAACACCGCATCGTCTTTGCCGACGATGCGGCGGCCCTGACCGCCGGCCCCGAGCTCTTCTTCAACCTGGGCAACCGCTCACTGGAACAGGGCCCCTATGTGCGCCAGTTCCACTACCGCGAGGCGGTGCGCCCCTCGGATGTGGAGCTCAAAGACTACAGCTTCAAGACCCCGGCTTACGGCCTCTCCCACAAGAAGATGGGGGCAGAGCTTGCGCACCAGCGCGATACCTACCAGCACTTCGACTACCCGGGCCGCTACAAGCTGGACCCGAGCGGCAAGGCCTTTGCCCAGCACCGACTCGATGCCCTGCGCAATGACGCCGTCACCGGCAGTGGCAAGTCCAACTGCGCGGCCCTGCTGCCGGGCCAGACCTTCGCCCTCACCGAACACCCGAACGGGGCGCTCAACACCGATTGGCAAGTGGTGCGCATCAGCCACACCGGCTTGCAGCCACAGGCGCTGGAAGAGGAGGGAGGCAGCGGCCCCACCGTCTATCACAACGAATTTGGCGTAGTGAAGGCGAGCACCACCTGGCGAGCGCTGATGCCGGCCAGGCCCATGGTGGATGGTCCGCAAATCGCCATAGTGGTGGGGCCTGAAGGGGAGGAGATTTACTGCGACGAGCACGGCCGGGTGAAGCTGCAATTCCCCTGGGACCGCTACGGTTCTAGCAACGATATGAGCTCCTGCTGGGTGCGGGTGAGTCAGGGCTGGGCGGGCGGTCAGTACGGCATCATGGCCATCCCGCGCATCGGCCACGAGGTCATAGTGAGTTTCCTCGAAGGAGACCCGGACCAACCCATCGTCACGGGTCGCACCTATCACGCCACCAACCGGCCTCCCTACGAGTTGCCGGCCAACAAGACCCGCACAGTGCTGCGCACCGAAACCCATCAGGGGGAGGGGTTCAACGAGCTGCGCTTCGAAGACCAGGCGGGCCAGGAAGAGATCTATATCCACGGTCAGAAAGACCTGAACCTGCTCATCGAAAACGACGCCGCCTGGCATATCAAGCACGACGAGCACAGGGACATCGACAATGAGCGGGTGACCCGCATCAAGGCCAATGACCACCTGACAGTGGAGGGGGAGAAGCGCGACCAGATCAAGGCAGACTATTCCCTGACCGTGGATGCCAGCATGCATCAGAAGCTCGGCCAGTCATTGTTGGTGGAGGCCGGGCAGGAAGTGCATATCAAGGTGGGCGACAAGCTGGTGCTGGAGGCAGGCTCCGAGATCACCCTCAAGGGGGGCGGCAGCTTCGTGAAGGTTGATCCGAGCGGCATCAAGCTGGTCGGCCCCGCCATCAAGCTGAATGCCGGCGGCAGCGCAGGGTCAGGATCCGGCTGGGGTGGCAAGGCTCCCGTGGTGCCCAAGGGGGTTGAAGTGGTCAAGGCTCCCGAGCTGGTTGAGATCATCAAGGCCATCCCCACCGAGAAGGCGATGGAGGCACTGCTCAAGGAGCAAGGGCCTGCGCAGACCTTCTTTGTGCCATCCCGCTAAGGGCCATAGTTCGTACGATTATGAGTGAAAAGAAGAAGATGAAAATCTTATATCCAATGCAAGTGGGCGGCGGTGACGCTCCCAAAGAGGTTGTCTCACTTGAAGAATTTATCGGCAAGCTCAATGGTGAGCCGGGTGGCACCTTCCTGCTTGGCGGCAACCGTATCTGGCATGGCGGTATTCATTTAAGCGACAAGGGAGGTTGGCATCCAGGGGGCGCCGTACGAGCTATTGCCGATGGAGAGATAGTGGCCTACCGCATCGCGTCCGATCCCGTTGCCGTGACGTTGGAGCCGGAAGAGGGAAAGCCAGGTGAGCCAATTACTCTGCATACCTCCCCTTCATTTTGCTTGGTCCGGCATTGCTATGAGGCCACAGAAGAAGTTTCCGGACAGCAGCAGCCAAAGCGCAATAACCTTACCTTCTACTGCCTCTATATGCATATTGCCTGCAAAAACGCTTATCAGGGTGAGCCTGAACGTTATGTGCTGACAGGGAGCGGTGTCGCTATATATAAGGCCACTGCAAGTCTGCAGTTTCAGAAAGAGGACAAGCTGGGTACGGCGCGCAAGGGGGCTGAAGTTACCTTGATTGGAGCTCCATCAGAGCGGATGAATCTGAAGAATGAGCCTTATTCTTACCAGTTAGTCAGCTATGCGACCCCAAAGAGCGATGATCCGTCAGAGTTTTATATAGCTTCACAATTTATCAAGGAAGAACGCAAGATTGAGCCCGGCTGGATGATGGCCAAGCAAGATATTCCTTGTCTCTATCCTGTCAGTCGCAACAGCTATCTGCGTAAAAGTAAAGATCAGGGTGAAGCTGTGACTGCAGGATTGCCAAAAACGAGCAAAGTAGCACGAACCACAGCTCAGCCAGTCGTATTTTCCAATATGAAGGAGTATCTCGAGATTGAGGTCTGGGAGGTTGCCCAAGGCAAGCTGACCGATGGTAAAGGGAATGTTGTACCCAATGCCTCGAAAGGTGATCGTTATTGGGTTGCCAAAGAGATGCTGGGTCAACCCAGCGATGCCGTTCGGCATACCCCCATTGTTTACGACAAAGTGGAGCTGCGACATACCAATCCCATTCCGGTCAAGGGTGGTGAGGTGGTCGGCCATTGGGGGGAGCATGAGACACCGAAACCGACGGCCAGTGGTTTTGTTCTCAATGAAGATCGTAAAGCAATACATATGGAGATATTTGTCGCAGAGAGTGACAAGGAGGCTCTTGGTAAATGCATTAGCAATGAAGGGAAGTTGGCCAAGGGACAAGAGTATTTGCTGCTCAAAGAGGGGGAGCAAGTAGATACTTATAAGTTGACCAAGGAGAATAATAAAGTCGGTTACAGCAAGGTGGGAGCCTTTGGCCCGCTGGAGGCTCCCAAACCGATAAATACTCAGGATATTGTGACTCATGGTGCCGAAAAATTTGTGAAGGTGGCCGAAGATCAGCATGTCCTTATCAGTGGTGATACCCAATTGGTTAGCCAACATGAGTGGGCCAGGCTGGGCGTGACGTTAGTTGATGGCGGCTCGGATCCCGACGGATTCCTGGACAAGGCTGACACTGACGGCAAGGAGGGGGGAGACTTTTTCAGCTCCCTTTACGAAGAGCTGGTGACAGATCGGGATGGCGATGGCAGTATCAGTGCCGATGAAATCAAGGCGGCGATGGCTGAGAAAATGGTTGCAGACAAAGTGCGAAAGCTGTTTATCAAGCACGAAAGTGAATGGGTAAAGCGCAATACGTGGCCAAGGCTCGAGCAAGAGCTGAAAAACATGCCAAACCTATGCAAATACGTACTGGAAGTCACCAATAAGATGGCCTGGATAGAAGAGGCTGCTGCTGTGGTGGGGGATACCAAGCCTTGGTTTATTCATCCTACGGGGATGATGGGGTTAGTGGGAGATATTAACAGTAAGGAGTTGTCACTAAAAATTGATTATGACTTTATTCATACGTTAGAAGGGGGGATGATTTTAAATGGTTATGTACCTGAGCCAGAGAGAAGTCAAAGTGGTGTGACTGTCTCAGTTGGTTTTGACTTAGGTGCAAGGGATTTATCAGACCTTAACAGGCTTAATCTGAAACCGTCTTTGATCTCCAAGCTAACACCATATTTAACTAAGAAAAAACTCGAGGCTGACCGCTTTGTAAAAGCCAATCCTTTAGTTATAACTCCGGATGAAGCAAATGAAATCTACTTGGCTGTAAAGAAACAAAGTACAGAGGATTTAATTAGAAAATATAACTCTGAAAGTGCAGTTAAGTTCGAATCCTTGCCTAAGGAAGCGCAGACTGTTATTGCTTCTGTGGAGTATCAATATGGATCCCTGAAAATTAAAACACCAGCTTTATGGGAACAGGTTGTGAATCAAGAGTGGCAAGATGCATATGACAACCTATTAGATTTTGGTGATGCCTACATTTCAAGAAGACGTAAAGAAGCAAAATATTTAGAGGCTATTCTATGAAACTCTTAGTGATTATTTCCATGTTCTTATCGTTCTTTGTTTCAGCTAAACAAGACACATTTTCAAAATCAGAGTTGCAAGGTATATATGATAATTTAAATATATCAACATTTAGAAGCTCTTTAATGCCTAAGCGAACAAAAGACAAATTATATCTAAGGCAAATGGAATTATCTAATCCAGTTTTTTTTAAAAATGGTTTTTTAATAGAGACCAGTGACTGGACATATACCTTTACCATTATAGAAAAAAAAGATAAAAATCGAGATGGAACTCTTGATTATGCACTTTGCTTTTCTGATAAATCAACGGTGGGGACATATAGTTCTATGCAACCCATGCTAATATCACCACTAGGTGTCAATGGTCAGTTTATAGCTTTGGCATTTACGGTTGATGGCTGCTGACTCGACTGCAGTAAATATCTATTTTATAAATTCATGCTAGCTAGATGAACTGCATAATAATATTTTAGTTAGTAATATTTATATGTCAGTCAGCCATCTCTTGGCTGACTGGTATGTTCTAAAAATTTATTTTTAAGAAAAATAGCCACTCTCTAGCAAATCATAATAATAACCTATGATTTAATACGGTGCTGCTCCAGAACCGTATTGGTGACCTCTTTTATACTTATTTAAGGTATTCAGGATGGAGGCTTCACTATGGACAATGGTTCCCTCTTCGCATTGCTTGTACAGATCTAGTTATAACCTGACAGTGGCCTCAAACCGGAGTTTTTTTACGCTACATTATTGCGCACTTCCTTCGGTATCTATTTCAGGCTTTTCTTGAGCATGTGGTAGGGGGGCGGATCAATTTATATTATCAGAAAAGGAGCTTCGGCGTAGGGATTGTGGAATGAAACTGGCTCTGGTAGGGGGCAAATGATAGCCCACAAAAAGCTCTAACAGGATATAGACGCTTTTTAACCCTACTAGATGCACAACCATTTACTCAGCAGGAAGCCGATAAAAAGTGGTATAGACGGATCTGCCAAGATTGGCGAAAATTTATTGAACAGCGTATAGTAACTCTAGAGTGACTGATATGAAAAAATATTTATTCTTAATGTTTATTATACTATCTTCGGCTTGCCATGCTGAAGATGTCGGTGCAGATTATCGGTGCTTTGTGAGCACAGATGGTAAAATCAAAATGCGAATGATGTGGGCCTCAACTGCAGGTTGGGTTGGGGGATATGTGCAATACGGAAAAAGTAAAAATAAAATAACTATAGTCCAAGTGAATTATGAAGAAGAGACGAATGACGAAGGTCGACCATATGCTGTTAATAGTGACTGGGTTGAAATAATTGATGGCAAGATAAATGGACGGTATCACTTTGGTTACCAAGGTGCTAACTTTGACAATGTGTTTTATATAAATGCTAAAGGAAAGAAATTTGATTTTTCTCAAGCGTTAGAAAATCATGAGGATTGTTTTTGATTACGAAACTTGTGGAATTTATACATCGAGGTGTCACCACCTCTTAGAGGTCATGGATTACAGTTGGGGGACAATCATTCCCCCAGCATAGCTTTGTTCTCAAGGGGCACGCATATAGGTTTAGTCGATACAATCGTATTATCATCCCACTCAATAGACCTTAAATAAAGTGTAACTATTTATGATTATCCTAGGGTATTTTTTTGCATCATCGATAGCAATGTTTGATGTAAAGCAATGCGAGAAACTTGATTTAACAGCACGATTTAAGTGTGTTGAAATGTTGTATAACAAGTCAGATGCAGAACTGAATAAAGTTTATAAAAATATTTTTTCATACTTACAGAATGATTATGAGGGGATTGGTGAGCCTAGAACGAAATACTTAAAATTAGCTCAACGTGACTGGATTAAGTTTCGTGATTCTAGTTGTAACTTTGAAAATCCACAAGGTATGGGGTCTGGCGGAGAGGGTTTTGGTGTCGAATACCTAACCTGCCAGCTTGAAAAGACTGCCGACAGAATCGATTATTTAAATAAATTTAACCAGAATTAAAAATTGTCTAAGAAGAGATTTAATTTCACTAAAAGGCAGAGCTGAAAAAATTCGACTCTGTCTGCTATGATTATTTGGTTCGCTAATACAATAAAATCTGGGATATTCATCTTTTTGAGAGATACACACTGGCTGTACAGATTTAGTTATCACCTGACACCGGCTTAAGGCCGGTGTTTTTATATCCAAGATCATGAAACAGCGGCGGCATCACTACCTTTCTTGATTTTTCTTTTCGCGTCAGGGAGCAGATCTCGCTGTTGTCGTGTTTGTAGAGGGCTTGCGAAAGGAGGATTACTTGAGGCTCACACTAGGCAGGAGATTAAAAAGAGGGTTATCGGGTGCAGATGTCCTGAGACTGACGCTCAGCAACCAGGTATTCCGATTAATTAATCGACTCTGTAGTGCCAGCTTCTTGCCTTTCTTGGGTATATCTCCTTAAAAAATTGTGATCTCTGTTGCGAGAATATCCGATATCAGCCACGAGAAAATGTTTCTGTGACAACGCTTTCATTTTCGAATATACGATGCTCGAAATAAGTGAAGTTTATAAGTATTTAATACACCTACTCCCAAAAATAACCCCTAATGGGTATTTTGTAGTTGAGAATGGTTTTCGGTAACCTATTGCTGCATATGAATTTTTTGTTTTGTGGCGATGAGTTTTATCGGCGACTAATACCCTTCGACTTGATAAAGATCAACATACATAGCGAGGGGGAGGCATAGCATTCCCGCCATTAAGCATTTGTCAAACAATGCTCACTGACGGGAATAAAAAGAATGGTCGAGGATACATTTTTATCGGCTCATGGAATTAATCGCCGTGACTTTATGAAATTGTGCGCCGGGATGGCCGCAACCCTGGGATTAAGCCAGAATGCCGTGGCCAAGATGGCCACGGCGCTCACCAGCCCGGAGCGGCCGCCGGTGATCTGGATTGGGGCGCAGGAGTGTACAGGTTGCACCGAGTCACTGCTGCGCGCCACCCACCCCACCATAGAAAACCTGATCCTCAACACCATCTCGCTGGAGTACCACGAGGTGCTCTCGGCGGCCTTTGGTCATCAGGCGGAAGAGAACAAGCACAACGCCATCAAGCGCTATAAAGGCAAGTATGTGCTGGTGGTGGATGGCTCCATTCCGCTGAAAGATGGTGGTGTCTACTGCATGGTGGCCGGTGAGCCCATCGTCGACCATATTCGCCGTGCCGCCGCCGATGCGGCTGCCGTCATCGCCATCGGCTCCTGCTCCGCCTGGGGGGGCGTGCCCGCCAGCGGTGGCAATCCCACCGGTGCCGTCAGTCTGGAAGAGGCCCTCGGCAATATCGGCACCCCCATCATCAATATCCCGGGTTGCCCGCCCAATCCCCACAACTTCCTCACCACGGTTGCCTACTACATCACCTACGGCAAGCTGCCGGCACTGGATAGCAAGAAGCGTCCGCTGTTTGCCTATGAGCGCCTTATCCACGAAAACTGCGAGCGCCGTCCGCACTTTGACGCAGGCCGCTTTGCCAAGGAGTTTGGCGATGAGGGCCACCGTCAAGGCTGGTGTCTCTACCATCTGGGTTGCAAGGGGCCGGAGACCTACGGCAACTGCTCGACTCTGGAGTTCTGCGATGTGGGCGGCGGCATCTGGCCGGTTGGCATAGGTCACCCCTGTTATGGCTGCAACGAGCAGGGGGTTGGCTTTAGCAAGGGTATATTCCAGCTCGCCAAGGTAGAGAACCCGACCCCGCGGGTGGATAAACCCGATGTGAAGATCCAGGAGGGGGGCTATACCTCGCCCACCGCGACGGGTCTTATCGGTGGCGCCCTCGGGGTGCTGGTGGGGGTGAGTCTGATGACGGTGCGTGAACTCGGTCGCCAGCAGAAGCGCCACGAAGCCGGGCAGCACCCATCACGGGAGGAGTGACCGTGAACAGACGCAACTTCCTCAAATTCGCCTCCGTCGGTGCACTGGCGGCGGGCACAGCCGTCCCCGGCACCGCACTGGCGGCGGCCAAGAACAAGCCGCCCATTCCCGGGTCGCTCGGCATGCTCTACGACTCCACCCTCTGCGTAGGCTGTCAGGCCTGTGTGGCGGAGTGTCAGCGTTTGAATGGCAACCCGGCCAATCCGGAGGGCGCACAGACCTGGTCCACCAACGACAAGCTGACCCCCTACACCAACAACATCATTCAGGTGTGGAAGAGCGGCAGCGGCGAGCACAAGGATCAGCTGGTGGATGGCTACGCCTACATCAAGAAGCAGTGCATGCACTGCGTCGATCCCAACTGTGTCTCGGTTTGTCCGGTGCAGGCGCTGACCAAAGATCCCAAGACCGGCATCGTTCACTACGATCCGGACGTCTGCACCGGCTGCCGCTACTGCATGGTGGGCTGCCCGTTCGATGTGCCCAAATATGACTACGACAATCCGCTGGGGGCGATCCACAAGTGCGAGCTCTGCAACCAGAAGGGGCTTGAGCGGATCGATCAGGGCAAATTGCCCGGCTGTGTCGAGGTGTGCCCCACCGGCGCCGTGATCTTCGGCACCCGCGAGGAGCTGATGGCCGAGGCCAAGCGCCGCCTGCTGGCGACCCCTGGCAGTGAATATGCCTACCCGCGCCAGACCTTCAGCGCCAACGATCCCTACCTGCATCAGGTACCCAACTACCAGCCTTACGTCTATGGCGAGAAGGAGGGGGGCGGTACCCAGGTGCTGGTGCTGGCCGGGGTGCCCTACACCAGGCTCGACATGCCGGACTTGCCGGAGCTCTCCTCCGGTGCCCGCTCCGAGCATATCCAGCACACCCTCTACAAGGGGATGGTGCTGCCCATGGTGGTGCTGACCGGGCTCTCGGTGCTCATTCGCCGCAACAGCAAGAAGAATGGCCACGATCACCCTGATGAAGAGGGCCATGGGCCTGACAGTCACCAGGATCAGGGCTCGGCAAAGGGAGGCAAGGATCATGAGTAATCACAAGGCGCATCCGCTGGGCGGCAAGCTGGTCAGCTGGCCGGTGCTGGTGCTGGCCCCCTTCGCCGTGTTGTGCGGCATGTTGATTTTGAAACGCCTCTTCTTCGGGCTGGGCTCGGTCACCGATCTCAACGGCGGTTATCCCTGGGGGCTGTGGATCTCCTTTGACCTGCTGATCGGCACAGGTTTCGCCTGTGGCGGCTGGGCGCTGGCCTGGGCGGTCTATGTGTTCAACCGGGGCGAGTATCACCCCCTGGTGCGACCGGCGCTGTTGGCGAGCCTGTTTGGCTACTCGCTGGGCGGGCTGTCCATCACCATCGACGTGGGGCGTTACTGGAACCTGCCGTACTTCTACCTGCCCGGTCACTTCAACACCTCCTCGGTGCTGTTCGAGACGGCGGTCTGCATGACCATCTATATCGGGGTGATGGCGCTGGAGTTTGCGCCCGTGCTGCTGGAGAAGTTCGGCTGGAAGGCGTCACTCATTCGCCTCAACAAGATCATGTTCTTCGTGCTGGCGCTGGGGGCCCTGCTGCCTACCATGCACCAGTCCTCCATGGGCTCGTTGATGATCGTCGCGGGGGAGAAGATCCATCCGCTCTGGCAGAGCTATGAGCTGCTGCCGGTCTTTTCCTTGCTCACCGCCTTCATCATGGGCTTCTCCATAGTGGTGTTCGAGGGCTCTCTGGTGCAGGCGGGACTGGCGGGGCGGGGCCCCAACGAGAAGTCGCTCTTCTACAAGCTGACCCAGGTGATCGACATCTTCCTGATCCTGTTTGTGGCGCTGCGCTTTGCCGAGATCGTCATCAACGACAAGTCGGAGTACCTCTCCCAGTGGAACCGCTTCTCCATCATGTTCTGGAGCGAGATCGCGCTGATGATCTTCCCGCTGCTGGTGTTCCACTGGGACAAGAGCCGCCGGGATTCGCGCATGTTGTTCCTGGGGGCCCTCAGCATGCTGCTGGGCGCAGCCCTCTGGCGACTGGATTACTCCCTGCTCGCCTTCAACCCCGGCAATGGCTACCACTACTTCCCCTCCGCGGAGGAGGTGCTGATCTCCCTGGGCTTCGTCGCCATCGAGGTGTGTGCCTATTTGCTGTTGATCCGGCTGTTGCCGGTACTGCCATCACTTGAACGTGTTCACCAAGATTATCAGGCCCGAGGGAAAGCCAACGTATGAGCCAACGTATCACCATAGACCCCATCACCCGCATTGAGGGGCACCTGCGTATTGACTGCGAAATCGAAGGCGGCGTCGTCACCAAAGCCTGGTCGTCCGGCACCATGTGGCGCGGGATGGAGGAGATCGTCAAGGGCAACGACCCGCGCGATGCCTGGATGATAGTGCAGCGCATCTGCGGGGTATGTACCTCCATTCACGCCATCGCCTCGGTGCGGGCGGTGGAGAACGCCATCGGCGCCAAGGTGCCGGTCAATGCCCAGTTCATCCGCAACCTCATCATCGCGGCCCACAACATCCACGATCACATAGTCCACTTCTACCAGCTCTCGGCGCTGGACTGGGTGGACATCACGGCGGCCCTTGAGGCCAATCCGCAAAAAGCGGCGGGCATCCTTAAAGGGGTGTCGACCTGGTCCCTCAACAGCGCCGAAGAGCTGACCAAGGTGCAGGAGAAGATCCGTGCGCTGGTGGCGAGCGGCCAGCTCGGCATCTTTGCCAACGGTTACTGGGGTCACAAGGAGATGAAGCTGAGCCCGGAGGTGAACCTCATCGCCGTGGCCCACTACCTGCAGGCGCTGGAGTGCCAGCGCGATGCCAACCGTATCGTTGCCATTTTGGGGGGCAAGAGCCCGCACATCCAGAACCTGGCGGTGGGCGGCGTGGCCAACCCCATCAACCTGGATGCGCCCAGCGTGCTCAACCTCGAGCGCCTCATGTATGTGAAGAGCTTTATCGACCGGCTCGGCGAGTTTATCGAACAGGTCTACAAGGTGGATGCCGCCATCATAGCCGCTCACTACCCCGAGTGGCTGGCACTGGGGCAGGGGGCCAAGCACTACCTGAGCGTGCCGGAGCTCCCCACCGATGCCGACGGCGGCAGCTTCCTGATGCCGGGCGGCTACATCGAAAACGGCGATCTGGCGAATTACCGCCCTATAGAGAGCCATCAGGACGCCTGGCTGATGGATGGCATCGCCGAGAGCAACAAGCACGCCTGGTACAAGGATGACGCCCCCCTCAAGCCCTGGGAGGGCAAGACGGAGCCGAACTACACCGGCTGGCAGGATGACGGCAAATACTCCTGGGTCAAATCCCCCACCTTCTACGGCAAGGTGGTGGAGGTAGGGCCTCTCGCAGACTTGCTGGTGAAGCTCGCCGCCAAACACCCGGAAACGGTGGCGCACTTCGACCAGTTGAACGGCATTTATAAAGCGCTGACCGGCTCGGCCATCAAGACAGAACAGCTGCACTCCACCCTGGGGCGCATCATCGGTCGCGCTGTGCGCTGCTGCGTGCTGAAAGACACCCTGGCGCACCAGTGGAAGGCGCTCATCGACAACATCGGCAAGGGGGACTTCACCGCCTACATCAAGGCCGAGATCCCGGCGGACAAGGAGTTTCGCGGGGTGGGTTTTGAAGAGGCGCCGCGCGGCATGCTCTCCCACTGGGTAGTCATCAAGGAGGGCAAGATCGCCAACTATCAGGCAGTGGTGCCATCGACCTGGAACTCGGGCCCGCGCAACTTCAACGACGAACCCGGCCCCTACGAGCAGGCGCTGGTGGGCACCCCGGTGGCGGATCCCGCCAAGCCGCTGGAGGTGGTGCGCACCATCCACTCGTTCGACCCCTGCATGTCTTGCGCGGTGCACGTGGTGGATACCCAAAATGGCGAAACGACTCAGGTGAAGGTGCTGTGATGAACACCCTGATCCTGGGCGTCGGCAACCTCTTGCTGAGTGACGAGGCGGTGGGAGTGCGCCTCGTCGAGGCGCTGGGGCGCGAATACCGTTTCGCCCCCGGCATAGAGCTGCTCGATGGCGGCACCGCCGGCATGGAGCTGCTCGAAGCCATGGCCAGTCGCGATCACATCATTCTGGTGGATGCGGTGCGAAGCGGTAATCCGCCGGGCACTGTGGTGACCCTGAAGGATGAGGAGATCCCGACCCTGTTTGGCCGCAAGATCTCCCCGCACCAGCTGGGGCTGGCGGACGTGCTCTCGGCGCTGCACATGACGGGGGAATCCCCCAAGCGGCTCACCCTGATCGGCATAGAGCCTGAATCACTCGAACCCCGCATCGGTCTCACCCCAGTGGTGGCCGCCGCCATGGGGGAGGCGAAGGATAGGATCTTGACCCTGCTGGCCAGCGTCGGCGCCCCCGCCATTGCGCTCTCTGCCGCCGAGCGGGCAAAACAAGAACGGGAGGGTCTATGGCGCAGTCCCATTTAAGCGAGCTTGATGCTGAGCTGGAATGTGTGCAGGAGATTTCGGGTTTTGCCAGCAATCCCGCGCCCCTGCTGGTGGCCCAGTATGAGCTGATCGCCCGGGAACAGATGCAAGGGCTGCCCTTCTATCACGCCACCATGCCAATCGTGGCACAGTGCGTGCTGTTTGAAGGTCAGTGGCTCGGTTGCGTGCTCACCCCCTGGATGCTGAGCCTGGTGGTGCTGCCGGGGCCGGATCAACTGTGGCCGGTGCGTAGCAACAGCGATCGGCTCGCCCTGCAGCTCCCCTGCGGCAATATGACCTTTATGGTGGGTGAGCTGCCCGAGACGGGGCAGCTGCTGGCCTGTTCGCTCATGTCGCCGCTGGATCCTCATCTCGGGGCGGAGGAGGGCAGGGCGCTGGTGAGCAGTACCCTCAAGATGCTGCTCTCCTTGCCGGTGCAGCAAGGCGGTGGCGTGGATCTGGGTCGGCGCCGGCTGTTTGGAGCCCGCCGCAGCCAGGGGCCAGGGGCCACCGAGTCCTAGTTTCAGGGAGCATCCGCCATATATCGGGGGCCCCTGTCGGCCCCTTCGTTCGATGTGTCGCCCGGCGCCCTGCGTCGGCTGGCTCAGATGGATAAGGAGTCTTATGACCATCCCCCGTCATGCCCGCAGCCAGGTTCGCCCTTATGGCGCCCCTGTGGTCGCCACCCTACTGCTGGCCCTGCTCTCGGGCATGTCTCATTCGGTGCAGGCCGCCCAGCCGGTACCCACCGAGCTCAAGCTCGCCATCGGCTGTGAGCCCACCGAAGGGTTCGACCCCTTGCTTGGCTGGAGTCACGGCAGCCATCTGCTGCTGCACAGCCCGCTGCTCAAGCAGATTGCTGGCGATAGTGCGGATCTCGGCTGGCAGGATCTGCTCACCGAATCTGTGACCCCGAACCAGGATGGCAAGAGGTGGCTCATCCGCCTCAAGCCTGACCTGAAATTCTCCAACGGCGCGCCGCTCACCGCCGAGGATGTGGCCTTTACCTACAACAGCGCGGCCAAGGGCGGCGGCAAGATTGATATGGGCAATTTCGTGAAGGCTGAAGTGGTGTCGCCCACCGAGGTTGCCATAGTCTTAAGCGCCCCCCAGAGCACCTTCGTCAACGTGCTGGGCTCCTTGGGCATAGTGTCAAAGCGGGATTACGATCCCAAGGCGTACGCCCAGAAGCCAGTCGGTGCCGGCCCTTACCGGCTGGTGAGTTTCCTGCCCGGCCAGCAACTGGTGGTGGAGGCGAACCCCTATTACGCCGGCGGCAGCAATGACTTCAAACGGCTGGTGTTTGTCTTTATCGACGAAGAGAGCGCCTATGCCGCCGCCCGGAGCAATCAACTCGATCTGGTGCGCATCGCCCCGTCGCTTGCGCCCACAGTGCCGGATTCGCTGCGGCTCTGGGTGCGGCCGAGTGTGGAGAACCGTGGCATCGTCTTCCCCATTCCGCCAGCGGGCGGCAAGGATGCCAAGGGTTATCCCATCGGCAACGACATAACCTCGGACGTGGCGGTGCGCCGCGCCATCAACTACGCCATCGACCGCCAGCTGCTGGCCGACCAGCTGCTGGAAGGGCACGCCATTCCCGCCTACAGCGCGGTAGAAGGCTTGCCGTGGAACAACCCTGCAGCCGCCTTTAAGGATGGCGATGTCGCCCATGCCAACGCCCTGCTCGACGAGGCGGGCTGGAAGATGGGCAGTGACGGCATTCGTCACAAGGGCCCGCTTCGCGCCGCTTTTACCCTCTGGTACACCAGTGGCGACAGCACCCGCCGGGATCTGGCGGAAGCGGTGCGGGCCATGCTCAAACCCATAGGTCTGGAGGTGAGCCTCAAATCCGGCAGCTGGGAGCAGGTCGAGCGCGAGATGCATGCCAATCCGGTGCTGATGGGGTGGGGGAGTCTGGACCCCATGGAGCTCTATCACCACTACCAGAGCGGCTCCCGCGGCGTGGAGTTCTACAACCCGGGCTATTACAGCAACCCTGTGGTGGATGGCCATCTCAAGCAGGCGCTGGATGCCCCGAACTGGCAGGCGGCCGTACCCTTCTGGCAGCAGGTGGAGTGGGATGGCAAAACTGGCGCCGGGGTGCAGGGGGATGCCGCCTGGGCCTGGCTGCTCAATGTGCAGCACACCTATCTGGCCAACAGTTGCATCGACCTTGGCAAGGGGGCGCCGGAAATTCACGGTAGCTGGTCACTCCTCAACAACCTGCAGGATTGGCGGTGGACGTGCCGGTAAGTTCGCCCTTGAGTCATTCAGGTTATCTGTTGCTAAAAGCCCTGCTGCGTCTGGCAGGGCTCTTGTGTCTGGTCTCGGTCGCCACCTTTGTGCTGCTGAGCTACTCCCCCATAGATCCCATCAAGGCCTATATCGGCAACGATCTGCTCCATGTGCCGCCCGAGCAGTACGCCCGCATCGCCGCCCGCTGGGGGCTGGATCAGCCGCTGTGGCTGCGCTACTGGCACTGGTTCGGTCAGGTGCTGCGGGGGGATCTCGGTTACTCCATGCTCTACAACGCGCCTGTGGCTCAGGTGATAGGCAGCCGCTTTGCTGCCTCCTTCCTGCTGCTGGCGGGCGCCTGGCTGCTCTCCGGCTTTTTCGGCATTTTGCTGGGCCTCTGCGCCGGTCGCTATCTTAACCGCTGGCCCGATCGCTTTATCTGCCGCTTTGCTTACTTGCTCGCCTCCCTGCCCACCTTCTGGGTCGGTCTGTTGCTGCTCGCCCTGTTTGCGGTGCACTGGCCGCTGCTCCCTGTTTGCTGCGCCTGGACGCCGGGCCTCTCTGCCGATGAGGCGGACTGGCTGATGCGATTGCGCCATCTGTTTCTGCCGGTGACCACGCTTGCGTTGCTCGGAGTGGGCAACATTGCCCTGCATACCCGGGGGCGGGTGGCCGAGGTGCTGGAGAGTGACTTTATCCGCTACGCCCGCGCCCAGGGCGATGGCGGCTGGCCCATGCTGCGTTTTCATGTGCTGCGCCACGCCCTGACCCCGGCGCTCTGCCTGCAGTTTGCCTCCCTCGGTGAGCTGATTGGCGGATCCCTGTTGGCGGAGAAAGTTTTCTCTTATCCGGGGCTCGGGCAAGCCACCGTGGATGCGGGGCTGCGGGGCGACATCCCCTTGCTGATGGGAATCGTGCTTTTTTGCACCCTGCTGGTCTTTATTGGCAACACTGTGGCCAGTTTGCTGCTGGCCCGCATCAATCGGGGCTGGGAGGGCGAGCATGCTGTTTAATCCGCTTCCTTCACTGCTGCGGCTGGGTTTTGCCCTGATAGGATTGGCACTGCTGGCCGCCTACGGCTGGAGCTTGTCGGCTCAGGATGTACCGATGGATCTGCTGGCGCGCCAGCAGCCCCCCTCGCTGGCCCACTGGTTCGGCACCGATCAGATGGGGCGGGATCTCTGGCTGCGGGCATTTCAGGGCACCCTCACCAGTCTTGAGATAGGGCTAGGCACGGCCCTGTGCAGTGGCCTGCTGGCCATGGTGGCGGCAAGCCTCTCGCTCATCCACCCCAGATGCGATGTAGCGGTGCGGCTGCTCATCGACGCCATGCTGGCGTTACCCCATATGCTGCTGCTGATCCTGATCTGCTTTACCCTGGGGGGCGGCATGCGCGGGGTGATCCTGGCGGTGGCGCTGACCCACTGGCCCAAGCTGGCGCTCATTCTCTGCGCAGAGGCGCGGCGGATCGCCTGCAGCGACTACGTGGTGCTGGCCCGCTGTCAGGGGATGGGGGCGCTGCGTCGCTGGCGCACCCACCTGCTGCCGGGGCTCTTGCCCCAGTGGTTTATCGGCACCCTGCTGATGTTTCCCCATGCGGTGCTGCACAGCGCCGCCTTGAGCTTTCTCGGCTTTGGTCTGGCGGCCCACGAGGCCTCTCTTGGCCTGCTGCTGGCCGATGCGTTGCGTTATCTGGCCGGTGGCGGCTGGTGGCTGGCCCTCTTCCCGGGACTGATGTTGCTGCTGCTGGTGTTGCTGTTTGATCAGGCTACCCGCGCTTTGCAACAGCTGCTGTGGCACAGGAGTGAACCGTGCTGAGTTTTGACCATGTGACCATAGAGGCGGCCCACTACTCCTGGCTGGGGCGGCGCAGCTGGCAGCCATTGCTGACCGATATCAGCCTGCAACTGGCGCCGGGGGAGATAGTGGCGCTGGTGGGGGGGAGCGGCGAGGGCAAGAGCCTGCTGCTGCAAAGCGCCCTGACCCTGCTGCCGGATAACCTGCGGATGCGCGGCTCCATCTCCCTCGATGGCGTGCCCCTGTGCGACGCCAGCCGTGCCCGCCTGCGCGGCCACACCCTCTGCTATGTGCCGCAGGGGGTGAGCGCCCTCAATCCGCTGCTGACGGTGGAGCGCCAGCTGGGCCGTGCGGCGCGACTGTGTGGCCAGAACGGTTCTCGCGAGCGGCTCGGTGAGCAGCTGCTGCGCTACCAGTTGCCCGCTGCCACCCTGGACAGATACCCGCGCCAGCTCTCCGGCGGCATGGCCAAGCGCATTCTGGCCTGCACCGCGGCGCTCGGCGGCGCCCGCTACATTCTGGCGGACGAGATCACCGCCTGGCTCGACGAGGGGCTGGCCTGTCTGCTGCTCAGCCAATTGCGTGAATTGGCCAATCAGGGTAGCGGCATCCTTTGGGTCACCCACGATCTGGCGCTGGCGGCCCGGTTTGCCGATCGCATAGTCGCGCTGCATCAGGGGCAGGTGAGCGATACCTTGAGCAGCCAGCATCTGCGGCAAGGGCAGGGGAGCGAGATGCTCCGCGCCCACTGGCAGGCGCTGCCGGAGTTCAACGCACTCTTCTCTGTGCCGGAGGTTTCCTGATGTTTGAGGTACGGGATCTCACCATTACCCAGGGGAAACGCCCCCTCTGGCAGGGGCTTATCCTGACGGTGAAAGCGGGCGAGCGGCTCGGCATTTCCGCCCCGAGCGGTTATGGCAAGACCACGCTGGGGCGGGTATTGGCGGGCTGGCAACCGGTTCGGGGAAGTGGGGAAATTCTGCTGGATGGGCAGCCAGTGCCTGAACAGGTAAAAGGTTATAACCCTATCCAGCTGGTGCCCCAGCACCCCGAACTCACCTTCAATCCCTATCGCACCACAGGGCAGGCGCTCTGGGATGTATGGCGCCCCGATGACGCCATGCTGGCCCGCTTTATGGTCAAACCCGAGTGGTTTGGTCGTAAACCCGGTCAGCTCTCCGGCGGCGAGCTGGCCCGCATCGCGCTGCTGCGCGCCCTCGATCCCCGCACCCGGTTGCTTGTCGCCGACGAGGTGACCGCCCAGCTGGATCCGCAAATCCAGCGCCAGCTCTGGCAGGAGTTGATGCGCGAGTGCGAGCAGCGCGGGCTTGGCATGCTTGTCTTCAGTCACCAGCAGGCACTGCTGCGCCAGGTGTGCCACCGGCTGATCCGTGTCGGCGAGGGGCCATCCGAGCAGGCGGCTGCCGTGAGCAGCGCGGCCTGAGCGCTGGCGTACCCCCTCATCCCCAACCCTTCTCCCGCGAGGGGAGAAGGGAGCAAAATATGCGATTCGTGTGTGCGATCTGTGTGTCGGAATATTTGCAGATACGGCGGCACGATCGGTATCCACGAACAGGTTCCCTATCCCTGGGGAGAGGGCCAGGGTGAGGGGGCGACGCACATGAGAAGCTGGCAGTTTGGCGCAGATAGCCATGCAAGGTTCGAACATAACAAGAGAGGGAGGCCTATGCCTCCCTCTCTTGTTATCAACATTCCCGGCACCTTGGTGGCGGTAGGTTCGATTAGCGCAGCGTAATCGGACGCTCGTAACCTCAGGCCGTGGCCAGCCAGTTAAGCCAGGCATCCATCCCTTCGCCTGTGGTGGCGCTGACCTGGATCACCTGAATATAGGGGTTGACCCGTTTGGCGTTCTCGATGCAGCGGGCCACGTCAAAGCTGACATAGGGCAGCAGATCGATCTTGTTGATCACCATCAGCTGGGCGGCGGCAAACATGTCCGGGTATTTCAGCGGCTTCTCTTCCCCCTCGGTGACGGAGAGGATCGCCACCTTGTACTTCTCGCCGAGATCGAAGCTGGCGGGGCAGACCAGATTGCCCACGTTCTCGATAAAGAGGATGCCCCCTTCATTGGCGGGCAGCTGGTGGCAGGCATCGTGGACCATTTTGGCATCCAGATGGCAGCCCTTGCCGGTGTTGATCTGCACCGCAGGGACGCCGGTGGCACGGATACGATCCGCGTCGGCACTGGTCTGCTGATCCCCTTCGATCACCGCGCAGGGGCGTTTGTCGGCCAGTTGGCGCAGGGTTTCGCACAGCAGGGTGGTCTTGCCTGAACCCGGGCTCGAGACCAGGTTAAGCACCAGCTGGGCCGCTTCGTCGAAGTGCTCGCGATTGTGGGCTGCCAGCTTGTTGTTCTTGGCCAGCACATCCATCTCGATGGCGATCAGCTGACGCTGCCCCATGCCGGGCACCGACAATCCCGCTTCCCCTTTGCCATAGTGCAGGTCACCCTGCTGATGGTCATGGTCATGGTCATGGTCATGGTCATGGTCATGGTCATGGTCATGGTCATGGCTGTGGTCATGCCCGTGATCATGAGAGTGGGGATGTTCATGATGATGGTCGTGGGGGTGATCATGGGGCTGATCATGGCCCTCGTGGCTCATGGGTGCCCGCACCCCGTGGTAGTGATTATGGACATCACCCTGATGGTGGTAGTGCTGGTGAATGATCAGGGTGCGCGGTGCGCTCTGCTCGTGGTCATGGTGATGATGCG
>RCUI01000190.1_pt1 | contig 23134 bp, 22 predicted proteins | sample 2166121 | NCBI WGS metagenome assembly RCUI01 (sample SAMN09932700, study PRJNA488358) | compost metagenome | feature: garden; material: soil; isolation source: compost soil in succinic acid-enriched culture | place: Germany: Experimental Botanical Garden Goettingen | collected 2016-01-27
CCCAGGCGGCTGTCGAACAGGTCGAGCTTCAAGCCCGTCTCGTAACCCAGGCCCTTCTCCGGCTTGTACACCTGGCCCTGGGTACCGATGCTGTTGGGCTTGAACGAGGTGGACGCATTGGCGAACACACCGACTTCAGGAGTCAGCTGGTACAGCAGCCCCACACGCGGGGTGGCCACGTCTTTCTTCTGCGTGTTGCTGACTTGGCTGGTGCGGTTCTGCGCCGTCTGTTCGATGTGCTCCAGTCGCACGCCGACCAGGCCGCGCAGGCGCTCGGTGAAGGTGATCTGGTCCTGCAGGTTGAGCGCATAGCTTTCGGTGCGTTCGAAGAAGTCGTTGGGGTTGACCAGCGCAGGCTTGGGTTTGCCATACACCGGGTTGTAGATGTCCAGGCCATAGGCGGGTGTCGTCACGCTCTGCGGGTACTTCTGGCTGTTGCGGTAGTTCTCGTATTCGAGGCCGATCAGGCTCTGGTGTTGCCAACTGCCAACGTCGAACTCGCCGTGCAGCTCGGCCTGGGTGATGGTGTCGTTCCACTCGAAACTGCGCTCGCGATAAAAACGGCTGAGCGTATTGCCCACCAGGCGTTGCGGCTCGGAACTGTTGCCCTTGAGTCGGCCCTGGGTGTAATGGTTGGCCAGGCGCAGCTTCCAGTTTTCGGAAAGGTAGTGTTCCAGGGTCAGGTCGAGCGTCTGGTTGTCGTTGTGGATACGCCCGTCATTGGGCTCGCCGAAAAAACGCGAGCGGCTGACCGGTCCCAGCTCGTTGTTCACCGCCGGTATACCGCGGTCGAACACTGACTCGGTGCGCGAGAACTCGCTGTCGAGCGACACCAGAGTGTCCGGGCTCAACTGCCAGCTCAGCGAGGGGCTGACGATGCGCCGCTCGCTGCCGACGTAATCGCGAAAGCTGCCATTGTCCTCCACCGCCATGTTCACCCGTGAAAGCACACGGCCGTCTTCGCTCAGGGGCGTGTTCACGTCCAGGCTGCTGCGGTAACGGTCCCAACTGCCGGCGCTCGCTTTGAAGTGAGTGAAGGCCTCGGCTTGAGGCCGCTTGGTGACGATGTTCACCAGCCCGCCCGGATCCCCTCGCCCATACAAGCTGGCTGCCGGTCCCTTGAGCACTTCGATGCGCTCGATGTTCGAGGTGTCCGGAGCGCTGTAACTGCCACGGTTGACGGCAAAGCCGTTCTTGTACAACTCGCCGGTAGTAAAGCCACGCACGCTGTAGTTGAGGAAAGTCAGGCCACCGAAATTGTTCTGCCGACTCACGCCGCCGGCAAAATCCAGGGCGCGGTCGATACGCGTGGTGTTGAGGTCATCGAGCACCTGGCTCGGCACCACGGCAATGCTCTGGGGCGTGTCGCGAATGTCGGTATCCGTCCGGGTTGCTGTGCTTGAACGGGTCGCGCGATAGCCCTGCACGGGGCCATTGGCGGTTTCTTCGAGTGGGCGATCGGTGACGCTCAAGGCATCGAGCAAGACCGGGGCGGCGGCCGCTGCTGGCAAGGCAAGCAATGAAACAGACAAACCGAGGGACAACCTTGCGAAGGGGGCGTACATGGGAGGCTCCTTAAAATTATGTAATAACATAACAATAAGGAGCGAAACATAAAAGATTACCGGCCAAAAACCACCAGCTCTCCAGCTGTCGCCAGCACCAGGCTCAGGCCGCTATAGGAAAACCCGAACGCGCGCACTTCAAGCTCCACCCCCAACTTGTGAAACACCGCTGGCCGATGATACCGCGCGCCGTGCAGCCACGACCCTGGCTCGACCAGCAGCAAGTGCTGCTCGGGCCAGGCCAGGGTGATGTCTTCGATCATCCAGCCGTCGGCAGTGGCCACCGGCAGGCGGCCACCATGTATTCCGGCCATAGGGATCACCCGGTCCCGCAACGGCCCCAGGCCCCGGGTTTCCAGAAAGCGGTCGCTGCCCAAGTTGTCGGTGCGGTCGCGCGCGACCTTTTCGCCGGTGTGGCAGTCAATCACGCTGCGCCCGGAACTTGAGGCGACCAGCAACAGCTCGCTGTCGCGGTCAAAGCCGACTTCCATCAGGCCCACGATGCTAAGGCGCGCCTTCAACTGCCAGGGCGCGGGAGGTGGCGTGACCTGCAGTTGCACGATCTCGCGGCGCAGCGGGTCAAGGTGGGATGTGGGCATGTCGCGGCTCCATGTGTGGCGCGAGCGTCAGGTGTGTACCTTCGATTAGGCCCTATCCCGGACGCGAAAGCGATACGCCACACGCACATCGAGACGCGGTGCAAAGTGCCAATCTCTGGCATCATCCAGCGGTGCCGTCACCCCTGCCCTGCGGAGCTCAAATTGCCCACCCCTCGTCACTTCAGCCAGAAAACCAGTACAACAAACATGCTGAATCTCAAACACCCCCAGAGCCCGTCCGCGCCGGCCTACCGCGTGGGCTTCTTGCTGCTGGAGAACTTTTCCATGGCCAGCTTCACCGTGGCCATGGATGTGCTGGTCACCGCCAACCTGCTGCAAGCCGAGTTGTTCGCCATCACCCCGCTGTCGCTGGGCAGCGAACGCGTGACCAGCGACCTGGGCCTGGATATCTATGCGACCCGTATCGAGCGCAACGCGCTGGAGTCACTGGACCTGCTGGTAGTCTGCGGCGGCCTGCGCACGCCGCTCAAATACCCCGAACTCGACCGCTTGCTGGTCGATGCCGACGCCCATGGCCTGGCCCTGGGCGGGTTGTGGAACGGCGCCTATTTTCTCGGCCGCGCCGGGGTTCTGGACAACTACAGCTGCACCATCCACCCCGAACAACGGGCGAGCCTCGCCGAGCGCAGTGCGCAGAGCACCATCACCCCGGCAAGCTTTGTGCTGGACCGCAACCGCTTGACCGCCGCCAGCCCCAACGGCGCGCTGGAAATGATGCTGGCGTTGCTCAAGGTGCTACAAGGCGAGGCACTGGCGGGTGGCGTCGAGGAGATCCTGGCGTTTTCCGGTGCGCGTTTCCGGCGAGTGGACAGCAGCTCGAAAAAGTCCATGAGTGCGCCACTGCGCACCATTGTCGAGCTGATGGAAAACAACCTGGAAGAAACCTTGAGCCTGGACCAACTGGCGGAATACAGCGGGCGCTCGCGCCGCCAGATCGACCGCCTGTTCCAGGCCCAGCTGGGTACCTCGCCCAGCCGCTACTACATGGAACTGCGCATCACCAAGAGCCGGCGCCTGTTGCAGTATTCGGACCTGCCACTGATGGATGTCGCCATCGCCTGCGGCTTTGTCTCGGTGTCGCACTTCAGCAAGTGCTACAGCGCCTACTTCGGCTATCCGCCTTCACGGGAGCAGCGGCTGGGCGAATAAGCGCGACGACGGATGCCCAGGCTCATCATCCCTTCCAGCACCAGCACCAGCACCGCCAGCCAGATGGCAATGTACGTCGGCCATTGCGCTGGTGCGATAGTCTCCCCCAGCAGCACCGAGGCCAGTACCAGCAACACCGGCTCAACGTAGATCAACAGGCCGAACAGGGTCAGGTTCAGGCGCGGCCCCGACAGCGCCTGCAAGGCCAGGGCCGAGGCGCTGATCGCCCCCAGGCCCATTACCAGCCAGGGCAAGCTCGAACCACTGCCGGCCACACCCAGCACCACCCCGCCCTTGAATACCAGCAACAGGCTGACCGGCAGGCTCAGGCTCATGTCGAACCACAGCCCACCCATGGTATTGCTGTCGCTGACCCGACGCAGCCAGAAGTACAGCGGATAGCCCAATCCCACCGCCAGCACCGGCCAGGTAATGGCCTTGGCAATGGCAATCTGGTTGATGACGCCCAGCGCCGCCAACGCACATGCCAGTAGTTGCAGCCGGCTGATGCTGTCCTTGAAGGCCAGGCGACCGACAATGACCATGGTCAACGGCATCAGAAAGTAACCCAGCGACACATCCAGGCCATAGCCATTGATCGGTGCCCACATGAACAACCACAACTGCACACCGAGCAGCGTCGCCGACAGCAGGCGCACTGCCCAGAACAGGCGTTCTTCAAACACCCGCGCAAACAGGCGGCGTACTTCGTGCCAATGGCCGCTGGCGATCACCATCAGGGTCAGGCAAGGCACCGTCAGCAGGATGCGCCAGCCGTAAATTTCCTCACCACCGAGGTCTTGCAGCAAGTGGGTATAGGCATACATCACCGCGAACAGCACCGAGGCGAGAATATTGAGCACAACGCCAAGGGTGGCATTGGGGGTGCGAGTGTCCATGGTGCAAGCCTTCTGGTCAGGGGCAGAGGGTGATAATTTATTGCGTTGCGCCTGATAAGTGCCCTCGTTTTCCACCCAGCAAATGAGAAAATCTTGCACATGAATACTGCGCTCGACGACTTCGACCTAGCACTGCTCGACGCCTTGCAACAGGACAACAGCCTGCCCTTGCGCGAACTGGCCGAGCGGATACACCTGTCCACGGCATCGGTGCAACGACGCATGCAGCGGCTAAAAAAGGCCGGGTACATCCAGGCCAACACGGCAGTGATCGACCCGGAAAAAGTCGGCCAGGTGATCACCTTGATGGTCGAGGTACACGCCGACCGCACCCAGTCGGCGGACCTTCAGGTGATGAAACAGGCGTTTTCGGGGCCTGAAATCCAGCAGTGCTACTACGTCACCGGTGACGCCGACTTCATGCTGGTGCTGACGGTGGCGAGCATGGGCGAGTTCCAGGCCCTCACCCAGCGCCTTTTCCACGATAACCCCAATGTGAAATGGTTCAGGACCATCGTGGTGCTGGAGCGGGTCAAGTCGACCTTGCACGTGCCCCTGGTCTCCCACGCTTAAGGACCCTGGCGAATGGAAATTGCGCAGTCGCACATCCTGTACGAGACCGAACACTGGATCCTCAACCATCACCTGGCCTCTGCCCTGCCGGGTTACCTGATGCTGGGCACCCGCGCGCAGATCAACTCGCTGGCCGACCTGCCGCCTGAGGCACTGGTGCAAATGGGTAGTTTGATGGCCGACGTGCAACGGATCATGGAAACCGAACTCAAGCCCAGATGGCTGTACATCAGCCGCTACGGACACATGCCGGGGCTGGCGCTGCACTTTCACTTCATCCCGGTGTATGACTGGGTGGAGCGGGCATTCTGGCGGGATGAGCGTTATCGGGCGCTGCAAGGCTTCGGCTCGCGGGAAGCGGCGCAAAACCTCACTGATGGCGCGGAGCTGACGTTGTTCATCTGGCGGGAGTTCGGCGAAAGCCCCACCCCGCCGGCCATCGAAGGACCCGCGGTGGATGAGGTGATCGAACACTTGCGCCAAGCCTGCAGGAGCGGGCTTGCCCCGCGTTAGCCCTTGCCTGGAATACGGCCGCTACGCGAGTCACCAGCCTCGTTCCCCAGCAGCGGCGACAGGCCAGGCCTGTGCAGCCGCTGGCGATGGCACAAGTCAGTTCAATCCTGCTCCAGCGCCTCACGCAGCTCTTCGGCCGTGGCGTACTCACGCTGCGCCACCACTTGCCCCTTGTCCAGCTGCAACCACAGCACCTTGTCTTCGGCGCCTGCATAGCGCGTCGCAACGCTGCCCTCACGATCGAGCAGCACGCGGTAGCTGTAGTCGCGCATGGCCGGGATGGCGAACAGCTTGGAGATCAATGCCGGCATGCGCTGGATGTCAGCAACGAACACCGCATTGCGTTCCTCAAGATACCCTTTGGGACGATCAGCCAAAGCAGCCTTGACCAGCTTGGCACCCTCCATGTTGCTCGCCACCAGCAAGGTACGGGTCTGGTCATTGAGGCTGTATTCCTGGTCATGCTGATCCAGCAAGGTCCAGGGCGCCAAACGCTCGCCAACCTCGACGGCCTGGGCAAACAACGGCATCAGGCTCAGCAGTAAAACGATCGGGTATTTCACAAGTAACCTCATCGCAGAAAAAACCAGTGCCGATCCTACCTTGAATACCAACATGAGGCGTCACTACATCCACCCCAGCCATTTCCACCAGGTCGCCGCGAACACCAGCATCAGCAGATACCCGATCAAGGTGATCAGTATCCCGACACGGGCGAATTGCTTGGCACTGAAGGTCTCGGTGCCCAGGCACACCATGTTCTGAGGGGCGTTGATCGGCAAAATGAAGCCGTAGCTGACGACGAAACCCAGGGCCATGGTCATGCCCAGGCGGCTGAAATCACCCGGCAATGTCTGCAACACCGAGATAAGAATTGGCAGCAGCGCCGAGGTCAGCGCCGTGGCACTGGCAAAACCAAGGTGAATCAGAATCAGGAACGCCGCCAGGATCGCGAACACGCCCAGGGTGCCCAACTGATCCAGCCCGGTATGGGCCACCACCTGCGCGCCGAGCCATTGCCCGGCCTGGGTGGTCAGCAAGGTGGTTCCCAGGCTGATACCGACACCGAAGACAATCACCGTGCCCCACGGAATGCGCGCCTGCACATCTTTCCAGGTCATCACCCCAAGGCGCGGCAACAGCAGAATCACCAGGCCCGCATAGGTGGTCGAAGTGGTATCGAAGTGATGCAACTTGCCTTCAGTGGCCCAGGCCAGCAGCAACAGGACCGACACCGCCAACAGGCGCTTCTGCGCTCCGCTCATGGGACCAAGCTCGGCCAGGGTCTTGCTCACCGCTGCCTTGCCGCCGGGAATGCTGTCACTCTCGGGTGGCATCATCTTCAGCACGACGAAGATCAGCACCGCCGACATGATCACCGCCCACGGGGCACCGGCAACCAGCCAGTCGATCCACGACACCCGGGCGCCGAGCATCTTGTCCATGAAGCCCACCGTCAGCAGGTTCTGCGCCGCCGCCGTCTGGATGCCGATGTTCCAGATACTGGTGCCCTGGGCCACGATGATCATGATTCCGGCGGCGATGTTGGAGCGCTTGTCGACACCGAAGGCGGCAATCACCCCCATCATGATCGGTACTACACAGGCACTGCGCGCCGTGGCGCTGGGCACCACCAGGCTGAGCAGGATGGTCACCGCCACTGCGCCAAGCAGAATGCGCCGGGTACTGACACCCACGCTTGAGAGCGTCACCAGGGCAATGCGCCGGTCAAGGCCGGTATGGGTCATGGCCGCAGCAATGAACAGGGCGCCGACCACCAGGGCCAGGGCGCTGTTGGAGAACCCGGTCAGGGCCAGGCTGATGGCTGCGGACGAACCATAGGTTACCGAAGGGTCGGCCACGGTCGGTGCAGTACCGAGCAAAAAAGCCATGAGCGAGGTGATCATGATCGCGCTGGCCTCGTACGAGACCGCCTCGCTGATCCACACCACCACGGCAAACGCCAGAATCGCCAGTACCCGGTGCCCGGCCACCGGCAAGTCGGCCGGCAGCGGCAACAAGAGCACACCGATCAAGGCGGCAACCCCCACCAGCAGGCCGATCGGAACCTTCATTCGGGTGCTTTGCGCATCCGCTGCGCTGGCCGACGAACGCATGTGAATCTCCGTGCAATGTATGAGCGGCCATGATCGGATACATCCCCCACCGGCGAACTGATTCGCATCAATTACCAAGGAATCGAGCATTGTCCGACAAGAATGTAGTGCCATAAAAAAATCACTACAAAACATATTGACGCCGTTCATCGGCCCTTGCATGATGAGGCCGTCTCCCCGATCGGGGACACTGGCAAGGGTGTTCCAGGCAGCTCGAAGGATCCATGAGCTGTATGCGGATGGGTACTGCCCAAAAGGCAGCGTGTAAAAGCCCCCAGTTGTGACGCTGCTGTAGCAGCTTTCTTTCAACGCTACATGACGTGCGCCGAGTTTGAACTCAACTACGAATGGTCTAGGGGGCTTTATGATGAATCTGAACAATCAACCGACTGTTGACGAATTGGCCCGGCTGTTCGCCGCGCGCAAAGACACACTCGACAGCCACATCCTCTGGGTTTGCGAAACCGGTGAAGTGCGCCTCGACAGCCTGGGGCCGCTGACCGATGAAGCACAGTTCGAGCAACGTACGCCGAACATGCGCGCCCGGTTGAAGATGTACCGTCGTGGCCAGGGCTATGTCGGCAAGAAAGCCGCCGCCGACACCCAGTACGTAGGCCGCGTTCTGCAGACCCTGCAACACGAGTGGGCCGAGCTGCAGGACAAACCGGGGGTCGCGGTCATCGACCGCCTCTGCTAAGTCACCCAACGGCAACACGCAAAGCCCGATCCGCAAGGATCGGGCTTTTTTCATTGCCGCGCGCACTGGCTACAATGACCGCCTTTTCTTCAAGAGCATGCTTATGAACAGCCCCCTATTCGGCACCGGCGATGCCTCCTACCAGGCTGCTGGCGGTATCGACGGCCTACGCCGCCTGGTCGACGATTTCTACCGCCTGATGGACCAGACCCCAAGTGCCCGCCCAGTGCGCCAGATGCACCCGGACAGCCTCGAGGCCTCGCGGGACAAGCTGGCCTGTTTTCTCAGCGGCTGGCTCGGCGGTCCGGCGCTGTTCAGCGAACGCTATGGCTCGATCGCCATCCCCGCTTTTCATGCTCAATGGCCGATCGATCAGTCCCACAGCGATATCTGGTTGAGCTGCATGGAGCAGGCAATTGCGCTACAGGGTTACTCACCCGAGTTCGCCGAATACCTGCTGCGCCAGTTGCGCGTGCCGGCCCAGCGTATTGTCCAGGCCAGCCGCAACCGCCACGCTCAGGCCTGACGCCGCAGCGGCGCCTGCTCCAGCGGCAGCCAGCCGGTGGCCAGCGCGCGAGCACGCTCTACACCCCAGGCCATGGCCCGGGTCATGGTCTCGCCAGGGCGGTTGTCGTAGTACTCCTCCACCATTGCTTTGCCCTGGCGCGCATAAATGCCCAGGAACAGTTGCGTGGCGCCGGTGCGTGACAGCCTGACCTGGACGTCAATGCTGGTACCGTCACTGAGCGCTTCTTCATGGCTGCGGCTGTGCAATTGCGCATCCGCCCATTTCCAGAAAGTTTCTTCCCTGATACGCATCGACTGGCTCCTGTGTAGTTGACGGCGGGGCAAGTAAGTCATACCTGAGCGCGACAGGCGAGCGCCTATTTCGCATCCGTTGAGCAAGGTCAAATAATGCAGAAAAAACCCCGCCTATGGAGGCGGGGTGATGTGAACCTGTTCACTTTTTTGCCGGAACCCTGGGCATGAACCTGCCCTGCTTGGCGCGTTGCACATGGCTGGGCTTGACCTGGTCCGAGTCATCCAGGGTCATGTGGGCAAAGCCCAGGCGGTAAGCCGCCTGACCGCAACGCACCTGGCTGTTGATGGGAAATTCGTCGCCGTTGTCCTCGAAATAGAATTCGCTCATGCCCTGCCTCCCTCTGACAGCGGGGCGGTACCGGCAAGCAGATGTTTGCCCAGGAAAATACCGACCCAAGAGCCTCTGAGACTAGCCGGTCATTTAGAGACTTCCTGGCCGAAAACCAAAAAGCCCGACCAATGGCCGGGCCAGATTGTCGCACCCAAGGCTCAGCGGAGCTTGACGGCAGTACCGGTAACGAACACCACGACCATCCCGCCACGGGACGACGGCATGCTGATTTCATAGTCCAGCCCCACCACCGCATCGGCCTGCAGGCTGCGGGCACGGGCCTTTATCTCGTTGGTGGCCTGGATGCGTGCCTCTTTCAAGGCGCTTTCCAGGGTTTGCGAACGGCCACCAAAAAAGTCGCGAAAACTGGTGAACACATCCCGTACCACGTTGATGCCCTGTACCGACTCGGCGCTGACCACATCCAGGTAGGCGACGATCTGACGGCCTTCGACGGTGCCTGTGGTGGTGACAATCATGCTGCTCTCCTTCGGTCTTGCAGGGTGTACGCCGCGCGCAGGTGGCGGCAAAAGAAGGCGATGGTAACAAAATCCCGCCGCCGCCCCGCCGCCATTTATACAAGCACCAACTTGTTTAACCCGACAGGCACACCTAGACTCCCCCACTCACATCCGCGAAGGAGTCGCGCATGCACCCTGCCCCTCAGTCTGCCTCCTGGGCGCAGCTACTCAAGGGCCGCAATGCCCTGCGCTCGATCGCCCTGGCCGGTGGCGTGGGGTTGCACGCCATCAACGTCTACATCGTCACCACTATTTTGCCGACGGTGATCGCCGACATCGGCGGGCTGGCCTTCTATGCCTGGAGCACCACGCTGTTTGTGGTCACCTCGATCATCGGCTCGACCCTCTCGGCACGATTGCTCGAACGCCTCGGCGCGCGACGCGCCTTCCTGCTGGCATTGGCCGTGTTTGCCGCAGGCTCGGCCCTGTGCGCCGCCGCCCCGAACATGACGGTGCTGCTGGCCGGTCGCAGTGTGCAGGGGTTTGGTGGTGGCATCCTGTTTGCCCTGAGCTATGCCTTGATCCGTCTGGTGTTCGATGAGGCGTTGTGGCCGCGCGCCATGGCCATGGTCTCAGGCATGTGGGGCGTCGCCACCCTGTGCGGGCCCGCCATCGGTGGCGTATTCGCGGAACTCGGCCATTGGCGCTGGGCGTTCTGGTCGTTATTGCCGGTGGTAGCCCTGCTGGCCCTGATCGTGATCCGGCAACTGGGCAGCATCGTCGCCCCTGCGCCAACGCGCTCGCGCCCGCCCTATGGCCTGATCGCCTGCCTGGTCGTCTCGGTGCTGGTGGTCTCGACCGCCAGCCTGTCCAGCCAGTTGCTGTGGAACCTGTTGGGCATCGTCGCAGGTCTTGCCATCGCCGTGCTTATAGCCCGCTTCGACCGTCACCCTGAACGGCGTCTGCTGCCCACCGGCTCATACTCTCTGGGCACCCGTCTGGGCGTGCTGTACGCCATGATGTGCCTGCTGATCACAGCCATGACCAGCGAAATTTTCGTGCCGTACTTCCTCCAGCAGATCCACGGCCTTGGCCCGCTGGCCGCCGGCTACATGACTGCCGCCATGGCGGCAGGCTGGACCTTGGGCGCCCTGTTCGGTGCCGGCCGCTCGGGCGAGGCGGCCGAACGCCTGATGCGGTTCGGGCCTGCGGTGATCGTGGTGGCCTTGCTGGCCTTGGCATTGATGACACCCCAGGCGCATTGGCTGCACAGCGCAGCCGGTGTAGCGAGTTACTGCCTGGCCCTGGCCGGCGTCGGCCTGGGCATTGGCCTGGGCTGGCCGCACCTGCTGACCCGCGTGCTGAGTGCAGCCCGCCCGGGCGAGGAAAATCTGGCATCGGCCTCGATCACCACCGTGCAACTGTATGCCACCGCCCTGGCTGCTGCCCTGGCCGGGCTGGTGAGTAATGGCGCAGGCCTGGTTGACCCAGGCGGTGTAGCCGGCGCCCAGAATGCCGCCGCCTGGCTGTTCGGGCTGTTTGCCCTGGCCCCGGTACTGACGTTGCTGCTGGTCTGGCGCATCACCGGCACACCGGCCAAGGTCCCGGCCTGATGCATTGCGTATCCATCCTTGTGCAGGACGCCCACCGTGCATGACACCGCCGCTTCCCCGCTCCCGACGGCCACCGCCGAGCGCATTCTGTTTCTGCTCAAGACCCGGGGCCCGCTGAAAACCACCGACCTTGCCAGCCTGCTGCACATCAGCTTCGAGGCCACACGCCAACAGCTTCAAAAACTGCAGGGCGCGGACCTGATCGCTGGTATCAGCGCACCGGCCAGCGGTGCCGGGCGACCGTCACAAAAGTGGGTACTCACCGAGACTGCGCAACGACGCTTCCCCGACACCCACAGTGTGCTCACCTTGCAACTGATCGAATCGGTCGAGCAGGTGTTTGGTGCCGAAGGCGTCGATCAACTGATCAGCCGCATGGAGGCCACAAACCTCAAGGAGTATCAGCATGCCTGCAGCCAGGCCCGGAACCTGGAGGATAAGGTCCGCACCCTGGTGCAATTGCGCGAGCAGGCCGGCTATATGGCGCAGATGCAAACCTGCGACGATGGTTGGCTGATCATCGAGCACCATTGCCCGATCTGCGTTGCGGCCAGCCGCTGCCAGGGGTTCTGCCGCTCAGAGCTGCAGACATTCCAGGCGGTGATCGGCAATCAGGCGCAAGTGGAGCGCTGCGAACACCTGCTCTCGGGCGACCGGCGTTGCGTCTACCGTATCACCCCTGAACCCACCCTTAAGTCCACTGCTGGGTGAACGGGCCTCCTGGCTCAGGCCTCGCCCTGGCCGGCCAGCCTGCGGGCGGCCATCAGCCTGGGACCGAACACATTGATCAGCAGCCCGGCCATCACCAGCAATGCGCCCCACCCCTGCAGCGGGCTCAGACGCTCATCGAGCAGCAACGCCGAAGAACTCAGGCCCACTACCGGGACCAGCAGCGAAAACGGCGCCACCTTGCCGGCCGGGTAGCGCGACAACAGGTAGCTCCACAAGCTGTAGCCCAGCATGGTGGCGACAAACGCCAGGTAGGCCAGTGACAGGATCGAGCTCCAGCCAATACCGCGCAGGGCGCTCTCGATCAGCACCGGCCCTTCCAGCCACCACGACAGTGCCAGGAATGGCAACGGCGGAATCAACCCGCCCCAGATCACCAGCGCCACCAGGTCGATGTTGCCGAACCGCCGGGTGATGATGTTGCCCATGGCCCACATGGCAGCGGCGCACAAGGTCAGGATCAAGGCGAAAAACGGCACGCGGGCGCCGTTCTCGCTGCCGATCAGGGCCAGCCCTGCAGCGGCGACCAACAGCCCCAGCACACTGGCTGCGCGCAGCCGTTCACCCAGGAACATCGCGGCAAAGAACAGGGTGAAAAACGCCTGCGACTGCAGGACCAGCGAGGCCAGCCCCGGCGGCATACCGTTGCCCATGGCCTCGAACAGAAAGGCGAACTGCCCCAGGGAAATGGTGGCACCGTAGGCGATCAACCAGCGCCACGGCAACTGCGGGCGCTTGATCAGCAACACCGCCGGGAACGCTACCAGGGCAAAGCGCAAGGCCCCCAGCAACATGGGCGGCAGGCCATCCAGGCCCACCTTGATCACCACGAAGTTGACGCCCCAGGCGATGATCACCACCAGCGCCAACAGCAAGTCCTTTAATGGCATAGTCCCCACCCGCTCTTTGTAATATTTGGCAACATCATAACCCCTAATCGGGGGAGGATCGCACACCCTCGGGGACTGCCTCCTAGCGCTTCGTCGAGGGAATGCGATTATCGGGCCGCGCGCGCTCCAGCTTGATGGCGATGAACTTGGACGTCGGCGTGTAGGTTCGGTCACCGTAGCTTTCCAGCGGCACCAGCGGGTTGGTTTCTGGGTAGTAGGCCGCCGCCTGCCCCTCGGGAATGTCGTAGGCCACCAGGGTAAAGCCGCTGACCCGACGCTCGCGGCCATCCGCCCAAAGCGAGACCAGGTCTACCTTCTGGTTCGGCGTGAAGCCCAGGCGGCGGATGTCCTGCTCATTGGCGAACACCACTTCACGCAGGCCGAACACTCCGCGATAGCGATCATCCAGACCGTACAGAGTGGTGTTGTACTGATCGTGGGAGCGCAGGGTCTGGAGGATCAGGTCGGGCTTGTCGCCGCGTGCCAGCACCGCATCATTGACCAATTGCGCAGGCAACGCGCTTGGGCTGAATTGCGCCTTGCCCGATTCCGTCTGCCACTGCCGCTCCGCCGCAGCGTTACTCAGGTGAAAGCCACCCGGGTGCTGCAAGCGCGCATTGAAATCTTCGAAGCCCGGCAGGGTGTCGGCGATCAGGTCGCGGATACGACTGTAGTCGGCCACGGTCCAGTCCCAGTCGATCGGCCGGTCACCCAGGGTGGCCTTGGCCATGCCGGCTACGATCCACGGCTCGGAACGCAGCAACGGCGAGTGCGGCTTCAACTGGCCATAGGACACATGCACCATGCTGAAAGTGTCCTCCACGGTGACACCCTGTGGACCTTCGGCCTGCACATCGATTTCGGTACGGCCCAGGCAAGGCAGGATCAACGCATCACGCCCAGTGACCAGGTGCGAACGATTGAGCTTGGTGGCGATGTGTACCGTCAGCTCGCAGTTGCGCAACGCCGCGTGGGTACGCGGGGTGTCGGGGGTGGCCTGGGCAAAGTTGCCGCCCAGGGCAATGAATACCTTGGAGCGTTTTTCCTCCATGGCCTGGATCGCCAGCACGGCGTTGTGCCCGTGCTCGCGCGGCACCTTGAATTCGAATCGCTGCTCCAGCGCGTCAAGCAACCAGGTGGGCGGCTTCTCGTCGATGCCCATGGTGCGGTCGCCCTGGACGTTGCTGTGACCGCGCACCGGCGAAAGACCTGCGCCCGGCTTGCCGACATTGCCGCGCAACAATTGCAGGTTGATGATTTCCTGCACGGTCGGCACCGAATGGCGGTGCTGCGTCACCCCCATCGCCCAGCACATGATCACCCGCTCGGCACGCCGGTACATGTGTGCCGCCAGCTCGAGTTCGGCCAGGCTCAGACCCGACTGCTCGACAATGTGCGACCAGGTGGTGGCATCGAGTTCCGCCAGGTAGGCGTCCAGGCCCGAGGTGTGCTCGGCAATGAAGGCGTGATCGAACACCGCCGGTTCGCCATTGGCCTGGGCTTCGCGCTCCCACTTGAGCAGGAACTTGGCGATACCGCGCATCACCGCCATGTCACCGCCCAGGGCTGGGCGAAAGTAAGCCGTGTTGGTTGGCCGTGAGCCGTTGCTGAGCATTTCCAATGGATGCTGCGGGTGCTGGAAACGTTCCAGGCCTCGCTCTTTCAGGGGGTTGAAGCACACCACCTGGGCGCCGCGTTTGACCGCCTCTCGCAAGGGCTCCAGCATCCGCGGGTGGTTGGTGCCCGGATTCTGGCCGATGACAAAGATCGCATCGGCTTGTTCCAGGTCGTGATACACCACGGTGCCTTTGCCAACCCCGAGGGCCTCGCCCATCCCTACCCCACTGGCCTCATGGCACATGTTCGAGCAGTCGGGGAAATTGTTGGTGCCGAAGGCCCGCACGAACAGCTGGTACAAAAACGCCGCTTCGTTACTGGCCCTGCCCGAGGTGTAGAACTCGGCCTGGTCGGGTGAGTCCAGCGCATCAAGGTGGCGGGCGATCAGCGCGAACGCCTCCTCCCACGAAGTCTCCACATAGTGGTCAGTGGCCGCATCGAAGCGCATCGGATGCGTGAGTCGTCCCTGGTATTCGAGCCAATAGTCGGTCTGGTCGGCCAGGGCGCTGACGCTGTAGCGGGCGAAAAAGCCCGGGGCGACAGAGCGCCCGGTAGACTCCCAGTTAACCGCCTTGGCGCCGTTCTCGCAGAACTTGACCATATCGCTTTCAGGCGATTCGCCCCAGGCGCAACCGGGGCAGTCGAAACCGCCGTTCTGGTTGGTCTTGAGCATGGCCCGCAGATTCTTGAACGCGTTGTCACTGCCCAGCCAGCTCTTGGTCACGCTTTTGAGCGCGCCCCAGCCGGCGGCCGGGCCATTATAGTTTTTGATGTGTTCGTCTTGACTCATCAGGATATTCCTCGATGTGCACGCAGCGGTTTGAACAATCTCAAGACAAAGCGCCGCCGTCCGGCATCATTAACGGGTGTTATTCAACTAACAGTCAGTTGCACACCGGCCACGCTTCAAGTTGTTCTACCGCTCCAGCCTATTGACCCTCTTCTGGCACGTCCAATCGAAAGTAATGACAGGATGATCAAGGATCTCTATCAAGCCACAACCAGCAAAATACGGGCCCTCCAGCCGTGATAGAGGGTACTTATCGGTTGGTCATTAAAAGCAATTTGACGCACCTTCCCGTGCTACCTATGCTCGACACAAGTTGGGAGAGTTATTTAATTAACGTTCAAAGAATGCGTTCACCACCACGACCCAATTGGCAATTAAAAAGAGGTAATGGCAACCGTGAATGCAACGGACAAGACACTGGTCGACGGCTTCAATCGAAAGATTGATTACCTGCGCATGTCGGTCACCGACCGTTGCGACTTTCGATGTGTCTATTGCATGGCCGAAGACATGCAGTTCCTGCCGCGCCAGCAAATCCTCAGCCTTGAAGAGCTGTACCAGGTGGCTGAACGCTTCGTTGCCCTGGGCACCCGCAAGATCCGCCTTACCGGCGGTGAACCACTGGTGCGCAGCGGCATCGTCGGGCTGTGTGCCCGCATCGCCGCCCTGCCGGGCCTGCGCGAGCTGTGCATGACCAGCAACGGCTCGCAACTGGGACGCCTGGCCGGGCCGCTGTTCGATGCCGGCCTTTCACGCCTGAACATCAGCCTGGACAGCCTCGACGCCCAACGCTTCAAGGCCCTGACCCGCACGGGCGACCTGGAACAAGTGATCGCCGGCATCGACGCCGCGCGCGCCGCCGGCTTTCGTCGCACCAAGCTCAACTGCGTGGTGCTCAAGGGCCGCAACGATGGCGAAGTCAATGATCTGGTGCGCTTTGCCATCGATCGCGAGCTGGATATTTCCTTCATTGAAGAAATGCCCCTGGGCGTCATCAGCGAACACCAGCGCAGCGAGTCCTACTGCTCAAGTGATGAGGTGCGCCAGCGTATCGGCGAGCAGTTCACCCTGATCGAATCGGCTGAATCCACCCAAGGCCCTTCGCGCTACTGGCGCCTGGCCGAGGCGCCGCAGATCCGCATCGGGTTCATATCGCCCCACAGCCACAACTTCTGCGCCACCTGCAACCGGGTGCGGCTGACCGTCGAAGGGCGCTTGCTGCTGTGCCTGGGCAATGAGCATGCCAGCGACCTCAAGCACGTACTGCGTGCTCACCCTGGCGACAGCACCCGCCTGGACCAGGCCATTTGCAACGCCATGGCCCTCAAGCCCTATCGCCATCACTTCGACGTCAATGGCGATGTACAGATCCTGCGCTTCATGAACATGACCGGCGGCTGAGTGCTGCCGCCGCCGATAGGACCTCCATGATCGTTCACCCCAAGCCCAACCTGCTCAACGTCCTGATCAGCCTCAAAGGCTCCATCGCCAAACGCATCGCCCGGCGCACCTTTATGGTCACAGCGCTCGCCTCATTGATTGTGCTGATCGAAAACCTGCACCCCGCGTTGTTTTCCAAGGTCAATGCCACACCCTTCACCCTGCTCGGCCTTTCGCTGTCGATCTTCATGAGCTTTCGCAACAACGCCTGCTACGACCGCTGGTGGGAGGGTCGTAAAGCCTGGGGGCTGGTGATCATTGAAGTGCGCTCGTTCATCCGCGAGAGCTGCGTGATTGCCGACGCCACGTTGCGCGAGCGACTGCTGCTGGGCCTGTGCGGCTACGCCCATGCGCTCAATGCGCGGTTGCGTGGTGAAGACGAACTCAAAGCGGTGCGCAACTGGGTGCCGGACGTACACACCCTGGCCGAACACAACATCAGCGACGCCATCCTGCAAGACACCGGCAGCACCTGCTCGCGCCTGGCAGAAGAACACACCATCAGCGAATGGCGCTACATGACCCTGGAGCAGCGCCTGCGCGGGTTGTCCGAAGCCCAGGCCGTGTGCGAGCGGATCAAGAGCACACCACTGCCCTTCCCTTACACCCTGCTGCTGCACCGCACCATCTACATGTTCTGTGTACTGTTGCCGTTTGCCATGGCCCAACCGCTGGGTTGGCTGGCACCGATTTTCACCGCGATCGTCAGCTACACCTTCTTTGGCCTGGACGCCATCAGCGACGAACTTGAAGACCCGTTCGGCCGTGAAGAAAACGACCTGCCCACCGATGCCATGGTACGCACCATCGAGCGCGAAATACTGACCGCGATCGGCCGTACGGACCTGCCCGCACCGTTGCAGCCGGTGGATTTTGTGCTCACCTGATCAATGCCTGAGGGGGCTGGTTTGCCGCTCGAACGGCGCCTGGACTGCGACCGATTCGCGGTTGATCGCAGCCTCGTGCCTCGGCAGCGATTAAGGTTGCAGGCCAAACCCGTAGCCGCTGGCGATAGCCTGCAATCGGCTGCGCAGCGGTCGCCCGGGCCTACGCCAGCAAACTGGCAAACGGGATGAAGTCGAGCGAATCGCCTGCCTTGAACGTGGTACCCACCGGCACCTCAAGCAGTCCATCCGCCCAGGTAGCACTGAGCAAGGTCCCCGAGCTCTGGTTCGGCTGCAACACCGCTCGACCCTGCTCGATACTGACCCGCAGGTACTCCTGACGTCGTCCCGCCCTGGGCCAGTCAAACCCGCAGACCACCGGCAAGCGCATCTGTTCGACCCGGGCACGCCCCATGCGACGCAGGATGTAAGGCCGGGCTAGCATCAGGAAGGTCACCAGCGACGAGCCCGGATTACCCGGCAATCCAATGAACGGTACGCCGTTGAAATGAGCGAAGGTAAACGGCTTGCCTGGCTTGATCGCCAATTTCCACATCAGCACCTCGCCCGCTTCGCGCAACAGTGATCCGATGCAATCGGCATCCCCTACCGACACACCACCACTGCTGATGATCAAATCGGCGTTGCCTGCCCGTTCAAGGGCTGCGCGTATCAATGCCAGCTCGTCATTGACCTTGCCCAGGTCGATGACGTCACAGCCCATGCGCTGCAACAACGACTGCAATACCACACGGTTGCTGTCGTGGATCTGTCCCGGGGCCGGTACCTCGCCCTCGCCCACCAGTTCGTTACCCGTGGACAGCAAGGCGACCTTGAGCCTGCGCACAACCGATACGCGATAGATACCCTGGCACGCCAGCACCCCCAGGGCGATCGGACTCAACACCGTACCCTTGCCCAGCAGCAACTGACCGACAGCGGTCTCGCTGCCTTGCTGGCGAATGTTGGCGCCCTCGCGCAGAGTACCTTGCACGGCAATCCGACCGTCCTCCAGTACTGTGCAGTTTTCCTGCATCTGCACGCAGTTGGCGCCTTGGGGGATCGGCGCCCCGGTGAAGATGCGCGCACAGGTGCCCGGTGCCAGCGGCTCACCCGCCTGACCGGCAAATACGGTCTGGGAAACGGGCAAGGGAAAACCAATGGCATCGACCAGGTTGAAGGCGTAGCCATCCATGGCACTGTTCGACCAGGCTGGCGCATCGACAATCGCTACCACGTCACCGGCCAGCACACGACCCTCGGCATCGGCCAGGCCCAGCGTCTCGACCGCGTCGAGCGGGGCACGCTCTGCCAGCGTCAGCAGTTGGCCCAGCGCATCGTCAACCGCCAGTAGCGCAGGTGTATTCATTGGCGCGACTCACACAGTTGGCCAGGTTTCAGATGGGCGACAAAGTTGCAGGGCCGGTGACGGGCATCGAGCTGCTCGGCAAGAATCCCCTCCCAGGCGGTACGACAAGCGCCGGTGGAGCCCGGCACGCAACACACCAGCGTACCGTTGGCCAGGCCCGCCAGGGCGCGGGACTGTACAGTGGAGGTGCCGATATCCAGGATCGACAGGGCACGGAACAATTCGCCAAAGCCCTCGATATGTTTGTCGAGCAGGCACGCGACCGCCTCGGGCGTGCTATCGCGGGCGGTAAAGCCGGTGCCACCGGTCACCAGCACCACTTGCACCTGCTCGTCGGCAATCCAGGTCGCCACCTGGGCGCGGATCTTGTAGATGTCGTCCTTGACCAGGGCACGCGCCACCAGGCGATGGCCCATCTCCACTGCGCGGGTGGCCAGCAGTTCACCGGAGGTATCGGTCTGGAAGGTGCGTGTATCACTGACCGTCAGTACGGCAATGTTGAGCGGCACAAAGACCGCGTCCAGTTTCACACTCATATCGGTAGGCTCACCAAGGTTCATTATCTACGGGCAAACTAGTGGCTGACGCCTGGGTCGTCCAATCGACAGTTCCCAACACCCCATCGACCTCATCTATTGGCAACGCACCGCTCTGGGCCGGGCTTGATCGACCTCACCTATCAGCCGTTCACGATTTCTCATTGGACGAATATCAGTGCCATCGGTAACACTGGATATTCGCTTCAGATCAATTGCCGGGCCGTGCCATGGACATCAAACAACTCAAGTTTCTCATCGCCCTGGACCAGACCCGCCACTTCGGCCAGGCCGCCGCCCTGTGCCACGTCACCCAGCCTACCCTGTCGATGCGCCTGCGCAACCTTGAAGATGAGCTGGACCTGGTGCTGGTGACCCGCGGCCAACGCTTTGAAGGCTTCACTGAAGCCGGTGAGCGTATCCTCGCCTGGGCCCGCACCCTGCTGGCCGCCTACGACGGCTTGCAGGCCGAAGCCGCCAGTTGTCGCGGGCAGATCGTCGGCAGCCTGCGCCTGGGCATGGTGCCACTGTCGAGCATCAACCCCATGAGTTTTCTCACCCCACTGGCCCAGCGTTACCCCGAGTTGCAGTTCCAGCTCTCGTCCCTGAGCTCGGAGCAGGTCATCGATGGCTTGAGCCGCAACCAGCTCGACCTTGGAATCTGCTATCTGGACCAGATCAACACCGCCTACTTCGAGGTGATTGAACTGGGCTCCACCAGCATGGGCCTGCTGTACGACACCCGCCACTTCCAGTTCGACCAGCCCGAGCTACCGTGGGACCAGATCAGCGATCTGCCCTTGGGGATGCTCTCCAAGGGCATGCACTATCGCCAGTCGGTAGACCTGAGCTTTCGCAGCCGGGGCCTGTACCCCAAACCAGTACTGGAGAGCGACTCCACTTACCAGTTGATCCAGGCGATCTGCACCGGCATCTGCTGCGCCATCATGCCGCTCAACTGCGGGCTGGACGACCTGAGCGAACACATCCGCATCGTGCCGATTGCCAGTGCCAGCGTGCATGCGCCCATCGGCCTGTTGCTGCGCCGCAGCGAACCGCGCTCGGCCCTGGCGGAAAAATGCTTTGCCGAGGTCAAGGCCCTGCTCGATAGGCCATGACGACAAGCGCCCGGATCAGGGCGTACGCTGCGCCAGGTCTTCGAGCAAGTCGGCCGAAGGCACGAAAAACAGCCCCCCGGTGACCGCCGTACTGAAATCCAGCAGGCGGTCATAGTTGCCCTCGGGGTTGCCGACGAACATGTTCTCGAGCATCCGTTCGATGGGCACCGGGGAGCGCGCGTAACCGATGAAATAAGTGCCGAACTCACCGGCACCAGGGCGTCCGAAAGGCATGTTGTCGCGCAGGATCTTCAACTCCTCGCCGTTGCTGTCGGTGATGACGGTCAAGGCACTGTGCGAGCAACTCGGCTTCACCGACTCGTCCAGTTCGATATCCGACAGTTTGGTGCGCCCGATAACCCGCTCCTGGGCCTCGACCGACAACGCATTCCACGCCGTCATGTTGTGCAGGTACTTCTGCACCAGCACATAGCTGCCCGCCCTGAACGCCGGATCTTCATCGCCAATCAAGGTAGAGGCCTCGGCCTTGCGCCCTTCCGGGTTTTCGGTGCCATCGACAAAACCGATGATGCTGCGCATGTCGAAGTAGCGAAAGCCCTGCACCTCGTCGACCACCGTGACCGCATCGCCCAGTGCCTGCATCAACTGGGTGGCCAGTTCGAAGCACAGGTCCATGTGTTCGGCGCGAATGTGCAGCAACAGGTCACCTGGCGTCGCCAGGGCACGGCGTGCTGGCGGGCCGAACTCACGAAAGCCATGGAGGTTTGCCGGACGTGGCTGACCGAACAGGCGATCCCAGGCGCTGTCAGCAAAGCCACAGACACACGACAGGTTGCCGCCCTGCGAGCGCTTGCCCACCGAGCGGGTCAGCCCGGCGACGTCGGCGCACCAGCCGCGTACCTGTTCGGCTGCCGCCTCGCCGGGGTTGAGGGTGACAACGAGGTAGATCGCGCTGCGGGTGATGGGACTGCAGACGGCTTGGGGTTCGGGCATCGATTCAGGCATGGAGGTGAATACTGTGAGGCTGAAAACCTGCAGCCTAGCAGAGCTGCAATGTTTCGACACATTCACTTGACCGTAATTGTATATACATGCTCATATCTGCTGGCGTCGCCGCCCCGCGTCCGGCCGGTGACCCGACCGCTCGACAACAACAATATGCGGAGATCCACAGCAATGACCCAGGCCAGCGCCCCGCGCAGCAAGCCCTTGATCGAGCGCCGCTCGATTGACTACATCCCGGAGAATGAACGGCACGGACGCCTCTACAGCCAGTTCACCCTGTGGCTGGGTGCCAACCTGCAGATCACTGCCATCGTCACCGGGGCCTTGGCCGTGGTGCTGGGCGGCGATGTGTTCTGGTCGTTGATCGGCTTGCTGATCGGCCAACTGGCCGGCGGCGCGGTCATGGCCCTGCATGCAGCCCAAGGCCCCAAGCTGGGCCTGCCGCAGATGATTTCCAGCCGCGTGCAGTTCGGTGTCTATGGCGCGGCCATCCCGATTGCCCTGGTGTGCCTGATGTACCTGGGCTTCACCGCCACCGGCACGGTGCTCTCCGGCCAGGCCATCGGCCAGTTGCTGAGCGTCAGCGACAGTACCGGGATCCTGATCTTCGCCGCGGTCATCGTCCTCGCCACGGTGTCCGGCTACCGCGTGATCCACTGGATCGGGCGCATCGCCAGCGTGTTGGGGATCATCGCCTTCGTCTACCTGTTCAGCCGCATCATGGCCATTGCCGACATCAGCCAGTTGCTGGAAAACCGCCACTTCACCTGGGCCTCGTTCTTGCTCGCGGTGTCGCTGTCGGCGTCCTGGCAGATCGCCTTCGGTCCTTATGTGGCGGACTACTCCCGCTACCTGCCAAGCAGCACCTCCTCGTTCAAGACCTTCCTCGCCGCCGGCCTGGGTTCGGTGATCGGCGCCCAGGCGTCGATGGTCCTCGGGGTGTTCGCCGCCGCCATCGCCAACGGCCAGTTTTCCGGGCGTGAAGTGGCCTACATCGTGGGCCTGGGGGGCACCGGTGCCACCGCTGCACTGCTGTACTTCAGCATCGCTTTCGGCAAGGTGACCATTTCCACCCTCAACTCCTACGGCAGCTTCATGTGCATCGCCACTATCATCAGTGGCTTTCGCGGGCACATCGACGTCAGCCGCCGCCAGCGCCTGCTGTTCGTGCTCGCCATTGTCGGTGCCTCGACGGTGGTTGCCTTGCTCGGCCAACACTCGTTCCTCAGCGCCTTCAAGTCGTTCATCCTGTTCCTGCTGACCTTCTTTGTGCCCTGGAGCGCGGTCAACCTGGTGGACTACTACTTCATCACCAAGGAACGCTACGACGTGCCGGCGCTGGCCGACCCCAACGGCCGCTACGGGCGCTGGAACCTGCCGGGCATCATCGTCTACACCGTCGGCGTGCTGGTGCAGATGCCGTTCATTTCCACCA
>RCUI01000191.1_pt1 | contig 23107 bp, 15 predicted proteins | sample 2166121 | NCBI WGS metagenome assembly RCUI01 (sample SAMN09932700, study PRJNA488358) | compost metagenome | feature: garden; material: soil; isolation source: compost soil in succinic acid-enriched culture | place: Germany: Experimental Botanical Garden Goettingen | collected 2016-01-27
ATGGTGGTCACGAGGCGGGCCTGCAAAACAAAATGTCGCGCAGTGTACCAGCCTCATGGCCTTTCGCCCTAAGGCTCGATCTCCGGTTCCGGACGAGGGGCACGCCTTCCGTCCGCCTTGGACAGTTGCATGAAGATTGCTGCTGCCAGCATGGCCATCAGGCCGATGGTCAGGAAAGTGAGCTGGAAAGCGCCCAGTGTGCTGTCTACGCCCTCGGCACTGCCCGCGGCGCTGAAGCCTCCCAGCAGTGCGCCGGCGCAGGCGACACCCAGGCTCAGAGACAACTGCGCCACCACCGACAGCAGGCTGTTGCCGCTGCTGGCGCTGGCATCGTCCAGGTCGATCAGGGTGACGGTGTTCATCGCCGTGAACTGCATGGAGTTGACCGCACCGAGCAAGCCCAACTGGAACAGCAGCAGCCCATAGGGCGTCTGCTCATCCACCAGGCCCAGGCTGGCCAGCAGCAGGCCGAGGAGCAGGGTATTGCCGGTGAGGATGGTTCGGTAGCCAAAGCGCTCGATCAGCGGGCGGGCGATGGATTTGGCCAGCATGGCCGCCGCCGCCAGGGGGATCATGCTCATCCCGGCCTGGGCCGGCGAATAGCCCAGGGCCACCTGCAGCAGCAATGGCACCAGGAATGGCAGGGCACCACTGCCCAGGCGGGCGAACAGGTTGCCCAGGATGCCGACGGAGAAGGTCCGGGTGCGAAACAGCCGGGGCGAGAACAGCGGGTTGTCGATGCTGCCTGCGCGCAGCCAGTAGGCTGCCAGGCACGCCATGCCGGCAAACAGCAGCAGCATTACCCGCAGGTGCGGCAAGTGCAGTTCGCCCAGGCCCTCCATGGCGATCGTGATCAACACCATGGCCGCGCCGAACAGCACGAAACCGACGCCGTCGAAGCGCGTGCGCTCACTGCCGCGCAGGTCGGGGATGAAACGCCACACGGCATAGCAGCCTATGGCGCCGACCGGCAGATTGAGCAGGAAGATCCAATGCCAGCTGAGAATCTCCACCAACCAGCCGCCCATGGTCGGGCCCAGCAAAGGACCGAGAAGGCCGGGAATGGTGATGAAGCTCATGATCCGCACCAGCTCCGAACGGGGGTAGGCGCGCAGCACCACCAGGCGCCCGACCGGCAGCATCAAGGCGCCGCCCAGGCCTTGGACTACCCGCGCCGCCACCAGCATGCTCAGGGTTTCAGACAGGGCGCACAGCAGCGAGCCGAGGCTGAACAGCAGGATCGCACCGAAAAAGATCCGCTTGGTGCCGAAACGGTCGGCAATCCAGCCCGAGGCGGGGATTAGCAAGGCCACGGTGAGCATGTAGGCAATGATTACCGACTGCATGCGCAGCGGGTCTTCAGCCAAGTCCCTGGCCATGGCCGGCAGGGCGGTGTTGAGGATGGTGCCGTCCAGGGACTGCATGAAGAAGGCGATGGCTACCACCCACGGAATCCAGCGAGCGGTGACGGGGTCGAGCGGGACACGGCTGGGCATGGCTGATCCTTCAGGACTGTAGCGCGGGTCAAGACCACTCCTGCGCTCGGAGCGGGCTTGACCCGCGATCTATTACAACGTCAATGTCAGGCGCTTGACCACGGCCCCCGGCAAATGGCTCGAACTGGTCTGGCGCTGGCCATAGGTACTGGTCGACAGAATCAGCTCCCGCTCCTGGGTCAGCGCCTCAAGTTGCGAACCCAACAAACTGTAGACGCTGTCGTCGAAGCGCATGGTGCTGACCGGCGCCTGGATCTGGCCGTTCTCGACCCAGAAGGTGGCAAAGCGGGTCAGCCCGGTCATGCGGGCGGCCGGCAGGTCGGAGAAGTTCAGGTACCAGAGGTTGCTGATGTACAAGCCGGTGCCCAGGCGCGCGAGGATGTCGCGCTGGTTCAGCTCGCCACCTGCCAGGCTCAGGGCGCAAGGGGACTCATGGCTGTCGGCACCGTTGGCGGCCAGCTCGAACTCGGCGGCGCTGCGGGCGCAGATCAACCGGTCAAGGCCACGGCCCTGCTCTATCAGGCGCAAGTCGCTGCGTGGTGTCCCTTCATCGGAGAAACTCGGGCTCAGCGAACCGCTGACCTGTTCTGCGATGCTGACCATCGGGCTCAGGCGCGCGTCGCCATCGTACAGGCGCTGCAGCGGACTGTTCTTGGTGGCCAGCGAATGGGAGGAGAAGCCCCCCCAGCACAGCATGCTCATGATCTCGTCCATGGCGGCTGGCGCCAGGTAAGCGCGGTACTCGCCCGGTGCCAGGGTCTTCAGCGGCCGCCCCAGGTATTCCAATTGCTCCCGTGCCTGGCGCAGGCGCAGTGAAAAGGCCTCGCTGTCCCACTGCTGGCCGGCGTAGTTGGCCTTGACCGCCTGGCCGTTGCGGTGGAACAGGCTCCAGTCGAAGTTGAAACTGTTGGCCTGGTGCCAGCCGAAGGCCCCGAACGAGCTGGCAAAACCCCGGCAGATCGGTCCAGCGGCATAGATGCCGACCAGATCGAGTTCCCCGGCACCGTGTTCGATCTGCGCCAGTACCTGGGCAATGTCGGGCAGTGCCTGGCCCTGCACGCTATGGCTTTGCCAGGCGCTGGCGTTGAGTTGCAGGTAGGGGTCGGCTTCGAGCAACGGCAATGTCTGGCGCAACTGTTCGATCGCCTGGGCCAGGCGCTGCTGGTCAACGTCGGGGTCGTTGCCCAGGGTGAACTGCAGCTCGCCCTGGCGGCCGTCCTTGATCAGTTTCAGCACGCAACTGGCTTGCTGGACGTCGCCAGCCTGGCGCACTTTGGCATGGTTGAAGCGAATGAACCGGGACTGCTCGGCGCTGTAGCTGAGGGTAAAGTGTTCCGGCGCGCACACTTGCTCTTGCAGGCTCGCCAACAGGCGCTGAAAGCTGTGCAGTGGGGTGGCAGCCATCAGGCGTCTCCTCCGAATACGTCGATCTGGCTGAACACACAGGCGGGTGATGCATGTCCCACCCGCACCACCTGATTGGGTTCGCCCTTGCCGCAGTTGGGTGTTCCCAGAACCTGGAAGGTACTGGCGTCGCCCACGGCGCTGAGATTGCCCCAGAACTGAGCGGAGATCCCCCGGTAGTTCGGGTTCTTGACCACGCCCTTGAGCTCACCGTTCTCGATCAACTGGCCCCATTCGCAGCCGAACTGGAACTTGTTGCGGGAATCATCAATGGACCAGGAGCGGTTGGTGCGCATCAGGATGCCGCGCTCGATGCCACCGACCAGTTGCGCCAGGCTCTGGTCACCCGGCTCGATGTTGAGGTTGGCCATGCGGTCGATCGGCGCGCGGTTCCAGCCGCAGGCGCGGCTGTTGGCGACGCCGTCCAGGCCCGAGCGGAACTGCGACAGCGCACCGCCCAACGGGCGTAGCAGCAGGCCGTCGCGGATCAGGAATTGCTTGTTGGCGGCGGTGCCATCGTCGTCATGGCTGTAGCTGGCCAGCTCTTCGCCGATGGTCGGGTCAAAGGTCACGTTGAGCAATTTCGAGCCGTACTGCAAGGTGCCGAAGTCGCTGGTCTTGACGAAGCTGGTGCCCGCGTAATTGCGCTCGTCACCCAGGATGCGGTCCATTTCCAACGGGTGGCCGATGGACTCGTGGATCTGCAGCATCATCTGGTCGGGCATCAGCAGCAGGTCGCGCACGCCGCTCGGGGTATTGGGCGCGAGCAGCAATTGCAGGGCCTGGTCGGCAACCTTGGCTCCGGCACCCAGCAGGCCGCAACGCTCGATCACATCCATGCCGCCTTGTTGGCCGAAATTCTCCCGACCAAGGCTGCGGCTCTGGCTGTCCTGGCCGTCGAAGGCCGTGGCGCCGAAACCTGGGTAGATGAAGCGCTGGGCCTGACGCTGTTCGGCGCCGGCGGTATTGAGGTAGATCTGCTCGACGGTGCTGATGCCCAGGCTTGCTTGCCAGTTCACCAGGCGGATATCGGCGGGCACACTGGCCGATTCGCGGGCCAGCAAGGCGAAGCAGTCCGCCAGCGAGGCCACGGGTTGTTCAAGGTTGGGGGAGCAGTAGTCGGTGCGCCCGCTGGCGACCGGTTGCTCGCGCAGGTCGAGCAGGGCGCAGCTGGCAATCTGCCGGGCGAGCGCCTCGGCCTGTTCCAGGGCACGTTGCAGGCCTGATTGCGACAGGTCGGCGGTGGCCGCATAGGCTTCGACGCCGTTGACCCGGACCGTCAGCATCGCGCCTTCGTCACGGCTGAAGAATGGCGGTTCGGCAACGTTTTTGCGCACCGACAGGTGCTGCTGGGACTGTTGCACGTGCCGCAAGGAAAAGAATTCGGCAGTGCTGCGCAGAGCGGCGAAGCGCTGGCGCAGCAAAGCGGTCAACTCGAACATGAAGAACCTCCGTGGGTACGGTGGCTCCCCCTCAGAACCACTCGTCGTGCATGCCCTGGCACGTATCGTCGCGAGCTTCGAGCAATGCCAGCTCATTATGGCAGCCCGGCACTTCCCAGGTCAGGAAATAACGAGCGGCCTGCAATTTGCCCTTGTAGAAGTCGCGGTCGGCCGGTTCACCTCGTTCCAGGCCCTGCTCGGCGCGAATCGCTTGTTCCAGCCAGCGCCAACCGATCACGCAGTGACCGAAGGCCTTCAGGTACAGCGCCGAGTTGGCCAGGGCGCTGTTCACCTGGCCTTGAGCCAGATCGCCAAGCAGGCCCAGGGTGACGCTCTGCAGGCGAACCTGCAGTTGCTCAAGGGGCGTGCGCAGGTGATCAAGGCGGGGATACCCTCGCGCTCGTTCGCAGGTGCCGGCAATCAAGCGCACCAATTGCTTGAGGCCGGCACCGCCGTTTTGCGCCAGCTTGCGTCCGAGCAGGTCCAGTGACTGAATGCCATGAGTGCCCTCATGAATGGGGTTCAGGCGGTTGTCGCGGTAATACTGCTCGACCGGGTATTCGCGGGTGTAGCCGTGGCCGCCGAGAATCTGGATCGCCAGTTCGTTGGCCTTGAGGCAGAACTCCGATGGCCAGGACTTGACGATCGGGGTCAGCAGGTCGAGCAGCTCGTGGGCTTGCTGGCGTTGGTTCTCGGTTTCGCCGCTCTGGGTGTCATCGAACAGCCGCGCCGCATACAGGCCAAGATCGAAAGCGCCTTCGACATAGGCCTTCTGGGTCAGCAACATGCGTTTCACATCGCTGTGACTGATGATCGGCACGGCGGCGGTAGCTGGGTCCTTGTTGTCCAGAGGGCGGCCCTGGGGGCGTTGGCGGGCGTAGTCCAGCGAGTACAGGTAGCCAGCATAGCCAAGCATGACTGCGCCCATGCCCACGCCGATGCGTGCCTCGTTCATCATCTGGAACATGCATGCCAGGCCCTGGTGCGGCTTGCCCACCAGGTAGCCCACGCATTGGCCATTGTCGCCGAAGTTCAGTGCCGTGGAGGTGGTGCCGCGCCAGCCCATCTTGTGGAACAGCCCGGCCAGCAGCACATCGTTGCGGGGTCCTAGGCTGCCATCGGCATTGACCAGGAATTTGGGCACGATGAACAGCGAAATGCCCTTCACCCCCGGCGGCGCATCCGGCAGTTTGGCCAGGACCATATGCACGATGTTTTCCGACAGCGGGTGGTCGCCCCCGGAGATGAAAATCTTGTTGCCGCGCAGCCGGTAGCTGCCGTCGTCGGAAGGTTCAGCGCGGGTGCGGATATCGGCCAGGGAGGAGCCCGCGTGTGGCTCGGTGAGGGCCATGGTGCCGAAGTAGCGCCCCTCGATCATCGGCTGCAGGAACAGGCGCTTTTGCTCATCGCTGCCAAAGCTCTCGATCAGGTTGGCCGCTCCCATGGTCAGGAACGGGTAGGCCGTGGTTCCGGCGTTGGCAGCCTGAAAATGGGCAAAGCAGGCCTGTGAAAGCAAGGTTGGCAGTTGCATACCGCCGGCCTCGAAGTCGCGGCTGGCATTGAGGAAGCCCGCTTCGAGGAACGCATCGACTGCTGGCTTGACCTCGGGAATCAGCACCGCCACGCCATTTTCATAGCGCGGCTCGTTCTCGTCGCCCTTGCGGTTGTGCGGGGCGAAGTATTTTTCGGCAATGGTGCGCGCCGTGCCCAACGCGGCATCGAAGGTTTCGCGGTTGTGCTCGGCAAAGCGCGGGCGAAGGGTGAGGGCCTCGGCATCCAGCACTTCGTAGAGTTCGAAGGCCAGGTTGCGGGCGCTGAGCAAGGTCTCGGACATGGCGGCATTCCTGAACGGGGATGGGCCGAGTCTAGGCAGGTGCGCACACGATGCACAGGGAAATAGGTGGGGGTGATGGTGGGTTAGAAGGTAAAGCATCGCGGGGCAAGCTCGCTCCTACAGATTGCCCGTAGGAGCGGGCTTGCCCCGCGATGGAGACGACGCGAACGATCAGCCGATGGTCATCAGGCTCGCGTTACCGCCGGCAGCGGCAGTGTTGACGCTCAGCGCACGCTCGATCACCAGACGCTCCAGGGCAATCGAGGTTTCACCCGACGACAGGCCATGCACGCCTACGATGGCGCCGGCACGCTTGGCCACCTGTTCGCACACGGCGCGCAGCTGGTCGGAGTGGCCGTGATGCAGGACCGCGTCGAAGACGACGTCGTCCTTGGTCCAGTCGCCCACCAGCTTGATGCGTGCCTGGACATCCTTCGGCAGTCGGTTGCGCAGGGTCTTGGTCAGCTCACCCTCCGGCCACACTGCCGAGCTGCCCACGGCCAGGACGGCAGCCAGTTGGGTCAGCAGGTCGGCTTCGACCTCGGCCAGGCACAGTACGTGCTCGCGCGGCAGGATGGTGTAGCTGTTGCGCTCGCCAGTCGGGCCGGCCAGCAGACGGCTGATACCGCTCTGCGATTGCTGGGCAAACTGGTCGCACAGGCTGCCCAGGTCGGTCAGCTGGTTGCTGGTGGCCCAGGTCTTGAGTGCTTGCAGTGGCTTGGACATTGCGTCGCGCAGGCGAGTGTCCGGGGTGTTTTCACCGTCGGTACGCTTGAACGACTGCTCGATGGCATCGGCCGGGCGGGTCGACAGCAGGCGGTACAGGTAAAGCGGGCCACCGGCTTTCGGGCCGGTGCCGGACAGGCCCTCGCCACCGAAAGGCTGCACACCCACCACGGCACCGACGATGTTGCGGTTGACGTAGACGTTACCGGCGTTGACGTTGTCGATGACCTTGGCGATGGTTTCGTCGATCCGGGTGTGTACACCCAGGGTCAGGCCGTAACCGGAAGCGTTGATCTGCTCGATCAGCTGGTCGAGGTTCTTGCGGTTGTAGCGCACCACGTGCAGGACCGGGCCGAAGATCTCGCGCTGCAGCTCATCGAAACTGTCCAGCTCGATCAGTGTCGGCATCACGAAGGTGCCGCGCTTGATTTCCTCGCCATCGGCGATAGCCACCTGGTACACGGTGCGGCCTTTGTCGCGCATGCCCTGGATGTGCTTCTCGATGCCAGCCTTGGCTTCGGCGTCGATCACCGGGCCAATGTCGACGGCCAGGCGCTCAGGATTGCCCAATCGGCTTTCGGCCATGGCGCCCTTGAGCATTTCGATCACGCGGTCGGCGGAGTCTTCCTGCAGGCACAGCACACGCAGTGCCGAGCAACGCTGGCCGGCGCTGTCGAAGGCCGAGGAGACCACGTCGATGACCACTTGCTCGGTAAGGGCCGAGGAGTCGACGATCATCGCGTTCTGGCCACCGGTCTCGGCGATCAGCGGAATCGGACGACCCTGGGCATCCAGGCGGCCGGCGATGTTGCGCTGAAGCAGGCGAGCCACTTCGGTGGAGCCGGTGAACATCACGCCTTTGACGCGCTCGTCGCCGACCAGACGGGCACCGACGGTTTCGCCGCGCCCTGGCAGCAGTTGCACCACGCCCTCGGGAATGCCGGCTTCGAGCAGCAGGCGCACGGCCTGGGCCGCTACCAGCGGGGTTTGTTCGGCAGGCTTGGCCAGTACCGGGTTGCCTGCGGCCAATGCAGCAGCCACCTGGCCGCTGAAGATGGCCAGCGGGAAGTTCCACGGGCTGATGCAGACCACCGGGCCCAATGGGCGGTGGGCGTCGTTGCTGAAATCGTTGCGCGCCTGCACGGCGTAGTAGCGCAGGAAGTCGACGGCTTCACGGACTTCGGCGATGGCGTTGGCGAAGGTCTTGCCGGCTTCGCGGGCCAGCAGGCCCATCAGCGGCTGGATCTCTGCTTCCATCAGGTCGGCAGCGCGTTCCAGGATGGCCGCGCGCTCGGCGGGCGGGGTGGCCTGCCAGATCGGTGCAGCATTGAGTGCGCATTGGATGGCGTTGTCGACGTCGGCAACCGTCGCTTCTTGTACGTGACCGACCACATCGCGATGGTCGGACGGGTTCAGTACCGGTGCCGCCGCTTCGTCGCTGGCGTCGCAACCGAGCATCGGTGCGGCTTTCCAGTTGTTGTGGGCGGTGGCCAGCAGGGCGCAGGACAGCGACGCCAGGCGGTGTTCGTTGGCCATGTCGATACCGGCGGAGTTGGCACGCTCGGAACCGTACAGATCACGCGGCAGCGGAATGCGCGGGTGCGGCAGGCCGAAGCTGCCTTCCTGGGTCGCCATGCGCTCGATGGTCGCAACCGGGTCGGCGACCAGTTCCTGGATCGAGATCGACTGGTCGGCAATGCGGTTGACGAACGAGGTGTTGGCGCCGTTTTCCAGCAGGCGGCGAACCAGGTAGGCCAGCAGCGTTTCATGGGTACCGACGGGCGCGTACACGCGGCACGGACGGTTCAGCTTACCGTCGGCAACCTTGCCGACAACTTGCTCGTACAGCGGCTCGCCCATGCCATGCAGGCACTGGAACTCATACTGGCCCGGGTAGTAGTTCTGCCCGGCGATATGGTAGATGGCCGACAGGGTGTGGGCGTTGTGCGTAGCGAACTGCGGGTAGATGACTTCCGGTACCGACAGCAGCTTGCGTGCGCAGGCGATGTAGGACACGTCGGTGTACACCTTGCGGGTGTAGACCGGATAGCCTTCCAGGCCTTCGACCTGGGCGCGCTTGATCTCGCTGTCCCAGTAGGCGCCTTTTACCAGGCGGATCATCAGGCGATGGCGGCTGCGGCGGGCCAGGTCGATGACGTAGTCGATCACGTACGGGCAGCGCTTCTGGTAGGCCTGGATCACGAAGCCGATACCGTTCCAGCCGGTCAGCTGCGGTTCAAAGCACAGGCGCTCGAGCAGGTCCAGCGACAGCTCCAGGCGATCGGCTTCTTCGGCATCGATGTTCAGGCCGATGTCATATTGCTTGGCCAGCAGGGTCAGCGACAGCAGACGCGGGTACAGCTCTTCCATCACGCGCTCGTACTGGGCGCGGCTGTAGCGCGGGTGCAGGGCCGACAGCTTGATCGAGATGCCCGGGCCTTCATAGATGCCACGGCCGTGCGAGGCTTTGCCGATCGAGTGGATCGCCTGCTCGTAGGAGGCCAGGTATTTCTGCGCGTCGTGCTCGGTCAGTGCGGCTTCGCCGAGCATGTCGTAGGAGTAGCGGAAGCCCTTGGCTTCGAACTTGCTGGCGTTGGCCAGGGCTTCGGCGATGGTTTCGCCGGTGACGAACTGCTCGCCCATCAGGCGCATGGCCATGTCGACGCCCTTGCGGATCATCGGCTCGCCGCTCTTGCCGATGATGCGGCTGAGCGAGGAGGTCAGGCCGGATTCGTTGTGGGTCGAGACCAGCTTGCCGGTCAGCAGCAGGCCCCAGGTCGCGGCGTTGACGAACAGCGACGGGCTGTTGCCCAGGTGCGGCTGCCAGTTGCCGGTGCTGATCTTGTCGCGGATCAGGGCGTCACGGGTGCCTTTGTCGGGGATACGCAGCAGGGCTTCGGCCAGGCACATCAGTGCCACGCCTTCCTGGGACGACAGGGAGAATTCCTGCAGCAGACCCTGGACGATACCGGCACGGCCACCGGCGCTTTTCTGGTTGCGCAGCTTTTCAGCAATGCCGGCAGCCAGCTTGTTGGTGGCCTCGGCCATGTCAGCCGGCAGGCGTGCCTGCTCCAGGAGCATCGGCACAACTTCCGGTTCCGGACGACGGTAGGCTGCGGTGATGGCCGAGCGCAGGACCGATTGCGGCAGGATGCTTTCGGCGAACTCGAGGAAGCACTGGTGGGCATGATCGCCCGGGACTTCACCGGCTTCGTCGCCGTTGCTGCTGGCCTGACCGTTGAGTTCGGTCAGCGTGGCGCCACCCTCGAGCTTTTCCAGGTAGTTGAAGATTGCCTGTTTAATCAACCAATGCGGCGTGCGGTCGATGGACTGCGCAGCTGCTTTGAGTCGCTCACGGGTCGGGTCGTCGAGTTTGACCCCAAGGGTGGTCGTCGCCATTTCTTATCCTCATTATTGCCACGATGCTGTGGCTAAAGCTGCGCCAAGATTAGCCGTGCGCGATTTTGGGTGCAACCTAGTGCAACCCAAAATGTGTAGGAAAAAAGTGCAACTCGTCAGATGGGTAAAACCACACAGCGAAAATGGCTGTTTCTGGTGCGTTTTGCTTATGAAAATGGCCTTTTTTGCTTCAAAAAGGAGCAAGAATGGGTTTTAGTCTGAAATTTCCGACGAGGTGCAACTTGAATTAAAAAATTGGTTGCACCTACTTTGCGTTGTTGCATAGCATTCACGGCCTGGGTGCAACCTCTTCGAGGCTGTCACTACATAAAAACAAACGCCAGGGCGCAACAATGAGTGTAAGCAATCCAACCTTGATCACGTTCGTGATCTATATCGCGGCAATGGTGCTGATCGGCCTGATGGCCTATCGCTCCACCAACAACCTCTCCGACTACATTCTTGGTGGCCGCAGTCTCGGCAGCGTCGTGACCGCGCTTTCGGCCGGTGCCTCGGACATGAGCGGCTGGCTGCTGATGGGCCTGCCGGGCGCCATCTACATGTCGGGTCTGTCGGAAAGCTGGATCGCCATCGGCCTGATCGTCGGTGCCTACCTGAACTGGCTGTTCGTTGCCGGCCGTCTGCGTGTGCAGACTGAGCACAACGGCGATGCCCTGACGCTGCCGGACTACTTCTCCAGCCGTTTCGAAGACAATAGCGGGCTGCTGCGGATCATCTCTGCCGTAGTGATCCTGGTGTTCTTCACCATCTATTGCGCCTCTGGCATTGTTGCCGGTGCCCGCTTGTTCGAAAGCACCTTCGGCATGTCCTACGAGACTGCGCTGTGGGCCGGTGCCGCCGCAACCATCGCCTACACCTTCATTGGTGGCTTCCTGGCCGTGAGCTGGACCGATACCGTCCAGGCTACGCTGATGATCTTTGCCCTGATCCTGACGCCGATCATCGTGCTGATCGCCACGGGTGGTGTCGACACCACCTTCGCGGCCATCGAGCTCAAGGATGCCTCGAACTTCGACATGCTCAAAGGCACCACCTTCATCGGCATCATTTCGCTGATGGGCTGGGGTCTGGGCTACTTCGGTCAGCCGCACATCCTGGCGCGCTTCATGGCTGCCGATTCGGTCAAGTCGATCGCCAAAGCCCGTCGCATTTCCATGACCTGGATGATCCTCTGCCTGGTCGGTACCTGCGCAGTGGGCTTCTTCGGTATCGCCTACTTCTCCGCGCACCCTGACGTTGCAGGCCCTGTGGCCGAGAACCCTGAGCGTGTGTTCATCGAGCTGGCCAAGCTCCTCTTCAACCCATGGATTGCCGGTGTGCTGCTGTCTGCCATCCTGGCCGCCGTGATGAGTACCCTGAGCTGCCAGCTGCTGGTGTGCTCCAGTGCCCTGACCGAAGACTTCTACAAGGCGTTCCTGCGCAAGGGTGCCTCGCAGATGGAGCTGGTCTGGGTCGGTCGTGCCATGGTGCTGCTGGTTGCCGTGGTCGCCATCCTGATCGCCTCCAATCCGGAGAACCGCGTACTGGGTCTGGTCAGCTACGCCTGGGCCGGCTTCGGTGCTGCCTTCGGTCCGGTTGTACTGATCTCGGTACTGTGGAAAGGCATGACCCGTAACGGTGCCCTGGCCGGTATCCTGGTCGGTGCCATCACCGTGGTAGTGTGGAAGCACTTCTCCATCTGGGGGCTGTACGAAATCATCCCTGGCTTCATCCTGGGTGCCCTGGCGATCTACTTCGTCAGCAAGGCCGGTAGTCCGTCGGCTGCCATGGTTTCGCGCTTCGAAGCTGCAGACAAGGCGTTCAAGGTCGGTCATTGATCGGCACTTGACCCCTTGTAGACAACGGCCCGGCCTCGAAAGAGTCCGGGCCGTTGTCGTTTCGGCCGGCGCTCCTGACGCCGGCTGAATCACAAGGTAAACTGCGCGGTCTTGCAGGAGTTGCCATGAACTATCGTCACGCCTTCCACGCCGGCAACCACGCCGACGTCTTCAAACACCTTGTCTTGACCCGCCTTATTGCGCTTATGGAGCGCAAGGAGCAGCCGTTCGCCTACCTTGATACCCACGCCGGCCTCGGCCTGTATGACCTGCAGGGCGACCAGGCGACGCGCACCGGCGAGTGGGTTGAAGGGATCGGGCGGCTTTGGGGGCGGGATGACCTGCCGGAAGTGACCGCCGACTACCTGCGCATCCTGCGCAAGATGAATCCCGATGGCGAGCTGCGCTACTACCCGGGTTCGCCTGAGCTGGCCCGGCGCCTGGCCCGTCAGCAGGATCGCGTGCTGCTCAACGAGAAGCACCCGGAAGACGGGCGCATGCTCAAGGACAACATGAAGAAGGATCCGCGCGTCGCCGTGCATCTGGGTGAAGGCTGGCATGTGCCACGCGCCTTGCTGCCGGTGCAGGAAAAGCGAGCGGTGATGTTGATTGATCCGCCGTTCGAGCAGGCCGATGAGCTCAAGCGCTGCACTCAGGCGATGAAAGAGACCATTGGCCGCATGCGCCAGACGGTCGCGGCAATCTGGTACCCGATCAAGGATCAGCGCCAGTTGGTGCGTTTCTACCAGGACCTGACCAGTACCGGCGCGCCGAAGCTGCTGCGCGTCGAGTTGTACGTGCATCCGCAGGACAGCCCGCAGGGCCTGAACGGCTCGGGCCTGGCCATTGCCAATCCGCCGTGGGGGCTTGAAGAAGAACTGCGCGCGTTGTTGCCCTGGCTTTCCCAGGTGCTGGCGCAGACCCAGGGCAGTTGGCGGATGGACTGGCTGATCGCTGAATAACTGCTGCAGGAGGGGGCTTGACCCGCGATGCGGTGTAACTGACTGCATGCAATCGCTGGGCAAGCCCGCGCCTAAGCTTTGCGTTATAATCCCGCTCTTTCGTTGCCGCTCGCCCCACGGGGCCAGGGCGCATTTTTACAGATTGAAGAGGCTAGACCCTTGGCATTGACGATTCTTGGCCTGTCCGGCGCCCTTAGCCATGATCCTTCCGCGGCCCTGTACATCGACGGCAAGCTGATTGCCGCCGCTGAAGAAGAGCGCTTCGTGCGCGACAAACATGCAAAGAACCGCATGCCCTACGAATCGGCGAAGTTCTGCCTGGAGCAGGCTGGCATCAAGCCTTCCGACGTTGACGTGGTGGCCATTCCGTTCGCCCCGATCAGCCTGTTCGGCAAGGCTCGCTGGCACTACGCCAAGCGCTACTGGTACGCCCCGGACCGTGCTCTCGACGCGATCCTGATGGGCAATCGTCGCTACAAGCGCTACCGCAAGAAGATCGTCTGGTGCCTGGAGCAACTGGGCTTCGACCCCAAGAAGGTCAAGATCGAGCCGGTCGAGCACCACCTGGCTCACGCCTCCAGTGCCTACCACTGCTCGGGCTTCAAGGAAAAAACCGCGATCCTCGGTATCGACGGTAAAGGCGAGTACGCCACTACCTTCTTTGGCTATGGCGAAAACGGCAAGATCCATAAGATCAAGGAATTCTTCGATCCGGACTCCCTCGGTGGCCTGTACGGCGCGATCACCGAATTCCTCGGCTTCGAGATGCTCGATGGCGAGTTCAAGGTCATGGGCATGGCGCCTTATGGCGATGCCAGCAAGTACGATTTCTCGCGCCTGGCCTCGTTCGAGAACGGCGAGCTGGTGATCAACACCGACTACGCCAACGTCATCGGCCTGCGTCGCTACAAAGAGAAGGGCAAGGGTTTCTATTTCTCGCCAAAACTCATCGAGTGGCTGGGTCCCAAGCGCGAAGGCGATATCGCCGACGAGCCGTACATCCACTACGCCGCCAGCATGCAGGCGCTGTTCGAGAAGATCGCCCTGCAGATGATCGACCACTACCTGGGCGACATCCTCAAGGAAACCGGCAAGCTGGCCTTCGCCGGCGGTTGCGCGCTGAACGTCAAGCTCAACCAGAAGATCATTGCCCGTCCTGACCTCAAGGAACTGTTCGTGCAGCCGGCTTCCGGTGACGCCGGTACCGCGGTCGGTGCTGCGGCCTATGTGTCCCACGCCCGTGGCGTGCCGGTCGAGAAGATGGAGCACGTCTACCTCGGCCCTGCGTACTCCAACGAAGACGTGATCGCAGCCTGCGCCCGTCACCCGAGCCAGCCGAAATGGCGCAAGCTCGAGAACATGCCGGAGCAGATCGCCAAGATCATGGTCGATGGCAACCCGGTAGCCTGGTTCCAGGGGCGCATGGAGTTCGGTCCGCGTGCCCTGGGTGGTCGTTCGATCATCGGTTGCCCAAGCGTTGCCGGCGTTGCCGACCGCATCAACCACCAGATCAAGTTCCGCGAGCGCTGGAGGCCTTTCTGCCCGTCGATGCTCGACACCGTCGCCCCGCAGATGATCAAGATCGATCACCCGGCGCCCTTCATGACCTTCACCTTCGAAGTTGCCGAAGAGTGGAAGACCCGCGTGCCGGAAGTCGTCCACGAAGACGGCACCTCGCGGGCCCAGGTGCTCAAGCGCGAGTACAACCCGCGCTACTACGACATGATGAAGGCGCTGGAAGACCTGACCGGCAACGGCGTGTCGCTGAACACCTCGCTGAACCGCCGTGGTGAGCCGATGATCTGCTCGCCGACCGACGCCCTGAACATGTTCTTCGGCTCGGACCTGCAGTACCTGATCATGGAAGACATCCTGGTAGTCAAGGACGGCGCGAACACTTATGACGTCCAGGGCTGAAAAGCGCGTCCTGCAGTTCTGCCACGGCTATGACGGTCCGTTCCTGGACTGCGCGCGTCAGTACGCCAGCTTGTTCAGCGGCAGCGGTTACAAGGTCACCACGGTGTTCCTGACCGGTGCTGCCGACCCTGAGGTGGCGGCCGGCTGCGCGTCTGACGAAGTGCTGTTCCTTGAGTTCAGCTCCAAGGCCATTCGTGGTCTCAAGCTGGGGGCGATCCGGGCATTGCGCCGGATCGTCGCCACGCGCAACTTCAGTTTCTGCATCGCCCACCGCTTCAAACCTATCTACATCGCCTTGCTCGGCAGCCGTCTGCCGGTCATCGGCGTGCACCATGCATTTGGTGATTACCAGCGCAGCAGCCGGCAATTGTTTGCCAACCTGTTCCGCCAGCGTTTGAGCCTGCTCGGGGTGTCTGATGCGGTGCGCGACGATATGCGCAAGTGCCTGGTCAAGTGGCCTGCCGAGCGTATTCAAACCCTTTACAACCGTATCGACATCCAGGCGCTGCAAGCGATTCAAGTGCCGGTTGACGAGGCCCGTCAGGCTCTTGGGCTGGACCGGCAGGCGTGGATTGTCGGTAACGTCGGTCGCCTGCACCCGGACAAGGACCAGGCCACCCTGCTGCGCGGTTTTGCCCTGGCACTGCCTGGCCTGCCAGCCGGTGCGCGCTTGGCCATTCTGGGCAAGGGGCGCCTGGAGCAGTCGCTCAAGGCTTTGGCGGCCGAACTGGGTATCGCCGGGCAGGTGGATTTTCTTGGTCAGGTACCTGACGCTCGCTGCTACTTCAAGGCGTTCGATGCTTTTGCCCTGAGTTCGGATCACGAGCCGTTCGGCATGGTGCTGCTCGAAGCCATGGTCGCCGGTGTACCGGTGCTGGCCACGGCGTGTGGCGGTGCTCTGGAAGTAGTCGAAGGGATCGGTATTCTGTTCCCGCTTGGCGATGCCGAGCGCCTGGGTCAGGGCCTTCAGCACTTGGCCGTGCTGGACGAGGGTCAGCGCCAGGAGTGTGCCGAACGCATGCTGCAGCGTTTGCATGAGCGTTTTTCCGATAGCGCCGTGCGCGATACTTTCTGGCAACTGCCGCACGTTCGCGCGCTGACTGCGGAGGCTTGATGCTTAATCATATTCAAGGCTGGCGCGAACGCGGCTGGTCCGTGATCGATGCTGCTACTTACGCTCAGGCCTGGCAGCGTTTTGGTGGCAGCGTCGCCACCCACCCCCTGGTGATTGAACAGCTGGCGGAACTGGCGCAGATTCCGGTGCGCTACCTGGGCTGGGAACACAATGGAGAGATCAAGGCAGCGATCCCGACCTGGGGGCGCTACCTTGCCCTGTCCAAGGACGTGCTCAAGCGCCAAGGCAAGAAGGGCCTGTACGACCTGGGCAATGCCGAGCTGATCCTGCCGGCGGCTGCCGATGCACAGGCACCGCTGCGCCACGCCGGGCGTTATTTGTCCGAGCTCAATCAGGGACGTTTTGCCAATCTCAAGCCCCAGGCCGAGCAACTGGCCATGGCGCGTACGCCGGAAGACCTGTCGAAGAAATTTCGCTACAACCAGCGCCGCGAACTGAGGCTGCTGGAAGAAGCGGGTGGCCAGGTACGGCCGGTCACCGACTTCAGCAGCACCGAGCTGGCGGCGATCTATTGCGATCTGTTCAAGCGTCGCTGGGATTTTCCAGCAACGGGTGCCGAACGCATGGCCGATGTCATCGAACGCCTGCGGGCGCTGCTGATCGGCTCGGTACTGTTTCTCGACGACGCGCCGATTGCCATTCAACTGGTATACCGCGTCGAGGCGCCGGCGTGGATCAGCGTCGAGTACATCAACGGTGGCGTAGACCCGCACACCAAGGCCTTCAGCCCTGGCAGCGTATTGAGCTTTCTCAATACCCAGGCGGCCTGGGAAGATGCCCGGGCACGCAACAAGCCGCTGCGTTTCTCGTTCGGTCGCGCCGATCGTGAATACAAGGATCGTTGGTGCAACCCCGTGCCGGTGTTTCAGGTGTGAGCCGCAAACAGCAGCTGCTCAAGCAGCACCGGCGTAACAAGCGGCTGGGGCTGCTGGTCGGCCTGGTGCTGCTCGTCGCGCTGGGTGTTTTTGTCCAGTGGTGGTTGCCGCTGCTGCTGTTGCCATTGCTGTGGGTCGCCCACGAGGCCTGGTTTGCCGACCACCTGTTCTACTCGCCTGGCGAAGATTATCAATACGCCTTCCCTGCCGACTGCGTCGCCCAGCCGGTTGAGCTGGTTGACGGTGCTGTACGTCTGCAGTCGCCCCTGGATCTTGCCGGGGATGCAACCCTGGTGTTGCAACTGCGACTGAAGTGCCGTTGGATTGGGCGTTTTCTGGATCCCGCCGTGGTGCTGGGTAATGAAGATTGCCAGACCTTCGAACGTGGCGTCGCCGGGGTGCGTTACCTCAACCTCACAGGCTTGGCCGGTTCGTTGAGCGCCGGCCAATTGCGTTTGCGCGGTCGGCACTGTCGCTTGCCGACTGAAGCGACGCTTTGGCTTGTTCCCACTCAAGACTTGCGCCAGAAGCGGGTCATGGTCATTGCTCCGCATGCCGACGATGCCGAACTTGCGGCCTACGGCTTGTACAGCCAGGCGCAGGAAGCCTGGGTGGTAACGTTGACGGCCGGTGAAATCGAAGCCGAACACTATCAACAGATGGGCCTGGACAAGGCTGAGGCAGCTCGTCTGAAGGGGCGGTTGCGTGCCTGGGACAGTATTGCCGTTCCACGTTGGGCGGGTGTTCCCGAGGCGCGCTGTGTGCAGCTGGGCTATTTCTGCCTGCAGTTGCCGGCAATGCAGGCGTCCCCTGACCAACCGGTTGCCTCGCGCGAAGCCGAGCTTGCCGATACCCGCCTATTCCGCCAGTTCAATCCGATGACATTGCCGGGTGATCAGGACGGTGAGCCGACCTGGAACAACTTGCTCGCGGACTTGCGCGCGTTGTTGCTGCAGGCGCGTCCGCAGGTGTTGGTGATGCCGCACCCGACGCTCGACCCCCACCCAGACCACATCTGCGCCCAGGCGGCAGTGCTTGAAGCCTTGCATGGCCTGGTGTGGCAGCCAGAGATCGTGCTGGGTTACGCCAATCATCTGCACGATAACGACCGCTGGCCCATGGGTGAAAGTGGCACAGGCGTGACTTTGCCGCCACGGCTGGAAGGTGGAGAAAGCTGGGCGCCCTACAGCATGTTGTTGGACCTGCCCACTCAGCGTGACAAGGCCATGGCGCTTGGCATGATGCATGACCTGCAACCGCCGTCTCCGTTCAAGCGTCGACTACGCCGCCTGCTTCAGCGCTGGCTGGCAGGGCGACGTCCTTCGCCCTACGGCGAGAACGAGTTTTTCCGCAAGGCTGTACGTCGACATGAATTGTTCTGGCGCCGTGATCTCTGATCGCGGTGCATGACTGTTAGCGGCCAAGCAAAGGCCGCAAGGAAGACAATGAAAGTTCTATTTCTGGTGCAGAAGGAACAACGGGCAATCCTCGATCGTCTCTACGACGGTGTGGCTGCTCATTGCGAATGCGATCTGCGCTGGCTCAGCAGTGCCGATCAGCGCAACTTGCGCAGTTATTTCCGTCGTGAAGTCGACGTCGAGAAATATGATCGGATCGTTTTTTTTCTGCGCTTCAAGCAAGAGATCCGCCAGGTCGGTTTCATTCGCACGGTGCCCAACCTGGTCATCCTCGAACATGATGCCTACCAGAACTATATCCCTTGCAAGTACACCGGCAAGTTCAGTGCGCATTATCGCCAGCTGCCCTGGGCGCGCGTGATCAGCTCCGGGTACATGGTCAGTGAGCGCCTGCGCCAGGAAGGCTTCGATGCCGAGTTCGTGCCCAAGGGCTACGACCAGCAGTTGCTTGCCGACCAGGGGCGTGAACGGGACATCGAGCTGGCCTTTGTCGGTAGCACCAACAGCGTGGCCTACAGCGGGCGCAAGGCGTTGCTTGACGAATTGGCACAGGTGGAAAACCTGCTGGTGACCCGGACAAAATCCGGTGAAGAGTACTGTGACACACTCAATCGCATACGTTTTTTCGTCAGTGCCGACGTGGGCATGGGCGAGTACATGATCAAGAATTTCGAGGCCATGGCCTGCGGCTGTGTGCTGCTGGCATATGACCAGGGCGCAGAAGAAAATCGCGCCCTGGGTCTGACAGACATGCATAACGTGGTGCTGTATAACAGCATCGCGCAGTTGCAAGAGAAGCTCAATGTGCTGCGCGCCGACCCTGTGCTGGCCGAGGAAATCGGTCGCAACGGTCGTGATCTGGCGGTTGCGCAATTCAGCTTCGCTCAAGTGGGTCGTAGCATCGTTGAGAAAATGCAGCCACCTCTGCGTCCCCGTCCAGCCCTGACCGGCTGGCAGCGTTTGCGTTTGAGACTGGGCCTATGAGCCGGCTGTCCTGCGTCATGGTCTCGAACAACCGAATACAGAAGATGGGGAGGGAATCCGGTGCGATTCAGTGAAGAGAGTGATGTAACCCTGGTGGTTACCAGCTGCGGGCGTTTCGACCTGCTCAAGCTTACGCTGGAGAGTTTCGACCGTTTCAATACTGCGCCGATACGCGAGGTGTTCATTACCGAAGACTCCGGGGATGACGCGGTGCATGGAGCGCTCCCGGAACACTGGAAGCCCCATACCACGGTATTCGTCAACCGCCCCAAGCTCGGTCAGCTGGCCTCGATCGATCTTGCCTACGGGCAAGTGAAGACGCCTTATATCTTCCACTGCGAGGATGACTGGGAATTCTACCGCCCCGGGTTTGTCGAAGACTCCCGGAGCATTCTGGAGGTCAGCCCGCACCTGCTCCAGGTGTGGTTGCGCAGCTATGCCCATGACCTGAAGTTGCACAGTCCGTACATCCACCTGGGTGAGCGACAGTTCATCAATGGAGTGCCTTGCTACCCGCTGTTATCGAGCAAGCCGGAGTGGCAAAGCTTCTCGCTGAACCCGGGTTTGCGCCGGTTGAGCGATTATCAACGCTGCGCGCCATTTGCCGCCTATGCTGGTGAAAAGGCACTGTCAAAGCGTTATGCCGAGTTGAACCTGACCGGGGTGACCCTGGAGGGCGACGCGGTGTTGCATACCGGGTTCGGCTCGCATGTGAGTCTTCCCGAAGAGCGCCGGCGCAAGGATCGACGTCGTCAGCGTGACCGGGTCAAGCTGGCCGTGATTTTGATCGTCGGAATTGCATTAGGAGTGGGGGTTGGCTTTTTTGCGCATTGATTCGGCCTATATGTTTGTTGTCCATTCCGATGCAGGGGGTGCTACCCCGTGAATATCGTCAACATCATGTGGGCCGGCGGCGCACCCTATGTCTCGGTGCACAAGGTGCACCAGCAAATCCTTTCCCAGGCAGGGCCGGATGCGACGATCAGCAGTTGGTTGCTGCAAGGCCAGGGCTCTTGTTGCAGCGCCGGGGAGACGCGCGAATGGCAGCTGTCCCAGCGCCTGCTCAAAGGCCGGCATTTCTGGAAGCTGCTGCATCCCTGGATGCGCGGCCGATTTCGCGAAGCGTTGAAGCAGGCCGGTACCGAGGTCGTATTGCTAGACGGCCTGGGGGTATCCCGGTTGGTGCTGCCGGTGATGCGCCAGTTACCCGAGGTGCGAGCGGCGGTTGTCTTTCATGGCAAGACTCGCTTGCATCGTGGCGATATCAGCCTGCTGCGCAGCTTCGAGCCCTCCCAGGTGACACTGGTGGCCGTCTCCCAGACACTTGCCAGTGCCCTTGAGCAGGATCTCGGTGTGCCTGTGCAGGTACTTCGCTCGGCCCTTGAGCCCACCAGTTTTCGCCAGGCGTTGCTGGATCGGGGGGCGGCCCGGCAGACAATGGGTTTGCCGCTCGATGGCGGGCCGGTACTGGGAGCAGTGGGGCGGCTGGTCGATAGCAAGGGTTTCGACTACTTGCTCGACGCGTTTGCGCTAGCCCGCCAGCAACAGCCAGATCTGCGTCTGGTATTTCTGGGTGAAGGCAACGAACGGGCATTGCTCGAGTCACGCATCAAGGCGCTGGGCCTTGGCGAATTTGTTTCCCTGCAAGGCCACTGCAACAGCCTGGCTCACCTGTATCGGGCATTCGATTGGGTGCTGATACCCTCACGCTCCGAGGGCCTTGGCCTGGTGCTGCAAGAGGCCGTGATGGCGGATGTGCCGGTCTTGTGCAGCGACCTGTCGGTGTTTCACGAGCAGTTGGGCGATGCTGGTCGCTATGCCGCGGTGGGGGATATCGAAGCCTGGGGACGGGCGATCATCGAGAGTGTGGCATCTGATCGTGATCAAGTGGCCCAGGCCCAATACCAGGCACTTGCACCCGAGCAGGTCTGGCAGCGCTTCAGCCAGACCTCCAGCGACCTGCTTCGAACTTCCTGAAATTCAGCCCAGCAGGGCGCGCTCCAGTTCGGCAAGGGGAAACTGCTCTTCAAGCCGCTCACGGGCGATGTAGCGGGCAAAATGCTGCACGTTGCGCCGAATCATGCGACTGGAAAGCGGTGCCCGCATGAAACGCATATCCGCGACATCAATCAGCCCCATCTCCTGGTCAGGGGTTACGACAATGTTGCCCAGGTGCAATGACCGAAAATAGATCCCCGACGTGTGTAGTTTGCGTACCAGTGCCACAAGCTCCGGCAGGCGCTCCTGCCAGCTGAACCCTTCTTTGCGAGACAGTTGGCTCAAGGTTTCACCGGGCAGGGGTTGATACAGTACTGCCGTCATTCCTGGTGCATCCAGCTTGTAGTACTTCAACACCTTTAGTGTAGGAATCCCCCTTTTCTCCAAACGCATCGCGTTGTCGATGAAGCGAACGGAGTAAGGTCGCAGCAGTGCAGATGAAATTAACCGCTTGCGCCTGAACAGCTTGAGGATGTTGCCATCGTTTAGCAGGTACACTTTGGCGCCGTAGCTATCAGCTTCCAGCACCTTGGCACCGAGGATGAGCTGGTTGAAGTCGACCTGGGGTAGCCGGGAACATTGCATGAATAGGCCTTCAACGGGCTAGCGAAAAGACCGGCCATAATGCCGAAAAGTTTACCGATGCACCATGCCGGTGTTGTTCAAACGATGGGGATACGCATGATGTACGCAAGGCGCTGGGCACAGACCTGGCTGGCGATTGGCTTTCTCTGGTTTCTGGTGGCCATTGCCCTGGCACCCAGCAACAAGATCTATCAGCAAGGCCTGGTGGCGTTCCTCTGGCTGCCGACATTGGTGTTGTTGTGGTCGGCGCGTGGGGTGCTGGTCGAGGTCTGGAATGCTCAGCGTGCGTTGTGCGTATCGGTGATGCTGTTGGCGAGCTGGTCGGTAATAAGCCTGACTTGGGCGAGTGCCGAGGGCATTGGCCGAGAGCTCAAGCGAGTGTTGTACATCACGGTATTTCTACTGTTTTTCCCGTTGCTTGCTACTGGGGGAGAAATCCGACTTATCAGGCTGATGCAGTGGGGCGGTGTCGGGCTCGGTATTGCTTCGTTCTATTCCATTGTTCAGTTTTACGGTATGCAAGGCCAGCCGTGGGTTTTCCGGCTGTACGGAGTTGGTGAGCTGTCTCATCCGATTCTGGGGGCCTATGTAATTGCGGCCGCCATCGTCTGGATGCTTCACTGGCCTCCACGGGAGCGATGGTTCCAGGTGATCTGGGCGCTGTCCTTGTCGTGTTTGGGAGCATTTCTGGTCTTGTCCCAGAGCCGTGGTGCCGCTCTTGGGTGTTTGATTTCTTTGGTCGCCATGCCCGTGTGGTGCCGGGATCGAAGGAGTTATGTGATCGCCGCAGCCGCCCTCGGGGCTTCCCTGTTGGCATTTGCCTTGTTGCACACCCTGATAATGGAGCGTGGTTCTTCCTATCGGTTGGAAATTTTTCAAGCTACTTTGCAGTTGATTGCCCTGCATCCATGGGCAGGGCTGGGTCTTGGGTCTTTTTATACCGTTTCGGCAGTCGGCCAGCAATTTGATCACACACACAATATGTTCACCCACGTCGCAGTCCAACTGGGGGTCACAGGGATGTTGTTCTGGCTGGGGCTCTGGCTCTGCGTTTTGCGCGAAAGCTGGCGCGCCCGCTCGACGGATTTCGGCAA
>RCUI01000192.1_pt1 | contig 23063 bp, 23 predicted proteins | sample 2166121 | NCBI WGS metagenome assembly RCUI01 (sample SAMN09932700, study PRJNA488358) | compost metagenome | feature: garden; material: soil; isolation source: compost soil in succinic acid-enriched culture | place: Germany: Experimental Botanical Garden Goettingen | collected 2016-01-27
CCACCCGGCGGGTGACGGTGAGCGAGGAGGGCGAGCGGGTGTACCAGTGGGCGCAGCAGATTTTCGATGCGGTGCAGCGCATGGGCGACGACATCAGCGCCCAGCACCGCGAACCGGTGGGCCAGCTGCGGATTGCCAGCAGCCTTGGCCTGGGCCGGCGATTTGTGGCCCCGGCGTTGTCGGAACTGGCCGAGCGCTACCCGCGCCTGGATGTGCGCCTGGACGTGCATGACCGCCTGGTGGACCTGATTGAAGAGGGCGTCGACCTGGATATTCGCGTCGGTAACGCCATCGCCCCCAACCTGATTGCCAAGCCGCTGGCCAGAAACCGCCGGGTGCTGTGCGCTTCCCCGGCCTACCTGGCCCGGCGCGGCACGCCCAAGGTGCTGGCCGAGCTTGCCAGCCATGATTGCCTGGTGATCAAGGAGCGTGACCACCCGTTTGGCGTGTGGCAGCTGGAAGGGCCGGGGGGCGAGGAGAGCGTGCGGGTGACCGGCAGCCTGTCGAGCAACCATGGTGAAGTGGCGCACCAGTGGTGCCTGGATGGGCGAGGAATTTTGCTGCGCTCGTGGTGGGATGTGCACGACAGCCTGGCCGATGGGCGCCTGGTGCAGGTGCTGGCGGAGTATCACCAGCCGGCGGACATCTGGGCGGTGTATACCACGCCGCTGGCCAGTTCGGCCAAGGTGCGGGTGGCGGTGGAGTTTTTTCGCCAGTATTTTGCCGAGCGCTATAGCTTGCCTGAGCTAGGTTGACAGGGCCGGCCTCATCGCTGGCAAGGCCAGCTCCCACAGGCCCGGTGTACACAGGCCCATTGTGGGAGCCGGCGTTGCCGGCGATGGGCTGCAACGCAGCCCCGGTTCACCTCAGAACGTGTAATCCACCGTCGCAAAATACGACCGCGGCTCACCCATCAGCCACTGCTCGCCACTGTGCGCAGTGGCCGCATAACGCCGGTCGAGCAGGTTGTTCAACTGCAGGCCCAGACGCACATCCGGCAGCACCTGCCAGCCCAGGTTGGCATCGACCACGGTAAAGCCCGGCACGCTCTGGGAGTTGGCGGTGTTGGCATAGCGCTCATCGACATAACGCAGGCCCATGCCGGCGTCTACGTTGTGGCTGAAGCCTTTGCTGACCCACAGGTTGGCGGTCCGCCGCGGTACGTTGCTTGGGCGATTGCCAGCACGGGAAACGGTTTGCCCGCCCACCGTCTGGTCGAAATCGTCGTACTTGGCGCGCACCACCGAGGCGTTGGCCGAGACATGCCACTGGTTGGCCAGGGCCAGCTCCAGGGTCGCTTCCAGGCCATCGGAGGTCTGCTGCCCGGCCTGTTCCTTCTGGTGGGTGTCGGGGTTGTCGACCAACAGCTTCTTCTTGACGATGTGATAGGCCGCCAGGGTCCACTCGCCACGGCCATCCCAGAACAGCTGCTTGAGGCCGAACTCGGTCTGCTTGGCTTCGGTCAGGTCGAACTTCTGTTGGCTCGGGCTCAAGGTCACCAGGTCGCTGACGCCATCTTCACTGGTGGAGTACTGGCCGTACAGACTCAGCTCGTCGTTGACTGCGAACACCAGCCCGGCGCGCCAGTTGCCGCCGTTGAGGCTGCGGTCAGTGCGGGTGTCGTTGACCAGGTTGTTGCGGTCGATGTGGTTCTGGTCGCGACGAATGCCGGTGACCAGCGACCAGCGCTCCGACAGCTGGGTGCGGTTCTCGGCGAACAGGGCGAAGGTGCGGGTGGTGCTGTCGGTTTGCGGGCGGGTCGGGCTGGCGCTGTGGAAGTAGCCCGGCGCCGGCTGCCACGGGTCGATGAAATCGCCGCCGATGTCGTTGTACGGCGAGTTGCTGTCGATGCCGAAACGGATGCGGTTGTACTCGGCGCCGACCACGGTTTTGCTGGCCAGGCCAAACAGCGAATGGTCGAAGGTGAAGCTCTGGCGGTCGCCGACCTGTTCCTGGTCGTGCTTGATCTCCAGGTAGCTGCCGCGCTCAAGCTGGCCGACGCCGCTGTTCCAGGTGTAGTCCTCGGCGTTGCGCCAGTGGCGGCGGCTCTTGAGGTAGTACAGCTGGTTGCTGGCGCTGATCGAATCGCTGATGGCCCAGTCGGTGTTAAAGCGGGTCCACTCGTCGTGGTAGTGCTGGGCCGAATCCTTGAGGTTGTAGTTTTTCTTGCGCAGGCTGTCGCGATAATGGCCGTCGATCAGCGGCGTGCCGAAGTAGTTCATCGGGTCGGCATCGCCGCGCTCGTGGGCGAGGGTGAAGCTCAGGTCGTCGCTGGCATCGAAGCGCAGGGCGGCGCTCATGGCCAGGTTCTTCGAGTCGCCGCGGTCGACCCAACCGTTGCTTTCCTGGCGGTTGAGGGTCACCCGGTAGCTCAGCCGCTCGCTCAGCGAACCGCCGCTGTCCAGGCCCAGTTGCTGGCGGTCGTAGGAACCATAGCCCAGGCGCAGGTGGTTACGGATCTCGCCGGTAAAAGGTTTTTTCGGAATCACGTTGATCACCGCACCCGTGGCGCCTTCGCCGTACAGCACCGAGGCCGGGCCACGGATCACGTCGATGCGCTCGACCATCCACGGGTCGACCGGGAAGCTCTGGGTACCGGCGCCGGTGTACATGCGCGAGCCGTCGAACAGGGTCATCACCGAGCCGTGGCCGCTGAAGCCGCGGGCCGACAGCGCCGTATTGCCGTTGCCCGGGGTGGCGACCGAGGTGATGCCCGGCGAGCGGGTCACGGCGTCCTGCACGGTGAGGTTGTTGCGCCCGTCGATGACCTCGCTGGCGAGGCTGCTGGTGCTGGCCGGGGTGTCCATGGCACTGAGGTCCAGGCGCGAGCCGGTCGGCAGCGGGGTGGCCAGGCTGATGGTTTGGTTGTCGCTGCTGCTGGTGATGGCTGTCGAGGGCAGGGCCAGGGCAGAGGGGCTGGTGTCTTCGGCGAAAGCCGGCACGGAGAATGCCAGGCAGGGGGCCAGGGCATTGGCCGCCAGGGTATGAAGCTTGGAATTTCGGGACATGTCGTTCCACAGTCAACAGGAAGAATGAATCCCGGAGGGAACAACGCACGGAGGAATTGCGCGCGCAGGCGAACGCAACCCGGCCTGCGCCCGCCCACCGCGGGGTTGCCAAACAGAAGCTTCAGGCCGGTCTCCGGGCTTGCGAGGGTCATGAAGGCCTTCACCTTCCCATGCCGAGGCACAGTGGTGTTTCGAAGGCTTCGCTCGCTTACCGTTGCGGGGGCAGCGCCGGACTAGTCACGAAAGTGACGCACCGGCTTCCCGTTTCACCCTGCGCACGGCGGCGCAGGACACCTGAAACTGGCGCGCATCTGAACACCGAAAACCTTTGCAGTCAACGGCTTGCGTATCTGAGCAGATCAGTTTTTGGGTGGCGCTTCTAGGTCAACAGCATCGCCGGCAAGCCGGCTCCCACAGGGTTCGGTGTGCACCGTAGCTGTGGGAGCTGGCTTGCCAGCGATGAGTCCAGCTCAGACAGCGACGTCTCAACGCCCGCGCTTGCGCGACACCACCGCCTCGATATTCTTGCGCCCGATCAGCATTGGCTGCTTCGGCTCTTCCAGCCACTTGTACATCACCAGGCTGTCCACCAGCCCCAGGCGCGCATGCCGGTAGGCGTTGGGCAAACGCCCGACGATGGCAAAGCCAAGCTTCTGCCACAAGGCCACCGCGACCTCGTTGCTCGACACCACCGAGTTGAACTGCATGGCCAGAAAACCCAGCTCCCGGGCCAGCTGCTGCGAGTGCTCGCACATCAACCTGGCGACACCGCGCCCACGGGCGGCATCGCAGACCATGTAGCCGCAATTGCTGACATGGTTGCCGGGGCCGGCGGCATTGGCCTTGAGGAAGTAGGAGCCGAGCAGCACGCCATCCTCTTCGGCCACCAGGGTTCGCAGCGGCGCTTCCAGCCACAGCTGGCGGGCTTGCTCCTGGCTCATGGCCGGGTCGAAGGCATAGGTTTCGCGGGCGCTGACAATGCCCTGGAAGGTCGGCCAGAAAAGCTCGAAGTCGGCGGCGGTCATGGGGCGGATGTGGATCATGGCGGTTCCTGAAAACGGTTCGCCCGCTAGCTTATGCGAAAACGCCAGGAAGTGGGTGAGGCGCGGCGCGACCGCGCGCTCACGTGAGGGAGAGGTTACAGCCCAGCCTTGCCCACGGCATCCAGTGCCCGCGCCGAATACACCAGCGCCGCCCCGGCGTTCATGGCCACGGCCACGCCCAGGGCTTCGGCGATTTCTTCGCGGGTCGCGCCTTGCTTGACCGCCTGGGCCGAGTGCACGGCGATGCAGCCGTCACAGCGGGTGCTGACTGCCACGGCCAGGGAAATCAGCTCACGGGTCTTGGCGTCCAGGTGGTTGGTCCTGGCTCCGGCGCCACTGGCGGTCATGTAACCGTTAACCGTGTCGGGAGAGAGTTGCTTGAGATCGCCGATGCCGCCCATCAACTGATTACGGTAGGCATCCCAGTCCATCATGCTCATTGTCTTCACCTTGGTGTGGTTGGCAACTAGAACAGTGACGTTAGTTTTTTTTGCGGCAGGGCGCCGTTGGTCGATGGTCGGGGAAAGGCAAGACTTTGGGAGGGAGAGGGTCTCATCGCTGGCAAGCCAGCTCCCACAGAGAAAGCATGCACTGAACCTGTGGGAGCTGGCTTGCCAGCGATAGCGGTCTGAGTCAGATATAGATGAACACCAGCACCAGCGCCGCCACCACCGCCCATTTCTCCAGGTAGTAACGGGTGCGGTTGCGCTTCTTCAGCGCCTTGCCGCGCTCGCGGATCTTGTAGATGCGGGTGAACAGGCGGTTGATGCCGCCGGTCTTGTCACCGGCATCGTTGGGCGCGGCGGCTGCGGCCATCACGCTGCGGCTGAACCAGCGGTTGAACGCCGTGGCCCAGCGGTACTTGAGCGGACGCTCGACGTCGCAGAACAGAATGATGCGGTTGTGCTCGGTCTGGTTCGAGGCGTAGTGGATGTAGGTTTCATCGAACACCACCGCCTCGCCGTCGCGCCAGGCGTAGTTCTCGCCGTCGACGCAGATGTAGCAACCGTCATCGTTTGGCGTGTCCAGGCCCAGGTGGTAGCGGTACGAGCCTGCGTAAGGGTCGCGGTGGCGCACCAGCTTGGAGCCCGGCGGCAAGGTGGCGAACATCGCCGCCTTGACCGTGCCGATGCCCTGCAGCAGCTCGGTGGTGCGTGGGCACAGTTTCATTGCCGAAGGGTGGCTCTCGCCGTACCACTTCAGGTAGAAGCGCTTCCAGCCGCTCTTGAAGAACGAGTTGAAGCCGACGTCGTCGTAGTTCTGCGAGCTCTTGATCTCGCCGACGTGCAGCAGTTGCTGGGCCTCGGCGCGGATTTCCTGCCAGTTGTCCTGCAACGGCTTGAGCTCGGGGAAGGACTCGACTGGCAGGTACGGCTTGGCCGGCAGCTTGGAGAACAGGTACAGGAACACGTTGACCGGGGCCAGGAAGCTCGAGTGATCACCCAGCTGGCGGGTGACCTTGTGCCGTACCCGGCCGCGGAAATGGACGTAGGCAATCGAGAAAACAAACAGTAGAACTAAGAAAATTTTCATGGGCGAATACTTGTCGATGTGGCGATGCGCCATGGCATAAGCCCGCCAGCATAAACAATCATGTCCACGGTTTGAACTAAATGTTACCGGTTATGTGCCCGACCATAGTGCTAGGCGCAACCGTTTGCCTTAACGATTCAGCCCGCGCGGTTGTCCCTCAGCAAACGTCGAGCGCTGCCCCGGCCCTGTTCAGGTAGGGCGTCAGGTCACCCGCCGCCTGTGCCTGGAGCAAGCCGATGATCACCTCTATGCCGGCCTGTTCGAGCAACGCGATACCCGCCCCGGCATTGCGCGGGTCGGGGTCGAGCATGGCAACGAACACGCGCTTGATGCCGCGCTTGATCAAGGCTGTGGCACAGGACGGCGTGCGGCCATGGAAGGAGCAGGGCTCGAGGGTCACGTAGGCCGTCACCCCGTCGGCATCGCCGTCGAACTGCGCCATGGCCATGGCTTCAGCGTGGTGTTGCCCTGGTGCTTGGGTAAAGCCGCGGGCAATGATCCGGCCGTCGCGCACCAGCACGCAGCCCACCGGGGGATTGGGCAGGCAGGTGGGCAAGGCGCGGCGGCCTTCGCTCAGGGCCTGGTGCATGAACAGCTTATCGCTGGGTGAAAAACAATCCATTGTCGTTCAGCTCCTGGGGTAGTGATGGCGCGAGTGCGCGTACACAGCGTAATCCAGCTTGCGCGCTTTTGCCGCCTCACTTGCGGGTGATTTTGCCGCCAGGGACATGCAGGTACGACATCACGCTTTCGGTCAGCTCGGTGGCCAGCTTCACCGCTTCCTTGTTGCGCGCCATGACCCCGGCCACCAGGCCTTCGATCAGCGCCAGCACGGCAATGCTGGAACTGGTCAGCACCGGGTGATCGGCAGCGGCGAACAGCACGTGACGGGCAATCGGCGTCAGCGGCGAGGCTGGCGAATCGGTAATGGCCAGCACCGTGGCGCCACGCTCATGGGCAAAGCGCGAGAGTTGCAGGGTGTCCTGGGAGTAGCGCGGCAGCGAAATAGCCAGCAGCACGTCCTGGTCAGTGATCGCTGCCAGGCGGTAGGCGGCGTTTTCGTTGCCGCCTTCCATGCTGATGGCGCAGGCATCGGCGCAGAACGGCACCAGGGTCGAGGCCGCCAGGCCCGCGAGGTAGACGCTGTTGCCAAAGCCCAGCACGTACACCTTGCGCGCCTGGGTCAGGCTGGCGATGAAGGCCTCGAAGGTCTCCGCCTGGTTGATGTCGCGGGTGGTCGCCAGGTTGCTGCTGGCGCTATGGATCTGCTCGTGCAGGCCGAACTCGCCCCCGGGGCGCTGGGCCAGTTCATTACGCAGCTTGTCCACGGGCGAGACCATCTGTTGCAGGGTGCTCACCAGCTCGGCCTTCATGCCGCTGTAGCCGCCCAGGTCCAGGGCCTTGGCCAGGCGGTTGACCGCGGCGGGCGAGGTGGCGGTGGCCTGGGCCATCTCTTCGATGGTCAGGGTCGCCGCCTTGAGCGGGTGACGCAGGATGTAATCGGCCACCTTGCGCAACGAGGGTTGCAGTTCGGCGAGGCTTTCCGACAGCTTGCGCATGACCGGCGAGGCGTAGACGGTGGTGTTCTTCGAAGTGCTCGACATCCGGCGCAAGGCTCCCTGAAAGATGGGTCGCAGTGTATCCCAAGCCACTCCCCGGCGTGCAGCCGGGGCGTGGCCTGGAGGCTTACTTGAGGCTGCCGGCAAGAAACTGGCGCAGGCGCTCGGACTGCGGCCTGGCCAGTACTTCACGGGGGTGACCGCGTTCTTCGGCAATGCCCTGGTGCAGGAACAGCAACTGGTTGGACACCTCGCGGGCAAAGCCCATTTCATGGGTGACCACCACCATGGTCCGGCCTTCGCTGGCCAGGTCCTGCATGACCCTGAGCACTTCGCCGACCAGTTCCGGGTCAAGCGCCGAAGTCGGCTCGTCGAACAGCATCACTTCCGGCTCCATGGCCAGGGCGCGGGCGATCGCCACGCGTTGCTGTTCGCCGCCGGACATGTGCGCAGGGTAGGCATTGCGGCGATGGCTGACGCCGACCTTGTGCAGGTAGTGTTCGGCCTTCTCGCGGGCTTCCTTGCGGTTGATGCCCAGCACTTGCACCGGCGCTTCCATGACGTTGTCCAGGGCGCTCATGTGCGACCACAGGTTGAAGTGCTGAAAGACCATGCTCAGGCGTGCGCGCAGGCGTTGCAGCTGACGCGGGTCGGCGGCCCTGAGCCCGCCGCGGGAGCAGTTGCGCAGCTTGAGCTGCTCGCCGTTGACCAGGATCTCGCCGGCGTTGGGTTGCTCGAGCAGGTTGATGCAGCGCAGGAAGGTGCTCTTGCCCGAGCCGCTGGAGCCGATGATGCTGATCACGTCACCGGCGCTGGCCTGCAGCGAGACACCCTTGAGCACCTGATGGTTGCCGTAGCTTTTATGCAGGTCGTTGATTTGCAGTTTGTTCATCAGTAGGTACTCGGTGGGTCAGTCGGTGAGCAGGCGGCCCTGGCGAATCGGTGTGGTGCCGGCGACCTTGGCCAGCCACAGACCGGGCTGGGCAAAGCGCAGGCGTTCGCGGGCATAGAGGACGCCGTCGGTGCTGGCGCGGACCACGCTGTGGCGATCGGTCAGCGGGTCGATCACTTCGAACAGCGGGTCGCCGACCGTGACCCGCGCCCCCAAAGGTTGCAGATAGCTGACCACGCCGGGATGTTCGGCATAGGCATACTGGGCGCCGGCAAAGGGTGTGGCGGCGCAGCACTGGCTGGGCGCCGCGGGCCAGTCGCCGTTGATCAGGCCCTGGTCGGCGAGGTAGCCGAGAATCTGTTCGGCGCTGGCCTGGCATGCTTCGCGCCCGGTGTCGGCCATGCCGCGCAGTTCGACGGTGGTGGCCACGCAGGCCAGGGGAATCTCGGCCTCCGGGAAGTACTCGCGCAAGCGCAACCAGGGCACCGCACAGGCTTCATCGAATGCGTCGCCGCCGGCGTCTTCGGCCAGCAGCACCGCTTCGGCACCCAGGCGTGCTGCCAGCGAGCGCAGGGTTGGCCAGTTCTGCGGCAGGGCGTAGAGCAGCATCACCGATTCGAAATCGCAGTGCAGGTCGAGCACCAGGTCGGCATCGCAGGCGCTTTGCAGCAACAGGCGGCGCAGGCCGTCGAGCTCGCTGCGCGCTGCGGGCAGCTCGGCAAGGGTCGCGGCCATGGCCTGGCGAATCGTTGCCACGTTGGCTTCGCCATCGCTGCCCAGTTGCCCCTCCAGGCGCGCTACCAGCGCTTCGGTCAAGGGTGGGAAATCGCGGTTGAAGTTCTTGCCGCTGTTGAACTCGAATCGGCCCTGGTGCGTGGCCTGGAACATCTGGCCGATGCCGATCGGGTTGGCCAGTGGCACCAGCTCGATCACACCGCTGAGCCGGCCCTGGGCCTCGAGTTCGGCCAGGCGCCGCTTGAGCTCGACCGCCACCCGCATGCCGGGCAGTTCATCAGCGTGCAGCGAAGCCTGGATATAGGCCTTGCGTGCGCCACTGCCGAAGCGAAACAGGCGCAGGGTGCGCTGGGTGCCGCAGGCACTCCAGGGCAGAACATGGTCAATTTGCTGCATGAAAGCTCCTTAGTGCTTGCGCGGGGCGAGGTAGGCCAGCCAGCGGCGCTCGGCCAGCTTGAACAGGCGCACCAGCATGAAGGTCAGGACCAGGTAGATCAGCCCGGCGGTAATGAAGGCCTCGAAGGGCAGGTAGTAACGGGCATTGAAGGTTTTTGCCGCGCCGGTGATATCCACCAGGGTCACGATCGAGGCCAGGCTGGTGGTCTGCAGCATCATCAGCACTTCATTGCTGTATTGCGGCAGGGCCCGGCGCAGGGCCGAGGGCAGCAGGATGCGCCGGTACATCGTCAGGCGCGACATGCCCATGGCCCGGGCCGCCTCGACCTCGCCACGGGCCGTGGACCGCAGGCTGCCGGCCAGCAACTCGGCGCTGTAGGCGCTGGTGTTGATGGCAAAGGCCAGGCAGGTACAGAAGGTCGCGCTGGACAGGTACGGCCACAGCACACTGTTGCGCACCGCCTCGAACTGGGCCAGGCCGTAGTAGATCAGAAACAGCTGCACCAGCATCGGCGTGCCGCGGATCACATAGGTGTAGAGCCAGGCCGGGTAACGCAGCAGGCAGTTGCGCGAGACCCGCATCAGGGCCAGCGGAATTGCCAGCGCCAGGCCACAGGCCAGGGAGATCATCAGCACCTTCAAGGTCAGCAGAATGCCGTTGAGGTACAGCGGCAGGTTTTGCCAGATCAGGTGATAGTCGAGCATCAGGCAACTCCCCTCAGAGTTCGGCGGCTTTGCAGCCGACCGAGTAGCGTTTCTCGACGCCGCGCAACAGCAGCAGCGACAGGCTGGTCAGCAGCAGGTACAGGCCGGCCACGGCCAGGTAGAAGGTGAACGGCTGGTGGGTGGCATCGGCCGCGTTCTTGGCCTTGAACATCATGTCCTGCAAGCCGATCACCGAAATCAGCGCGGTGGACTTGGTCAGCACCAGCCAGTTGTTGGTAAAGCCCGGCAGCGCCAGGCGCACCATCTGCGGCACGCTGATCCGCCAGAACACCTGCAGGGGGCTCATGCCATAGGCCGCGCCGGCTTCGGCCTGGCCCTTGGGAATGGCCAGGAAGGCGCCGCGGAAAGTCTCCGAGAGGTAGGCGCCGAAGATGAAGCCCATGGTGCAGACCCCGGCAATGAACGGGTTGATGTCGATGTACTGCTCGTAACCCAGGGCCAGTGCCAGGCGGTTGACCAGGTCCTGGCCGCCATAAAACACCAGCAGGATCAGCACCAGGTCGGGGATGCCGCGCACCACCGTGGTGTACAACTCGCCCAGGCCTGCCAGCCATTTGACTGGCGACAAGCGACAGGCCGCGCCGATCAGGCCGAGGCTGATGGCCATGGCCATGGCCAGCAAAGCCAGGTTGATGGTCAGCCAGGCGCCATCGAGAATGCTCGATCCGTAGCCATGAAGCATGATGAAAGTCCTCGCCAGCCGGGGTTAGTGGCCGTAGATATCAAACGGGAAGTACTTGCTTTGCACCTGCTGGTAGGTGCCGTTGGCGCGGATTGCCGCGATGGCGGCGTTGAGCCTGGCCAGGTTGGCGCTGTCGCCCTTGCGCACGGCAATTCCGGCACCACGGCCGAAGTATTGCGGGTCGCTGATATCCGGGCCGACCAGGGCAAAGCCTTGCCCGGCGGGGGTCTTGATGAAGCTTTCTTCGGTGTTGACGATGTCGGCGAGGGTTGCGTCCAGGCGCCCGGCGGTAAGGTCGAGAAAGGCTTCGTTCTGCGAGGCGTAGCGCACCACTTCGACCCCGGCGCTTTCCAGCTGCTCGGTGGCGAAGCGGTCATAGGTCGAGGCGCGCTGCACGCCGACCCGCTTGCCCTTGAGGTCGGTGGCCGGGTCGCTGATCTGGTTGCCGGCCTTCATCGCGAACTTCCCGGGCGTGTGGTAGTACTTGTCGGTGAAGTCGACCGATTTCAGTCTGTCTTCGGTGATCGACATCGACGACAGCACAGCGTCGATCTTGCGGACCTTCAACGACGGAATCATGCCGTCGAACTCCTGGATCACCCACTGGCACTTGACCTGCATCTGTGCGCACAGGGCGTTGCCGATGTCGTAGTCAAACCCTGTCAGTTCGCCTTGCGGCGTACGGTAGGAGAAAGGCGGGTAGGCAGCTTCGATGCCGATGCGCAGGCTGCCTTGATCGGCCTGGGTCATTGCGCTGCAGGCACAGAGGGCCAGTGCGCCGAGAAGTCCGGTCTTGTTCATATTCTTGACTCCGGTGGGTGGGGTGCGCATAGAAATGACATGATTTATTTCAGAAATCAATTTCATGAAAATAAAAATATCAATCGGCCGACTGACGGCACCTCCGTCCAGGCGGTAGACTCAAGCACTCGACCCCAGGAGTGCATGGCATGGACCCAGGCATTGGCGAAACCGGTGAACCCTTCAAGCGCCTGTTCTTTGCCCTCGACTGCGTGGCAGAGCAACGCCGGGCCATTGCCCGGTGGCGCAGTGAGCTGGATATGGAAACGGGGCGGCCAGTGCCCTCGGCGAATTTTCACCTGACCCTGATGTTCATCGGTGCGGCGGGCACTGCGCAGTTACCTGCGATCCTCGCCGCCGCTGCGGGCGTGAAGGTGCCGGGTGAGGCGCTGACGCTGGTGCTCGACCGGCTGGAGGTGTGGCGCTCGGCCAAGGCGTTGGTGTTGGTGCCCAGCCAGATGCCGGCGGCCTTGCGCCAGTTGGCCTATGCCCTGCAGCAGGCCATGCTGCCGTTGGGCTTTGCCCAGGACCCACGGGACTACCGCCCGCACCTGACATTGGCTCGTGACTACCGTGGCAGTGAGCCGGAGGCGCTGGTGCCGGCGGAATTTGTGCTGCGTTCGCGGCACTTCACCTTGTTCGAGTCGCGCAAGGGCCAGTACTGGCCGTTGGCGCAGTGGCCGTTATAGTCTACGACGCGCTTCGCGCCCGCTCCCACAGGATCGGCGCGTTACCTGTGGGAGCTGGCTTGCCAGCGATGAGGCCGGTACAGCCAACACATCAGGTAGTGTCTGGATTACGACCGCTTCGCGCCCGATCGCGGGCAAGACCCGCTCCCACAAACCCGGCGTACACAGACCCACTGTGGGAGCCGGCGTTGCCGGCGATTGGCTGGCAACCTAGAACTGCGGCGTGTACTTCACGGTAAAGGTGAAGTTGCGCGGGTCACCAAAGTTGTTGTTGCCGTTGAGCTGGTTGTAGGCCGCAATGTAGTAGTGCTTGTCGAACAGGTTGTTGGCATTCAGCGCCAGGCCCACTTCCGGGCTCAGCTGGTACGCCAGGCGCGCGTTCCACACCGCGTAGCCGGGCACGTCGTAGGTGTGCTCGTAGCCCAGGGTATGCGACTGCGCGGTGAAGCCCAGGCCGGCGCTGACCTTGCTCCAGTCACCCGGCAGTTGGTAGTTACCCCACATGCGCAACATGTGCTTGGGCGTCCAGGTGCTGAACACCTTGCCCTTGTCGTCCGGGTCGTCGAGGTAGGTGGTGGTGTTGTAGGTGTAGCCGGCAAACAGCTGCAGGCCGCTGAGCACTTCGCCGCTGACTTCAGCCTCGATGCCCTGGCTGCGCACCTTGCCGGCGGCGGTGGAGCAGTACCAGTCATCGCAGGCAAAGCCCGAGGCCTTGTCGATGATCGCGCGGTTTTCCTGGTCGTAGCGGAACACCGCCAGGGAGGTATTGACGCGGCCATCGAGCAATTCGCCCTTGATGCCCATTTCGTAGTTGCTGCCAATGATCGGCTTGAGCGCCGCGCCGCCGACGCTGCGTTCGGTCTGCGGCACGAAGACGTCGGCGTAGCTTGCGTACAGCGACCATTCGCGGCTCAGGTCGTAGACCATACCGAGGTACGGGGTAACTTCACCGCTTTCGGTCATGGTGCTGGTCGGGCTGACCGAAGGGGCGCGGGTGACACCGGCATGCATGGTCGTGTCATAGCTGTAGTCGAACCAGCTGACCCGCGAACCCAGCACCAGGGTCAACGGCTCGGCCAGCTTGACCCGCCAGGCGCCATACAGGCCTTTCTGGCGCACGTCATAGGCACTGCTGAAACCACGGCCGTTGGGCTTGTCGAGCAAGCTGTCGTAGCTGATATCCGGGCGGTGATGGTCGATATCGAAGATGTTGTCAGTGCTGTCGTTGAACGTGCGCGCGAACAGATCATCGGTGGTCAGCTTCGAGTAGTTGCCGCCCAGGGTGATTTCCTGCTCGAGGTTGAAGGCGTTGAATTTGCCCACCAGGTTCATGTCGACACCCACCTTGGTGGAGTCGAAATCGGTCACCCAGTCGGCATAGCTGACACCGCTGCCATCGAAGTTGATGGCATCGTCAACGGTCTGTACGCGCTGGTGGGTCGACTCGTTGGTTTCACTCATGCGAATCGCACCAACGTGGAATTTCCAGTCGTCGTTGAAGCGGTGCTCAAGGTCGGCGTACAGGGTGGTGACGTCGATTTCCGAATGGTTCCAGCGCGAGCCGGTAAAGGTCGAACGCGGCACATCCAGGCCGCTGCCGTCGGCATAGCGCGGCAACCCGCGCAGCATTGGCCGCGACTCGGCGTTGGACTGGCTGACCGCGAAGCCCAGGGTGGTGGCCTCGTTCAGGTCGAAGTCCAGCGCGCCGTACAGCGAATGGGTCTTGCTCCATTCGTAGTCGACGAACGAATCGCTCTGGTCCTCGTCGGCGACGAAGCGCCCGCGCACGGTGCCGGCATCGTTCAACGGGCCGCCGGCGTCCAGTTGCAGGCCGTAGTGGTCCCAGCTGCCGGCCTTGCCGGTGACGGTCACGGTCGGCGTAGCCTGGCCGCGCTTGCGTACCAGGTTAACGGCGCCGCCCGGGCTGCCGGTGCCTTGCAACAGGCCGGAAGCGCCGCGCAGCACTTCCATGCGGTCGAAGAAGATCAGGTCCTGGGTCGCCCAGTTGCCCAGCGAATAGGTGTTACGCGGGATCGCCACGCCGTCGTACTGCCAGTCGTCGATCTGAAAGCCGCGCGAATAAATGATCAGGCCCGGGCCCACGCCCTGCAGGCCGACCAGGCCAGTGGTCTGGTTGACCGCGTCCTTGAGGTCGACGATGTTCTGGTCGTCCATCTGCTGGCGGGTCATCACCGTGACCGACTGGGGAATTTCCCTGAGGGTATGGCTGCCCTTGCCAATGGTGGTCGCCCGCGCCGCATAGGAGCCGGTGCCCTCGGTGGTGGCCGCATTGAGATCGCCGCCGATGCCGCTGATGCTGGTGGCGCCCAGCTCCAGGGCGTTGCCGGCGTCGATGCTCGGCAGCACGCTGAAGTTGCCCTGTTCGGTGACCAGCAACTGCAGGCCGCTGCCGGCCAGGGCCTTCTGCATGGCCAGCATCGCGCTCATCCTGCCGATGATCGCCGGCGCCTGCTTGCCCTGTACCAGCGCTGGGTCCAGCGAAACGATGCGGCCGCTCTGGCTGGCGATGGCATTGAGGGTGCTGGCCAGGGAGGCGGCGGGCAGGTTGAAGCTCAGGGCCTGTTCCTGGGCCTGGACGGTGCTGGCCAGCGTGGCCAGGGCCACGGCGACAGGAAGGGCGTGGGACCAAGGGTTGAGCACGGAATTCTCCTGATTATGTTGGCGTGTCAGGAGATAGGTGCGATGAGAAATGAAAACCGGACACAAATACGAGTGATTTGCATAAATTATTTTTGCAGCGGGGTTTTCGCCCGAATCAGCGTCAGCCACGGGCTGTACTGATCGACCTTGACCGGCAGGGTTTCGGCCAGTGCGGCGAAGGCCCGCTGCGGTTCGTCCAGCGGGAAGACCCCCTGCACCCGCAGCCCGCGCACCTCGGGTTCGACCCGGACAAACCCGCGGTAGTAAGGGCGCAGCGCCTCGACCACTGACTCGAGGGAATCATCCAGCACATTCAGGCGTCCGCTGAGCCAGTCGGCGCGCTGACGCTCGTCATTGCCCAGGGCTTCGATGCGTTCGCCATGCAGCAGCGCGGCCTGGCCTTCCTGTACATCCAGTTCGCTGCCGTTGAACAGCCGCGCGCGTACCGAATGCTCAAGCACCACCAGGCGCGTGGCCTCGGCCTCCTGGCTGACCAGAAAGCGCGTGCCCAGGGCGCGCATTTCACCCTGGGCGCTACGCACCCGCAACGGCCGCTGCGGGTCGGCGGCGACCTGGATGATCAGATCGCCCTGGCGCAGGATCAGCAACCGCTGATGGCCATCGAACTGCAGGTCGACGGCGCTGCCGGCGTTCAGGCTCAGGCGGCTGCCATCGGCCAGGGTGAAGTCGCGACGCTCGCCCTTGGCCGTGCGCAAATCGGCCAGCAGTGCTTCACCCACCTCACTGCGCGCGCCCAGCCACAGGCCACCGCCGAGCACGCCGATGCCGACGAAGGCGCGCAGCAGTTCGCGCCGCGAGCCGTTGGGCTGCAGCAACAGTTGGCGAACCTCACCGGTGTGCCCCGGGGCGCGGCGCTCGAAATTGCGCACGGTCTGGCAGGCGCCGCCCAGGCGTTCCTGCAAGCGTGCCCAGGCCTGGGCGTGGGCCGGGTCGCTGCCCAGCCACTGGCTGAAGTCGCTGTGCAGCTGGGCGTCGGTGTTGCCCGAACTCAAGCGCACCATCCAGTCGATGGCGGCTTCTGCGCTGGGGTCGAGACGGCGCTGGCTCATGGCGCCAGCTCACTGAGGTAGCACTGGCTCAGGGCCTGCTTCATGTAGCGGCTGACAGTGCGCTCGGAGAGGTCGAGCTTGCGCGCGATATCGACATAACTCATGCCGTCGAGCTGGCTGTAGAGGAAGGTGGCCTTGACGATCATCGGCAGGCCGTCGAGCACCTGGTCGATGCTCACCAGTGCTTCGATCAGCAGCAGTTGCTCTTCCGGGGAGGGCGCCAGCGGCTCAGGCAGGGCCGCCAAACGTTCCAGGTAAGCCTGCTCCAGCTGGCGACGGCGATGGCGATCGAAGATCAACCGGCGGGCGATGGTCGACAGATAGGCGCGCGGCTGCTGGATGCTCGCCGGATCGACCTGGGCGGCGAGCATCTGGCAGAAGGTCTCGGCGGCGGTGTCTTCGGCGTCGGCGCGGTTGCGCAGGCGCTTGTGGATGTGCTGCAGGAGCCAACGGTGGTGGTCGCTGAAAAAGAAGCCCAGCTTGCGGGTGGAGGAGGTTGGCACCGGTTGGCGTTCCCGAAGGTGTTAGTGTGAATCGTTCTCAATCTTACCTGTGCGGCAAGGCAAGGTGCAATCACCGCCGCCAACCGTGCTTTACAATTTTCCTACAGACTGCCCTTGGGCGCAGTAATAGGGTGGCGGCCAGACGAATCAAGGGAAAAGAGAATGGACCTGTCGCTCGCGGGCCAGCGGTTCACCCTGCTGGAGAACTTCAAGGACGATACACGGCTGCGCGCCAGCTTCAACGCCTTGACCCACCAGACGTTCGAATTCGATTTCGAACAGTGGTACCAGGACGGCTATTGGGGCGAAGGCTACCAGCCCTGTGCGTTGGCCCATGACGGGCGCATCGTCGCCAACCTTTCGGTCAACCTCATGCACTTCGAGGTGCTCGGCGAGCCTAAGCGCTGCATCCAGCTAGGCACGGTCATGGTCGCGCCGGAGTATCGTGGCAAAGGCCTGAGCCGCGTGCTGCTGGAGCGGGTGCTGGACAGATGGCAGGGCCAGTGCGAGCTGATCTACCTGTTTGCCAACGATACAGTGCTGGATTACTACCCCAGGTTCGGTTTTCGCCGGGTGCTCGAACATCAGTACAGCGCGGCGTTAAGCCCATCAGCGCAGCCTTGCAGCTTCTACAGGGTCGACATGAGCGACGTGCTCGAGCGCCTGCGCTTCATCAGCGCGGTCGCCAGCGCGGTACCCGCTGCACGGTTGGCGATGCGCAGTAATCCTGATCAGACGATGTTCTATTGCACGTCGTTTTTCAAAGACTGCGTTCACTACTCGGCAGCGCTGCAGGCCTATGTGGTGATGGAAATCGTCGACGGCGTGATGACGCTCTATGAGGTGTTCGCCAGGCAAGCGCTCGACCTGCAGGCACTGATTGCAGAACTGAGGACACCCCAGACCACCCGGGTGGTACTGGGGTTTACGCCGCTGGATGTCAGCGGCTTCGAGGCGCAGCCGCTTGAGTCGGATGACAGCCTGTTCGTGCTCGGCCAGGCCGGTCAGTTCATCGAGCATGCCAGGCTGATGTTTCCGTTGCTGTCACACGCCTGAGTCGCTCAGGCCACCACCGGAATCAGCGGATCGGCAGCGGCGAGGGCAATCGCACGATCGGCCACGGGCGGGTAGATCCACACCGAGTTGATCTGCTGCTTGAGGGTCTTGGCTTCGTCCTTGATCAGCTTGACCTCACGCTGCCAGCCCTCGGTGTACACCGCGCCCCAGGCCCCCAGGTCCAGGCAGGTGACGTACTTGGGCTGGCGGTACGGCAGCGGTTCGACACCCAGCAGGTCGGCGGCGACGTTGTTGCCCGAATGCCGGCCCAGGGCGATGGCGTGCTGGCAGGTCATCAAGGCGTGGTTTCCGAGGTCGTCGGTGGCGGCGTAGGCCACGTCACCGGTGGCGAATACATGCTCCTGACCAATGACCTTGAGGTTGCCGTCGACATGCAGGCGGCCATGGCCATCGCGTTGCCCCGGCACTTGTTCGGTGAGCGCGCTGGCGCGGACGCCGACGGTCCAGACCACGGTGCTGGCCTCGATGCGCTGGCCGTCGGCGAGGGTCACGCCGTCGGCATCCACGGCGGCCACCGAGGCATTGAGCCGCCACTCGACCCCCAGTGCCGCGCTGGCTTCGACGATCGCCGGGCTGATGCCTTCGCCCAGGGCCGCGCCGATCTTGTTGCCGCGATCGACAATGATCACCTTCACCTCAGCGTCCTGGCCCAGCACTGCGCGCAGGCGGGCGGGCATTTCGCTCGCGGTCTCGATGCCGGTGAAGCCGCCGCCGGCCACCACCACGGTGTTGCGCGCCGTTGATCCAGGCCGTTGCGCCAGGGCCTTGATGTGCTGCTCCAGGCGGCTGGCCGATTCGATCTGGTCGACGTCGAAGGCGTGCTCATCAAGCCCGGCCAGGTTTGGCCGGACCACGCCACTGCCGCTGGCCATGACCAGGCGATCGTAGCCAAGCACCTGCTGCAGGCCCTGGCCGTCGCGGTAGCCGACACGCTTGCCGGCCACGTCGATCTCGTCCACCGCGCCCTGGATGAAGTTCACGCCCACGGCGGTAAACAGTTCAGCCAACGGCGCTTTCATCTGCTGCACATCGGTTTCGTAGAAGCGCGGACGGATGCGCAGTTCGGCCTGGGGGGCGAGCACGCTGACGCTGACGTCGTTGCGCCCGTGCTGGTCCAGCAGGCGAGTGGCGCTGAGGGCGCTCCACATACCGCCGAAGCCGGCGCCGATGATCAGGATGTGCTGTTTCATGTTCTGCTCCGAGAAAGAAGGGCTGTTGTTTGCCGGTCGCAGGTACGTCGTGACCCGCAGCGGATAACTACGACTCTATTGGTCGTAGTTATCAAGTGCAAGTTTTTTTTCAAACCGGTTTGTGCCTGCCCCGGTTTGCTGGTGGTCGTAGTGAACTGGTAGTATTGGCGACAAATCCAGTCGGAGATTGACATGTCCCTGTATAGCGCCGGCGTCGAGTACGGCTTGCACTGCCTGCTGTTTCTGGTCGACGACCTGGGCGAAAGCCGCGAAGCCAGCGTGCGCGACCTGGCCGAGCTGCAGGGTGTGCCCCATGAATACCTGGCCAAGGTCTTTACCAAACTGGCCAAGGCCAGACTGGTGGTTGCCACCGAAGGCGTGCGTGGCGGCTTCAAGCTGGCCAGGCCTGCGGACGAAATCACCGTGCTGGATATCGTCACGGCCATCGACGGGCACAAGGCGATCTTCGATTGCCGCGATGTGCGCGACCGCTGCACGCTGTTCGACGGTGCGCCGCCGGCCTGGGCCATTGACGGCACCTGTGCCATTCACGCGGTGATGCTGACCGCGCAAAAGCGCATGGAAGAAGCCCTGGCCCAGCAGACCATCCTCGATCTGTCGCGGCGCTTGGGGCGCAAGGCGCCAGCGGAGTTTTCCACCCAGGTGGTCAGGTGGATCAACGACCGCCGCGACAGCAAGTAAGGCGCGGTTTCAGGCGGGCTCGGCGACTTCGGCGAACAGCGTGCGGCCGTGCTCGAACATGCTTTCAAGGTGGGCGCTGGGGTCGGCGCTTTCCGAGTCCAGCAGCAAGGTCGAGCTCAGTACCCGGGCGCCGCAGTAATCGAAGATGCCGTGGTCGATCTGGGTTTTCATCGCCCGCTCATAGCCATGTTTGCTGAAGGTCGCGGCATCGGCGCCACCGACACCGATCAGGTGTACGTTCAAGCGGCCAAGCATTTTTACCATCGGCGCCTGCGTGCTGAAGTCGAACGCCCAGCCATTGCTGAACACCCGGTCAATCCAGCCTTTGAGCAGCGCCGGCATGGACCACCAATACACCGGAAAGACCAGCACCAGAGCGTCGCTGCGGTCGATGCGTGCCTGCTCGGCAAGCACATCATCGGCAGGCGCTGCGGTGCGATGATGAACAGCGTGGTCGGCCGGGCCGAACAGCGGGTTGAAGCCTTCGGCGAACAGGTCGGCGACCTCGGCGCTATGGCCGTTGTGCACCAGGCCTTCGGCGAGCTTGGCGGCCAGGCTGTGGGTCAGCGAGCGTGGATCATGATGAGCGACAACCACAAGTGCGTGCATGGCAAGGACTCCTGCGAATTGCGGGGAAGGGGCGTAAGTTGTATGCTGGGCATAAGTTACCTTTGGTAAGTTACTTTTGGTAGGTAAGCATGTCAAGCGATCCGCAACCGCGTCGTCGTCTGTCGCGTCAAGACCGTCAGCAACAACTCCTGGACGTGGCCTGGCACCTGATCCGTGAGGAGGGCACCGAAGCCCTGACCCTGGGGCGCCTGGCTGAGTTGGCCGGGGTTACCAAACCGGTGGTGTATGACCATTTTGGTACCCGTTCGGGGTTGCTGGCGGCGCTGTATCAGTCCTTTGATGTGCGCCAGACAGCAGTGATGGATGCCGCCCTGGCCGCCTGTGAGCCGACGCTTGAAAGTACCGCTGCGGTGATTGCCAGCTCCTACGTCGACTGCGTCTTGACCCAGGGCCGGGAGATTCCCGGGGTGATCGCCGCGCTGGCCAGCTCGCCGGAGCTTGAGCAGCTCAAGCGCGAGTACGAGGCGGTGTTCATGGGCAAATGCCGGGCGCTGCTGGAGCCGTTCAGTGGCCGTGGCGAGATTGGCGTCGCGGGATTGCGGGCGATGATCGGCGCGGCCGAGGCGTTGTCTCATTCTGCGGCGAACGGTGAGATTACGGCGGAGCAGGCGCAGCAGGAGTTGTTCGAGACCATCAAGGCGATGGTGGTGCGCAGTTAAAATACATCGCGGGGCAAGCCCGCTCCCACAGGCTGCTCACCCCCCTGTAGGAGCGGGCTTGACCCGCGATAGGGCCTTATTAAGCGGACGAGAAATATGGACATTCAAGAAATCAAGCAACGCCTGGCCAAACCCGCCACGCGCTTTTTCGCCGGTGGCTTTCGCCCCACTAACAGCGATGAAGAAAGCTGGCTCGGCCGGGTGTTCCTCTACCGCCCCGACGAAGGCGTACCGACCAACGCTGCCGGCGAACAACTGTTGCCGGTGGCCCAGTTCCACCTGCCCAGCCTGCCGTTCAGCAGCCCGGCGCTCAAGGACATCCGCGTCCTCACCCTGTTCGTCGGCTACCCGTTTCCGGATGAGTTCGAGGCCATGGGCGACAACTGGCTGATCCGTGAATACCGCGCCGACGATGAGCTGGTACGCAAGGACCTGCCGGTCGCCAACTCTTTCCTCAAAGCCTTTCCCTTGCGCGCTGAAGAACTCGCCGAAGACTATCCACTGTGGGATGGCGGCGGTGTGCCGGATGAGCTGGTCACGGAAATCGTCAAGCTCGAACGGGCAGGGGACATCGAGTGTTACTACGAGGTCATCACCCACGCCTACGAGCACAAGATCGGCGGCTATCCGTCGTTCTGCCAGTCGGGCGTATACCCGGGCGACGGCTTCGAGTTCGTCTTCCAGGTTTCATCCGATGCCAAGATCAACCTCAACGTGGTCGACAGCGGCAGCCTGATGTTCTTCAAGCACCGCGACACCGGCGAGTGGACGATCTACTACGACTTCTATTGAGCTAGTGCGACGCACCGTTACGCGGCTTGTAGAACAGAAACTCGGAGGTCTGCGCAGTCCTGGCAAAGGTCTTCGACCAGTCCGGGCGCACGCGCCGGTCGTGGAAGTACAGGGCGCCACCGGTACGGTCAGGCAACTGCTTGTTCAGCGCCTTGCGGGCGATCTCCTTGGCCAGGGTGTAGCGCACTTCTTCCTGGACATCGTCCGAGCGGCCATCGCACCACCAGGAGAACTGGCAGGCGCCTTTCTCCGAGCCTTGCTTGACCACGCCGCAGACCGAATCGGGAAAGCCCTCGTGCCCGACCCGGTTCATCACCACGTTGGCCACCGCCTCCATGTCCGCTGATTTACCGCCCTTCGATTCCCAGTAGATACTGCGCGCCAGGCAGGTGATGGCATCGTCCAGCGCGGCTGCGCCGGCCGGGTCGACGGCCTGGACTTCGGTCTTGGTGATGGCTTGGGACTTTGGTGCGGGCGGGGCATCGGGGCTGCTCGCGGCTTTTTGCTCCAGCACCTGGGCCTTTTCTTCGGCCACCTGGGCCTTGGAGTCAGCCGCCATTGCCACGGCGCCGGAGAGCGCCAGTACCAGGCACGTTGCAATCGTTAGCAGGCGCATGCTCGAACCTTTGGGTGGCGTAGAAGTACAACTTCCTGTTACAGGGTCGACCGCGCCGGGCGCAAAACATTCCCGCTGTCAGACCACGGGCAACTTCGTGCATCATCTACGCAGTCCGATCAAGGGAGATTTCCATGCGCGTCACGTCATCTGTTGCACCTCTGGCCTTGTTGGCGTTGGGCCTGGCGTCCACCGTGACGGCCCAGGCCAGCGACGAGTCGCAGCTGGTCGAGTCGATCAACGCCTACCGCAGCCAGGCCCAGCGCTGTGCCGGCCAGGTTTCGATGGAGCTGCCGCCGCTGGCCAGCGATCCGCGCCTGGTGTTGCCGGCCAACAGCATGGGCGATCTGCGCGAGGCCCTGGCGCAAAAGAGCTACCCGATGGTCAACGTCCAGGCCATCAGCCTGTCCGGGCCGCGGGATGTGCAGTCGGCCATGAAGGCGGTGCAGGAGAGTTTCTGTCAGGTGGTGCTCAACCCGCAGTTCGTCGATGTCGGGGTCAGCCGCGAGGGCCGCGACTGGCGCATCGTCCTGGCGCGGCCGTTGCTGGCAGGGCGCCTGGGCGACTGGCAGGCCGAAGGGCAGAAGGTCCTGGAGATGATCAACGCGGCGCGCAGCCAGACGCGCCAATGCGGTGGCCAGGCATTCAACGCCACCACGCCGCTGGCCTGGAACGCCACCCTGGCCGGCGCCGCCGAGAGCCACACGCGGGCCATGGCCAACAACAACTTCTTTGACCACAAAGACCGCGACGGCCGTACCCCGGGGGATCGCGCCGAGCTCTCCGGGTATGCCGGCCAGCAGGTCGGCGAGAACATCGCTGCCGGGCAGGACACCCCGCGCAAGGTGGTCGATGGCTGGCTGGCCAGCGCCGGTCACTGCGCCAACCTGATGAACCCGCAGTTCAGCGAGCTGGGCGCGGCCTACGCGGTCGATCCCAAGAGTGACGCCGGGATCTACTGGACAGCGATGTTCGGCGCGCCCTGATGGGCCTTAGTGCTCAAGCCCGGCACGCTTGAGCAGTTGCTTGCAGCGCTCGGACAGGTGCACCACGCGCAGGTGCTTGCCGTTGTTGCTGTAGCGCTCGCGCAGGGTCTTGA
>RCUI01000193.1_pt1 | contig 23053 bp, 22 predicted proteins | sample 2166121 | NCBI WGS metagenome assembly RCUI01 (sample SAMN09932700, study PRJNA488358) | compost metagenome | feature: garden; material: soil; isolation source: compost soil in succinic acid-enriched culture | place: Germany: Experimental Botanical Garden Goettingen | collected 2016-01-27
CCGGGTTGTGCATGAAAAAGTGCATGCCCAGCAGCCAATAGAGGATGCTGACCAAACTAAAGATCCCTGTTGTCCTCATCGTCCCTGATCCCTGCAGTGTCATTCCCATTGTTTCGTCACCAAGCAGCCAATACGTAAAAGGGGGCAACAGCCCCCTTGTTCACTTCATTGCGATCATGCCGACTCTGGCCTGCGAAACGCATGACGCACCAGCACTATGCCCACTCCCAGCATGCCGCCGAGCAGGGTAGCCAAGACCACGACCAGTGAGCGCTTGGGTTTGTCGCGACTCAGAGGTTCACTCGGCGAGGCCAGATAGGCAAAGGACTGGAACGGCAGCTCCTCTAGCTTGATGGCCTGGAGACTGCTCAGTTGCAGACGCAGATCGCTCAGCGCCGGATTGAGGAACTCTGGATTCTGGATCTCCTTGAGGATCTTGAGCTTCTCCGCCAGGGCGCGAGCCCCCAGGTCGATGGGAAGACTCCCCTGATCCTGCAGGTTCTGTACCGGCGCCTCCAGCCCAGCCACCTGGGCGATGCGCAGACCGTACTCGGTACGTAGAATATCGTCTTGCAACTGCTTGAGGGTATCGGCTCGCGCGCTCTCATACTGGGTCTGCAGCGTCTTGATCCTGTTCTGCCAGATGGTGCCCAGTTCCTTGCCCTTGATCGCTGACTCTTGCTGCTGGATGAAGGCGATATAATGCTCCAGGCGCTCCTTGGCCTCGGCCGCCGTGTCTGCGGCGAAGGAGAGGGTGACATCTTCGCGCAGTTTGTCCGTGGCCTTGGCACTGATCCCTTCGGTCATCTTCTTGAGCAGCAGTCGCTTGCCTTTCGCGTCCGTTACTCCGGACTGCGCCGCCTCGGCATCCAGATAACCTTTCTCCATCAGGAACTGACGCTTGTTATTGAAGCTGTTGAAATTGTTGACGAAATCTCCGTAGAGCGCCTTCTTGTCAAAGGAGGTGAAAGCCGCCGCCGGCACCTGAGCGTTAATCAGCTGGTTGATGTTGAGCTCGAGTGATTCAACCTCCTTGAGGGTGGGCGACTTGATCTCGGCCTGGCTGACCCAGACCTGAGGCGCCAGCAGGGCATAAGTTATACCTGCTGCTGCGAATACCCCTGCGACCAGCAGGATCAGGATCTTCTGGTGCCATAACACCATGATCAGCTCACGCAGATCGATCTCATCGCCGGAGGATGCTTGCCAACCCTGAGGCAACTGATTGCCTGAATTATCGAATACCTGTTTGTTCATACTGAGCTCTAAAGATGATGAAGTTACTTCCAGAAAGGGGCGTGACGGTCTTTGTCAGACAAGATTAATGGCACATTGTCCATGAGGGGCCACGCAATAGCCAGCGTCGGATCCGACCAGTTTAGAGATGCTTCCAGCTCGGGAACATAATAGTCGGTGCATTTATACAGCACATGGGCCCATTCGCTCTGGACATAGAATCCGTGGGCAAACCCGGGAGGGATCCACAGCCCCCCGTCTTCCGCCGAGAGCTGCATGCCAACCCATTGGCCATAGGTCGGACTCCCAGTGCGCACATCGACCGCTACATCGAAGATGGTGCCGGTAATCACCTGTACGAGCTTGCCTTGCGGTCTTTCCCTCTGATAATGAAGGCCACGCAGCGTCCCTTGCCGGGAGCGACTCAGGTTGTCCTGAACGAAGCAAAGATCGCCACATTGTTGCGTGAAGTCCTGGTGGCGAAACAGCTCCATAAAACAGCCTCGCTCATCCTCATGACGCAGGTGCTGGATGTGTAACACATCTGGAATCTTCAATGAAATAAAGTGCATAGGTGATGTCTTTGAATAGATGGGAAAGGATATATCACCCAATAGACAACCTTATCAATCCCAATCGGAATGAGTCTTGCCAAAAGGCGCTTGCAACAAACGCAGCAGATAGGCGCCATACCCACTCTTTGCAAGAGGGCGTGCCAAGGCCCGAAGCTGTTCATCTGATACCCAGCCACGGCGCCAGGCGATCTCCTCGGGAGCAGCAACTTTGAGCCCCTGCCGTTTTTCAAGAGTCTGAATGAAGCTGCTGGCCTCCTGCAGACTGTCGTGGGTACCGGTATCGAGCCAGGCTGAGCCTCGCCCCATAAAGCAGACATCCAGGCGCTGCTGCTTCAGATAACACAAATTGACATCGGTGATCTCAAGCTCCCCCCGCCCCGAGGGATGCAGGGTTCGGGCTATCTTGCTCGCATCGCCATCATAAAAATAGATGCCCGTCACCGCATACTGGCTCGCCGGGGAGGCGGGCTTCTCGACGATCGTTTGCACCTTCCCCTCTTCATCGAACTCCAGGACGCCGTATCGCTCGGGATCCTGCACATGATAGGCAAACAGAGTAGCTCCTTCCGTCCTGGCGTTGGCCTTTTGAAGCTGACGAGGCAACTCGGTGCCATAGAAGATGTTGTCGCCCAGAATAAGGCAGCAGGGACTCCCGGCCAGAAAAGGCTCTGCAATCAGCAGGGCCTGTGCCAGTCCATTGGGCTCATCCTGCACCGAGTAGCTGAAACGCATCCCCCATTGGCTGCCATCCCCCAGCAGCAATTCGAAACGGGGCAGATCCAGTGGCGTGCTGATGATCAGGATGTCACGGATACCCGCCTGCATCAGGGTCGACAGGGGGTAATAGATCATGGGTTTATCGTAGACGGGCAGCAGTTGTTTGCTGATGGCCAAAGTCGCCGGATAGAGCCGGGTGGCCGAACCACCGGCCAGTATGATGCCTTTACGCGTCTCAATTGATGAAGAAGTTATCAATATCGTTCCTCTAAATCACTTGATGATTTTCCTCAATGTTTCCCTCACCCCATCTCGCCAATCTGGTAGTTCAATACCAAAGACTGTACGAAACTTCGCAGTGTTAAGCCGAGAATTTAGCGGCCTGGTGGCTACGACGGGATAAACATGACTTAGCACTGGCTTTACTTCGTTGACCTTGAGCTCGATGCCCAATGCCCTAGCCTCCGCAAAAATAAAGCAAGCATAGTCATACCAGCTAGTCTCCCCTTTTGCAGATACATGGTAGAGACCACAAAGGCGGGAATCCAAAAGTACTTTATCGATTGCCTGCAGAGTAACTTGGGCCAGCATAGCAGCAGGTGTTGGAGAACCAATCTGATCACATACGACAGAAAGAGATTTTTTTTCTTGTCCAAGATGTAACATGGTTTTTAAAAAATTCTGCCTATATGGGCTATGCAACCAGCTAGTCCTAAATATCAGATGTTGGCAACCGCTTGCTAAGATGGCTTGCTCTCCTTTCAACTTGCTCAATCCATAAACATTCAGGGGGGCAGGTTTATCCTCTTCTCGCCAAGGCTTTTTACCATAGCCATCGAAGACATAGTCTGTGGAAAAGTGCACCAATAGAGCACCGACCCGCCTAGCTGCTTCAGCCAACGCCGCCACCGCATGCGCATTGATTTGATAAGCCAACTCTGGTTCAGTTTCCGCTTGATCGACCAAGGTATAAGCTGCGGCGTTAATGATCACTCGTGGCCGTAGTCGCGCCACCAAAGCAACCAATCTTTCAGGTTGCAAATAATCTGCCTCTGTCCGCAAAGGTGCTAAAAATGGAACAGATTCTAATTGTTGGCGTATTACCCATCCGAGCTGACCATTACCTCCCAACAATACCAAAGGTGACGATTGGACAATAAAAGGTGAAGGTAACTCAACGAGACTCATTGGTAGTTTTTGGCCTTAGCGTTGCCAGAATACGCCAGATATTATTCAGCAACTGGTAATAGAGGAAAAACACCAAGATAAAAAGCGACAAACTAATCCACTCAGGCACACCACCATATTCAAGGGCAATACCCACGACAGCCAGCAATGTCGCAACACCGCAGATAACCACCAACGCCTGATGGGATGAGAGCCCGGCCCGCAAGCAGATATGATGTAAATGTTCGCGGTCAGGCTTAAATGGTGAAGCACCTTTACGTATACGTCGAACCATAATGCAAGTCATATCCATCAGCGGGATGGCAATAAGCCAAAGAGCAGTAACAGGGGTCATTTGTGCCTTGGGTCCTTGAGTTCCCTGCAACAATACCCAAATCACGGTAAAACCGATCAGCATGCTGCCCGCATCCCCCATAAAAACCTTTTTTCTCCCCCCAAAAGGGAAACCTAAATTCAGGCAAATATATGGGACCACTACGATCATTATCAATATACAGAAGCGGGCTAACGGCAGTTGCCCATCGGCGTAGTGAATATAAGATAGCGCACCAAAGGTGACCATTGTCAACCCACCCAATAACCCATCGATACCATCCACCATATTAAACGCATTAATAGCACCAAGAACAGCAAAAATAGTAAAGATATAACCAAGAGGTCCCAGACTTATCTCATGACTGAACAAAATATAACCAAGACTTTTTAACGAAAGTCCAGCCGCAAATATCATTGCACAAGAGATAAGAATTTGTACCACTAACCTGACACGATAATCAACGTCATACTTATCATCAATGGCACCCATCATCACCAAAACTGAGGCACAAAGCACATATACATCCGAATTAATAAGCAACTCTGGTTTAAACCATAGCACCAGCATCAGCGTAAAATAAATTGAAATCCCCCCCACCAAAGGAACAACCCCTTGATGTAGTTTTCGTTCATTCGGACGGTCAACCAGATTTATCCTCTTTGCTAATTTCCTAAAAAAGAAAAGAATAACAAAAGAAACAAGAAAGAATAAAATATACTCCATCCCAAACTCCGTAAAAATAAAATTATAATTATATCTTTTAGCCCTATAGAAATATGGACTTCGAATATTTTAAAAACATCGTTACTTATCTGGTTTGTTCATAATCCGACTACTTCCCTCCTTTCCATACTATCTTTGCATACTGTGGGTCAAAAGGCCCCTCTTTCACTTCTAGCAATAGAGCCCTCTCTGATAGACACTCAACGCTATGAATATCTCCAGGAAAGAACTGAATCAGGGGTAAGGGATCATTCTCACTTATAATCAAATCGCGTGAGACTGTCCCTGCAATTGAATATAAGCAAACACGTATTTTGCCGCGCAAAAGAATAAACATTTCCCACTGATGAGGTAGTTCATGATAATGAGGTTCAACATAACTACCTTTGAGCATAGCAATTATCAGCCTCTGCACTTTTTCTGAATGGTTAGCATGAAGCATAAAATGGCTACGCAACCGTTCTGATGATGATGCATCATCGTATAGCTGATTTAATAATGCAGATTCTAAAATTTTCATCGAAAAACCTTAGACTAAAAACCATCTTTTTTAAACTCTTTTAAAATAACTTCAGCAGCCATTGAGACCGAGAACTCCCGATTCAACAACGCATTGCCTTGTCGGCCTAACCGCAGACGAAAACTAACGTCCTTTAACAGAGATTCAGCTGCTTCATACAAACCTACATCATCACCATTGACTCTAATAATGCCTGCTCCATTAGTATTTACAAGCTCCATCAAGTCATTACCCTGATTAACACTTCCAAGAATAGGAATATTTTGCACCATATAACCAAGCAATTTCCCCGGGAAGTTGTGGCTAGTATGATCTGCAGAGAGAGAAAATAACCCGACATCTATCTCTGCTAGTATGAGCTTAAATTCATTTTGGTTTACAGATGATAGATAAGTGAAGTTACTTAGGTTCCATTCCTCAGCCATTTGATTTATTAGAGCCACCTCATCGCCTTGACCAACATATAAAAAATGTGCTTGTGGATAGTGGCTCATCGCTTTGGTCAAGCGCATCAGATTGGCCATATCCTGTGCATGACCAATATTTCCTCCATAAAAAAAGATCACTTTATCTTGTAGTTTCAGTCGCTGGCGAAGCGGCTGATAATCGGAAGGTAACTGGCTAATCGGTGTGAGCGAAGCCCAGTTATGTAATACCTCAGTGGGATAATGGTTACCATCCTCTTTGAATACCTTGATATTATTATTTGACATCAGGCCAATCATCTTGGCCTGGCGATAATTAAAGTGTTCAAAAAAACGAAAATAACGGGTTATGATTGAATGCTCACCAATCATCCCTGCATCGATTGCCCAACGGGGAAACAAATCACGTAGTACCAAATAGGCAGGGCATTGGCAGCGTTGACACAGCCAGCGCACCAAACCACCGAAAAAAATTGAAGGAGAGTAATACACAACCCCATCAAATTTATACTCATCTATTTTTTCTCTCACTGCCCACCAAGCACGTAGTGACAGTAAGCTTTCGTTAACAGCACGCTTAAATTTACCTACATCTTTAATCTCACCACTTTTGAAGCGCCAAATGGTCACACCATCGAGTTCATCACACATAAGCAATGATGTTTGGCGAGCATCAGGTGTTATCACTGTAACTTGGTGGCCTTGCATCTGCAAATATAAAGCCAACTCATGAAACATCTTTGCTCCAACACGCGTACTGCCAGGCAAATAGTCATCAATCAACAACGCTAGTCGCATTAATATTTTTTCCAAACTACTCGCATCACATAATCACGATAACTGTGCACAATTCGTACAATTTTATCAGACACATTAGGTATACTATAATCCGCGACTGGACGTAACAACCGCTGATCACCCACTGGTTGAGACTCCAACACTTGTAGCGCTTGAAATACACGCTCTATCTCAAGACCAACCATCATTACCGAAGCCTCTTCAAACGCTTCAGGACGCTCGTGAGCCTCACGAATATTCAATGCTGGAAAATTCATGATGGAAGACTCTTCACTTATGGTACCGCTGTCTGATAGCACCACCTTGGCTGATTTTTGCAACTTATTGTAGTCATGAAAACCCAATGGCTTAAGCAGTTGCACCAATGGATGAAATTCAAGTCCTTGCTCTTCAATCCGTTTACGAGTGCGCGGATGAGTTGAGACAATTACTGGATAACCATATCTCTCCGCCAACCCATTCAGAACCTGCCACAACTTAACGAGATTCTTAGGTGAATCAACATTCTCCTCACGGTGAGCGCTGATTACAAAAAACTCACCCACGTTAAGTTTCAATCGACTTAATACATCTGAACTATCTATCTGCGGCATATAATGATTGAGCACTTCAAACATCGGACTGCCAGTTTTAATAATCCTATCTGCAGGTAGTCCCTCAGCAAGAAGATAATCACGCGCAATAGTACTGTATGTGAGGTTAATATCAGCCGTATGATCCACGATGCGGCGATTAATCTCCTCCGGTACTCGCATATCAAAGCAGCGGTTACCAGCTTCCATATGGAAGGTGGGAATTTTACGGCGCTTAGCTGGGATCACCGCCATACAACTGTTGGTATCTCCGAGCACCAGCATGGCATCGGGGTTCACCTCGGCCAATACCTTATCCACGCCAATGATCACATTACCGATCGTTTCTGCACCAGTGCTGCCTGCTGCACTTAAAAAGTAATCCGGCTTACGAACGCCAAGGTCATCAAAAAAGACTTGGTTTAATTCAAAATCATAATTTTGGCCAGTATGTACCAAAATATGCTCACAATATTGATCTAACGCAACTAGCACTCGTGATAAACGGATAATTTCTGGGCGTGTACCCACTACTGTCATTACTTTCATTTTACTTTTCATGGCTAATATGACTCATGCTAATGGGCTGGCGATGGTATCTGGTTTGCTACGGTCAAAAATTTCATTTGCCCACAGCATTACGATTAATTCATCTTCACCGATATTAGTAATGTCGTGCGTCCAACCTGGGACAGTTTCGATGATTTTATACTCCCCAGCATCAACGGTAATTGAATATTCCTCACCGGTAATCATCTGCTTAAAACGATAGCTCGCAGTGCCTTTAATAACTAAAAATTTTTCATTTTTAGTGTGATGATAATGACCACCTCGAGTCACTCCGGGATGAGCAGTGAAAAATGAAAACTGCCCCGCTGATGGGGTTTTTAACATTTCAACAAAACTGCCACGCGGATCGTTATAACCCGGTACAGTATAGGAAAAGTCACTGGGTGAAAAATAACTCAAGTAGGTAGCATAAAGAGCACGCATTAGCCCGGTGCCCACCTCTTCAGTGATCAAGTTAATACGACTTTGTTTAAATTTCTGCAAAGCCTCAGCCACTTCCCCTACTGTGGTATGATAAACAGGTTCAACTTCTTTATAACCGCATGGTTGATAATCATCTCTTAGTAAAGAGATAAAGCTGGCACATACATCATCAATATAGACCAGCGCCAATGGCGCTTTGGCATCATGAATAGTGATGGGCAAATCATGCACGGTATTATGACAGAAAGTAGCAACTGCCGAGTTATAGTTTGGGCGACACCATTTACCAAAAACATTGGCCAAGCGATACACATACACAGGGCTACCCGTTTGACGCATATAATCAAAAACGACTTGCTCTGCCGCCGCTTTGCTTTTGCCATAGGCATTATCGCGATCAGCCTGAATGGATGACGTTAATACCAGAGGAATGTGTCGGCCAGTCGCGCCTAACAAGGAAACCAGGTGTTGGGTTAAATCAGTATTACCTTGATGAAATTCAATTTCATCTTTAGGCCTGTTCACACCGGCTAAATGAAATACAAATTCGGCTTCGGCAACCATATCAGCTAGATCTGCTAGAGAATGGCCTTGTTCAAAGCATGTCACATTCGTAAAACCTGCTTCGGCTAAAAAAATTCGCAGGTTTTTACCAATAAAACCGTTGGCGCCGGTGACAAGAATTTTCATTTATACCCCTTCTGGCACAACCAGGCTACCAGCCTCTATATCCCTGATAAAGTCGAGTTTATGCAGCAATTTGATCATCTTCGCCACATCCAAGCGCTCAGTATTGTGAGAGTTATAATCTTCAACGCTCGACAAATCTTTTTCACCCTCTTCGCTATATTTGGAGTAGTTCAAATCGCGATTGTCGGATGGAATACGGTAATAACCGCCTTGATCTTCAGCCACAAACATCTCTTCACGGCTACATAGGGCCTCATAAAGTTTCTCACCATGGCGGGTGCCAATCACATTAACCTGGTGATCAGGCTTTTTAGTTATTTGCAGCAATGCGTTGACCAGCACATCGATAGTAGCCGCAGGCGCTTTCTGCACAAAGATATCGCCGTTGGTGCCATGTTCAAAAGCGTGCAATACCAGATCGACCGCGTCATTGAGCGTCATCATAAAACGGGTCATATTTGGATCAGTGACGGTCAGCGGATCGCCGTTGATGATTTGGCGCAAGAACAACGGGATCACTGAGCCACGTGATGCCATGACGTTACCATAGCGAGTACCACAGATAACCGTTTTATGAGGATCTAAATTACGAGCTTTGGCTATCATCACTTTTTCCATCATCGCTTTGGAAATACCCATCGCATTTATCGGATAAACAGCCTTGTCAGTACTGAGACAAACAACACGAGCAACACCATTTACAATCGCAGCCTCCAGCACATTCTCAGTGCCCTGAACATTCGTTTTTACTGCTTCCATGGGGTAAAACTCACATGAAGGCACTTGCTTCAAAGCCGCAGCATGGTAGATAAAATTAACACCTCTGGTTGCATTGAGCACGCTGTTATAGTCACGAACATCACCGATATAAAACTTCAACTTTGGATGATTATACTTTTTACGCATATCATCTTGCTTTTTTTCATCACGAGAGAATATTCTAATTTCTCTTATATCTGTTTCTAAAAAACGATTCAGCACTGCATTACCAAATGAGCCCGTACCACCAGTAATCAAAAGTATTTTATCAGTAAACATAATTTTTCTCATTTTTGATTCAAACACTGCCAATAAGCTACTGCACGCTGTTGTGCTGTGGGGATATTTTTTATTAACTGATTTCCAGTTTCAACTTGTAGGGCTATTTTATCTGGAGAAATGAATAGTTCATATATCGATTTCGCGATATCTTCGGCATTATTAGCATCGAAATAAGTTGCGGCATTTTTGCATATTCCACTTACAAATGGATAGTCAGAAGCAAGTATTGGTTTTTGCATTTTCATGGCTTCAAGTGGTGTGGCCGAAAAACACTCAAGTAGACTGGGAAAAATTAAGGCATCTATTTTTTGATAAAAAGCTGGGCACTGTACCAATGAGATAGAATCTGTGGTATAGAAATTATCTATTTTATCAAACTTGAGATATTTCATCTCATCAGCATTCAATGTAAATAAGAAATTCACATTCAATCCATAGCGTGATGAAAGAATTTTATTAACGGGAATAAGAATATCTAGATTTTTGTGTGGATAGGCCCTACCTACAAACCCAACAACCGGAGCATTATTATTATCAAACTTTGGAAAATCAATCGGCACCCACATTTCTGGGTTGTCAAAAATACTTGCATAACTATTTGAGACTATACTGATTGGCATAGTATAGCCTTTCTTGAGCAAGGCATCTTTCACATGTTGGTGTTCAACGACCAGGTGATGATATCGCCTAAATAGAAAATCTTGAATTAAAAATTTCACCTTATTCTTGAGCTTCTGAATGAGTGATAATTTTCTATATGCGTCATTATTAGCATAAGCAATCCAAGGTTGAGCAAAACCTACTATATATTCTTTTGAGTTTAACGAATAATATATCGGACCAAATATGACAAAGCATCGCTCGTATTGCTTTAACATATCCCCATGATCCTTTGATTTTTTCAGTCCATAATAATCTTTTACTTGATATGAGTTAAACATTTTCATATCTAAATTCAATTTAGCTAGTTCATTAGCTACAACTGAGGATACGACAACATCGTAATTAATACTTGTGCTCTTACTCACTTGGTTTAAAGTGACTAGTTCACTAATAAAGGAGGTTGCAACTTGAACCCCTCCACCGGTATGAATATTACCTGCAAAGATCAACGTATTCAATTAAAGACCCTAACTCTCTTATGCATTGCGATTATCGCAAGCATGCCAAATACATATGAAAAAAATATAACCATTTCGCCAAAAAAGTAATTTCCAAAAAAGAGAAAAAATATAGCCTTCTGCATAAAAGACAGCATTAATGAATATCTCACATCCCTTTTACTGACAAGATAAAATAAACTAACTAGAGATGAGATTAAGGAAGAATATAATGCCACACCAAACAACCCTAGATCATGATAAAAATAATAGATAAATGGTTTCGCATTAAAAAATAATGTATTGAAGTCTTTAATATCACTATATTTTGAATTGTACAACTCTGGATAAAAGGGATAAATAATGAACTTGAGAGAAGAAAGATAATATGTATAGTTAAATCCTTCTGACAACGTCAACTTATTGAAGTTTTCAAAATTAATCGCTACATATGTATAAATGGGGCTGATATATGATGCAGCACCATCCCCAAGGTAACTTGCAACCATACCTCCGGTTGAAAGCCGCAGGTAAGTGAACAGCAAAAATACTATAATTATGCACACAACAACTGATAGCATTTTAGCTAAAGAAAATCGATATTTGTAATATATCAAATAGAGCCACCCTAATATTATTATTAGAAGCTCCCCTCTGGAAATTTTATAAAAAATAATAGTAGTCAAAGAAAAAACAATAAACAGCCTAAAATACCACACTCTGAATCTATTCATTCCTTCAGAAAAAAGAAGTGCATGAATGACTGTAATTGCTAGAAATGGGGTAAGTAAATCGAAATAATGAATTACAGGAATACCACTTGGCACACTTTCTTTAAGATCACTGAATCCGAAATAGAGTATTGGGGGTTGGAATATAATTGCTCCAAATCTAATTATGAATGCAAATATTGATAAGCATATAAAAAAATCCAAAAACAAAGCATATTTATTGCTAAAGTAAAAAGACTCAAGACGGTCATTATTTATTTTTTTCGAAGAAAATGACATAATGAAAGCAGGGAGAAACAGTGACATTCCTGCGGTTAATATACTAGCATGCGCTTCAAATGAAATTGGTGACTGAATATCTGAGTTATACAAAGGTTCATAGCTAGCCAAGGCAGAAGATAAGAGCCAAAGTAAAACAAGCATAGCTCCTGGATGATAATAGTCCTTATTTAGGACTGCTAATATCAAGTAGAGAGATATAGCCAGCAGGAAGTATATTTCGCTCATATTTTACAGTATCTTAATGTGAGTGCCATAGCCCCAAGCAGAACAAATCCATATGTAATTTTTGCGAATACAAAAATATCCATCTGCTTAAATGAGTGTGCAACGAATAAAAACAAAACATAAATAAGCAAAGACACTAAATTTATGATAAACAATAACCATCGCTTATCTAATGCATTGAATACATGGTTTAAAATTGCAATACATGAATATGGAATCACACCAATGGCTGCAAGTTGCATCAATGGGACAAGCTCAGAATATTTAGTAAAACGCTCGACTAAATAATACATACTAACATTCGCAATCAGAATAACCACACATGTTCCAAAGAAAACGAGTGCTGATTCCTTCCAATGAAATAGCTTTTTTTCTTTTACTGTACTACGAATTATTTTGGGATAGATTAACTCTGTCAATATTGATGGAATAGAAAAGATGGAAGCAAAGACAAACATAATAATACTATAAGTACCAAGGGCATCTCTCCCTAAGCTCCAATCCACAAATAAACGATCTATAACGAAACTGAGGTATATAATTACTGAATTTAAAAATAAAAGTTTAGACGTTCCAATCATCTTCCTCTTTATTGCTAAAATATACCTCCACCTCATATCAAAAGTTATATTAAAACCATATTTTAAAAGTAGGATAATTAATAAAACCCAGAAAGAAATAGGGTATATTAAAATAAAAGCATTGAATGAATATAAAGATGCTAAGAGCGATATTGTAAGAGGGAAGGCATAAAGCCATCCCATCAAAATATTTACTGACTTTATATTTTCTGTTGCCCTGAAGTAGGCTTTTATTACATTAGTAATCGCAAGAGATATGCCAACCAAACAGAATGAAAATATAGTTATATTAGCATTCTCAATTATTAGTGAGATAAGCAATATTGCTAAAGAGCCAAAAAAAGAAACTAATAAAGAAAATAGAAGGTACGCGCTCCTATGACCATCGCTTTTGGTCATAGGAAGATAACGGTCGAGAGCGAATCTAGTGCCTAAATGAGTATAATCAAAAGTTTGTAACCAAATTTTGGCGATAGCCACATCACCCAATAATGACACGGGAAGACGTTGCATAAAGACTAAATTAAGAAGTATATTCAAAAGTTGTATTGAATAACTCAAAAAAATATAAATTATTTTACTTCTCATTGATGCACCGCTCTGCATCGCTTAAAACCATGTAATAGAAATTATCTTTCATTAGAACTCCATTCTCCATATTAAAAACCATCTCAGCAAATTTCCCACGGTATAATAATTGATAGTTATCCCCTGGTCTAATTTGTACTTTTGGTAGCACATCAGAATGGAACAAGTTATTAAAACTATGATATAAAACAATGAGTGCCTTACGGATTTTATCGTCATCCAGTCGTTTTATATCTTTTATTTCAGATAGCATTTTATAAAATTCGCTCACGGATTCCGGTTCGAAACAGATACCAAAACCATGATAGTATCCTTTTCCTGCTGTTATTGCTGGTATACCTGCGCAACTAAATTCAAGTCCGGCTGTTCCTTTCGCTGTGACAATAACATCTGCAATATCAATGATTGAATTGGTATTGTAATCCATGGGAAGGATGCAAACATGATTAAGCTTGTTCTTCTCTACAATAGCTTCAACCCCTCCTTTCTCCCCCCACATATATGAACTTGGATGGGCTTTCACAAAGCAGTTAATATCGTTATTACCATTAAGGGTTATTAACGTTTTCTCTAGAAAATCATAGTAATCTTTAAAAAGTAAACCCTCGCCGACATGGGGCGCGTCCGAAAACGCATGAGCCATTACAAACACACAATTTTTTTTATCACTAAAGCTGGAATGTAAGCTGAGACTTTCCTGTTTCGTATATGTTTTTTTGTTTTTAAAAGCATTTTGAATATCAATCTGAGTAGATATGCCTAGCACTCGTGATTGATAATATGATATCTCACCTGTTAAGTCTGAACAGCGGAATGCTTCATCAATGACCTTTTTATCTGCCTTTAAAAAGTGCTCATTTATATTCATTTGTGGAGTATACATTTTGTATACATCCATATCCTTTAATAAAATAGTTGCCCCTCTAGCATGCGCTTGTCGACATAACATGCCATATTCCGCATAAACATTATGGCTAGATACAACGAACCGAATATCGTTTTTCTTTAAAATGTTTTTGTTACCATAATAAAAGCATAGTGATCTAAATATAACTCTACCATGTGAAAAAAGAGACAGTCTATCAATAGTGTAGCTGTTAGGTATATTTCTAATTAATGAATCATAAATCAGATCACCAATTAAAACATCATCCTTACGGTAATCAACAAGTTTAGTTCCATTCTTCAAAAAAAGCAGAATATAGAAGAAAGAACAAAGTGAAGAAAATACCACTCTAGGATTGATATAATTCAACCACCAGCAGAAAAAGTTATTTATCCCAAAAGAGCGATAAATGGGAATGACGTTACTTGCCTTTTGCTTTATGCCCCTGACAAGCACCTTAACATTGAGCCCTGAAGCCTCCCTTGCAGCATTTGCCAGACGAGATTTTTCAACAATGCTCGTTGGTGAGTCCAGAAAGCCCTCGACCAATATTCCGACTTCACCATTATGCCTATGTGACCAATGCTTTTGATTTAGCTCAATGAATTTTTTTTCCTCCGGAGAGAGTTCATAGCTCAAAAACAAAGTACCCAATATCTTTTTAATTCTTTCGAAATTCATAAGGAGAAACCATCATCTACTATAATATTTTGCCCAGTCACATACTTGGCCTGATCTGACAACAGGAACATGATGCTGCCGATGATCTCCGACACATCCAGCATACCTGCACCATGAGTATGGCTCTTGTATGCCTGGCAAAACGCATCAGGCTGATGATCAAATATCCCACCCGGGCTCACATTGTTCACCCTGAAACGGCTGTCATTGACATATGCTACCGCATACTTGCTCAAATGCTGTATCGCGGATTTGATCGCCGCATACTCGACCGGCATGGTCATTTTGGTATTGTTGTAAATATCAAACTTAGGTGCAACAACACCATATATGGATGAAATATTGACTAATGAAAAGGCTGTTTCATGTGCTTTGAAATAAGACGCACATTGCTGGGTAAACAGGAAAGCACTGCCAAGATGGAGTGAAAGATTTTCATTGAAACTGGCAAGGGACACATCAAAAAAATGCGCGCCATAGGTTTTGTTCCTCGGATAGGTCGTGTTGACAGCCCCATCCATATGTTCTTGTTGCGCAAAAAATGCCTTGAGGCTTTCCTCACTGGTCACATCCAGCTGTATCAACGTCAGATTGTCGTCTGCCGCATCCACACACTGAGTGGAAAGACGCTGGGCCATGGCATCAACATTGATATCTGCCGCGATAACTTTGCCGCCTTGGGCAAGAATGGCAGGCACCAGACGAGAGCCCAGCAAGCCGCCGGCACCGGCCACCAGAATGCGTTTTTCGTTCAACAGCTGTTCCATTATTTCTGCTCTCCTACGATAGCTTCTGCCAGTTTGAAGTCGTAAATATCGTCAATATCGACAGCTCGTTCTTTCGGCACCTCGATACTGGTGACTTTCCCCGAGAACAGCCCGTAGTGTTCAAGCACAAAGGCAGGTGTCGTCGCATATACCACTGTCGTGATATCAAAAACCGGAGGCGCATCCTGACGCCGAGCAACATCGCCCGCCGGTTTATTGACCAACTCGACCCACCCATCCACCGTTTCCTTTACCATGTTGAAATAGGGACTGCGGTTGGCTGGCGTGACAGAGATACAGATATCGGCATTTTGCTCACGACGTTTGGCAATGGCCGCTTCAACATCACTCACACTGCGCAGCGGGCTGGTTGCTGGCAAGCTGATGAAACCATCGAATGCCCCATAATGCGCGGTCGCCCATTCAATGGCATGTCGCCAGGACAGCCACTCCGGGCTGGTGTCTGTCGCTAAGTCGGCAGGGCGGTCAATGACAACTGCACCGGATGAAGTTGCTACACTGGCAATAGCGGGGTCATCCGTAGAGACGAATACCTGGCTGATAGAAGGCGATGCTAAAGCAGTATCAATGGAATATTGCAACAAGGGTTTGCCCGCCAGCGGGCGAATATTCTTGCCAGGCAGACCTTTGGAACCACCTCGAGCGAATATAAATGCAAAGTTCTTCATATAATCCTTAACTCGGTAGCTATATCACCGAATGAGAGGGAACTCTTTTATCTTTTCAATCAGTGCAACAGTTCTTGTTGCATCTTTTAAATTAATACTCAGACTTGCTTCACCATGGATGAGACGGACAAAATCAGAAATCATGGCAAGGTACATCTTATTTTTGTCCCATTCGGCATCTGAGTAAATGACATGGGCTCCTGAAGCAGATATCAGCGTAACTTGGTTTTGGATAAGATCCCATTCTAGAGTCCCCTCGCTGCCAATGAAGCGACATTTACGATGTGCTTTTCGCTGTAAGAAATCCAAATGAATAGACGCTATTACACCCGATGCATTGATAGCCAAGACATCAGCCGTATCTTCAACGGATAAACCCAACGTTTCGGATGAACGTAGAACTGCATGCTCAACCCTCAAGGGCCCCAATAACCACTGGATATAATCGAACTCATGGCTGAGTTCCAATAACACACCACCACCAAGTTCTGCACGAGCCGAAACACAGGTGCGATAATCCTTACTCGGTCGCCAGTCTGGTAAATATTGCCCCGTCTCTATCATCACATTGTGCAGATGGCCTATTTTCTGCTCATCCAGTATTTTTTTCAAAATAGCTGCTGATGGTAAGTAACGCAGACAATATCCCACTGCTACTGGTACGTTGTGCTCCCTGCAGGCATCACTGATCGCGTTACAATCAGCCATGGAAGTTGCTACCGGCTTCTCAATCAAGACCGGGATACCAGCCGTGATCAAGGGGATCGCATGAGCGGCATGAAGCGATGCAGGGGACGCCACAATGGCAAGCTCTACCTTATGCTTGATCAACTCATCAATCGAAGTAACGAGTACATCACAGTCACTGATGAGCTCGGTAGAGGGACGACCACTGGCAGGCATCCCATATATGGATGCCATCGGATATAACTGCTTCAGATTTCTACGATGGCGGATCGAAATATTACCCAGCCCAATGACAGCAATGCGTTCCATTATAAATGCAATCCCAGTGATGCTATATCCGATTGAGCACGATTAAAGTCCTCCATACGGCCTATATCCAACCAATATTCATGGATAGGGAACATCAATACTTGCTTCCGCTCTTGCATGTGCAGTTCAAGAAGCGTTGGCATATCAATGCGTTTACCTTTCGATACCGATTGGACAACATGAGGTGACACGACATAAATACCGGCATTGACAAAGAAATGATGTACCGGCTTTTCAATCATGCTGGTGATCTTGTTTCCCTCACCCGTGATGACGCCGTAAGGAATTTGGTAATCATATTCACGCACACACATGGTGGCATCAGCCCCGTTCTCGATATGAAAATCGAGCAGGCGATTGAAATCCACTGTAGTGAGCACATCGCCATTGATCATGATAAGCGGCAGGGCAGGAATGTCGGCGGGCAGCAGACCCAAGGCGCCACCTGTTCCCAGAGGAGTCTCTTCATAGACGTAGCGAATATTGGCACCCCAGGCTGAGCCATCACCAAAATAATTAGTGATCTGCTCGGGCATATAGTGGGTGGAGATGTAGATGTTCTTAAAGCCGGCCTTGAGGAACTGGCTGAGCAGGGTTTCCAGAATGGGTTTGTCCCCCACCTTGAGCATGGGCTTTGGACAACTGTCGGTGAGCGGGCGTAACCGTGTGCCAAAACCGCCCGCCATGATGAAGACGGGGTTGTCATAGTTCGGCGCTTTCGCCGCTTGCTCCCAGGTTTCCAGCCCAATCAGCTTGCCAGCATCATCGACCACTGGCAGAGAAAGAATGCTGCGCTCACGCATGGTCTCCAGCAACTGCGCACGAGTCAGTTTGGCAGAGACGGTAATGGGGGTGGGGTTCATCACGGCCGTGACACTTTGCGCCAGAGAGACATTGTTCAGGATGGCGCGGCGAACATCTCCATCGGTCACGACTCCCAGCAGGTGCCGCGCTTCATCCACGACCAGACAGACCCGCAGTGCCTCTTCATTGATCACGGCCAGGGCATCACGCACCGAGTGCTCGGGCGACAACACCACTTTTTCCCAATTTTTGCTCATCCAATCCATCCTTTACTGCTTGATAGGCATCACGTTGCCCCGGGCAACGTATGCAATCTGCTTTTCTCCAAGAGGTCGCGTCAGCGTGGCGCCAGCCCCGACCACAGCATGGGCACCAATCGATATCCCCTGGATCACGGCAGCGCCCGTGCCGATATGGACCCCATCCCCCGTCACCACACCACCGGATAGCACTGCGCCCGGTGCGACATGGTTGTCGCTGCCAATATGGCAGTCGTGATCCACTATGGCGCCAGTATTGATGATGCTGTTTGGTCCAATGCGGGTACCGGCCTGAAGGATGGCACCCGCCATGACCTGCGCGCCCTCCTCCAGCACGGCGTAATCAGAGACCACTGCATTCGTGCTGACAACCCGGGCAAAGTGGTAACCCAGGGCTCGATAGCGGGCGAACAAGTCTGCTCGCAGTGAAGTGCCGGGCAAAGAGCCGATGCCGTTGACCAGCTCCACCTCATCCGGGGTGTGAGCCAAAATGCGCTCTTCATCGTGCCAGAGGGGGATTTCTGCCAGGGCTGCCCGTGCAACACCCATAGCGGGAGCCACCAGAGCCATGGGAGAACGCCCCTGACTGCGCAGGATATCGACCAGCACGGAGGCATGCCCGCCTGCCCCGAGGACGATGACCGGTTTATTCACGGATAGGTTCGCCCGCCTGATAGGCACGCTTCGCAGGTTGCCCCAGGAGCTGCCAGTAGGCATAGGGGCTCATTCCATCACCCGGGCGCTTGATGGCGAGGTTGTCGGCACAGAGGATGGTTCCCACCTCAATGTCACAGGCAGCCACCAGGCTCTTGCGTGCGATCTCCTTGTTCTTGATCTCGCTCGGGCGCGGCCCCTTGATGCCATCGCCGAGAGCCAGCTCCACATCACGGATCCCCCGCACCATGGCCGCCAACTCATCAGGCTCGAGGGAAGCCTTGTGATCCGGCCCTTCCATGTTGCAATCCAGCGTGAAGTGCTTCTCGATGAGGCAGGCACCTCGGGCCACCGCCGCCACCGGTATGGTGATGCCCTGGCTGTGATCCGAATAACCGACCGGCAACCGGAATGCATGAGACAGGGTATCCATGGCCTTGAGGTTGATATCAACCATGGGCGCTGGATACTCGGTGGTGCAATGGAGCAAAGTGACTTTCTTGGCCAGTGCCGCCTGACCGGCCTCGCTGGCATAAGCGGCCATGAAGGCAGCCTCGCCCGGTTGCGCATCATGAGGCGCGGTCAGGCCGAAGGCGATAACCCCGAGGGCTGCTTCCACTTCGGCCAGGGTGGCCATGCCGGTGGAGACGATCAACTCGCAACCGGTACGTGCATGGGCCAGCACGAAGGGGGCATTGGTCAGCTCCCCCGAAGGAATCTTCAGCGTCTGTAATTTGAGTTGATTCACCAGGAAATCGAGGCTCTCGGTATCGAAGGCGGTAGAGAGAAACTCGATGCCAAGGGACTCGCAATGGGCGATCAGGCGAAGATGGGCATCGAACGAGAGCTCGAGGCGGGAGAGCATGGCAAACTGGCTCTCTTCCTTACCGGTATTGGCGGTCTGATAGGCAGCCTGCTTAGCTTGGCGCGTCACCAGATTGGCAGCCTTGAAGGTCTGAAACTTGACGACATCGACTCCTGCCTGGTGGGCGGCATCGATCAGCGCCACGGCGAGCGACTCGTCGCCATTATGGTTGACGCCGGCTTCGGCGATGATGCGGATCATGGCGACGGACTCCTGTCGAGATCATGGAATTGTTTGATGGTCGGTGTGCTCACGTTCTTCAGACGAGCCACAATCTGGCTGCTGGCATCCCCTGCACCATAAGGATTGATATAAGCATCCGGGGCCATAGGTTGCAGGGCCTGGGCAATACATTGCGTAATGGCCGTGCTATTCGCCTCACAATGCAGCACGCTCTGCGCAGCCAGTCGCCCCTGCTGACGCTGACCGATATTGATGGTCGGCACGCCCAGTGAGGGAACTTCTATGATGCCACTCGACGAGTTGCCAATTACGGCAGCACTGTGCCTCACCGCGCTCAAATAACGCCTGTATCCCAGAGATGGAATAGCCAGCACGCGTGCAGGATTTGCTGCCGCATACTGCTCAAGCAGGGGAATGATGGCACGACCACCGTCATCCGCGTTCGGATAGGTCAGGATGACCTGATGGTCAGGGAATTGATCCAGCGCAGCCAGCAATGCCCTGAAGCTCTCCTCGGCAGGCTCATCGGCCAGGGTCACGGGGTGATAGGTCACCACGAAGAACGGTGAGTCCAGTGCAAACCCAAGGGATGATTGCAGCTCGTCCATGGAAAGCAGTTGGGTCTTGGCGATGTGATCAAGGCCGACAGCCCCCACGTTGAACACCCGATCCGGCGCTTCTCCCAGCTGAATGACCCGCTGCCGATAGGGCTCGGCGGCGGTGAAGTGCAGGTAGCTCAGCTTGCTGATGGCATGGCGGATGGCGTCGTCATAGGCCCCCTCGGTGATCTCCCCTCCATGGAGGTGGGCTACCGGTATGCGTTGCAACATGGCCGCCTGTGCTGCCGCCAGAGCTTCAAAGCGATCCCCCAGGATCACCAGCACATCCGGTTGCAACCGGGCCAACGCGTCTGCCAGCCCGAGCAAGGCAACCCCCATGCTTTTGACCACACCGACAGAGGTATCGGAGGAGAGCAGCATCTCGATGCGCTCATCGATCTTGAAGCCATCTTGCTCTATCTGCTGATAAGTCAGACCAAACTCGGGAGACAAGTGCGTACCCGAGACGATCAGCTTGAGCTCCAGTTCGGGATCGGCCGCAATGTCTTTCATCAACCAATAGAGCAGACCATATTCGGCGCGGGTACCGGTAAAGACGGCGATGGTGTTGGCCATGTTCAGACCTCGACAGGGGAGCTGGGCAGGTTGATCAGATGGGCTTCCAACCACTCGGCGTTCCCCAGCTCCCCACACAGGGCATGGGAGAACATGGGCAGGCGATGCATCAGCTTCCATACCGGCCGGGTCATGACGCCGGCCTTGTTCATCTCCGTCAGCAGACTGTCACGCTGCTCCTGATCGGCACAGATGATGGCATTGAGCCAGTAGTTGGAACGCCCGTAGGACGGTTCGGTGACGAACTGGCATGCTTGATCCTTGAAGAACTCGGCATAGTGCATGGCAAGCGCCCGCTTCTGTGCCAGGAACTGAGGCAAGGCCTCCATCTGGGCACACCCCAGAGCCGCATTCAGATTGGGCATCCGGTAGTTAAAACCGGGTTCATCATGATAGAACTCGAACGGGTGCGGCACCTTGGCCGTGGTGGTGATGTGCTTGGTACGCGCCCCTTGCTCTGCATCCTGACACAACACCATGCCGCCGCCGCCTGTGGTGATGATCTTGTTGCCATTGAAGCTCAGGGCGGAAAATGCGCTCAGCGTCCCCGTATGTTTGCCTTTGTAATAGGAGCCAAGGCTTTCGGCTGCATCTTCCACCAGAGCTATGCCCCAGGCCTGACACACGGCCTGCAACTCATCGAGTTCGACTGGATGACCAAAGGTATGCATGGGCACAACGGCTTGCAGGCGGCGCCCGCTTGCCTTGTGGATGGCGCCGATCTCGGTGCGAGAGGCATGCTCTTCCAGCCAGCTTGCCAGGGCAATGGGGCACAGGCCCAGGCTCTGGCGTGACACATCGACGAACACGGGCTCTGCGCCCATGTGATGCAAGGCGTTGCAGGTCGCCACGAAAGTCAGGGGCTGGGTAATCACCAGATCGCCGGCCTGTACCCCCGCCATATAGAGCGCGATATGCAGCGCCGCCGTGCCATTCATGGTGGCAACTGCGCGGGCAGAACCGGTAAAGGTGGCTATTTGCTGTTCGAACTGCTCAACATAGGCTCCCACACTGGAAACGAAGGTGCTTTCCAGGGTATCGAGCACATATTGACGTTCATTGCCGGCAAAGGTTGGTGCATGGAGAGGAATGAAGTCATCGGTTTTGTAGGTATCACGAATAAAACGAATCAATTGAGTATGCATACCGATTCCTTACATCTTGCCGTCGAGATATTTGCCTGTTTCTTTATGACCAAAATCAGGGATCATGGCGAAGAACAGCTCGACGATCTCTTTCTTGTCCCAAGCGCGTTTCGTTTTCATGGCCGCGATGGTCTGCTCAAAATAATTGAGCAGGTCATTCTGATAGGCGGGTTCATTCTTGATGATGCCCAGGTTTTCAAACCTATCCATGTCCAGCACTTCTTTATCAGTGAAGAACTCTTCGAAGTCTTTCTCACCCGTGGTGTCGCTTTCGGTAAAGAGGCAAGGCCACATCCCCTGCTCAGGCAGATTCGCCATCAGGGTTCTGGCTTCATCCTCGTCCTTGCACAGATAAGGCTTGTAACCATGCTGTTCCAGATATTTCACCGCGATCTCGGCAAAGGTAATGAGGTGCAGGGCTTCGCTGAGTTTGGGAAAGAAGATATCCCGGTTCTCACCAAAGACACAGGACATCAGACACAATTCCCCGGATTCTTGCGGCGTCACGAAATAGCGTTTGATGTCACTGGGGGCGACGATGGGCTGACGCTTTTGCAACCGCTGGTTGAAGCCGTGCAGCAGGGAACCGTCAGAGAAGGCCACGTTGGCAAAGCGCGCGGTTGAAATGGCAATCTGCTCGCTGCGGC
>RCUI01000194.1_pt1 | contig 22982 bp, 20 predicted proteins | sample 2166121 | NCBI WGS metagenome assembly RCUI01 (sample SAMN09932700, study PRJNA488358) | compost metagenome | feature: garden; material: soil; isolation source: compost soil in succinic acid-enriched culture | place: Germany: Experimental Botanical Garden Goettingen | collected 2016-01-27
CAACCACCCGTCGGACATCATGCACTTTTGCCACCACCCCCTGGCCGGTCCGGTTTTCCCTGCTTTACTGATCAGGGCTGCCAGGCAGGCAGCTATGCGCCCAGGGAGGGTTTCATACCCGTTGCACCTCGGCGAACCTTGCCCATTGGGCATGGCCGTGCCGGACCGCAGCGTCTTCGCCGCAGGCAATCTGCGCGTGACGCCATCACGGAGGTCGCAACGCCGTTCGCCTACATCCAACTGCGCGCCAAGGAAGTCGCCCGCCAGAAACAGCCCACGCGCTTGTTTCCACTCATTGTTTGCAATGGAGGCACCATGACTGACTCACTACAAGCACCCGTAATAGGACTCTTCCCCGTGTCCTACATCATCGGCACCGATGCACCCGGCGCCCAGCGCCTGGTGCTCGACCTGCTGGTTCATCCGTCTGACCGCACCCTGCGCGGCACCGCCCATCTCACCCAGTCCACCAACCCGCCGCTGGACCAGCACCTGGACGTGTGGGGCACCTACAGCTATCAGCTGTTCCTGCCGCCAAGCCCAAGCAATATCCTCATCACGTTGCAGGGCAACCATGGCGGCAAAACTGCCAACTCGCCGATCATCTTCAGCCTCAAACTCGCGGTGGGTTCGGACTGGCAGAAAGGCCAGGCCGGTTACCGCTACCTGAACAGCCAGGGGCAATGGATCGTGGTCGAAGCGCCAGCGCACCGGGAAGACACCCGCATCAAGGCTTTCGGTGATGTCGACATCCAGGCACTGCTACACGCCACCACCCTGGAGGCGGCCATTGCCACCGGCGATGTCGATCATCTCAAGGCCCTGGCTACCGGTGACGCAGGCGCTGCCCTGAACACCGCCATCGATTCGACCAAGAGCACTTCCGGCAAAGCCGGCAAATCCAGCCGCGCCTGAACAGACAAGGAGTCGCACCATGCCCGCAATCGGACTGTTCCACACCCGTCTCAATGTGCGTACCGGCCTGCTCGGTGCTCCCGTCCTGACCCTCGATCTGTTGGTCAATACCGTGCAGAAGAAGATCACCGGCGTAGCCAGTATCTTTGCTGCCACCTACCCACCGCTGAACTTCCATGCCGATGTCTGGGGGGACTATTCCGACCTCAAGCTCGGCCTCAAAGGTGATGGCCATATCGTGCTCAACCTGACCGGCAGCCCCAGCGGTCCGTTCAGCACCCTGGAGCAGACCTTCCATCTGCACGGGATCCTCAGCGCCAACTGGGCCAGCGGTACCGCCAGCTATCGCTACCTGCGCCTGGACGGCGGAGGGTGGCAGGTGGTGCCCCATGCCAACGTGCGCCAGGCACCGACCGAGACTCACCAGAGCCAGAAGGATGTCAGCGAACGTAGCCGCAGCCGCCTGCAGGCAGCGATTGGTCAGCTGGAAAACGCGTAGACGCGCGTGAGAAGCGGGCGGCCCGGAAGACCGGGCTGCCTTTCTCGTGCTTGCAAAGGTTGTGGGATTTAGGCTAGATCGACGTTGAATCTGTTTCGCTGCCAGGGTCGATCTATGCCGCTGAGCTTTCACAAGATGCACGCCAATGGCGATGACTTCGTTATCGTCGACGCGCGGAACGCAGCCAACCCGATCACTGGCGACATTGCCCGGCGACTGGGGGATCGCAGCCACGGTATCGGCTTCAATCAGCTCGCGGTGCTGCTCGATTGTGATGATGCCCAGGCGCGCCTGCTGTTCTGGAATGCCGATGGCTCCCCGCTGGACGTTTGCGGCAGCGCAACCCGGGGTGCTGCGGACAGGTTGATGCACGAAGCGAACACCACGTCGCTAACCTTGCGCTCCAACCGTGGGCTACTGACGTGCGAACGAACGGCATCGGGCGCCATTGCCATCAGCATGGGCGCGCCGCTGTTCGGCTGGTCGGATGTTCCGCTGGCTGACGCAATGGATACGGCTGTATTGCCACTGGCTGGAGGCCCCAGCGCCTGCAGCATGGGCAACCCGCACTGCAGCTTTTTTGTCGATGATCTGGCGGCCATTGACCTGGCGGCTATCGGCCCGGGCATCGAGACCCATCCGCTGTTCCCCAACCGGACCAATGTGCATTTCGTCCAGGTCATTGACCGAGCGCACATTCGCTTGCGCATCTGGGAGCGTTGGGGCGGCATTGCATTGGGTTCGGGGTCCTGCTCCTGTGGTGCGGTGGTCAACGGCATCCGTCGCGGCCTGCTGGACCCTTGCGTTGAGGTGGAATGCGATGGCGGGACCGTCACTGTGCAATGGGATGGCGAGGGCCCGGTCTTTCTCACCGGGCCGGTGGCCTTGAGCTATTCGGGCGTAGTTGCAGATGGCCTGTTACCGGCCGGCTTCGTCGGTAGCTGAGCCTCACGCAAGCCCCTCACAGCTGGATATCTATCACAACCGGGCAATGGTCCGATATCGCCAATGCAGCGACGGGGTACTGCGGTGGCTTTGCAGGAAGGGAGCCGCCCATGTTGCCGATTGGAACCTTGTAAGTCGACTGGACACTATTGGCCAGCGTCTCAGATACAAGGATGTGGTCCAGGCCAACCGGGTTTCGGCAGCCCAGCCCATCAGCAGCAGTCAGTGCCTTGCGCTGCGCCTGGGACAGTTTGGAGGTTTTTGCCGACTCGCACGCAGCCTTTACTGACGGGGCTCCAGGACACACTGCTGACAGAAGTCTGGCCTTCGACCCTGCGGGTGCTCCGTCATTGATTTCCAAGAGCAGATTGCGCGTTGATACCGTGGCGGCCCGGCTCTTCGTCAAATCGGTCTCTCCGTCGCTTCGCAGTGGCTCTGCGCCCGCCAGTTTGTTGGCTTCGTGCCAAAGATTACGGTTGAAATCGCCAAGTACAACGAAGCCATCCACGTTCAACGGCAGTGTTTCGAATGCGACTTCAAGTGGGCCTACCTGCTGCTGCAAAACAGGACATGGGTCGTCGGCTCCCTTGTCGCCGTCGAGACGATCACCTTCCAGCGGTGTGACACACCCGGATTTGAGATGGACCGTCAAAAAGCGAACCCGTTTGCCGCCCAGATTCAACGTGACGGTATACCCCGGTCGTACCTGTTTGGTCGCTGGACGATCGGGCAGGGACAGCTCTACCAGGTCGGTGCATGCCTCGACGGCCTCGCCCAACGACCTTTTCCAGGCAAACGCCAGGCGTTGTATCTTGTAGGCACCCTCGAAGGAGCAGACGTTGTAGTCTGCTGCGGCGTCGCCAAGCGCTTCGCGAACACTTTGTGCTCCGGAAACTTCCTGGAAAGCAATGACGTCCGGCTTGATCTCGGCAGACATCAATCTGGCTATTTGCGCCAAGCGTTTGGCATAGGCTTCAGGCGTAACTTCCACGACCTGATGAGTTGCAGTCATGTAGACCGCGCAGGGCGGCATTCTGGCAAGGTCCACCCCTTCGAGTGAAGCACGTGACTCGCTGATGTCCCATCCACGCTTGGCCTGCGGTGTACCGACGGGTACCAGCTTCCAATCACCTTGAGCGTCTTTCGCGTAGGTTTTTGAGCACTGTGCAATCCAGGTTGGCAGCTCTTGTTCAGCGATATGCCAGCCAAGGTTCCACGTGGCAATTCGAAAGCTATCGCCTTGTGCGACAGACGAACCAAACAACATTGCGCTGAACACGACGAGCTTCCAGGCCGGGTACATTCGATGCTCCTTCTCAAAGAGATCATGTTGGGGCCATAGCTGGCAGAGAGCCATAATTCATGGGTATAGACTGCATCCAGATTCACGGCAAACACCGTTGAGCTTATTGGCCTTCCCGAGAATAGGTTTTTGCATGCTTGGCAAAGCCGATCTTGATCGCTACCAACACGGGCGCCGCCACGGCAAACAGCAGCGTCACGGCCATGAACGCACTGTCGAAGGCAATCACCTGGGCCTGCCCGGACAGCGCCCGCCCCAGCAAATTAGTCGCCGCCCGCGCCGCCGCCGCTGCATCCATGCCTTTATCCATCAGCAACGCCGTGCTGCTGGTCAAACGCTCCATCATCGCCGCGCTGCCGGGCGTGACACGGGTGCCGAGCACCACGGCATTGGTCGCGACGTCATGCTCGATCAGGGTCTGCAACCCGGCCACCCCCATCAGCCCGCCTAACTGCCGCCCGGCATTGAACAGGCCAATGCCGGCCGCCAGGTTGCGGCTGTTGAGGTGCGTGAAGGCAATCAGGGTGATCGACAAAAACAGAAAACCCAAGCCCAGCCCGCGCAATACAATGGCCGCCATCATGTCTGCGCTGCCGCTTTCGCTGGTCGAGCCAGACAGCATCCACATGGCGATCATGATCAGCCCGATGCCAAAGGGCACCGTGGCAAACGGCGGCACCCCACGTGCCTGCATGAGGTAGGCCGAAACCAGCAGCGCACCCACGAAAAACGCGCCACTGGGCAACAGCAACAAACCGGCACTCGTCGGGGTAAAGCCCAGCACCGACAAGGCAAATGCCGGGATCAGGTACGCACTGCCAAACAAGGCCGCACCGGCGACAAAACTGACGATAAAGGCGAAGGCAAAATCGCTCGATTGGAACAGGCTGAAGTCGAGCAGACCTCGACCCTTGGCCAGCACTTGCCGACCGAGAAACACCAGCAGCGCCGCTGTGCCAATCACCGTCAGCCAGCGGATGCGAGGCTCCTCGAACCAGTCCCAGCGGCTGCCCTGGCTGAGCACATAGGTAAAGCACAACAGCGCAGTGGCGAGGAAAAACAAGCCAAGCCAGTCAAACGGCAGCTGTCGGGCTTTGGCCGGCTTCGGCACGTCGGCGAGCAGCACAAGCCCACCGGCCAGCAGCGCCAGCGGCAAGACGCTGAAGAAGATCCAGGTCCACGACTGGCTGTCCAGCAACCAGCCATGCAGGGCCGGGGCGAGGGTAGCCGGGGCAACCACGGCGCCCATGGCGAACAGCGCTTGAATGAGCGGTTGCCAGGCGCGCGGGTAGGCCCGAAACAGGATCATCTGACCGCCGACCAGCAGCGTGCCGCCGGCAAAACCCTGCGCCACCCGCAACGCAGTCAGCAACTGCAGTTGCGTGGTGTAAACCGCGATCGCGCAAGCCAGACCCATGGCCAGGGTCGCACCGATGACCACCTGCCGGGGATCGAAGCGCCTGAGCAGCCAGGCGGCGCTCATGAAACCGATCAGTTTGAACCCGGTGTAGCCGATATCCAGCCAGGCGAACTCATCGGGCGTGGCATAGGTGTCGCCGATGATGTCGCCGCGGCCCAGCGCCAGTACGGTACTGGCGATGGCCTCGGTCAGGGTGGCGAGCAGTATGCCGACCACCAGCAGGCTAGCGCCGCCGCGCTTCACGAGCCACCGCCATGGGCCACCTCGACCCGCGCCGACAGGCCCGGCACGATACGCCCGGGCAGGGGGTTATGGGCCAGGCGGATCTTCACCGGCACACGCTGCACGACCCGGACGAAATTGCCGGTGGCGTTGTCGGCCGGCAGCAGGCTGAACGCCGAACCACTGCCGGGGGCAAAGCTGTCGACCACGCCTTCCAGCACGTCGTCGGGGTAGCCGTCGACGGTGATGCGCACGCGCTGGCCAGGGTGGATCGGCTCAAGCTGGGTTTCCTTGAAATTGGCCACCACCCACACATCGTTGACCGGCACGATATCGAGCAAGGCCATGCCGGTGGTCACAAAGCGTCCGACCCGCACCTGGCGGTTGCCGACCACGCCATCCACCGGGGCACGCACCACCGTGCTGTCCAGGTCAATCCGCGCCAGGTCCCGCGCGGCCTGGGCCTGGGCCACGGCAGCAACGGCGGCTTGACGCTGGGCGAGCAGCACGGCGATGTGCTGCTGTTGCGCGTCCACCGAGGCCGAGGCGGCAGACACCGTCGCCGCGGCCTTTGATTGCGCCGCGCCGGTTTCATCGACCAGGGCCTGGCTGACGGCGTTGCTGACGATCAGCTTGCGGCTGCGGTCGTGGGTTTTGCTCGCCAGGTTCATTTCGGCGGCGGCCGAGCGCCGCTGGGCCTCGGCCTGGCGAATCAGTGCGCGTTGCAGCTGGGTCTGCGCATCGACATGGCTCAGGCGTGCCTGGGCCGCGTTGTAGTTGGCCTCGGCCTGGTCGAGGTGAGCGCGATAGTCCTGGTCGTCGATGCGAAACAGCACGTCACCGGCGCGCACGCTCTGGTTGTCCCGGACCTGGACCGCGGTTACGTAGCCGGCCACCTTGGCCGCTAGCGAGGTGACGTCGCCGCGCACATAGGCGTTGTCGGTGGAGGTGCTGGCGCCGCTGAACCCTGCAGCCCAGCCAGCCAGCAACACCGCCAGGGCACTGGCGCAAAGCAGCAGGCCGACGACCTTGCGCTTGCCGCGCCGTGGCGCTGCCGGTGCTGCCTCGACGTCGGGGGAGGGCATGAGCACGTTCATGATGGGTGTCCTGTTCAATGCCGGCGCCTGCGGCAGCCGAAGCTGCCGAGGGTCGCCTGGCGTGGTCACTTGTTAACGGGCTTGACCAGCTCCTGCTCGCTGCTGTCGAGCACGAACACCGCCAGCAAACGGGCCGGCTCGGTGCTGCTGGCATTAGCGCTGACTGCATGAAAGGCGCCGGGCTCCTCGACGAAATGCTCCCCGGCCTTGTAGACCTTCTCCGGGCCGTCGCCGACCTTGCTGCGCACCGCGCCTTCGAGCACCGTGGCGTAGATGAACGCCGACTTCGGATGCAGGTGCGCCGGTGATGCGCCGCCTGGCGCGTATTCCACCAGCACGCCCTTCATGCTCTTGCCCGGCACATTGGGCAGGGCGCGGTCGAACACCACACTGACCTTGCCCGGTTGCGGTTCGCCAGCCCAGGCGCTGGTGATTGAAAAGCTGGCAAAGGCGGCGGCGAGAACCAATCGGCTAAACATGGCAATGCTCCTTCAATGAGTGGGTAAGCGTGTCTCAACGCGGGGCCTGGGGGGTGGATTGCGCCAGCCAGTCCTCGAAGCGGATCGCACCCAGGCGCGGGTTGCTGCCGGGGGTCAGCGACTGGTCGTCGAGCACATCGCCGAAGTAGCGCGCGTGTACATCCGGCACCACCTTGCGGGTGTCGTCGGTGGCGCGGAACAAACGCCGCACCAGCTCATCCAGCGGCAGGGCTTCGGGGCCGGCGACTTCCACGGTGGCGTTGAGCGGCGCCGCCAGGGCCACATCGGTGAGCGCCGCAGCGACGTCATCGGAAGCCATGGGCTGGATCAGCGCCGGTGACAGGCGCACTTCGTCGCCAACCATGGCCGCCTGGGCAATGCCGCCGACAAACTCGAAGAACTGCGTGGCGCGCAGCAGGGTGAAGGGCTGGCCGGACGCCTTGATCAGGTTCTCCTGGGCGACCTTGGCACGAAAGTAGCCGTTGGCCGGCAGCCGCTCGCTGCCGACGATCGACAGCGCCACATGATGACCGACGCCGGCAGCGGCTTCGGCGGCCAGCAGGTTACGGGTGGAGGTTTCAAAGAACTCCAGCACCGCCTGGTCTTCCCACGATGGCGCGTTGGCCACATCGACCACCACCTGGGCGCCATCCATCGCCTCGGCCAGGCCTTCGCGGGTAATGCTGTTGACCCCGGTGTTGGGCGAGGCGGCGACGGCGTCATGGCCGCGCTCGCGCAGGTTTTTCACCAGTTTCGATCCGATGAGGCCGGTGCCTCCGATGACGACGATTTTCATGGGGACTCTCCGCTTGCCGACGGCAACCATTGCTGTCGATGGGCTCAAGCGTGCCAGCGGCGCCGGGGCAAGTCCTTGCAGCAGGCGTGGATTTGCCTTGGCATTGGCGTGGATTTATGTCCAAAGCCTCCAACCTGCGCCGACCCGCCCGCTGGACGGTGCAGCCGGCCACGGCCTGCCGTATGATCGAAACCACGACCAATCGCCAGCTCGGACACGGAGTCGGGGGCGCTCGACCCAGAGGATAGCCACCGTGCAATTCGTGTTTGAAGACTACGTGCTCGACCAGCAGCGCCGGGAGCTGACCCAGCGCGGCCAGGTCGTGGCCATCGGCCCGCAGGTGTTCGACCTGTTGCTGCTGCTGGTCAGCAACCACGAACGGGTGGTCAGCAAGGACGACCTGCTGCAGGCGGTATGGAGCGGGCGCATCGTCTCCGAATCGACCATCACCAGCCACATCAACGCCGTGCGCAAGGCCATCGGCGACACCGGCGAGCAGCAGCGCCTGGTGCGCACCGTGCCGCGCAAGGGCTACCGCTTCACAGGCGTGATCAGCCGTTGCGAGGGCCTGGCCGACGAGCCGGCACTGTCAGCCGAACCACTGCCGGCGCCAGCCGCCATACTGAACCTGCCAGACAAACCGTCGATCACCGTGCTGCCGTTCCACAACCTCAGCGGCGACCCCGAGCAGGACTACTTCGCCGACGGCATGGTCGAAGACATCATCGCTGCCTTGTCGCGCCTGCGCTGGCTGTTCGTCATCGCCCGCAACACCAGTTTTACCTACAAGGGCAGGGCGGTGGACGTGCAGGGTATCGGCCAGGAGCTGGGTGTGCGCTACGTGCTTGAAGGCAGCGTGCGCAAGGCCGGCAACAAGGTGCGTATCACCGGCCAGTTGATTGATGCCAGCAGCGGCACGCATCTGTGGGCCGAGCGCTTCGAAGGCCTGCTCGACGACATTTTCGACCTGCAGGACCGCATTGCCGAAAGCGTGGTCGGCGCCATTGCCCCACAGCTGGAACGGGCCGAAATCGAGCGGGCCAAGCGCAAACCCACCGACAGCCTCGATGCCTACGACTACTACCTGCGTGGTACGGCCAAGCTGCATAACGGCACCCGCGAAGCCATCGAACAGGCCCTGGCGCTGTTCTACCGGGCTATCGAACTGGACCCGGAATTCGCCTCGGCCTACGGCATGGCCGCCTGGTGCCACTTCTGGCGCAAGATCAATGGCTGGATGAGCGATCGCCCGCGGGAGATCGCCGAAGGCACGCGGCTGGCGCGCCTGGCCGTGGTGCTTGGCCGCGACGACGCCGTGGCCCTGACCCGTGGTGGCCATGCCCTGGCGCACCTGGCGGGCGATGTCGACAGCGGCATCGCCTTGCTCGACCGCGCGCGGCTGCTCAACCCCAACCTGGCGCCGGCCTGGTACCTGGGCGGTATTTTGCGTGCCCTGCGCGGCGAAACCGAGGCGGCCATCGACAACCTCAACCATGCCGTGCGCCTGAGCCCGCTGGACCCGGAGATGTTTCGCATGCAGGTGGGCATGGCCCTGGCGCACTTTTTTGCCGGGCGCTTCGACATCGCCGCCAGCTGGGCCGAAAAGGCCCTGGGTAACCTGCCCAGCCTGCTGCCGGCTGCGGCCCTGCTGGCGGCCAGCTATGCCCACGCCGGCCGGCAGGACAAAGTCGAGCAGGCGCTGCAGCGCCTGCGGGCGATGGACCCGACCTTGCGGGTGTCGCGGCTCAAGGAATGGCTGCCGATCCAGCAGGGCGAGGATTTCGAGCGGTTTGCCCAGGGGCTGCGCCTGGCGGGTTTGCCCGAGTAATTGCGCCCGGCACAAGACTTCCCGGCGAAAACCCGGATAATGGCGGCCAAATCGTTTTGCTCGTATGGTATTCCCGCATGGAAATCAAGGTTAACTTTCTCGACAACCTTCGACTTGAAGCCAAGTTCGATGACTTCACGGTGGTGGCCGATCAACCGATCCGCTACAAGGGCGATGGCTCGGCACCGGGGCCGTTCGATTACTTTCTGGCTTCGTCGGCCCTGTGCGCGGCGTACTTTGTAAAGCTGTACTGCCAGACCCGGGGTATCCCCACCGATAACATCCGCCTGTCGCAAAACAACATTGTCGACCCGGAAGACCGTTACAAGCAGATCTTCAAGATCCAGGTCGAGTTGCCGGCCGATATCTCCGAGAAGGACCGCCAGGGCATCCTGCGCTCCATCGACCGCTGCACGGTGAAAAAGGTGGTGCAGACCGGCCCTGATTTTGTCATCGAAGAAGTGGAAAACCTCGATGCCAACGCCCAGGCCTTGCTGATGCTCGACCCGGCGTCGGACACCAGTACCTTCATCGCCGGCAAGGACCTGCCGCTGGAACAGACCATTGCCAACATGTCGGGGATTCTCGCCGGCCTTGGGATGAAGATCGAGATCGCCTCGTGGCGCAATATCGTGCCCAATGTCTGGTCGCTGCACATTCGCGATGCGCAGTCGCCGATGTGCTTTACCAATGGCAAGGGCGCGACCAAGGAAGGCGCGCTGGCCTCGGCGCTGGGCGAATTCATCGAGCGGCTCAACTGCAACTTCTTCTACAACGACCAGTTCTGGGGCGAAGACATCGCCAACGCAGAATTCGTCCATTACCCGGACGAGCGCTGGTTCAAGCCAGGCCGTAAAGATGCGCTGCCGGCGGAAATCCTCGACGAATACTGCCGCGAGATTTACAACCCCGATGGCGAACTGTGCGGCTCGCACCTGTACGACACCAACTCCGGCAATGTCGAACGCGGTATCTGCTCGCTGCCGTTCGTGCGCCAGTCCGATGGTGAGGTGGTGTACTTCCCCTCCAACCTGATCGAGAACCTGTACCTGAGCAACGGCATGAGCGCCGGTAACACCCTGGCCGAAGCCCAGGTGCAATGCCTGTCGGAAATCTTCGAGCGCGCGGTCAAGCGTGAAATCCTTGAAGGCGAGCTGGCATTGCCGGATGTGCCACAGGAAGTACTGGCCAAATACCCCGGCATTCTCGCCGGCATCCAGGGCCTGGAAGAGCAGGGCTTCCCGGTGCTGGTCAAGGATGCGTCGCTCGGCGGCGCCTTCCCGGTGATGTGCGTGACCTTGATGAACCCGCGCACCGGCGGCGTGTTTGCCTCGTTCGGCGCGCACCCAAGCTTTGAAGTGGCGTTGGAGCGCAGCCTCACCGAACTGCTCCAGGGCCGCAGTTTCGAAGGCCTGAACGACCTGCCGCAGCCGACCTTCGAAAGCCACGCGGTGACCGAGCCGAACAACTTCGTCGAGCACTTCATCGACTCCAGCGGTGTGGTGTCGTGGCGCTTCTTCAGTGCCAAGGCAGACTTCGAATTCGTCGAGTGGGACTTCTGTGCCGAGGGTGAAAACGCCAACGCCGAAGAAGCCGCAGCGCTGTTCGGTATTCTCGAAGACATGGGCAAAGAAGTGTACATGGCGGTGTACGAGCACCTGGGCGCCACGGCTTGCCGCATCCTGGTACCGGATTATTCGGAAATCTATCCGGTGGACGACCTGATCTGGGACAACACCAACAAGGCGCTGTTCTTCCGTGAAGACATCCTCAACCTGCACCGCCTGGATGATGAGCAGCTGCACGCTCTGGTCGAGCGCTTGGAGGAAAGCGAGCTGGATGATTACACCGACATCACCACCCTGATCGGCATCGAGTTCGACGACAACACCGCCTGGGGCCAGCTGACCATCCTGGAGTTGAAGCTGCTGATCCACCTTGCCCTGCAGCAATTTGAACCGGCCAAAGAGCTGGTCGAGACCTTCCTGCAGTTCAACGACAACACCGTCGAGCGCGGCTTGTTCTATCAGGCGGTGAATGTGGTGCTGGAAGTGGCGCTGGACGATGAGCTGGAACTGGCCGACTACGAGGTCAATTTCCGCCGCATGTTCGGCAACCCGCGCATGGACGCGGTGCTCGGCTCGGTGGACGGCAGCGTGCGCTTCTACGGCCTGACGCCGACCAGCATGAAACTCGAAGGCCTCGACCGTCACCAGCGCCTGATCGACAGCTACAAAAAACTGCATGCGGCACGGGCCAAGGTGGCCAACCTGTCGCGCTAACACGCGCTGACAACAAAAGCACCTTCGGGTGCTTTTGTTGTTTATGCGCTGGGGTTATAGCCCTGTAGCCAACGGGTCTTGCCGCTGAAACGGCGGCCCTTGCCGGATGATGGGGTTGGGGTTTAGCTGATTGTTCGTGTGAACAACCTCATCAGGTGCAGACCATGAGCACACCCCTGGATTTGAATGCTTTGAAAGCGCGCCAGCAGGCGACGTGGGCCAGTGGCGACTACGCGGTGATCGGTACCACCTTGCAGCTGGTCGGTGAACACCTGGCCGAAGCCTGCGACTTGCGCTGGGACGAAAAGGTCCTGGATGTCGCGGCCGGCAACGGCAATGTCACCCTGGCCGCCGCACGCCGCGGCTGCCAGGTCACCTCCACCGATTATGTGCCCGAACTGCTCAAGCGCGGCGAAGAGCGCGCCCGCGCCGAACGTCTGAATGTCGTGTTTCAGGTCGCCGATGTTGAGGCCTTGCCGTTCCAGGACGGCGCCTTCGATGTGGTGTTATCGACCTTCGGCGTGATGTTCGCCCCCGACCAGGCGCAAGCGGCGAAGGAACTGGGCCGCGTGTGCCGCTCGGGCGGCCGTATCGGCCTGGCCAACTGGACCCCGCAAGGGTTTATCGGCCAGATGTTCAAGACCCTCGGCCGCCATGTGCCGCCACCTGCCGGTGCGCAACCGCCCTCACGCTGGGGGGATGAAGAACAGTTGCATAGCCTGTTCGGCGACGACATCGGTTCGATCAAGGTCAGCCGCGAGCACTTCAATTTTCGCTATCGTTCGGCGGCGCATTTCATCGAAGTGTTCAGGACCTGGTACGGGCCGGTACACAAGGCGTTTGCATCGTTGGAAAGCGACAAGGCCAGCGCGCTGGAACGCGATCTGACCCAGCTGTTGAACGACAACAACGTGGCGGGAGGTGCGTCGCTGGTGGTGCCGAGCGAGTACCTGGAGGTGGTCATCAGCCGCCGCTGAAATCATCGCGGGTCAAGCCCGCTCCTACAGGCCCTGCGCCGAACCTGTGGGAGCGGGCCTTGCCCCGCGAAACGGTCGGCCAAAGTAAAACCTGTAGTAGTCAATGAATGAGAAGTATTACCATGCACGGATTTCCTTAGCTGCCAGGAGATCCCGTCCATGTCCCCATCCAGCCCCCACGATGTCGGCGCGCTGTATCTCCAGCATCACAGCTGGGTAGTGGCCATGCTCCGGCGCAAACTGGGCAATCGCGAACAAGCGCTGGACCTCGCACAGGACACCTTCGTAAAACTCCTTCGCAGCGAGATGCCGCCGTTGCTGCGCGAACCCCGGGCCTACCTGGGCACCATCGCCAGCCGCCTGTGCCTGCAGCATTTTCGCCGCCAGGCCCTGGAGCGCGCATATCTGCAAAGCCTGGCTCAGCTTGAGCCGCAGCATCAGCCTTCGGAGGAAACCCGGGTGCTGGTGCTCGAGGCGCTGGACGCGGTGGGCCAGGTGCTCGATGGCCTGGCCAACCGGGTGCGTGAAGTGTTTTTGCTGTCCCAGCTCGACGGCCTGACCTACCCGCAGATCGCCGAGCGCCTGGGCCTGACCGTCAATGTCGTGCAGAAGGCCATGCTCAAGGCCTATCGGCATTGCTATGCCGCAGTGCATGGCGAATGAAGCCGTTGACCGCACACGAGCCGTGTCTCGATCCGCAAATCCTCGAACAGGCCATGTTGTGGATGGTGCGCCTGCAATCGGGTGTGAGCAGCGACGCCGAGCAGCTCGCCTGCCAGCGCTGGCGCCAGGAAAGCGCGGCCCATGAACTGGCCTGGCAGCGGCTCACGGGCATCAGCCAGGGCCTTCGTGAAGGCACCCGCGGCCTGTCGGCGGCTGGTGCGCGTAGCCTGCTTGAGGCACGTTCGCTGCCCTCGCGAAGGGCAGTGCTCAAGAGCCTGGCTGCCGGTGGCGTGCTGATAGCCACTGGTTACGGGGTACAGCAACGCACAGTGCTGCCGACCCTGTTCAGCGACTACGGGACCGCCACCGGCGAGCGCCGACACTGGAGCCTCGCCTCGGGGCTGGCGTTGCAACTGGATACCCGCAGCGCCCTGGACAGTGACGTGGTGGACGGCGACCGGGTGCTGACCCTCAACCGTGGACGAGTGCTGCTGGAGGTGGAGCAGGGTGCCAGTGTCAGCCTGCGCACCGCTGATGCCCGGGTTCGGCCGGCGACGCTGTCGCGCCTGGTGGTCAGCCAGCAATCCACTGGCACCCTGGTGCAGGTGCTCAAGGGGGCGGCGCAGGTCGAGCACGGGCAAGGCGCGCGCGTCGCCCTGGAGGCCAGCTGGCAACAGCTGTACAGCAGCTCCCGGGCCGGCCCGTTGGTGCCGCTGGCTGTGGGCGCGGAGGCCTGGACCCAGGGTCTGCTGGTTGCGCAACGCATGCCGCTCGGCGAGCTGCTGGCCGAGCTCGACCGCTATCGCCCCGGCGTGCTGCGTTGCGATCCGCGAATTACCGGGCTGCAGGTCAGCGGCTCGTTCTCCATCGATCAACCCGACGCCAGTCTTGAGCTGATCACCCAGGTCTTGCCTGTTCGCGTCCAGCGCGTGCTGGGCTATTGGGCCAGTGTCGTGCCCGCCTGAAATAATTTTCATTGGCGTTGGCAGGTTTTGTCGCTTCGCGCATCAAGACAAGGGAAAGCGCTGCACTGCCAGCGCCATGCCCACCCCTGCTTCCCAAGGATTGCCTCGATGCGTTGTCGCCTTACCCCCCTTGCCACTGCTGTACGCACCCTGATGCTTGGTTTTACCCTGGTGTCCTTCAACCAAACCGCAATTGCTGCCCAGGTGATCGCGGAGCAGGCCGGTGTGCGCAGTTATGACATCGCCCCGGGGAGCCTCGACCGCGTACTCGGGCAATTTGGCCAGCAAGCCGGGGTGATGGTTGCCGTCGACTCGCAGTTGTCCAATGGCCTGCAGAGCCCCGGGCTGCGCGGCCAGTTCGGCGTCGACCAGGCGCTGGCGCAGCTGATTGCCGGCACCGGCCTGCAGCCGCTGGTAATGGGGCAGGGGCGCTATCGCCTGATCCCCCGGGCCAGCGAGGCCGGCGCCCTTGAACTGGGTGCGACCAGTGTCAGCGCAGCAGGCCTGGGTGCCACCACCGAAGGTACCGGCTCCTACACCAGCGGCTCGACCAGCACTGCCACCAAGATGAACCTGTCAATCCGCGAAACGCCGCAGTCGATCAGCGTCGTCACCCGCCAGCGCATGGATGACCAACAGCTGCGCAACATGTCCGATGTGCTCAACCAGACCCCCGGCGTGACCATGTCCCAGGATGGCGGCGAGCGCTTCAACATCTATTCGCGCGGCAGCGCCATCAACACCTACCAGTTCGACGGCGTCACCACTTACCAGGAAAACCAGACCCGCACCATGCCCAGCACCTTGCTCGACATGGCCATCTACGACCGGGTGGAAGTGGTGCGCGGCGCCACCGGGCTGATGACCGGCGCGGGCGACCCCAGCGGCGTGGTCAACGTGATCCGCAAGCGCCCGACCCGCGAGTTCCAGGCCTATGTGCAGGGCGGTATCGGCTCCTGGGATTTCAAGCGCCTGGAAGCGGACGTCTCCGGGCCGCTGACGCCGACCGGCAACCTGCGCGGGCGCATGGTCGCGGCCAAGCAGCTCAACGATACCTTCATGGACTGGTACCAGCAGGACCGCGACATCCTTTACGGAGCGCTCGAAGTCGACCTCAGCGACAGCACCCTGGTGCGCCTGAGCATCGATCACCAGCGCTACCGGCCAACGGGCGGCCAGGGTGTGCCGATCATGTTCACCAACGGCCAGGCGACGGACTTCTCCCGCGATACCAGTTCCGGCGCACGCTGGGCCTCGGACCGTTTCGACACCAACAACTACAGCCTGGCGCTCGAACAGCAATTGGCCAACGACTGGCAGCTGAAAGTCGCGGGCACCTTCATGGATGTCGATCGCGATACCCGCAGCGGCTCCTACCAGAGTTCGACCGGCATGTCGTACATCACCCCCGAAGGTAATGCCACCATCAGCCAGGGCTGGTCCGAAGCCACCCAGCATCAGAAGGCCATCGATGCCACCCTGCAGGGCCCGTTCGAACTGTTCGGCAACAGCCATGAGCTTATCGTCGGGGCCAACTACCTCGACTACGTCAACCACCACTACGCGACCACCGGGCGCTCGGCCATCGTCGACTTCAACCACTGGAACAACGAACTGCCCAAGCCCGACAAGGACGGCTTCACCCCGGCGCTGGACTACGACGTCGACACGCGCCAGAGCGGCTACTTCGTCGCCGGGCGCTTCAACCTCAGTGACAGCCTGCACCTGATCCTCGGTGCCCGCGCCAGCAATTACCGCTATCACTACTATTCCAAGAGCCTGGCTTCCGGCTACGTCCTGGACTACAGCATGACCGAACGCGGCGAAGTCACGCCCTACGCTGGCGTGGTCTATGACCTGACGCCCGAGCAGTCGATCTACGTCAGCTACACCGACATCTTCAAGCCGCAGTCGAGCCAGGACCGCAGCGGCAAGGTGCTTGAGCCGGTGGTGGGTAAAAACTATGAGTTGGGTTGGAAGGGCGAGTTCTACGACGGCCGGCTCAACGCCAACATCGCCGGTTACATGATCAAGCGCGACAACGTCGCCGAACTGGATGCCGGCTACACCGTGCCGGGCACCGATCAGGACGCCTACCGCGCGGTGAGCGGCGCCAAGACCAAGGGCATTGACCTGGAACTGGCTGGCGAACTCGCCCCGGGTTGGGAGCTGCAGGCTGGCTTCAGCCACTCGCGCACCGAAGACGCCGAAGGCCAGCGCCTGACCGCCCAGCTGCCGCTGGACACCTTCCGGCTGTGGACCACCTACCAGCTACCCGGTCAATGGCAGCGCCTGACCCTCGGCGGCGGTGCCAGCTGGAACTCCAGCAACTCGCTGTACTTCAGCCGCTACAACAGCCGCGTCGGCCAGGATGATTACGCCGTGCTCAACCTGATGGCGCGCTACCGGCTTAGCGATCATCTTTCCACCACGCTGAACCTCAACAACCTGCTCGACGAGAAGTACTACGCCGGGTTTTCCGGGAGCTACGGGCACTACGGGCCGCCGCGCAATGTGATGATGAATGTGCGTTACGACTTCTGAGGTTTGTAGTCGCAATGGATCTGCATGCTCTCTGTTTCGTTTCGATGGATGTCAAAGCCGCATTGTTTTAGTGCGTCTTTGACCCTATCGATAACCACCAGGTAGTGCGCTGCGCGTGCGCGCTGGCGAGTCAGCGAGGTAAAGACGCCAAAGGGCAGGAAGCGCAGCCTTTTTCCCTTTAACACAATGGAGACATCGACATGTGAGCCATCCACGTCATGTCCATTGGAGCCAAATATCTCGCCGACTTCATCCTTGCGACCGGGGTAGCAGGCGCAGAACACCTTGATGCCCAGCCAGCGTGAGAGCGTTCTGAACGAACCCAGATGGCTGTTTTTGTTTTCATACCCGCGCACCAGCAACAGCTCAATGTCGGGTGGCAGCGTTGATTGGGCCTCAATCAACTTATGGAAAGTTTCTTCATCGATGGCTACTTCAGAGGACGGCCAGCGCGGGGATACTCGTACCCCGTGGCGCTCTCCCTTTGGCAGTACAAGCATGTTGGGCATTCTCAAATGGGGCTATCCGGGGGGAGGGGGCTGGTCAGATCAAGCACATCGACGACCGCACCGCTGAAAAAGTCCACGACCTCCAGACGGTGGGTCAGCAACTGATCGCCGAACCAGTCAGCGGCGAGCCGGCCGGGTGGGCCTTTGTGGCGTACAACCGTGGTCTCGATCTGGCCGCTGTCAGCCGCAAGGATGATGTCTTCACCCCAGTTCGAACGCTGCGTCGCCGAGATCGGCAGGCACAGGTGAGTAGCGGATTCATTGAACAGGATTGTCCCGGCGCCTACCTGACCATATTCGCCGATGTCCCTGGACCACAATGTCGCGCCGTTGCGATCGCAGCACAGCAGGCGGTTGTTTTCACCGGTGACAAACAGGTATTGACCATCACGGGAAAAGCGCAGGCTTCTGACCTTGGCGTCCAGCGCCAGGGTGATCTTGTTGATCTCGCCACTGGCGCAATCAACCGTCAGCACACTGTTGCTGGCCCGCTCATCGGGTGCCCAGAGTTTGCCTTGCACGGGGTCGATGCAACCAAACCGGGCATCGACATTACGGGCGATCGGTTCGCTGCATTCGCCGCTGTCCAGGTCGATGACCACCGGGCGCTTTTTATCGTTGCCGACCCCGACCAGCGCGTACCGGCCGCTGGGGTCCAGGTGCGACCAGTACGCCAGGAACCTGTCGGTCTCATGCAGCGCCGTGCGATCTTCAAGAAAGCTCAGGCGCGAGCGACTGGCGCCGCGCACCACCCGCCAATCGGTGCCTTGCAGGGCCATGCGCCGGCCATCGTGAGAGATGTCGCAAACCCTGTCGTCGGCCTGGGTACCGACGGGGTGGGTCAATGCACCGGTGTCCGGATCGTACTGGGTCAGGCAGGCGGGGCGAATGCTGTCGCTTTTATCGAAGAACACCAGGCGGCGGGGTACATCAATGTACATTGCAACTCCCGAAAGTCAGCGAGCAAAGTGCGCAAGGATAAGGCTGCGGCGGCTACCTGAAAAGCAGGTGCGAGCTGTGGGAGATTCTATGGTTCACAGGAAGGCCTCAAATCGGCTTCAACGACTCGAACTGATTGGCCAGCCACCCATGCAGCCGTGACACCGCAGGCGAGACCTGTTTGCGGTGCGGGCAGACCAGACTCAACGGCAAGGCCTCGCCAGGATGGTCCTGCAACAGCACCAGCAGACGCCCGGCCAGCACATCGGCACTGACATCCAGCCAGGACTTGAAGGCAATCCCTTCACCCTCAACCGCCCAGCGCCGGGCGACATCGGCGTCGTCACTGAACAGCGGCCCGGACACCTGGACCGTCTGCGCGCCTACCCGCCACTTGTCAAACACGCGGCCGTTCTGCAGGTAAAGCAAACACGCATGATTGAGCAAATCTGCCGGTACCCGTGGGCTGCCATTGCGTCTGAGGTAATCCGGCGAGGCTACCAGCACCCGCCGATTCCACGGCGCCAGCGGTAGCGCAACATAGTTGGCGTCACCATTGAGCCCATAGCGAATGGCGACATCCACCGGGTCGCGAAACAGGTCGGCAATCTGGTCAGAGAGAAAAAAGCGCAGGTTCAGCTGCGGGTGCTCGCGTCGAAACGCCGAAAGCCAGGGCAGCAGAATATTGCGCCCCAGGTCCGACGGCGCTGCAATCTGCAGCACCCCGCGCAGCGGCGCATTATCACCGCGCAGGCTCTCGCGCCCTTGCTTGAGGGTCTCCAGCACCGACACCGCGGTGGGCAGGTACTGCTCGCCTTCGGCCGTCAGGCGCAGGCTGCGGGTGGTGCGGGCAAACAGGCGCACATCAAGTTCGCGCTCAAGGCGCTTGATCGCCGCCGCCACCTGGCCTGGCAGTAAATCTGCCTCGAGCGCGGCGGCGGTAAAGCTGCCAAGGGCAGCGCTGCGGACAAACATGCCCAGATCATCGATACGGATCATTTTCACTCCTGCAGTGAAAGTGTTGGCGCATTCTGCCGGTTTTTCTTTGCCCCAGGGAAGGTGCACCCTTCGTTCCTGCTTTTTCAACCAGGAGTAACCCATGGATCTCGTCAGCTTGGCTCAACGCCGCTACACCACCAAGGCCTTCGATGCCGCCCGCAAAATACCTGCCGCCACCGTGCAAGCCTTGCTTGAACAACTGCGCAACAGCCCTTCTTCGGTGAACTCCCAGCCCTGGCATTTCGTCATCGCCCAGACGCAGCCGCAGCGCGCGCGGGTGGCCAAAAGCACTGACGGCGGGTTTGCTTACAACCAGGCAAAAATCCTCAATGCTTCCCACGTCATTGTCTTCTGCACGCGGACCCACATGCCCGACGACCACCTGCAGGCGGTACTGGCCCAGGAAGCTGCGGATGGACGTTTTCACAATGCCGAGGCCAGGGCAGGGCAGGACCGCAGCCGACGTGGCTACGTCGACCTGCATCGCTTTGACCAGAAAGACTTGCAGCACTGGATGGAAAAGCAAACGTACCTGGCACTGGGCACGCTGTTGCTGGGCGCGGCCGCCCTGGGCGTTGACGCCACGCCCATGGAGGGCTTCGACAGCAAGATGCTGGACGCAGAGCTGGGGCTGCGTGACCAGGGCTTTACCAGCCTGGTGCTGGTCAGCCTTGGCTACCACAGCAGCGATGACTTCAACGCCGGCCTGCCCAAGTCAAGGTTGCCGGCCGAGTCGCTGTTTACCTTTCTGTAACGACCGGATTGCCTTTGGCCTGACCTGAACAGTGGAGCATTGATGATGACTGAACATGAGAAACACCTGGTATCGATCGCGGTACTCAAAGCTGCAACCGGTAAACAGCAAGTGTTGAAAGAGGCGCTGGTGGCGCTGATCGAACCTACCCGGGCGGAGCCGGGCAACCTTGACTATGTACTGTTCGAACGCCGGGACGAACCGGGCACGTTCTATATGCGCGAAGCCTTCAAGGATCAAGCGGCACTCGATGCACACTTCGCTATGCCGTACTTCCAGAACTTTGCGGCTGCCAGCGCAGCGCTGCTCGCAGCACCCCTGGAACTGATCTTCCTCGAGCAGGTTTCGACTTAGCGCATTGCGTCTCGGCGCGGGCCCGGCATGACCGCCGGGCCGGGTAGCTGCCGATCGCTTGAAATGCACCGCAATGCCCGCCAGAATCGCCCCCGATCCGGCCAGCAGCGCCGGACGTTGCAGGTGAAAAGGGGCTGCAGTTGAACGAACAGACATTGTCCATGCGCCTGGAGCGCGTGGTGGCGCATGTGCCAGACGGTGCGCGCCTGGCCGATATCGGCTCGGATCACGCCTACCTGCCGGTGGCCTTGATGCGTCGGGGCGGCATCGCAACTGCCGTGGCTGGCGAGGTGGCGATGACCCCGTTCAACGCAGCCCAACGCACCGTGCGCGACAACGACCTGGAGCAGCAGGTCAGCGTGCGCCTGGCCAATGGCCTGGCGGCGATCGAGCCGGCAGACGGCATCACCGCGATCAGCATCTGCGGCATGGGCGGGGAGACCATCCGTGACATTCTCGAGGCTGGCAAGGCACGCCTGAGCGGCCAGGAGCGGCTGATCCTGCAACCCAACGGCGGCGAGCAACCGCTGCGCCAATGGTTGATGGACAACGGCTACCGTATCGTCGGCGAGGAACTGCTGCGGGAAAACCGCTTCGACTACGAAATCATCGTTGCCGAGCAGGACGGCCCGGTGACCTACAGCGCCGAACAGCTGTACTTCGGCCCGCTGCAGATGCAGGCCCGCAACCCGGCGTTCCTGGCCAAGTGGCAGAGCATCCTGCAGCGCAAGCAGCAGACCCTGGCGAGCTTCGCCCGGGCGCGGCACAGCGTGCCCGAGGACAAGGTTCAGCAGGTCGCCCGGCAAGCCCGGTGGATCACCGAGCTGCTGGCGTAAGCGGGTTTACTGCTGGGCATCCCGAGGGCGGATCAGCGCCGGATCGGACTGCAACTGCCACTGGCTGCGTTGCGATTGCAACTGTGCTTCCAGGATCGATACGCCGCGGTCACGCTGGGAGATGCGCTCGCGTTCGAACAGGTCAGTGAGCAGGCCAAGCAGGTTGCGCGATTCGGAGACCGACGCCGGTGTGCTCACGTCGCTTTCCAGCACGCCCTCGGCGTATGAGCGCACACGTTCATTGCGACTGGCCTGTTGGCTGACGCTGGCTTCCACCAGGCTATTTTTGTCGTAGCGCAAACGCGTGCTGGTGCTCGATTGGTCGCTGATCTCGTGGTAACGGTAGTTCTGCGTCGCCATGGCCTCGAGCATCGACATCTGCGGGTTGAGGCTGGTGTGGTAGGCGGCCGTGAGGCTCGCCTGCTGATCCTGTTGCACCGAGCGGTTCGCCGGCGACGCACCACTGATCGTGGTTGACTGGGACACTTTGTAGTCGAAGCGATCCAGCTCGGTCGGGCGCAGCGAGTTGGGCTGCTGGCTTGTCTGGCTGATCGAGGCGCTGAAGTCGGCCAGGCCGCTGAGCAGGGCTGTGTCTTTGGCTGCCAGCAGCGGGATACGGCCGGTCGCTGGCCTGGCGATGTCGTCGGCGCTGTTGAGCTGAACGAAGGCGTCCTTGAGCAGGCTCACCAGGTTCTCGTCGCCTTTGCCGCGGCCCTGCGCCGCATCGAACTGGCTCAGGTAATTGCTGATCGCCGCCTGGCGCTGGGCGCTTTTACCCAGCAGAGAGGTGTCGCGGGTGTCGAGGTTCAACTGCACGTTGCCGGCGGGGCCCTGCAGGCTGAGTTTGCGTGCGCTGTCGTCCAGGGCCAGGTCGAAGGACAGCTGTTCGCCATTTACCGTGTCCAGCTTGGCATTCATTTGCAGCGCGCTGAACAGGGCCGGGTCGAGCGTGGCCAGCTTGCCCAGCTGCAGGCGAGGAGGCTGCTCGCTCAGGCCGTTGATGGTCCCCTGGAAACTGTCGGCCAGTGACGCCAGGCCCTTGAGCTCATCGCTGGTGAGCTGGCCGCCCTGCACCTCGGCGCTGACTGCCAGGCCTTGCTCGCCGCTGGCCAGGGACAGGGTGACGGTAGCTCCGGAGGCGGTGGTCAGGCTCAGGTTCACGGCATTGGCCGGGTGTTGGCGCAGGTTATTGCCCTGGATTCTCAGTGTTTCGGCGCTTGGCTGCGCGCCGTCGGCGAAGGCAAACACCGATTGTGTGAACGACTGGCCGCCGTTGGCTACCAATTGATTCACCAACGCTGCGCCGAGCCCGTTGAAGCGCGAACCGATAGCGCTGGACTGAACACCGATCGTCATGTTCATGCTCAGCTTGTTCAGGCTGTCGTTTTCCAGCACGTAGCGCAACGGCACCGCGAGGGTTCCGCGGGACGAATAGGTCGCGGTATCGTCGCTACGAGGGCTTTGGCCCAGGCTGACGGTGGTGCTCGGCGTTGCCGCAGCTTGCTCGGCGCGGCTGCTGCCAGCACTTGCCGGGGCCGGCTGGGGGGCCGTGTAGGCGGGGGCGATGCGCACTCCTGCATTGATTGGGGTCATGCTCTGTACCCGTAGTGTCCATACTTGTTCAAGGGGTATCGGCGGCGGATTGCAGAGCTTGAG
>RCUI01000196.1_pt1 | contig 22851 bp, 22 predicted proteins | sample 2166121 | NCBI WGS metagenome assembly RCUI01 (sample SAMN09932700, study PRJNA488358) | compost metagenome | feature: garden; material: soil; isolation source: compost soil in succinic acid-enriched culture | place: Germany: Experimental Botanical Garden Goettingen | collected 2016-01-27
GGTTGAGGTCCAGAAGATCGATGGTAATTTCCCCACGGGCGCTGATTGGCAGAACCCTCCCGCTTTCCTCGAACCTCAAGTGTTCGTCCGGATCATCAAGGCACGGGTCTAGTAGACCAGGTCGCTCATGCGCCACTGTCTCCAAATAGGGAAGTTCGGGCCACGCTTCGCGTAGCTGGGGGAAGCGATTTGATTTGTATCGGTTACAAACCGGACAAGCCCAATAAATGTTTCTCCAGTCTGTCTGAAGATGCCAATAATGGGGCTCACCCCGCACGCCACTCCGAGGTCGGTGCTGGTCAATGACACCACTTCCAGGGTGCGCGTAACTTTCGCAATAGCAGCAAAACGGGCCGAAGACGTGCAGTAGGTCGTCGACCAAGCGCTTCCTGTATTTTCTCAGCGGATCAATACGAGGGAGATTGCCGGGCATGTCTCGCCCCAAGTTTTTCTCCCAAAGAGATCGGTCATCAGCGAGGTACGGACGAAGGTAGTCAGGGCATTCAGGGCGAGAGATTGGGGTCACGGAGACATCCTTGGCGGTCGTTCCCCGCGCAGGGCTGTCGGGGTAGCGGCGAGATCATACGCTGCACAGATTGGGCAATGCCACTGTGCCATACGACGCATTGAACGTAGCCCACCAAAAGCGCTGAAGGCTGCGCTTCTGATTGTTTGAATGCCTGTCCTGGCTACCTCCGCTCGGACAGAGGCAGGCCTCACGAGTTGAGAGCACCCTGGCAGCAATCTCCCGCAGAGGCTGCTCCCCCTGCTCGGCTGACACCTCGACTGAGGTGCTGACGGCAGCTGAGTTGTAGGCACTCCCGCTATCAGGTGTGCTATAGCCTTTCTCTGTGCTCCATCCACCGTCGACTGAGATCCAGTTCGAAGCTTCCACGCCTAGATGGGGCCCTACTTTCGCAGGCTTAGATTGTAGTGGTCACCGGCTTGCTCCTATGAACATAAACTAATGAACATTATCCAACAGCAATTGGCCTAAGCCGCCGTCAAGTTCGGTTTTTAACTGCTTATGAACATATGACATCGCCCACTTGTTAAACGAGGTGTTATGCTGTCTCGGATTACATTGTGCTTTCGTGCATCTCATCCATCGCGGTCCCATTCGACAATTGAGGCTATCGCGAAATAAAGAGACTCTCACCAATCAGTGTCTAACCTGTTGATTCTGAAATGAAAAAATCCAATCGAGCAAATGTTTTTTCGAAAAAAAGAGACATTTTCCGGGGTTGGAGCCCTTAACTGGTGCTTCAGCGACACAATTTTCTAGGATGAGACTGATTTTTTGACGCCCGCGGGTTGTTGCTATATTGGGAGACTTTCCCCGGCAGTACGGTTTGCAGAGATTAAGAGACTTTCCTGCGTTCGTGATCGTATTAGCCAGCTAATCTGGCCAAGCGCCCCTGAGTGGCTCAAACTCAGATTGCTAAGCCTCTCGCGTCATTCCAAGGCGAGCGAAATTGAGGTGGAGGCTGGGCTTTGGGCTCGTTCGGCCTATTGCTAAATTTCGAGACTTTCCCGGCCAGTTGTGCTGATACCAGGAAAAATTCAGGAAAAAAAGTGCCTTACGACTTGCGAAAAGTAGGAGGCTTGCCGCATTCGTGGTGCTGAGTTTTGAGTTGCAACAAATTCTTAGAAAGCTTTGCCCTCTAGAAATCCGGGAATGTCTCCTAATTAAACAATAATCCAGTGTTCCATCCTGTCCTGCCAGAACTTTGGAGTTTTTAGGCTCGATACTATTGATGGCCCATGGCCTCATTTAACCTAGCCAGGTCCGCCAATGTTGCGTCAGGGAAATCTAGTCGCTACCATCGATAGATTGAGGCTTTATCTTCGGATTAGCTAACAACTTCCGATTACTGTCATAACTGGAAGTCTATTGTCTTCAAAAAATCTGGTTGGTATTGCATGGCGCGCGCACCCACACCCTTGTTCGAAACCTACGATAACTTCATCGAGCAAGACTTCAGTTTGCGCGGTTCCCCACTCGCCTGCGTCGGCTCCTACCTGGATGAGTTTGAAGCCTGTTTGGAAGCTGACCGGGGCTACGCTGCGGTGCGTGCATTCCTGCGCGCGTTTTCCGACAATGCACAGACATTCAACTCGTACCGCAGCCACACGGAGCGCTTGCTTCTGTGGGCACTGCTGGTCCAGGTCAAGCCGCTGAACCAACTCAAGCGCCAGGATGCGCAAGATTATCTGGATTTCTGTCGAAACCCGCCGGCTGACTGGGCGGGTCCGGTGACCCGCAGCCGCTTCCTGAATAACCCGGCAGCGGTGAATGCTCGCGATGGCTGGATGCCTAATCCTAAATGGCATCCCTTCAACATTAAGTCTCGCAAGGCGCGGGTCACAGAATCTCCTAGCACCCAGCATTATCAACCGGCGAATGGCACGTTAAACCAGGTGTATACTGTCTGCAGTCGGTTCTATGAATTCCTCATTGAAGACGGCTTCGCCCAAACGAACCCGTTTCGCCTACTTAAAAAAGGCAATCGATTTTCTACGCAAGAACTTGAAGTTGCTTCTTCGCGGGCACTCACGCCGCTGCAGTGGGACTTTGTCCTGGACACCGTTGAGGAGATGGCGAACGCCGAGCCGGAGCGGCATGAACGAACCTTGTTTATTGTTGCAACCTTGTTCGCCATGTACCTGCGGGTTTCAGACCTCGCCGGTCGAAAGAATTGGAAACCCACCATGGGTGACTTTCGTTTAGATGATGAAGGCAACTGGTGGTACTTCGCGGTGGGTAAAGGCAACAAGGCGGCCAAGATTGCCGTGCGGGATATCTACGTAGAGCGCTATTTAAAACGTTATCGCCGATTCCTAGGACTCTCTGAATTACCTCATCCCGGGGAAAGTACGCCGCTGATCAAAACGCTCAATGGTCGAGCAGGCTTGTCTGACCGACAGATCCGCGCCCTCCTCCAAGCTGTTTTTGATAAAGCCGTGGACAAGATGCGCAGCGAAGGTCGTGCTCACCATGAGATGGAAAGTTTGCGCTCTGCTTCTGCGCACTGGCTGCGTCACACCTCTGCTACCTTTGACGCTCCGCTGCGCAATCCTAAAGACCTGCAGGAAGACCTGCGGCACAGCAACCTCAGTACGACCCAGAACACCTATTATCACGCGCATGACCAAGAACGCGCGCACTCGGTGAAGCGCATCGGCATGCGAGACCGCGGTTAAACCTGGATTGCCCAGTCGTCGACCGCCAGCTCGCCGTCCCACATGGATCGAAGCCATTTATCTAGGAATTCACAGTGAAAATTACCGGGCTAGTCGAGGTTGAAGCCGTCACTGACGTTATCTGTGACGTCTGCGGTTGTTCTACGCGCAGGGCCGCGGGGGGGGGGTACCAGTATGGAACTCTACAAGCCCACTGGGGGTATGGCAGTGACCACGACGGTCAGCGATTTGAGGTACATCTCTGTGAGCACTGCTTTTTTCAGACCTTGGCGTACATGAAGCAAGAGCGACGCGTTCAACAGCTGTTCAGTGATGAGCCGTCTGCTGTGACTGATGATTTGGGCCTGGTTGCCCAGGACGATTACTTCCAGGACACGGGCCGCCGTTGATGGGTCGATCATCGACATCGACCAGCTAGCGGCCTGGCCCTTATAAGCGGGCTTCCGGGAGTGGCGTTTACCTTGGGCAAACGGTCGACCAGGACCAGCGTTGAAAAATCTGAATTAGTGTTGATCTATCTCTCGGCGGGCAGATCGGCACTGGCTTGTGGTGCCCTCTCCCCCTAATGCTTAAGGAGCGTCTTGCAGAATGCGGGCAATTCCATAGGCGAGGAATCTTTCCCGCCGAGAGGCCATTTTCCAGTCCAAGGCACAAGCCAGGGTCATGGCCAGTGGAGACTTGCTCACCTGGTCAAGAGCTGGCAGCGCATCATCGCTGTGCTGACCACCAGGATGAATGGCTGGGGCATGGCTTTGTGGTTCGAATCATCCAATTCGTATTTGGCGGGTAAGCTGCCGAAAGACGTTCTATCCTCGGATCCAGACGCGGTTGTCAACGCCGCTCTGGACGAGATTGGTGGCAGTTCGCATGGGTAGCACTGCTAGGGATTGGAGGTCTGTCCGATGAATGCGCGTCATCGCTAGAACTGAGAGACAAAACCGCATTATTTAGCTACGCCCTCCTCCATCCAGGCTCCAAGCCTGCAGCCTTTCGCCAGTGCTAGTCAGGATTCCTCCACGATTCTCGATACGGTCGCCTAAACAAGCCAATTGAAAAACGGAGAGCAGCGGCGGTGGCCATAGGCATTTGAATGTAGAAGGGGCCACCTTAGCCATGGAATGATCTACGCATGACTACGCTGCTCCCGGAAGCTGGTTCTCAGTGAGCAGCGCGATAGTAGTCGTTTCAGGATGGCATGAACACTATAGCGCTCATTTTGGGCACTGGATCGACCTTCAAGGCTTGAGAGCCTCCTTTTTCACCTGCTTGATCAGCCCGTCTAAGCCAACATCGGGATCTTGGATAAGGTACGCAGACACAATGAGGCTGAGTGGGTGGATACCCATGCGGCTGGCCAGCTCTTCAATTTTTTGAATAGTCGGCGACTTGAGTCCGCGTTCGAGGGAGCTCACGTAGGTTCGGCTACTGACTACGGCGAAATCTTCCTGGGTCAGGTCGTGAAGAATGCGCATGCGCCGCAGTGCCTCACCCAGGGATTCACGGATTTCCATCATCATTCCTCTGAAAAGGAATGATGAAGCGCTATCGAACACGATAGGGCTACAATCTATAGTGTTCATTGTGGGATAATTTGAGTTTTCCAGCCCTGGTGACTGGTCGCCTAGGGATATGCAGCGCTCAGTGGAGCCCGTTTTGATCTATTTGTCCGAATCTCACACCCGTACTGTCCGTATAGGTTCTTATTGTGAAATTGAGGGGATGTGCTTTTGGGTGACCTTGCGGTCGCTTTTCAATGGTGAGAGCGAGCGAGCAGCTGTTGTGGAAGATGCCTACGAACTCAACGTTTTCCTCACCCAGGCAACGGGCGTCGAGATCGCGCAGGTACAAATGCTATGCCCTCCATCCATCAGCGGACGTCCGCACTGGAGCCTGGAAGAGCTTCGTAAGATTGTGATTCACCGTGGGCTTGAGTGCTCGCAAAGCGCGGTGATTTACGAGACTGAGGTGGCCACCTACAAATTAGGAGATCTCGATTTACGCCTGCGGAAACGATCACATGCGTTGTACTCGGCGCGAAGCCTGAATGCGCGAACCACCAGCGTGGCCCTTCCACCTAAACCTGCTGACGAACCGCAGTTGTACGCACACTTTTGATGCAGAAGCGCACACCGTCATTGGCCGTTAAAACCCGGCTGGAATACGGTTTGGGTTCTGCGAGTGTGAGCCTGGCTATTTCGGCACGAGGCGCCCGTAACGGCTGTGCACTTAATAAAGTCAATTCCGATGCCGCTCGCGACCGTTATCCTGACAGGCTTCCCTGCCCCGCGTTAGGGTGATGAATACCCATGGACAACCTAGCAAAAGCCGCTGAGGCACTGCGGTCAGCGCAACATATCATGGTGTTTACCGGCGCTGGCGTTTCTGCCGGAAGCGGGATTCCGACTTTCCGCGACGAACTGACCGGGTTGTGGGAGCGCCAAGACCCGCAGCGTTTAGAAACGGCGCAGGCATTCCGCGAAAATCCGGCGCTGGTTTGGGGCTGGTACCTATGGCGGCGCCAGCAAGTAATGCAAGCCAAGCCCAATGCGGCACATCAGGCGATCCATCGGTTATCTGGCAGCGGCCGGAGTGTCACCGTGGTCACTCAGAATATTGATGATTTGCACGAGCGGGCAGGCAATCAGGAGGTGCTTCATCTCCATGGCAGCCTGATGCGCCCCAAGTGTTTCGCCTGTCATCGATTCGTCGTGGAACCGCTGGTGTTTCCGATCATTCCAGTGGAAGGCGCATTGATAGAACCGCCCCGCTGCCGCCGATGCAACGGCCGCTTGCGTCCAGCTATCGTGTGGTTTGGTGAGGACCTCCCGCCAGGTGCATGGAAAACCGCCAGCCAAGCAGCACGACAGTGTGACGTCCTGCTTTCTATCGGGACTTCCGGTGTGGTCAGGCCTGCTGCTGACTTACCAGATATCGCGTTAGAGTCTGGTGCAGTGGTCATACACGTCAATAACGTAGATGTATCCATGAATGGGCCGAACGAGATCATGCTGATAGGCCCTGCTGAGAAAATACTGCCACAGCTGATTGCTCTGGGGTTGACATGACCATCCACTACCCGGCAAGGAGAAAGTTTTGAAACGCTCTAAGCCTTTATAACTAGCTGTACAAAGGACTAGGTGGCAATGGCATTCACCCCGTACATCACCCAAGATAAGGCCACGGAGGAGCTGCTGGAACAAATCATCCAGATCATGAGGCTCGACGAGACCCTTCACACCGGGATTCCAGCCTCATTACGCGTGCCTATGATGAATCTGGTACAGCTTGTAAATTCGTACTGCAGCAACAAGATCGAGGGGAATTCAAGCGCACCGATCGACATTCTGAGGGCCGAGGATAGTCCTCATGAGATGGAGGGTGACCAAAGCCTGCAAGAGGTCAACCGCCACATTGAAGCCCAGCGCCGGCTCGTCAATGAGCCATTCAACAAGGTCACCGTGTGTGCGAAGGTCACAATCTCACGCCTACATCGCGAACTCTATGTCGGCGTGCCTGAACGGATGCTGGAAATGCAATCATTCGAGCCAGCGATTTCCGCGCGCATGGTCCCTGGTGAATTTCGCAAATGTGAGGTCCGCGTTGGCCAACACATCCCCCCTACTTCGCAACAGATGCATTTGCACCTCAACGACTTTGAGCGGGTGTACCGTCTAGACTGGATCCACGGGCAATCGCGGCTCTTAGCCGCTGCTGCCTCGCACCACCGCCTGATGTGGATCCACCCATTCATGGACGGCAATGGTCGTACGGGCCGCCTATTCACAGACCAGTACCTCAAGGCTGCTGGCTTGAGTGGGTATGGCTTGTGGTCCATGAGCCGTGGGTTCGCTCGCAATATCGCCGCCTATTACGAGATGCTGTGCGCTGCGGATGCTCCGCGCCAAGGCGGATTAGACGGCCGTGGCGAACTATCGGATAGCGGTTTGTTGCGCTGGACTAGATTCTTCACTGAGACAGCACTGGAACAGTTGCAGTACTTCAGTAAGCTGCTGGAACCGGAAAGGCTAAATGATCGGATCGACGGCTATTTTGAGATGCGGAGCCGCAGCGCGCTGTCAGGCAGTAAAGGCGAGCACCTGCCTGAATTGCAGATTAAGTGCCGTGATATCTACAAAACGCTCCTCTACGTGGGTGACCAGCAACGCAACGATATCCGTGCGCGCCTGGGTCTCGATGAGACTACCACGCACAGCCTACTAAGCCAGATGTGTTTAGAGGGGCTGATCACTTTGGACCGCCGTCAGTCGGTATCCCTGAAGCTTTCGCGGCACTCGATAGATTTTCTGTTCCCCTCTCTCTGGTAGTTTGCCCCCCACGAGCATTTTGGTTATCGAGTAGCTAATTCAAAGCTAGGTTCATCAGCGTCCGCTTTTGACCGACTGCTGCATCCCGCGATGGGCATCTATGGGCCGATTCTGTTGAAAAAGTCGAATTTTCAAATGGCCTGAACTCAGGCACGACCACCACTGGAGAACCTACTCAGGTTTTTCGGCCCTTCGGTGACCTTTGCTGCTCTGTTATTGGGTTAATTTGAGGTTTTTTGCTTGGTGCAGGCGCACCTGTCCCGTGACTGGTGGCCCTTAAGATGAAAATTTGGCCAGCCGTCGCAGGTTCTGCACCGCAGCGGCCAGCGTGAATTCATCCGTCGCGCCACTCATGCCACGTAGCCGGAGGCGATCCACTTTCAGGATGCGCTTGAGGTGGGCAAACAACATTTCGACCTTTTTACGTTCGTGGCGAGAGCGCTGATATGCCGGCGTTGTTGCAATGCGCCGAGCCACATCGCGAGCGGCTTCATGGACGCTGCGAGCGATCTTGCGAATCGAAGTGTTCGGGCAGCACTTGGCTTTCATCGGACATGTCGCGCAGTCGGTCTGCCGGGATCGGAAGATGATGGTGTTGGCTTCGGTGACGTGCGAACGCTCGTTTTTGAAGGCTCGCCATTCGCTGCGCAATGGGTTGCCGGCCGGGCAGCGGTATTCCTCAGCCTCTTCATTCCAGTGGAAATCGTTACTCGAAAAGCTGTTGTTCTTACGCTCGGTTTTGTCCCACACCGGCACATGCGGCTCGATGTCTTTTTCCTCCACCATCCAGGCGAGCATCGGCGCGGTACCGTAAGCGGTATCGCCAATGAGGCGCTCCGGCTTGATGTCGAACTGCGCTTCGACCCGTTCGATCATGGTCTTGGTGCTCTCGACTTCTGCGGTTCGATGAGCCGGTGTGGGTTCCACATCCATGATCACGCCGTGCTCGGTATCGATCAGATAATTCGTGGAGTAAGCGTAGAACGCTGGGCCACCTGGAGCGGTCCAGCGAGCCTGAGGATCCGTCAGCGACAGGCGCTTCGGTAGCGTTTCGGCCAAAGCCTCTTCATCGAGGCCCTCAAGGTACTCACGCACGGCGCGGGTGCTCAGGGATGGAACGCTCCAGTTGACCGGTTCATCTCCCGGTACGCCGCGCTGCCGACTCGCATCCGCTTTGATGATGCTGGCGTCCAAGGCAAAGCCTTCGCCCTTGACCAGACCGGCGTCCATGCAGCGACGCAGCACTTCATTGAACAACCAGCGAAACAGATCACTGTCCCGAAAACGGCCGTGTCGATTTTTGGAAAAGGTCGAGTGGTTGGGGATATCGTCTTCAAGGCTCAACCGGCAGAACCAGCGATACGCCAGGTTCAAATGGGCCTCTTCGCACAACCGCCGCTCTGAGCGAATACCGTAGCAATAGCCGACGATCAGCATGCGGATCATCAGTTCGGGATCAATCGACGGACGCCCAATCGGGCTATAGAAATCGGCGAGGTAATGGCGCAGGTCGCTCAGATCGAGACATTGATCAATGCTGCGCAGAAGGTGATTGGCTGGAATGTGATCTTCAAGGTTGAACGAGTAAAACAGCCGCTTCTGCCCACTCGATAACTGTCCCATCATGCTGCGTGCTTCCCTGCTGGCCAATGCAGAAATTTTGCCGCAGGCCAGACAGGAGAGCTACTTTTTCAACAGAATCGGCCAATTGCAGCCCTTCGCGAGAGGCACGGGATCTATGCCTCGACCCAGTCGGCCACCGGCACGGTGGTCCAAGAGCAATCAGCGGATGTTATGGAAGTCCGAGGAGACTTGCTTAGCCATTCTATCGGGAACCATCAAGCAATTGCCAAAGACCTACGTTGTTGGCTTCAAGTGCCGACCTGACTTGTTCTGTATGTTCGCCACGCATCGGTATCGCCCTCGGCGTAACTATTTGCCCATTGAAACGCGGTGCCGGGTGAGCCTGCAGCATGCCGTCGCGCTGGAAATACACCTCTCTATGTACCATGTGAGGGTGCATGGAAGACTCCTGTGGACTGAGGACCGGCGCGAAACACACGTCCGTACCTTCGAACAGCTCGCACCATTGCTCGCGCGTACGGCTAATAAAGATGGTCTCGAACGCCGAACGCATTTCTTCCCAACGACTCATGTCCCATTGCGGGGCGAAGCGAGGGTCGTCGACCAAGTCCAGCTTCTCCAGAAGTATCGCGTAAAACTGTGGCTCCATGGCCCCAATGGAAACGTACAGACCATCTGCACAGCGGTAAGTGGCGTAGAAATGGGAGCCGTCATGCATGCTCTTGCCCCGCTGTTCCTGAATCCCGCCACGAGGTGCCATCGACATCAACAGCTGCATCATGTGCGCCGAACCATCGACGATGGCGGCATCGACCACGGTGCCTTTACCCGTAGTGCGCGCATTGAGGATGCCCGCCAGCAGACCGATTGTGAGATAAAGGGCCCCACCGCCAATGTCGCCGATGAGTGTGATGGGCGAAGACGGCGCTTCGCCCTCAGTCCCGCAGTAATACATCGCCCCTGACAGCGAGATGTAGTTGTTGTCATGACCTGCCGCCTGAGCCATCGGGCCATTCTGACCCCAGCCCGTCATGCGCCCGTAAACCAGCATCGGATTACGTGCCAGCAGAACCTCCGGCCCCAACCCTAGACGTTCCATCACACCCGGGCGCATGCCTTCGATCAGCGCGTCCGCGCTTTCGATCAGCTTTAGTACGGTCTCGCGCCCATCGGGTGTTTTCAGGTCGGCTACCACGGAGCGCTTTCCACGATTCATCGCGCTTTTAGAAGCGTTCTTCTCACCTGTAACACAGACAGCTTCGCCACGCTCAACAGCGATGACTTGCGCTCCCAGATCGGCCAGATGCATGGCACAAAACGGCCCGGGACCGATGCCGCAGATTTCTACAATTTTGATGTCACCAAGCATGGCTATCCTCTTCTCATCCGGTTGTGCATTGCCGGTCAGGGCCAGGGCATTACCTCGTCAGCGCGTAACCCCGCCCGACCATTCACCCGACACTCACTGGTCGAAGACAATCACCGAACGTGCCAGCTCGCCGCGACGCATCTCGTCGAAGGCGATATTGATGTCTTCGAGTTTGATGCGCTGCGAGATCATCTCGTCGAGTTTGAGTCGACCCTGCATATAGAAATCGGTCAGGCTCGGCAGATCGACCGGAAAACGGTTCGAACCCATGATTGACCCTTGAATGCGGCGGGCCTGCAGAAGCTGGAAAGGATCGATCTCTAGCTTGGTGCCCAGTTTCATCATGCCGATGATCGTCGCGCAGCCACCACGTTTGAGCATGCCGAATGCCTGCTCGGCCGTCTGCTTGAGGCCGATACACTCGAATGAGTGATCGACACCGCCTCTGGTCAGCTCGATGACCTGTTGAACCGTATCGCCGTTTTTCGCATTGATGACATCAGTGGCACCAAACTGCCGGGCCAGTTCCAGCTTCGAATCGATCATGTCGATGGCAATGATGCGGCCGGCACCGGCCAGTACCGCACCGTTGATTGCAGCCAGGCCGATACCGCCACAACCCAGAACAACCACGGTCTCGCCGGGGCGCACTTTGGCGGTGTTGAATACCGCACCGGTCCCCGTTGTGACGGCGCAACCGAGCAGCGCGGCGCGATCCAGCGGCATGTCACGGCGAATGGCAACCAGCGCATGTTCGTGAACCAGCATCTGCTCGGCATAGGCGGACAGGTTGGCAAATTGCGGCATGGGTTTTTGCACGTACGTCAGCCGTGGTTCGTTACCCTTGCTGCGGCGGGTTTCCGGCGATATGCACAGCGACAAGTGGCCAGTGACGCAATGGGCGCAATGGCCGCAGTAGACCGACAGGCACGTGACCACATGATCCCCTGGTTTGACGGTGCGGACGTCCGAGCCCACCTGTTCGACGATACCGGCTGCCTCGTGGCCGAGCACCACGGGGGCCGGATGCGGATACATCCCGTCGACGACATGCAGGTCCGAGTGACAGACACCTACAGCGACAGTACGCACCAGGACTTCACGTGGACCCGGTTTGCTGATCCCGACTTCCTCGATGGTCAAAGGGGAACCCGGCGTGTGGAATACGGCTGCTTTCATGATTTACCTCGATAGAAATTGTTGTTTTTGTTTTGGTTACGCAAGCGCTCAGGCTGCTCACGCGATGAACAGGCAAGATCTTCACAAGCTTCGATCGGTCAGCCCTGCCCAGAAGCCCTCGGAACCCGCGGCAATTGCCGCCTGCCCCAGCACCTTGGCCCAATGTGCATCACTACCGAATTCATCTCGCCAGGACCAAAGGCGACGCGTGGCGAAATGCAGAGTGTGTTCATGGGTAAAGCCGATAGCACCGTGCACCTGATGCGCCACCGAAGCGGCCAGAGTCGCGGCCTCGCCGGCACACACCTTGGCGACGGCGATGTCGAACGCCAGGGTGTTGCTGCTGCCTGCCGTCTTGAGGAACAGGTCGCTCGCGCTGCGCAAGGCAACTTGCACAGCCATTCGCGCAGTGCCGGTGGCACCGGCCATCTGTGCCAGGTATTGCTGCAGTACCTGTTGCTTGCCGATTGGCTTGCCGAATTGCACACGTTCATTGGCATACATCACTGCTTTGTCGACGACAGCTTCAAGCGTGCCAACCAGCATGCAAGCGCGTACCAATGCACCGAGATGCCATACCGGCTCGTGCAGACCGGCCAGTTGCAGTTGACCGGTGGCTTGAGTGCTGGCGTTGGCGAAAACAAGGGCATCGCGCTCTTCATCGGCAAAATTGCTACCGGCAGCCAGGGTGATGGTTGCCTGGCGCAAGTCGACCAGCGCCAGGTGTTGGCCATCAGCAACCACAGCCCACCGACAAGTGCGCGCCCATGGCACGTTGACGACTTGGCCGTCGAGGCGCGCCCCTTCTTTATCCAGTTGCAGATCGCCCAAACGGCCGGCCTGAATCAGGGTGATCGGCCCTTCCGGCACTTCCATACCGGCGTGAGCCAGCAACGCTGCCGCAAGCATGGTTTCCGCCAGTGGAAGTGGCGCCTGCCAGTAGCCAATGGCGCGCAGAACCGGGCTGGCATCGAGCCAGTTGGCACCACTTCCGCCGGCGCCTTCCGGTACTAGCGCACCGGGCAGGCCGTTGTCGACGACCATCTGCCATAACGCGTCTGCGCGGTGGCCGGCATCAAAGCGTTCGAGCAATTCACGGGTGACCTGTTTGGCAAACAGACGCTCGACGCTGTCGGCGATCATGGTTTGCATTTCTGAAGGGACGCCGTCGTCCACACCCTGGTGATCAATTGTTGTATTCATCGCAGTCCAAGACCTCCGGCGATAATGCCGCGCAGAATTTCACGAGTACCGCCACGCAACGAGAAGGACGGCGCACTCTGAGTCAGGAAGCGCATCACCTGGTCGAGGTCGGAACCGGGCTCACGCTGATCGCCGAACAGATCGTGAGCTACGTCCGGAATAGCCTGTTCGAGCAAGGCACCCTGGTCCTTGACCACGGTCGCCTGGATGGCCGGATTCTCCCCACGGGCGAGCATGCCGGCGACGCCCAGCGACATCTGCCGCAGCGCGGCGTAGCGTGCCGCCAAGCGACCGAGGCTTACGGCATGCCGACTGTCTTGCGGGTCGGCCTCGTCGAGCATGGCCAGATACAGCTGGGTGCTACTCAGGTAGCGCTCCGGACCACTGCGCTCCAACGCCAGTTCCGCAGTGACCTGCAGCCAGCCATTGCCCAACTCGCCAATGACGAAATCATCGGGAACGAAGACGTTTTCCAGAAACACTTCATTGAAATCATGCTCGCCGAGCATGTTGTAGATCGGGCGCACGGTCACTCCGGGGGCCTTTAGGTCGATGAGCAGTTGCGACAAGCCTGCGCGGCGATTGCCCTCCTCCTTCGGCCCGGTGCGCAGCAGCGTGATCATGTAGTGGGCCAGATGAGCGCCCGAGGTCCAGACCTTGCTGCCGTTGACGATCCAGCCGCCTTCAGTTTTTTGCGCACGGGTGCGCACAGCCGCCAGGTCGGAACCAACGTCGGGCTCACTCATGCCGATCGCCAAAAGCGTTTCACCGCGGGTTATGCCCGGGACGATCTGCGGAGCAAGGACTTCCGGAGAAAACTTGATCAGCAACGGACCGCTCTGGCGTTCACCGACCCAGTGCGCGCCCACCGGCGCACCCGCCGCAAGCAGTTCTTCCAGCACCACGTAGCGCTCCAACGCACTGCGCTCATGACCGCCATAGCGCTTGGGCCAGGTCATGCCCAGCCAACCACGCTCGCCCAGCTTGCGGGTGAATTCCGGGACGAGGCCGACAAGCCCTTTGGCGCGATCGACCGGTGAATAGTGCTTGAGCTCTTCGGCAAGAAATGTACGGACTTCTGCACGCAGCGCCTGCGTCTTGGCGTCCAGCCTACAAGGCCTGATATCGAGTGCCTGCATGGTGTTTGCTCTTTGAATTTTTAGGGACAGGCGACCAATGTCGCTTGTTGGCTGACCAACAAGCGAATAAGCTATCAGCATTCTTGTAAAGGGATCAAGCGCCATCGATCCAGTCTGTTTTCCTGTCCCATTCGGAGTATCTGATGACCACCCTCGCCTCCTTCACTCCCGGCCGTGGCTTGACCCTTGAATTGCAAGGACACATCGCCACGCTCGAATTCAGCCGTCCGCCGCTGAACTTTTTCGATCAGGAACTGATCATGGATCTGCTCGGCGCACTGAAGTATCTGGACCAGCTGCCGAGCTGCCGCGTCGTTATTCTGCAAGCCGAAGGAAAGACCTTTTGTGCAGGTGCCGACTTCAGTGGATTGGCGCAGACCGGTGAAAAAATCCGCCCTCGTCAGCTGTACAAACACGCCGTGGGCCTGTTCCGCACGGCCAAGCCATTGATCGTCGTGGTAGAGGGTGCCGCCATCGGTGGAGGCCTGGGCCTGGCATTGGTCGGCGACTATCGCGTCACCAGCGAGAAGGCCCGTTTTTCTGCCAATTTCAATCGCCTGGGCATGCACCAAGGCTTCGGCATTTCTGTTACGCTGCCGCGCGTCGTTGGCCTGCAGATGGCGTCTTTGTTGATCGCCACCGGACGTCGCATCGATGGCGCAGAAGCCGTCCGTATCGGTCTGGCGGATGTGCTTGCGGCGCATGGCGAAGAACGTCAGGCTGCTCGCGCCCTGGCTGAAGAAATAGCCCTGAGTGCGCCCCTTGCCGTCATGTCGAGCCGCCAAACCCTACGTGCCGGCCTCGCCGACTCGGTGGATGCAATCATCGACCGCGAAGCCACCGAGCAAGAGTGGCAGGTCCTCACCAGCGATTTTGCCGAGGGCAACAAGGCGATGCGTGAGCGTCGCGTTCCTGAATTCACCGGTAATTGATCATTCGTCCATGAACATGTCCGACCAAAGCACCCCGAACACTGCGCGTCGATCCAAAGTGGAAATGCGCGCACAGGCAGAACGTTGCATGCTGGAGGCTGCACGCCAGATCGTCGCGCGCAAAGGCTGGATTGGCATCACCTTGGCCGAAGTCGGTCTGCAAGCCGGTTACAGTCGCGGCCTGGCAGCGCATCACTTCGGCACCAAGGCTGGCCTGCTGCGTGCTTTGGCCGGGTTCGTAAACACCCGTTTCATGGATGTCGTCGAGGACAAGGCGCCCAGACGCGAGCCGGGACTGGATACCTTGCTCGGCTACATCGATGCCTACTTCCTGCGCGACGACGCGGAGTGGACCAACGCCCGCGCTTTGCTCGCCTTGATGGCAGAGGGTGTGACGGTGGAGTCGGAATCGGCAGTGATACTGGCCGAGTACAACCTTTCAGTGCGAATGACCCTGGCCGAACAGGTGGAAATCGGCATCGCCAACGGTGAGATCCCGGCCGACACCGATCCGCTGACAACCGCCACCCTGCTGATTGGAACGATGCGCGGCATGATGCTCCAGCTGCTGCTCGATCCTTCGACAGCCGACCCGGCGCTTCTGCACAAACAACTGCGCCGACTCATCAAGACCTTGCTGACTTCACCCTGCGATTAATCCTCGCACCTTGCTCGCTCCCACAAGGTGCGAGTCTTGACTGGCAGGCCTATCGCTTGATCATCGCATCAACCATTTGCCGCACCTGATCGGTGAAAGGTGGCCGGGTGATGTCCGGACCATCTGCGGCGCGCAGTACCGGCTTCGGATGGCTGAACGTGACAAAGCCCTGGTGTCCCAGATAACTGCCCATACCACTGTTGCCGACACCGCCAAACGGCAGACTGTCAACACTGGCGTGCAGGGCTACGTTGTTAATCGTCACACCACCGGACACCGTGCGCTCAAGGACGAACTTTTCCTCGGCCGCATCGCTGCCGAAGTAATACAGCCCCAGCGGACGCGGATGCGCGTTGATGTACGCCACCACCTCGCGTATGTCCTTGTACGGCTTGATCGGCAACAATGGCCCGAAGATCTCGTCCTGCATGATCTTCAGCTCGTCACCCGGATCGCACAGCAAGGTCGGAATCATCTTGTGATGTGGCTGATCGGCGAAATCTTCCTGCGCCGGATTCAACTCGATCAACTCGACCCCAGCCGCTCGGGCTTCCTCAAGGTAGCCCAGCAAACGCTCGTAGTGGCGGGTGTTGATTACCGAGGTGTAATCCGGGTTGTCCTTGAGGCTCGGATAGGATTTGGCGACCGCCGCCTTGGCATGCTCGATGAATTCTTCCATCGACTCTTCGGGAATAAACACATGATCCGGCGCAAGGCAGACCTGGCCAGCATTCAATAGCTTGCCCGCCATGATCTTGCTCGCTGCTGCCTTGAGGTCAGCGGAACGCGAAACAATGACTGGCGACTTCCCGCCCAGCTCTAGAGTAACGGGCACCAGATTCTCGGCGGCGGCGCGCATTACATGCTTGCCAACGCTGCTCGCTCCGGTGAACAGCAGATGATCGAACGGCAGGCTGCAGAATGCCTGGCCGATCTCGGCACCGCCGGTGACGATGGCTATCTCATCCTCGGCGAAGGTTGCGCTGAACATCCGCTGCATCAATTCAGCACATTTGGGGGTCAGTTCGGAGACTTTGACCATCGCTCGGTTACCGGCCGACAGCGCACTGGCCAGCCCCTGGATCACCATGCCTATCGGGAAATTCCATGCCGTGACAATCCCTACCACGCCCAGCGGTTGGTACTGAATCCAGGCTTCGCCACGGTCGGCAGCACGTTGCTCGGGCTGCATCCACTCGGCAATCCTGGCCTTGGTTTTTTTCAACGACGAAAGTGGACCCAGCAGGTCGATGATGCGCGTCAGGTCGTGGCTGCGATGGCCGAAATCGGCCGCCGTCGCCTCAACGATTTCCTGCTTGTACTCGACCAGCATGCCGATCAGGCGATCGAACAGTTCGCAGCGTTGTTCGGCAGTCCAGATGTCATTCGACAGATAAGCGGTCCGCTGCATGGCGAGGATGCCACGCATGCGCACCACTTCAGGGTATTCGATGTTGCTCATTGGAGGGTTTACCTTCTCATTGTGGGTTGATACGACCCTTCAGGTCGGCGCGGAGTACTGCTTGCGCGCCGCTACAGGTCAATCGAGTTTTTTCATTTTGGTGGTATCCAGACGGACGAGGCCGAAGGCCATGCCGTACTGAATCGCACCGGTTTCGTTGACCTTGATAGCCGAGTACATGCCATTGAAACGCGGGTCACTGCCGGTACGGATCTTCAGCACGGTGTCGCCGCTGTCGAGGTCCATGCCGATGTGATAGCGGTCGTTCCAGTCACGGGTGAAGTAACCATCAATGATTGCCATCCGGCCGCCGCCACTGATCATCGGCACCGTGGAGATCGACGACACGTCGTTGCGCATCCACAACTGTTTCCAGCCATCGCTGCCTTGGTCCCACTTCAACATCGCCACACCCTTGGGCCCCGGACGCGTAGCACCGTTGAGCATGCTCACGTAATAGTTGTCGCGCGCCAGGTAAGGGGCATCCTTGCTGATGATGTTATTGACCACGAAGGCGTAGTCGCCGTAAGTCGACACTGATTGCTCGGACTGAACGGTTTCGACATCACCGCCCATATCCACTTGCCGCTGGTCAGCGATGCGCGCCGAAAGCGTGCCGGGCTTCTGCTTCCAGCCCGCCGGCAACTGGTCGCGCCAAAACGCTACCAGACGCATTTTCTGCGCGCCGTCGGTGATTACCACGAGTTTGTCTTCGTCCGGCCCGAAGCCCATCAGGGTCGGTGTCGAGCCCGTGCCGTCGGCGACTTTCAAGGCGGAAATACGGATGCCTCGGTCATACGCGGCCTTCCAGGCACCGCTGGCCTCATCGCTGTGGATCTTGCCTTTGGCATCCACCACCAGGCGATACATGTTCTGGTTCGAGGCCACGTAGACCGCTCCGCCGCCCGCCTCATCGCCATTGGCAAAACCGTTGAGGAACAGTTCGTCCGCGCCATCGACGGCATAGGTATCAACGATTTCCAGGGTTTTCGGATTGAGGGTAATGACTTTGCCGCCAACCGTGTTGAGCACCAGATAGCCGTTAAACGTCATGCCCATGCCGAAATTGAAGTCGACCGTGAAATCAGTGCCACGCTTGACCTTCTCGTTGTCATAAAGCGTTTCCGGCAGCACACGCACCAGCGGCGTGCCCATGGCTGAGTCAGGCTTTTTCGGATCGACCTGGTCGACCCGGAAAATCTGCCGGCCACCGGCGCCGATGAAGCCATCTTCGCGGGTCAACATCGAATAGAGGGCGCCGCCACGCAGCTGATCGTTGATGCTGCTGATGACTCGATTGGGCTGCCCACGCATGTAATCGAGCAAACCCTGCTCGTCCTTGTTGTCGAGCAAGCGTTTGACATCCTGGGTCTGCTTCAGGCGTTGCTTGTCATCGACCTTCTGGAAATCAGGCAACTTCAGCGGCATTTCGGTGCGAGCCACTTCCACCAGTTTGCCGTCGATCTGGTTGTACTTGCGCAGGCCCAGGCCCGACCACCACCACGTGACCATGGTGTCACCGACCTTGTCGACAAAGTGCGGCATGCCACCCGCATCGCTGGGCAGGTACGTCAACGACTCCGGCGTCAGCTCGTAGGAACCACGCGGTACCGCAATCTCGGTACTGTCGGTCTGGGCGCTGTTCCAATGTGCCTGGTTGCTGAAAGTCTGGGCCAGATAAGGATTCATCGGCGGTGGGGTCTGGGCAGCCGCCATCGCGGATAGACCGGCCAGCGCCAGGCCCGCCCCCAACTGTGCGAAGCGAAGCTTTGTGATTGTTATGCTTCTCATTGTGCAACTCCTTGAAGGAATGAACTCGGTGCCAAGGCGCTAATCGCGCTGACGCAACACCTGCGACGCAGAGCCTACGAAGCCCCGGTCATTCACTCCCCCCCCCATGATGAGTAGGTCCCTCCCCGCGACCTGCCGTTGCAGCACATTCATCCCCCCCCACCGCGGGGAGGGATGCAGCGACAGCCACCCCGGCAGCATTCCTCCAGTCCCTCGGACATATGGCTCCCCCCCCCCCAGGAGTCGCCTGCCGATCCTTTTACAGACACTGGAGTCCGTAATGCACATTCAACGATCCATCTTTCGCGAAGATCATGAAATGTTCCGCGAAACCGCGCGCCGCTTCTTCGAGCGCGAATGCGTGCCCCGTCAGGCCGAATGGGACGAGGCCGGCAAGGTCGACCGCCAGACCTGGCTCAAGGCCGGTCGCGAAGGTTTGTTGTGCTCCATGGTTCCTGCGGTGTATGGCGGTGGCGGCGGAGACTTCGGCCACGCGACAGTCATCAACGAAGAAATGCACCGTGCGGGTGTGTCTGGCGTCAGCTTCGGCCTGCACTCGGACATCATTGCGATGTACATCGTGCGTTTCGGTACTGAAGAACAAAAGCATCGTTGGCTGCCGAGCATCTGCAGTGGCGAAACCATCCTCGCCCTCGGCATGACCGAGCCAGGCAGCGGCAGTGACCTGAAAGCTGCGCGAACCACCGCGGTCCGTGATGGCGACGAATACGTCATCAATGGCAGCAAGACATTCATCAGCAGTGGCCTCAACTGCGACATGGTTCTGGTGGCCTGCAAAACCGACCCGACGGCGGGTTCCAAAGGCATCAGCCTGATCATGGTTGAAACCAGTCGCGAAGGTTTTCGACGTGGCCGCAAGCTCGACAAGGTCGGACAGCGCGCATCCGACACCGCGGAGATGTTTTTCGACGATGTGCGCGTGCCCGTCGACAACCTGCTGGGCGAAGAAGGTAAAGGCTTCGCCTACATGATGCAGGAGCTGCCACAGGAGCGACTGGGCATCGCCATCTACGCCGCCATTCGCCTGGAACGTCTACTGGAACAGACCATCGAGTACGTCAAGGACCGCAAGGCATTCGGTGGGACGGTGTGGGATTTTCAAAACACCAAATTCAAGCTGGCCGATGCCAAGGCTGCCTCGGTCGCGGTGCGCACTATGGTCGATTACTACATCAGCGAACACATGCGTCGCAAGCTGACCGTGGAAGAAGCCGCCATCGCCAAACTGTTCGCCACCGAGACCCTGTGGAAACACCTGGACGACATGGTCCAGTTGCACGGTGGTTACGGCTACATGCTCGAGTACCCGATAGCCCGCGCCTTTGTCGACCTGCGCGTTTCACGCGTCTTCGGCGGCACCAACGAAGTCCAGCGCGAACTCATCGCCCGCAAACTTTAACCCCCCTTTCTTTTACCGAGAGCAAAGACATGAGCGACAAAGTCATCGTTGCCGGCGTCGGCATGATTCCCTTCAGCAAGCCGGGTGCCAGCCCGACCTACACCGAGATGGGCGCAGAAGCGCTGCGCCTTGCGCTGAAGGACGCAGGGATTGGCTACGACAAAATCCAGATGGCCTTCACCGGCTATGTGTTCGGCGATTCCACCAGTGGCCAGACCGCCCTGTACGAGGTGGGCCTTACCGGTATTCCCGTGGTCAACGTCAACAACAACTGCTCCACCGGTTCTACGGCCCTGTATCTGGCCCGCGCCGCCGTGGCCAGCGGTCAGGTCGAGTGCGCCCTGGCGTTGGGCTTCGAGCAGATGCAGGCCGGCGCGCTGAGATCGCATTGGGATGACCGCCCTCGCCCCCGCGCACGCTTTCTGCACGTACTTGAATCGCTCACAGCCGATGCTGCCGACATCCCTCAGGCCTTGCGCGGTTTCGGCGGTGCCGGTCGCGAGCATATGCAACGCTACGGCACCTCGATGGAGGCCTTCGCCGCGATCCGCGCCAAGGCCAGCCGCCACGCCGCCAACAACCCGCTGGCGCTGTTCAAGAACGTGGTCACCACCGAAGAAGTGATGAATGACAAGGTCATCTGGCCGGGCGTCATGACTCGCCTGATGGCATGTCCGCCGACCTGCGGTGGCGCTGCCGCGATTGTTTGCAGCGAAGCCTTTGCCAAAAAACACGGTTTGCGCACTGACGTGGCGATCCTTGCCCAATCGATGACCACCGACGTGGTCGAGTCCTTCGACCCGCCGTCGATGATCAGCTTCGCCGGTTTTCACATGGCCCAGGCTGCCGCCAGCCAGGTCTACGAACAAGCAGGCATCGGCCCCGAAGACATCCGCGTGGTGGAACTGCACGACTGCTTCGCCCACAACGAATTGCTGACCTATGAAGCTCTGGGGTTTTGCCCGATCGGCGAGGCCGAACGTTTCATTCTCGATGGCGACAACACTTACGGCGGGAAGGTCGTAACCAACCCGTCCGGCGGTCTGCTCTCCAAGGGCCACCCGCTCGGCGCCACCGGCCTTGCCCAGTGCTATGAGCTGACCCACCAGCTGCGCGGCACCGCCAACAAGCGCCAGGTGGAAGGTGTGGAGATTGCCCTGCAACACAACCTGGGCCTGGGTGGCGCCTGCGTCGTCACGCTGTTTGGTAAAAATTGATCGCCCTGTTCAGGCGCGTTTTGACATAGGAGCCAAGTGAACATGGCAGATAAAAATCTGATCGGGCACAAAATCGGCGCGTACAGCGTCGATGTTGAAAAGGGTCGCCTGCGCTTCTTTGCCAAGGCCATCGGCGAAACCGATGCGGTCTACATCGACGAAACCGCCGCGATGGCGGCCGGCCACAAATCCTTGCCGGTCCCTCCGACCTTCCTCAAGTGTCTGGAAAACGAAGGCCGCGATGTGGTGGAACTGCTCAATCTGGTTGGCTTTGACCTCGGTCGCGTCCTCCACGCCGAGCAGTCCTTCGTCTACTACAAAATGGCCTACGCCGGCGATGTACTGACCTTCGACGGTTTCATCTCCGACCTTTACGAAAAGAAAGGTGGTGCCCTTCAGTTCGTGGTCATTGAAGCACGCGTCACCAATCAGGATGGCGCCCACATCGCCGATATCCGCTCCTCCCTTGTGCAGCGCTAAGGAGTCGTCATGAGCGTTCAATTTTCCGATATCCAGGTCGGTGACGAGATCCCGCTGCTCAAGCTGCAGCCGGTTAACCGCACCACCCTAGCCTTGTATTGCGGCGCGTCGGGTGATCACAACCCGATCCACGTCGACCTCGACTTCGCCCGCAAGTCGCGAATGGACGATGTGTTCGCCCACGGCATGTTGTCCGCGGCTTACCTCGGACGCCTGCTGACTGCCTGGGTGCCGCAAAGCCAAATGCGCAGCCTGTCGGTGCGTTTTACCGGAATCACCCAGCTCGGACACATCCCGACCTGCACCGGCAAGGTCATCGAGAAGTTCGAAGAAGCTGGCGAGCGACGTGTGCGCCTGGCGCTTCGCTGCGCCAATCAGTACGGCGAAGAGAAGCTGGCCGGCGAAGCCGTTGTCGCCCTCGCCTGATATTTAAACCCAAAGCCTAAGGAACAATTTCAATGAAAAAGCTTGAAGGCAAAGTCGCCCTGGTCACCGGTTCCGGTCGTGGTATCGGTCGTAGCGTCGCACTGCAACTGGCAGCCTACGGCGCTAAAGTTGTGGTCAACGATCTGGACTCGGCGCCTGCCGAAGAAGTCGTGGCTGAAATTCGCCAGGCCGGTGGTGAAGCCGTTGCCTGCGTCGGCAGTGTGACCGCCGCCGATTTCGCCGAGCGTTTCGTTCAGACTGCCGTCCAGAACTACGGTGGTATTGACATCATCATCAACAACGCTGGTTATACCTGGGACAACGTCATCCAGAAGATGACCGACGAACAATGGTACGCGATCATCGACTGCCACTTGACCGCACCGTTCCGCATCCTACGTGCGGCCCAGCCGATCATCAGCGCCCAGGCCAAGAAAGACGCCGCCGAAGGCCGCGAAGTGT